>Ga0099364_10001416_pt1 | contig 39781 bp, 25 predicted proteins | sample TergutTh196P3_FD_73070 | JGI IMG/M metagenome (GOLD analysis project Ga0099364, IMG submission 73070) | Microcerotermes parvus P3 segment gut microbial communities from Pointe-Noire, Republic of the Congo - Th196 P3 | ecosystem: Host-associated > Arthropoda: Insects > Digestive system > Gut ... | reverse complement strand
TGTCCTGCTGGTAATTAACTGTATTTGATTTATAAGCATCATCATTTGCTTTTATATAATAAGCCAATCCCAAATAAAAGCAAATTTCAGCTGCCATTAAACGAGCTGGATTATTAAACATAGAAGTTACGTTTAAGTTTCCAGACAAATTTCCAGCTGGAATAACACCATCCCTAAAATAATCAGTTGATTCTTTTAGTCCCCAGTTCGTTTTACTTTTAATTAATTCAATTGCTTCAATTTTCTGAGTTTCATCAACATTCCTATATTGTTCTAATTCGGCTAGTAAACCAGTGTCTATGCCTCCTGTACTGTAATTAGTTATGGGATTGTTAATATCCAGTGATATATATTCCGAAGCTGTTTTTAAAGACTTTATGGCAGCATTTAAATCTATTACGTTGTCTTGCTCATTTATACCAAATAATAACGTTTTGCCTTTAAGGAAATGAGGAAAAGGATCGGTATTATTTACATTTATTGCTCTATCTAAATAATCCAAAGCATCTTCATAATGCATAGCATTATAATTACGTAACGCAATATCATACAAATTTCTAGCTTCAGTAAACACAGGTTGTTTAAGAATATCCTTTATTTCGGCCAACCTTTCATTTATAGCCTTTGCAGACTTCTCTATTGTATTATTCAATGATGCAAAGCCCATATTCATTTCAGAGTTCATAAATCCAATTTCTCTGGAAACATTGGTTAATCCTTGCTGTGCTTGCAATGAAAGACCGGAAAATCCCGCTTTAAGGGTAACATCAATCTGTTGTGTATTTTCTCGCATTAATCTTTCAGATGCTATTCGCTCGGCAATAAGTGAAGATTTTAAATCATCAATGTTTGCCTCAAAAGATGCGCTTAAATCATTGGACATTTTCTCCGTTGCAGAAATTTGAGACTTATGTATCGCTCCCATGTGATCTACAAATGAGCGATCACGTGTACTATACTGACTATAATACCATGGTACAGGTAGATTTGACATAAAAACTCCTATTAAAACTTAAAATTCTTCCTGACACATTTTATCATTACTCTCCCACTTCCACAAGCTATCGAATATTCTAGCTAGATAAAAAAGATTTTCAGTTTACCCACCAGAGTTATGGGACGCGCTAATGTGCTAGGTACCTTTTCTACATATTACCTCTCCTTGCCTGATCTGCACAATTTGTAATAGTCAAGTAATCATAGGTGTTAACTATAGTTTAACTGTCTACAGATTTTACGGAAAAGGGCGCTATATTACAGATAGAGCTAAGTCCTTGAGATGTATTATACGCTTGGTAAGTACAAGCAGTTTCAAAGCATAGCATCTATGAGATAAGTTTTACTCTAAGTATGTAGACCAAAAATTCTAAACACAGAATATATAATCCATTAAATCCACGGGCTCTTCTTTTCTTGACTGCTCGGTTGACAGGCCTCTTCGACAGAATGGATGAAAGTATTACAACAGTGTCCATGGATTTTCAAATATTGAACTACAGGTCATATAATTAATGCATGGGCAAAATGGGAAGAAAACACTAGCGAGGCTTTAATTTCTGGCCTAAAGAACAATCTGATAATGACAAAGTTGTAATTCTGGCAAACTTGATATTAAAAAAAATATAATGAACCTATTCCCTCTATATGTAAGCTCCACCTTCTCCTAAAACAGGAGTTTTTTTCCATTACTAGTCTACCCAATAGCCGCCAAAACAGGCTTAGCAAATAGGTGCAATATTTAATCAGGCATTTGTTGAAAATATATATCAAGGATTGACTTTCATTATTGTGTCCAAATCTAATCCGCTTACTTTTTGGATAACTTCTGGCGGGATGCCTTCAGCCAAGGCATTTCTGGCATTTTCCAACAGTTCATTGTCTTTCCTCTGCCTTTCCTTTGTTTCACCTTCCAGTATACCTTCTCTTTTTGCCTCTGATAGACCACTCCTATAATCCATTTCTATCTTCTCATCCCGTAATAACCGGGCGCGTTCTTCTTCGTCTTCGCTTACTGTCATTAATACTTGGCTTGCCATAGATATTCCTTCTTAAGTAGCATGGATGCTACTGCAAAAGTGCTTTAGCTTTAGTTTTGCTTGGCAAAACTAATGAACTTACAATCCACATGGAAGTGGATTGTAAGTTAGTTTATTATATCCCGTTTTTCCTTATTCGTCAAAGGCTACGCCTTTGCTCTGTAAGGAATGGATTTAATGTCCGCTAAACGCGGACTGCGAGTCAAATATTCAAAGAATATTGCCCATTTATCAGAATCTGTCATTTCCTCTATGGGTTTTTGAGGGCTAAAACACATTTCCACTATTATCAACTCCCCATTATTGGCTCTGCAGTTGATATCATACCTAATCGGACACTTGTGTTTTTAGGAGGAATTTAGGAAAAATTATTAAAAACTAATCTTAATTATTTATAAATTAATTTTATTATATATGAACTCTTGTAATGCATTTATGTCTATAAGAATGCGGAGTGCAAAATCTTCAAAATTCCTTAAATTTCACTTCAACCTTTTCCCATTTCCTGTGTCTAATATAGTAAAATCACTTAATTGACAAATAAAAATATACTGTTAAAATGACAAATAAGGGAACTGTGTCATTTTAGATTTAAGAGGAAACAATGGCTAGTAAGATAGTTGGAACCGGAAGGGCTGTACCGGCGAGGAAAGTTACAAATGATGACCTGGCAAAGATAATAGATACCAGTGATGAATGGATAAGATCCCACACAGGAATAGGCTCAAGGTATATAGCAGATGCAGACACAGCGGCAAGCGATCTGGCTACAGAAGCTGCCAAAAAGGCGCTTGCTCTAATGGCAGGGATAGAGCTTTCGGACGAAAAAGGCTTAAAAGAGGCTGCTTTATCCCTTGATATGATAATTCTGGCTACAGCTACAGCAGATCATTATGGCTCGCCTTCTACAGCATGCCTTGTACAGGAAAGGATAGGAGCATTTAATGCCGGTGCTTTTGACATATCTGCAGCCTGTACAGGCTTTATCTATGGGCTGGAACTGGCAGCATCCTTACTCCAGAGAGGGGGAAGGCAAAGGATACTGGTAATAGGCACAGAAGTCCTAAGTAAGTTCACAAATTGGAAAGACAGGGGAAGCTGCATACTCTTTGGCGATGGTGCAGGGGCTGCAATACTCGAAGGAATACAGGGACAAGATACGGCTCAGGAGAAACAAGGTATAATAAGAACCCTGTTAAAAGCTGACGGAACCGGAGCCGAACATATCATTTTTAGGCGGGGTGGTTCCCGTTCTCCTTATTTAGAGGGAGAAACCATAGGCTTACCAACCCATGTAGAGATAAACGGTCAGGCGGTCTACAATTTTGCTGTTAAAGCAATGACAGATACAATAAGCGAATTATTAAATCTGGAAGGCTTAAAAATAGACGATATAACAATGATAATTCCCCACCAGGCAAATGCCAGGATTATAAGTGCTGCAATTAAACGCTTAAAGTTTCCCGAAGAAAAATGCTATATTAATATAGAAGAATATGCCAATACTTCCGCTGCTTCCATTCCCATTGCTCTGGATGAGCTAAACAGAAATGGTGAAATTAAAAAAGGAGATATTTTATTGACTGTAGGATTCGGCGCAGGGCTTACCTACGGTGCAAACCTTATAGTATGGTAAAAAATGCCTTGACATATTTACCAGGTATGATAGAATGAGTACATGACAAAAACGTGGTTTTTGTCATGTATAGCATATTTTTTTGTGATGGGTGGAGATTCATGAGTAAAAAAATATATTATTTATTTCCGGGACAGGGTGCACAGTATCAGGGAATGGCATTGGATTTACTGGAATCCGGCAGATCCATGTCAGACAAAAGCATAAGTACCCTTTTTGAACTGGCTTCTGATATAACCGGCTTAAATATGGAAGATATTCTTAAAAATTCAAGTGCCGATGAACTAAAAAGAACGGATTTGTCCCAGCCTACAATTACCCTGGCAAATTTGGCAGCGGCAAAGTACATAGAGATTAAATCTTCAGAAGAAAATGGTATAAATGCTTCAGGATGTGCCGGTTTCAGCCTTGGCGAATATGCAGCTCTGGCAATTGCAGGTGTTATTAGCGAAAAGGACTGCTTCTTTCTTGTAACAGAGAGGGGCAAGGCAATGCAGAAAGTTATAGATGATATAAAAGCCTCGGGTAAAACCCCTCCTTCCATGTCTGCTGTAATGGGATTAAATCCTTCAGTGATAGAATCTCTTATATCAGAATGGACAAAAAATGGTTTAAAGGACCTTTATGCTGCCAACTATAACTCGCCAAAACAGGTTGCAATATCAGGCAGTGCCGCAGCATTGGATGAGGCGGATAAACTCTTTATGGAAGCCGGAGCCAGGAGGGTTGTCAGACTACAGGTTGGAGCGCCTTTTCATTCACCTTTATTAAAAGATGCAGCCGACGCTTTTACCCCCGCTCTTGAAAAAGTCCAGTTTAATGACCCAAAAATTCCTGTCTTTTCCAACGTAACGGGAAAGCAGATACAAAGCGGCGCAGAAGCAAAATCGCTGGCTTTAAGACAAATTGTAGAAAGTGTAAGATGGACTGATGTAGAAGCATCCATTGCGGGGGATAAACCTGACTGTGTTTTGGAAACAGGACCCGGGAAAGTCCTGCAGGGTTTATGGAGAGATTCAGGGATAGAGATCCCATGTCACGCAGCCGGCACTGCAACGGATATAGAAGAACTGTTAAAATAATTTTAGGAGGATATATGAGATTAGAAAATAAAAAGGCATTAATTACAGGTGCGTACCGGGGAATAGGTAAAGTAATAACAGACCTCTTTATTTCCCAGGGAGCCACTGTTTGGGGTCTGGATTATTTAACACCGGATGATCTAAAAGAAAGAGTGGAAGAGGCAAAGGGAAAGCTCCATTGGATCACTGCAGACCTTTCCAAACTGGATACTGTAGACAAGGTAATAGATGATGCTGTAAAAAGCGCAGACGGTTTTGACATTGTTGTAAACAATGCGGGAATTACTAAAGACAATCTATCTTTTAGAATGACTTTGGAAGACTGGCAAAAAGTAATTGACATAAATTTAAGCGCTGTTTTTCTTATCAGCCGCTCTGTAGGAAGAGACATGATAAGGAGACGTACAGGTTCCATAATAAATATTTCCAGTGTTGTTGGAATACACGGCAATGGCGGCCAGGTAAACTACTCTGCAAGCAAGGCAGGTGTTGTTGGTGTTACAAAGAGCATTGCAAAAGAAACAGGAAGCCGCGGCGTTAGGGTAAATGCAGTAGCTCCCGGTTATATTGCGACTGATATGACAAATGTACTTTCTGATGATGTAAAAGAAGCATTTATGCAGCACATACCGCTAAAACGCATGGGCACCCCCAATGATGTTGCAAATGCAGTACTTTTCCTTGCATCGGATGAATCTGAATATATTACAGGACAGGTAATCCCCGTAGACGGCGGAATGTTCATGTAAATTAGGGAAGGCAGGAGTAAGGGATGAGAAAAGTTGTAGTAACCGGTATGGGAGCAATTTCACCCATAGGCAATACAGTGGAAGAGTTCTGTGCCAGTTTAAAAGCAGGAAAGAGCGGTATAGGTCCAATAACCCATTTTGATACTACAGGATTTGATGTAACAATAGCCGGAGAAATAAAAAACTTTGATCCCGGTTTATGGATGGACAAAAAAGAAGCGCGCAAGATGGCAAGGTTTACCCAGATTGCCGTGGCAACTGCGGCTCAGGCACTGTTAGACGCTAATCTTTTGGGTGAGGCCGATGAAGAAGGCCGCAGGAAAATAACCAGCGATGCTTACAGAACAGGCGTTGTTATGGGCAACGGTATAGGCGGTTTTGAAATCGTAACAGAATCCCACAAAAAGCTTTTCGATTCCGGTCCCAAAAGAATGCTGCCACTTACAGTTCCCCTTATGATACCCAACATAGCCTCCGGAAACATATCTATGATGTTTGGAACAAGAGGTCCTGCCTATACACAGGTTACCGCCTGCGCTGCCGGTACCGATGCACTAGGTCATGCTCTTGAACTTATAAGATCAAATCGCTGCGATGTAATCATTGCAGGCGGTGCTGAGGCAACTGTTATCCCCTTTGCAATAGGCGGCTTTCAGATGCTTAAGGCTCTTTCTACCAAGCGCTGCCACGAGCCTGAAAAAGCCTCACGCCCCTTTGATGCGGACAGGGACGGCTTTGTAATAGGTGAAGGTTCAGGGATATTGATTCTGGAAAGCGAGGAACATGCAAAAAAACGCGGCGCAAAAATACATGCAGAGTTTTTGGGTTACGCAGGCACCGCGGATGCATATCACATAACATCCCCTGATCCCGAAGGACTTGGATGTAGCGCCGGTGTTAAACTGGCCCTTGCCGACGCCGGCCTAAGACCCGAAGATATTCAATATTATAACGCACATGGAACATCCACGGAGATTAACGACCCTACCGAAACAAAGATGCTTAAAATGGCATTTGGAGATTATGCGAAAAAACTAAAAATTTCCAGCACAAAAAGCATGCACGGCCACTGTATAGCCGGCGGCGGAGGCCTTGAAGCCATTGCCTGTATACTGGCAATGAGAGATGGTTTTTATCCGCCTACAATAAATCTTGATAACCCTGATCCTCAGTGCGATCTGGATTATGTGCCACATAAGGCGCAATACGGAGAAATTAATATTGCCATGTCCGGGTCTTTGGGATTCGGCGGGCACAACGGTTTTGTAATTTTTAAGAAGTACGGAATTTAATAGAATATTATTATATTATAGGAGCAACTAAACATGAGAAGCGATATAGAAAAACTAATTCCACATAGAGATCCCTTCCTCTTTGTAGACGAGATAGTAGAAGCCAGCAATGAAAAAATTGTTGCAAAACACATATTTACAGAAAGTGAATTTTTCTTTAAAGGTCACTTTCCGGAGTACCCCGTAGTGCCGGGTGTAATACTTGTAGAAACAATGGCACAATCCGGCGGTGCGGGCTTAAGACAAATGGGAGTGCTGGGAGATGGTTCTTTGTTCTTCCTTGCAACAGTAGACAAGGTAAAATTCCGCCGTCAGATAAGACCGGGAGATGAAGTCCGCTCAGAAATTGTCAACTTAAGGGTATCACCCAGAATGATAAAGCAGGCGGGAAAGGCCTATGTAGGCGATGAACTTGCAGCCGAGGCAGAATGGATGTGTATAGTCAGCGATGCTAACCAATTGTAGTTTTTACTTCGTAAAAACTACAGTATAAATTTTTTAAGAGGAAGAAAAATGATAATTAAACCTATGGTAAGAAACAATATCTGTCTTAACAGCCATCCTACCGGATGTGCTGCCATTGTTAAACGCCAAATTGAATATGTCAAAAAAAACGCGCCGGATAAATCGGAAGAAACTGATCCGCGCCTTGTACTGGTTATAGGCTGTTCAACAGGTTATGGGCTTTCCAGCCGCATAACATCAGCCTTTGCCTACGGTGCTGCCACTGTAGGAATATCTTTTGAAAAGCCGGCTTCTGATACAAAGCCGGGGACTCCTGGCTATTACAATAATCTTGCCTTTGACATGGAAGCAAAAAAAGCAGGTTTAGTTTCCATAAGCCTTGATGGAGACGCCTTTTCTGACGAAGTAAAAGTACAGGCAGCAGATGCAATAAAAAAAGCAGCAAAGGAAGCCGGTCTTGAAGCAAAAGTCGATCTTATAATATATTCTTTGGCTTCTCCTGTCAGAACAGATCCAAAAACAGGAATACTGCACAAATCTGTCATTAAACCCATAGGACAGAGCTTTTCCGGGCAGACAGTAGATATGATGAGCGGTAACATAAGCGTTGTAACAGCAGAACCTGCCGATAACGAAGAAATAGCAAACACAATAAAGGTAATGGGCGGCGAAGACTGGGAGTTATGGATTGAAGCCCTTGCAAGGGAAAATGTTCTTGGCCCAAAAACCAAAACAGTTGCCTACACTTATATAGGCCCCGAGCTTTCCTGGCCAATTTATAAGAACGGTACCATAGGAAAGGCAAAGGAAGACCTGGAACGTGCAAGCGCTGATATAAATAAAAACTTCCGCGATTCAGGAAAAATAGCCGGTGCGTGGATTTCAGTTAACAAGGCCCTTGTAACAAGAGCCAGTGCCGTTATACCAATAATTCCCTTTTATGTTTCCTGCCTTTTTAAGGTAATGAAGGAAAAAGGCATACACGAGGGCTGCATAGAGCAGATGCTGCGTCTCTTTAAAGAGCGTCTTTACACCAAAGGAGCTATGCTTACTGACAGCGAAGGAAGAATACGCATAGATGACTGGGAAATGAAAGATGAAGTTCAAAAAGAAACAAAAGAGAGAATGGATAAAGCCACACAGGAGACTCTTTCTTCCCTTGCAGACCTTAAAGGATTTAAACAGGATTTTATGGAAGCCCACGGCTTTGACGTAGAGGGCATAGATTACGATGCCGATGTAAACACAGCAGGTTTTTAACATATAGATGAACGAACAGTTAATATTATCACTAATAGACAAGTTCAATAGCTCAAATATTACAGAGCTTGATTTACAGGAAGGCAACTTAAGATTACAGCTACGCAAGTTATCATCCGGCACAGCAGATGCAGTAATAACGAACGAAAGTCCTCCTGCAAAGTCTTTACACCTTGGTATACCTGCTGATACTTCGGCAGAAAAAATTACAAGTCCCATAGTGGCAACATACTATGCGTCTCCTAATCCGGAATCAGCTCCTTTTGTTACAGTAGGCACTAAGGTAAAGGCAGGAGAAACTCTTTGTATACTGGAAGCCATGAAGATGATGAATCATCTTGAAGCGGATTATGACTGTGAAATACTGGAAGTATTTGCGTCTAACGGAGACCTTGTAGAATATGAGCAGGCACTTTTTTCTGTAAAGAGGCTTTAGGGAGCATTTCTTGACAGGAAAAATTAAACGTATTCTGGTTGCAAACCGCGGGGAAATAGCAGTAAGAATTATACGCACTTGCCGCGAAATGGGAATAGAGACAGTGGCAGTTTATTCCACTGCCGATAAAGATAATCTTCATGTAAGACTTGCAAACAAAGCCGTTTGCATAGGACCTCCTCCATCTTCCAAAAGTTACCTTGTAAAAAACAATTTAATAATGGCTGCTCTTAATACAGGATGCCAGGCCATACACCCCGGGCTTGGTTTTTTATCGGAGAATGCGGATTTTGCATCCCTGGTAAATGACAAAGGTTTAATATTCATAGGACCTGAAGCCAAGACCATAGAACTATTGGGTGACAAGGTTATAGCAAGAAGCACGGCAGAAAAATTTGGACTGCCAATTACTCCGGGAACAAAAGATGCAATTGATAATGTAAACGACGCGGTTAAAGAAGCAAAGAATTTAGGCTTCCCCATAATTATAAAAGCAGCGGCAGGCGGCGGCGGCAAGGGGATGAGAATAGTAAGAAAGGCAGAGGAACTGGAAGAAAACCTTTCAATAGCAAGCCGTGAAGCGGAATCCAACTTTGCAGATGGCAGGGTGTTTATGGAAAAATATCTTGAAGATCCCCGTCATGTGGAACTTCAGATACTATCGGACGGCAAAGGCAAAGTTGCTATCCTTGGTGAGCGTGACTGCTCGGTTCAAAAAAATCACCAAAAATTAATAGAAGAAAGCCCCTCACCCGGAGTGAATGATAAAATGCGTTCATCCATGGCAAAAGGTGCCTCAGAGCTCTTTAGGGAGCTAAAGTACAGGGGTGCAGGAACTATAGAATTCCTTGTAGAAAATGACAACTTTTATTTTATGGAAGTAAATGCGAGGGTTCAGGTTGAACATCCTGTAAGCGAATTTGTTACAGGTGTAGACATTATACGCCAGCAGATACTTGCCTGCATGGGAATGGACATGGAAATACAAGAGGGTTCACTTCCCATAAAAGGCTGGGCCATAGAATGCAGAATAAATGCAAACTCTCCAGGCAAGGTACTGCAGCTGGAAGTACCCGGAGGGCCGGGAATAAGGTTCGATTCCTTTTTATACACAGGCTGCAATGTACCGCCCCATTATGACTCCATGCTTGCAAAGCTCATTGTTCACAGTGACAACAGAGAAAGAGCTATGGATAAAATGAACAGAGCACTGAATGAGCTTATAATAGAGGGAATAAGCACAAACATCAAACAGCAAAAATGGATAATTAATAACGATATTTTTAGGTCGGGAAACTTCGGAACTTCCTTTTACAACATTATAGAAAGAGAAATGGAGAATAATAAATAATATGGGAACTATACTATGCCCTAGCTGCGGTACTCAAAATGATGAAAACACCATTACAGCATCACTTAGAACTTGCACTTCTTGTGAGTATCACTTTCGCATGGAACCTAACGATAGAATTGATTATATAGCGGACAAAGGGAGCTTTAAGGAATTTTCAGCGAACTTAAGATCTTTAAATCCTATTGATCTTTCAGGCTACGAAGAAAAACTTTCAGAAGCAGAAGCAAAGGCCCAAATGAAGGATGCTGTAATAACAGGATCATGCTTAATAGAAGGCAAGGAAGTAATTTTGGCTTTAATGTCCTTTAACTTTATGGGCGGCTCCATGGGATCTGTTGTAGGAGAAAAAGTCTGTCGGGCACTTTTAATGGGAGCAGAAAAAAAGCTGCCTGTAATAATTTATACTACATCAGGTGGAGCCAGAATGCAGGAAGGTATTTTTTCCCTAATGCAAATGGCAAAAACAGCCAGTGCTGCAGCAGAACTGGAAAAAGCCGGAGTACCGTTTTTTGTAGTGTTATGCGATCCAACGACAGGGGGAGTAACAGCCTCTTTTGCAATGCTTGCAAATATTTGCATAGCAGAACCCGGCGCATTGATTGGTTTTGCAGGCCCCAGGGTAATTGAGGGAACTATAAGACAAAACCTGCCTGAAGGTTTTCAGCGCGCAGAGTTTCAACAAGAAAAAGGTTTTGTAGATATTATAAGCCCAAGAAAGGAGCAGAGAGAGCTTCTTTCCCGCCTTATAGATCTTCATCCCACTGTATAAGGAAAATAATATGAATACAGAACTTCTGCAAGAAAGAATTATGGAACTAAAAAAATTAATTCAGGAATCCGGAATTGAAAATATAGATGAGCTGGATCAGCTGGAAAAAAAAGTACTTTCTGCATCTAAAACAGAGCTAGTCTGGAAACAGGTAGAGCTTGCGCGTCATTCAGACAGACCCTACTCCATTGATTACATAAACAGAATTTTTGACGGTTTTATTGAACTTCATGGAGATAGGTGTTATGGAGATGATCCTGCCATAATAGGAGGGCTTGCCTTTCTTGAAGGACAAGCTGTTACAATTATTGCCAATCAAAAAGGAAGAAGCTTAAAAGAAAACCTGCACAGGAATCACGGCATGGCGAATCCGGAAGGATACAGAAAGGCCCTTAGACTGGCAAAGGAAGCAGAAAAATTTAATAGGCCAATAATCAGCTTTATTGATACTTCCGGTGCCTATCCGGGGATGGGAGCTGAAGAAAGGGGAATTGGAGAAGCCATAGCCAGAAATTTGAGGGATTTTAGTCAGTTAAAAATCCCTATTATTTGCATTATTATAGGAGAAGGCGGCTCCGGGGGTGCTCTTGGCATTAGCGTAGGAGATAAAATTTACATGCTGGAAAACGCCATATACTCAGTTATAAGCCCGGAAGGCTGTGCTTCCATACTTTTAAGAGATGCTGCACGTGCCAAAGATGCCGCCGCAATGCTAAGAATTACAAGTACCGACCTTTTGGCATTTAACGTTATAAACGGCATTATTAAAGAAGCACCCGGAGGTGCACATAATGATCCCGACAGCACTGCCGCTGCCATTAAAAAAGTTCTTTTAAAAGACATTGCGGATCTTCAAAAACGGAACCCGGCTGTACTTGTCAGATACCGTAATCAAAAGATCCGCAAAATAGGTCACTGGAACGAGAGCTAAGAGAGCTTAAATTTAGTTGCCTCTTAGTTCTCTTAAACGGCCTTCATATATATCTTCTATAGAGTTTGTAGAAAAGTCTCTAATAAAAATATATCCTCTATTCTCCCAGGGATCAAATGTGGCTATAACTCCATATAACCAAATCTCATTCCTTAAGGAATATTCCATTCTAAGGTAATTCAAAAAACCGTTTTGCCAGCATAGTAAGTAACTAAAATTTCCAATTTTTACTTCACTAATAAAAGATGTAATTCCAGTTCTTCCATACAGTATGTTCTCATAAGTTGAAATCATCCTTCTTTCCTCATCTGTAATACTACGTGGATATTGTTGTAAGCTTGTATTAAACCTGATTCTTTGGTTATACCAGGAAAAACCAGGGCTTTCTGATTGATGGTTAGCAATTTCGTTAAGTAAAATTTCTATATTATCTACAGGATCGAAAGATAACCATCTGGTTGTCCCTGCCGAAGATAAAAATGCAGGTTCAAACCAATAATAGCCATTGTAAAAAACAGGTATGTTCCCGGAATTAATAACCAGAAAAGGATCTAAAGTTTCTGAAAAAACTAGTACCTTTGCTCTATCTCGCCTGATTTGTCCAAGTATATCACCTGGTGCAATAATCCTTCCGGGTGTGGCCGATTTATCAAAATCGAAAACCATAACATAATATGTAGTTTCCTGGTTTTGCCCATATAAGGTATAATCCTCCTTAATTTGAATGACAAGTCCATCTCGAAAATTATTTAGGCCATTAGCAAAAAATATATTTTGCACTGTTTCCCCTGAAAAGAAAGATCTAATTAATCCATCAGGAGGAGGATTATAGGAAATAAAAGGAAAGTCATCTACATTGCTTCGATTATCCAAATTCCGTATACCTTGATATTCCCCAGACTGACCATAAATAGAAAGCGAATAAAATAATAAGCAAATTATATTAATAAATTTTAATGTCTTTCTCATAAAGCCTCCATAAGTTTTATCTTGATCTATATTGTTCCCAGGATGGTAATGTTATCCCAAGAAAATGATTATAATAGTAAGCTGGATTATACACTCGGTTTATATTGTCAATTGATAAAAACGAATGCAGAAACGGAACATCTCCAAAATTATTACCAATAAACATAGATAAAATCAAGTTATTGTAACGTTCATTACGTGTTAACATAGCATAATGTAAATGTGGTCGAAATTTGGGCTTACCATCTGCTTTATATGGCGATCCTCCAATTTGTCCTATTTCTGTCATTGAATTTATATAATTTCCAATATTAAAATCTGGGGGATCTATCATATGCAAATATTGTCCATAAATACCGCTCCCAATAAAAACATCCTCAAACATAAACCCATATTGAATTTCCAACGAATGTCCGTTTGAATCATAATTCCAGTCTATGCCAGATACAATACCGGAGATACCTGCATAAATAGAATCACCGAGAGAACCTCCTTCCCGGGATAAATCCATACCATAATGCTTGTATTTATAATATCTATAGTGACCATTGTATCGCAAATTAAAAGCCAAAGATATATAATAATCAAATGTATGGTCAAGAAATCCATTGGCACTTTCAAAAAAATTATGATACATTTGGAATAATTCAACATACCTTGGATAAGCAATTGAAGGAACTGGATTTACCTCTATATTTCCAATATCATAACCTAAATGAGTAGCCAAGTAATTTATAATTGTATTGCCAAAGTAATTGGCAAATACTTGAGAAGCAATTTTATCACTAAAACTATTCATTATATTGCTCATATTTAAAGATATTCCTTCAGGATTATGACCCCAATACCTAGTTCTTGCTTCAGCTTCATTATTAGAAGAAAAAATCATTCCTGCCTCTATCATAAATGCCTGAACCAAAGCAATTTGCTCGTCACTGTAGTTATCATAATGTACATTGCTAGTTCCGCCAAAAAGAATATTTAATAATCCCGTTTCAATCCCAGCTGCTCCAATTTTTTCTCCATCAGCATTCCTAATATACTCATTATTTTCATTTTTTAGCCATCCATCACCTGAACTTACCAATGTGCCATCTCCCAGTAGTCTCCAATAATCGTTAGTACTGTCATACATGTTGGCCATTGCTTCTAACTTGGAGCTGTTACCTGTTTTTATATAATCATCATAAGCCAAAGCAGCATATGTCATTAACATTGATAGACTATTTTCACCATAAGTTCCACGAATATTAAAAGCAGTTTCTGAATGACCAAAAATGGCTCTTTCTCTTTCTTGTATCTGATTATCATCAACTACCCCATCTCTGTATGCTTCATGAGACATTACTACACCAATACCAAGAGGAGAGCCCGTATTAAATGCATCTTGCCCAAGATAGACAAATTTAACACCGGATCTTTCATCATACTGGCTAAGAGTATAGTTCTCATCAGATCTTAAATAGACAGTCCTCCCGGCAAGTACATTATTAAACTCTTCTTTTAAAGTATCGTTGCCACTATATAAAGTTCTCATTCCTATTGCAATATCTCTGGAATTAACACTGCTAAACAATATCTGAGCATTTACCTTCCAGGCTTCTAAGCCTTTAAATGAATCCCTTAAAGTATTAAAGCTTGCATCCACTCCACCTGTGCCAAACTGCATGTAAGGGCCATCATTGTTAAATCTAAGTTCTAAAATTCCTGTACTGTATTTTTCATTTTTAAAACCAAAGTTGAATACATTTAAGGTAAAGTCTTCTCCAAAAGCATAATTGATGCCCTGAGACACAAGACCGCCGGCTAACGAAGACAACTTCTGTGCATTATCATAAATATTTTTATAATTATTGGTAAAGCCAAAGATCCCTGCATTCAAAATACCTGTTGTAAAATCACCTGCTACTCCTGTTACTGTACTTTTAAAACCATGCCATAGTGCACCTTTTTGATCCATTTCAAAAGAAAGCTTTCCTTTCTCGTTAATATGAAAACTATTAATGGCGTTATTTGCATAAGTATCAGTGAATATCTTGGTTCCTGTTAGGAGTGAATTATAGGTATCACCCCATATGCCATCATTGGATACAAGGCCGCTAAAGCCTCCCTTTTTAGCAAATTTAAATATAGAGTTTTCGTTACCGCTAAATATATTTCCTGTCATAACAGAAACTCCGCTTGAAAGCAAAGATTTACCCATGGAAAGACCTGCTTCCTGTAAGTTTTTGTATCCTCCTGCAAGATCCATAGCAGTAAAAACCAAATCACTGACCAATGAACCCATTATACCTGCTCCTGCTACAGTCAGGGCAATATTTGTTACAGTTTTTATACTTGGAGCCTCAAATTTCCATCCTCTGGAATCCCACATAGGCTTTTCCCAGGGCGGAGCAGACATTAGAGCAATACCCTTACCTTCTTTATACATATAGAATAGGTATTCACTTATTAATCTGCCGGACTCTCCGCTTCCCCTGTTATCAAATACTCCATCCCTTCCTTTATCTACATTAATTTTATTAGAAGCTTTTGTTACCGGATTTTCACCTATATGAATTTTGAATAATCCATTATCTTCATCGAAAATATGTATTATATAATTGTTAAGTTCTTCATAAATAGTAGTTATCAACTCCTGGGTTTGAAACTGATCTAAATGCGATGGAATTCCGCCATTAATGTAATTTAACAAGGTGGTCTCCGGAAGGAGAAAATCTCTGTAAGATTCCACCATCCTGTACTCAGTAATCATTGAATTAAACAATGTAGAATGAACAATAACGTTTTTAGTGTAAGAGCTGCCGCTTCTTCTCCACTGCCCGCTTATAATAAAAATATCATCAATTCTGTTACGGAAATTTGTATTTTCTTGTATAACATTTCTTTCTGCCATATCGTAAGCATTCCTGGCATTTTGCATTACAGAATGGGCCATTTTTTGAGCTTCTCTTTCTTCAAAATCACCTCGAACTTCCTTAACCAAAATAGCAGCATTCAGCATGGCTGTTCCATAATTTTTTATTCCGCCGTAATTTAGACCGCTGCGAATATTGGCTGCCATAGCTATATCCATGCTGCGTATGGAGTTAAAAGCATACTCCAGGTAATTTGTTCCGGATTTTTCAAATAATGAAGATAGGATCTTTTCACCTTCATCTAAATTTGGAATAAGCATTAAATCCATGGGATCTCTTGTATAAAAAGCCCTGGCTCCTGATTCGGCACTAGCCCCAATAAGAGCAATAATAGCTGCAGATGAAGCGTTGTTGGCAGCTTCCAGCGCGTAATTGGCCCAATCTTCCTTATCCTTTAAACCATCCAAATATGCGAAAGTCCACTGTTCATTTATGCGCTTATACTCACTTTCAAATGTATTTTTCCAGTTATTAAATGCAATATTAAGTTTTTCTTCACTCTCCCTCCAGGAAATACGCCCCTGCTCCAGAATTGTCCGTGCAGAATTATTCCAAAGATCAAACTTTTCATTTAAATCCCTTCTCTGTATATCCCATTGATTTTCCTTAATTAATAATTCCATATCATATTTTAGGGCCATTGACATATTAATTAATGCAGAATATTCATGCGCCATTTGTTCATATTCAGTAATTGCGCCTAAACTTCTATTATTAAGATAGTTTAAATTACCAGAAAAAATATTTCCAAGGTTTTCTATGTGCATCTTATGGCTTATTTCGCCAAATCCCAATTCATTAAGTTTTTTTATATCAGTAATTTCAGCATTACCATTCATATATGCATAATAAAAATCTTTATAAAGTACTTCATTATGAAATCTTTGCTCTTCCATAATATCCCAAACTTCAGATAAATACGCATAATTATTATCCAGTTGTTGTTTGGATTCATCCAATATAAGATATACTGCTTCTATTATATTATTTACATAATAATGTCTTTCAATTTCCTCCCATATAACTTTAAGAGATGTTAGATTTGCAATATCAAAATTAAGTAGAGACATTGCTTTTTCTATATCTTCCCATACAATTTTCTGTTCACTCTCATTAGTTATAAAGTTTATAATCTCAGAAGAATTCTTATATAATGCAAGATTTCCCCTAAGCAATAGAAGATTACTGCTTAAAGAGTCATAGCCTCTACCAACTAAATTACTTAGTTCATTTAAAGAAACTGCGATTCTGTCCCTTGCAGTTTTAACTTCATTATAACTTTTTTTATACAGACCTCCAATTAAAAACTTTTTTGTCTGACGTCTTAATTTTTCAGCATTTTGGGATGCAACATCATGAATAATTGCAAATTCCATGTACTCAGATATTCGTGAAAAGTTTTCAGAATTGTTACCACCGCCGCCAAGCATAGACAATATTGTATAAAATTCCAATGCGTCTTTTTCTTCATTATTCAACAAACTCCATTGTCTATTTTGTAAGTATGCAATATTATTTACAGAATAAAATGAAATTCTATTTTCCAGATTCTGTATCTGTATATATGCATAGTTGTCAAAGTAAGCTGCTCTTCGTAAAGCTTGCAAGTCCTGGCGCATTTTATTAATATTGGCCTCAGCACCCATATATACATATGCATACTCATTATGAACTTTAAGACTTGATGAAATTGGCATATTACCAAGGTTAGAGCCTCCGCTTAATACTGAATCTGCTGTAGAAAAGTAAAACCCAAGATTATTGATTGAGCTATTAGATTTTATTAGACCATATATAAGATAGTCTCTGGCTAAACCTAAATTTATATAAGCCTGTTTAGAAAAGACTAGATCATACATGGTATCAGCCAGATCCCTTAAAGCCAATTCAAATGGCGTTACTCCATATAATTCATTTTCACTTAGCATGGTTTTGTTAAAATAGTCAAATAACTTTTCTATTCTTTCAGAATCAGCCCCGCTTATTATATTATTTTCATTAACTGCAAAAATTAGCTGACCTTTATCGTTGACACCAATAATATCCAGTAGACCCCACTCTTTCCTATCATCCGGAGATTCATAACTTAAATCTATATTCAGGAATTTTCCAAAAAGATTTAGCTGCTGCCAATATATTCTGTAATATTCTGCATTATTATGGATTTCTGCATTTAAATTATTTTCAAGATAATATTTTACATCCAGAGACTTACTGTATATGGACATAGAATTTTCATAATTTTTTAGGGCTTCTGTATATGAATCATTTGCTGCATAATTAATATTCATATTCAGCATAAGATTATAAATATTTTCTGATCTTGCTGCTTTTTCAGAAAATACTATATATTCTTCCCACGGTTTTCTGGAATCAAGATATGCAGTTTCTGCCCAAAGCCTTATTGCTTCTTCAATTTCAAAATTTTTACGGGCATACTCCATTTCCTTATATGCGGCCTCAGTTTTCTCGTACAATTTGTCATATAAAGCTGCTGCAAGGTTAAAATTTTCTACACTTTCTTGATATAAAGCCAATAACTCAAGATATTTATTTTCTTCTGCCGATATTGCATCAGTGAAAACTGCTAATTCTGCTTCTATTTGTTCACCTCCCTGTTTAAGCATTTCTATAGTTGGCTCTAAATTCCTTAATTGTATACTGATATCCTGTTCGATAAAATATAAATAGAGTAGCTCATCCATAAGTTCTACATATGTGTCATAATACGAATCTGAATCAATATAAATGTCCTCATTCAATAACAAGAGGGGATCTGCGATAATTTTTTCTGCAAGCTCTATTATTTCTTTATCTATATAGAAAAGATCCATGGAAAATAAATTAAACAATTCTGTTTCTATAATTAACCTATGTCTTTCGGCCAATATTAACTCTTCATAATCTGAGTAAAAATAGCAGTTTAAAATATTTTCCTGCCATAAATTATATGGTAAATCCAGCCAGGGAGGTAAAAAAAGAAAAATATCATCCAGAATATAAAATAATTCGAATAAATCATAAGACATAGTATTGGATTCATTTAGCTTATTAAGGAGTAAATCTGTTTCCGGGAGGAATGCAAAATTGTTTTCTATTCCTAAAACATTCCAGAGATATTGTAGTTCATTTAATGCATGTGACATCTCTTCTTTAATTTCTATTGGTGACAAAATATTCAAGTCAAGATAAATAAAAAATAATGCTTCTGCAAACTCCATTTTTAGAATATACTCATAAAGAAAAAGATCAGAATGAAGTTTTCTCATTTCTGCAATAAATGGATCTGTTTCTATAGAAATATAATAGTCAAGCTCTTCTTTTGCTTTGTTATATTCCAGCCGGGCACTTTCCCAATCAAGAAGCAATTGCTCTTCTAGTGAATGTTCAATGTAATCAAAACCTTCTTTTTTTGTTACTGTTATATACCATTCCCATAAACTATTCTCTTCTACAATAAGGGAAATTGCTGCTATGCGAAGCTGTAATTCATTTTCTGCCCTGCCCAGTTCAAATAAATCAGATGTCTGTACACGAGGTGATTCTTTTAAGCTATTATATTTTTGTGCAAGTTGTGCAAGACTTTCATAAGCTTCACTATCACCCAGTATTAACTCCCTAATTATGGACATTCTAAGATCATTAGTTAGTATAAATTCCATCTCCCTTGAGAAAGATAAAAAAGTATTCCATACAGATGTATCTTCTGTACTGTTAAGCCTTTCTTTAATTTGATGTAAATCTTCCTGTAAATTTTGATAATTTGTAATTAACTCGGTTCTGTTTTCTGCACTGTAATTGGAGGCATGATAAGCATACATTTTCTTTAGCATGTCTATTGCTTCATCTGCCGCCCTCATTTCCATGGAGATCATTGATAAATTTTCCAGAGCTATGGAAAGGGCAGCATTCTCCAACCTTAATTGAAACTCTATATCCTGATACTCATTAAGGACAAAATCATAATTGTTCCTGGCAATTTCCCAGGCTGCAATTGTCTCCGCTGCAGTAACCCTACCGGCATCAAGAGCTATAGAGTATAAATAAACTGCTTCAGAAACTGCTTCCCTGTGCTTCCAGTAATTTAATTCTGTTTCCAGTCTAATTAATTCTACCGTATAAAAATCAGGGTTAAATGCAAGGTCAGGATCAGATATGCCAAAAGAGCCTGTTAAATGATACAGCTCTTTTCTTAGATCCTGCAGACTTTCCTCTGCCCTTTGGGAATACACTTTATATAGAGTAAGCCAATTTTTTATTTCATCTAAAATTAGCCGGGAAGCTGCCTTTGCTATATCAGTGTTAAGCAGCTTTTCATTTTCTATCCATTCAAAAAGAGCCTCATCCGTTTCGGGAATGGGATTTGTAGCGCCGGTTTTTTTATATTCATTAATCCAAAAATCAATATTTTTTCTGGCTTCAGTGGCAGTAGAGCTGTTTAAAACAAAAATACTTGTTAAAGCATTACTGCGCTCGGCAGCCGCACTTGTTTTATACCTCCTGTCTTGAATAAACTCTGTTCTGGCAAAACTAATGGCTGCTTCAAGATCATTGGATGCCTGTAAAAATAATTTTTCTCCCTCAATAAACTGTACACGTAGCTGCTCCTCCCAATTTTGTCTTTCCTCCTCAAAGCGGGCAAACACAGAAATCCATGATTCCAAACTTTCCTGGAAGCTCATCTCTGTAGTCTGTTCCCATTCAATTCTTCTCTGTAGAAATTGCTCTTCTGCCATCTCCCAGATTCTAAGACCTCTGTAGAATTGTTCTCTATACTCCTCTAACCATTGAGTACCGTTTAAACTTATATCTGCACCATCACCTCTGGCAGCTTCAATTTTGGTTTCTATTGAAGCAATTCCCTCGGCGGTGGCTTTTTTTGCTTCATCAATAAGTCTTTGCCCAACTAACTCGGCCGATTGATCTTCACTTCTCCTTCTTAAGCTCCAAACATCTCCTAATCTTTGTGCAGTAAAGTATCTTTCTTCCCTGATTAAAATCGCATTAAATTCATTACGCAGTAAGTTTACCATTTTCTCACCTGTAAATGAAAAAAGCGATTCAAGTCCTCTGATATGTTCATCTCCTATGGATGTTAAAAGTTGAGTATAATTTCCCATAAGAGAATAATTAAAATTAAAAAGTTCATTATCTGCCTTGGTGTTAACAAGATTTTTAAATCGTATAAGATCATCATTAAAATTGAATCTTTCGTCCCCCGGACGTATTACCATAGGATCGCCTGTTCTTTCATCATAAAGAACAAGCCCGTCTTCCCCTGTATAAAAAATTAAGGCTCCGAAAGCATCTTCGGTTTCCATAAAAAGTGCTGATATTGATGCCTCCAAAGCTCTGCCAAAAAACCTCTCCAATAGCCATTGCGTAAACCTTTTTTCCAGTTCGTTTTCGCTCCACTCCATAATATCATTAAGAGCTCTTGCGTCGTTAAAAATTTCCGGAAACATTTCTGCCCATACATCGTAAGCATAATTAAGGCCATTTCTTGCTTCATTAAACCATCGCAAGGGATCTATTTCCCTGTCAGCTCTGTCAAAGTGGTATAGTAAAATATTGCCCGCATTCCTATTCACCTGAAATTCCCAGGGAGTATTTTGCGGGAATACCTGTATGCAGCAAAAAAATAGAATAATCGCAAAAAAATATATTTTCTTTTTCATAACAACTCCTTATAATTTTAATAATATTTTCTATTTACATAGAACAATCTACAGCATGTGTATTTTTGAATAGCATATTCATTAGGACAGGTATAAGAGTAATGGAAAAAATAAAAGATGAACTAACACCAAATACAGTAATTAACCCTAAATTTCTGATAAAACCATTAACATCATTTAAAAATAAAAAGGGTAAAGATCCTATAATTGTTGTTAATGTCATGGCAGATAAAAGTAATACGCGTTTTTTTATTACTGCATAAATAACATATTTCCCGCTCCTTTTTTGACTATATAGATCACCACATATAAGTACAGAGGAGTTCACTGCTATTCCGCATACTACAACAAGAGCACAGGCTACAGAAGTGTTTAGGGGTATACCCAAAAGGCAAATAATTAAAACAGGTACAGCCATGGAAGGCGGAATAAGTGACAGTACTATCAAGGGTAATATAAAAGACTCTTCCATGGCTGCGATAAGCATATAGCAAAAAAGAACTGCCCATATAAAACTAAAAAATTTTTGTGACACAGCTTCTGCCTTTTCTACAGCATCCAAATCAAATTCAATTCTATAACCTGCTGCCAATGGAATTTTTCTTAGCTCCTCCATTACAATATTTCTATAATACCTTGGATCACCCCCAGCCGTTCTAATGGAAAAAGATGCACTTCGCCTTCTGTTTTCCCTGTAAATAACAGAATACTCATCCAAAACTTCAGCATCCATAAAAGAAGATATTCTTAAATTATTTGGTAATGGTATTGCAAGTACATCATCCACAGAAAGCATATCTTCAAAACTAATTCTTAAATCGGTATCACCATTTTCAGAAGTTCTCTTGTATGCTACAGGGCCCTGCACTCCCCATCTTATAAAATCAGAAGCATACGAGAAGCTTAAGCCTCCATACGATAAAATATCGGGCAGCGGAAATAAATTAAGGCGCGGCGTTCCTTCTTTAAAATTTAAAACTGTTTCCTTAACTTCAGGAATAAAAGAAAGCAGATACGCAGCCTGCATTGCATAATCTCTGCATTTTTCTGCCTCATCTCCACTGATAGTTATTCGCCATAAATTATCCTTTCCTGCAGCTTCAGGAAAATAAATAAAAGCTCCGGGAACTACAAGGGATCTTATAAAATTTTTAATTTCATCTACATTGGTATTTTCTATATCATACTTAACAATTGCATAGGCGTTACCTACCCTTGCTCCTGTTTGAACCTGTTTTATATTACCATTGGCTAGAAGCTCTTCTGCCCATAATGCCAGTAAAATATCTGCTTCGCTTTTTAGAAAACCTCCTTCAAATTCAATTTGTACATAAACGGTATCTCCATAAAGATCATCTACAGTATTTATATCTGAAGATACAAGTAAATATAAAGAAGCGGATGTTAAGATAAGAGCAGTGAAAATTACTAATAATGCATATTTGTTACATGAATAGGAAAATATAGCAGCAGAACGATTAAAAAGCTTTTTCTTCCTTTGTAAAGCAGTAGAGACTTTAGAAAAAAATACATTTGGTACTTTAGGAATGGATTTTTCCCATATAAAAATCGGAGGAAGCAGGGTTAAAGCCAGAAATACCGATACAAGAGTAACAGATCCAATTGCATAGGCAATAATATTAATGTCAGTATTCTCGTTAATATTAAGTATGGGTAAAAGAGATGCGATGCTTGTTACTGCTCCCAATACCAAAGCTTTCCAATGCGATTTATTATCAGAACTTAAAATTACACTATCCACAGCACAGGCGATTCCTATTGCAAGACCTGCCAGAAATTTTCCATTAACAGTAAATCCCATTACTATAAGCAAAGCCGCCGAAACAAGCATTATTAAAGGAATAGTTGCGGCACATATTAAAGCTCTAATAAAACCTGAGGATTTTCCAAGTCCAAGTATTATAATTACAATTGCAAGTAGAAAAGAAGCTTCAAAAGAAGCACCTAGTACAGAACTAAATGCTGCCTCTTCATCAGCTCCTCTGTCACTTAGTATAAGGAACTCCAGGGGAAGTGCTGAAAAACCGGCAATTTCCCTTTCCAGCTCCCTTGATAATAAAGCAAGGTTTGCGCCTGACGCTGGTATAATAGAAACTATTGCCACCTTATTTCCATTTAAACGTGTAATAATATCGCTTTCGCGTTCCTGCATACGAAGCTCGGCAATTTCCTTTAAGCGTATTAATTCACCTCCATCAAGTGGAATAATTGCATCCTCAAGACTATCTGCATCAAAAACAGCATAACGGGCATCTACATAAACAGGAATTTCAAGAGAAGCACTTTGCATAGACCCTGCATAAAAGAAACCATCATTGGATGAAAGAATACTCGCAATATATTGGGGAGAAACACCTATTGCAGCAATTCTTTCACGATCAAGAACTACATTAATTTCATTTACTCCGGGACCTGAGATTATAACTTCTGCAACTCCTTCTATACTGCCAAAAACAGGTTTAATCTGTTTTTCAAGCATCCATCCTTCGGGTACCCTGTCTTCAGCTTCCAGTCCAAAAACAGCTGCCGTCCAAAAAGGAATATATAAATTTCCGGAAGAATTTATTTCCGGTCTTTGTGCAGACAAAGGCAGGCTTTCATAAACTTTCTGAGCGGCTTCGCTTACAGCGTCATAAAAATAATTTTCTCCATTGCCAAACATAGACCTGCTATGTTTAAAACTTACATAGACCCTGCACTGGTTATTTTCACTTATAGTCGTTATATTATTAATTCCGGACAGAACAGCAAGTGCATCTTCCATAGGAATTGCAACTCTTCTCTCAATTTCTTCTGCATTCCAGCCATAATGCCGCAAAGTTATTGAAAACTCCAATGTATTGCTTGCTTCCTGAAAATTATGAGAATTCAATATTATACTTAAAGATAAAATTACAAGTGCAATAAGCAAAAATAATGATGTTAAAGGTTTAAGCATATTTCTTTACCTTTCTTTTAAAAAACCAAATATAGACAGGCGGATAAACAAAGAAAGAAAAAATACCTGAAACAATAATACCTCCAAGCATGGTAAGAGCCATGGAACGCTGTGAATTTCCAAGAGGGGTAAGAATTAAAGGCAGTAAGGCACAGGAAGTAGTTAAGCTTGTTAAAAGCACAGGACGTAATCTTAATAATGCACCTTCATAAACTGCAGCAAGCGGATTTAAACCGGAAGCTATTTTTTCCTGACTTATTTCGTAAAAAACAATACCGTTATTAACCGATAAACCAAAGAGTGCAATAAAACCTAAAATAGCGCCGGAATCAAGATATGAAGAAGTAAACAAGAGAGCCGGTCCTGCACCTGCAAGAGAAAAGGGAATGGAAAACATTAAAATTACCGGTAAAAAGAAAGATTCAAACTGGGCTCCAAGTAAAAGATAAAGGAGCAATGCTACCAAAAGCAGTGTAGCAGCAAGAGCAGTACTGTAGCGGGCAAAAACTGATTCATCTGCACGTGATATGCCATAGTTATTCAGTTCATTTAAATCATTAATAATTTCATTAATTATGTAATCTCTATTTATTTCAGGGACTATATCCAGAAAAACAGTATCTGATCTATCTTGCCGGAATAGAGAGTTGTCTGTATATTTCCAAACAATATCTGTTACAGACGCTAAAAAAACCGTATATGAGTTTTGATCATTTCCCATTACAAGCAAGGGAATACTCTCAAGGTATCTTTCTATACTGCCCTGTCTATCTAAATTATTATTTAGCGTACTAACCCTGATGTTAAGCGGGCGGCCATCAAGCTCCAAATTTCCTGCTACCAGTCCCGGCGAAACTGAATAAACAGCAGATGCAATTTGAGATGCTGTTACTCCCAATGAAGCAGCCTGATCTCTTATGGGAAGCAGTCTTATCTGTGGCCTGGTCCCTGAGGGTCTTTGCTGAATTGATGTTAAATAATTCCCTGCTCTGCTTCTAATAACAGATTCTATATAGGCTGCTTTTTCATAAGTTAATTGAGGACTGCGATCTTTAACTGCAAATGTCATTGCAGAAGACAAACCAAGTATCTTTGCTATATTGTCAATTGGGTATGATATATGCACAAAAGGATAATTGGCAAGCGACAGGCGTAGAAGTTCCATTGATCTTTGTACATCAACTGTGTCATAAAAATAGCAATTAAATAAAAGCCTTTCCTGTCTATAGTCCGCTTCAAGACGCATGGACAGATCATCAGTCTCGGCTCCCATCTTTCCATAATGAGTTTCTATAAAATCCAGAGAAGACAGCACCTGTGAAATTTCCATTCCAATGGAAACTGCATTTTCCGGAGTTGTTCCATATGGAAAGTCTGCAATTACTTCAATTTTATTCATTTTATCGGGTGCAATAAATTCAAAAGGAAGAAACATAACGCTTATACATCCCAAAATGCAAAAGATAAAGGAAACAGTAAAAATAATATGCGGGTGCCTAATACCTCTTCCAAGGAAAAAAGCATAAATGTTTTCTATTTTTCCACGGGTAATTTTTACAGTACTTTTTATGCTTCTTTTTCCGGCAATAAAGAGATAATACAAAGCAGGAAGGCAAAACTGTGCATATATCCAGCCTGCAATAACCGAAAATACTATTGCTATTGCAAGATCTCCAAACAATGCACCTAATGGGCCGGGAAGGAAAATAACAGGTACAAATACAATTATTGTTGTTAAGGCACCGGATATACTTGATAAAGAGACAGAAGATGCCAAAGCACTTATTTCCTTATAGTTTTTGGATGGAGCATTTCTGTAAAACAAATCCAAAACAATAACGGCGGTATCCGATACAAGACCTATACCCAAAGCCAAACCGCCTAAACTCATGGCATTAAGAGATCTCCCAAAAAATGCAAGGGCAATTATAGAAACTGATGCAGAGAAAGGCAGAGAAAAAGCTGCCAAAAAACTATAGGAAAGACGCCCAAAAAATATGGCAATTAAAACAATAACCGCAAGAGCGGCAAATATTGCAGAAATCCCAAGTTCAGATGAGCTCCTTAAAATATAGGGGGAAGCATCATAAACAATAACAATCTCAAGGTCTTCAGAAAAATGCTCTCTGCTTTCTTCAATAAGTTTAAAAATATCCCTTGATAATTTAACTGGATCTGCACCGGGTCTTCTGTAAATTTCCAAAGCTACCTGATCCATTTCATCATAAATAAAAAGACTCTGCCGGGGAGCAGCTTCACGCCTTACACTGGCAAGATCGTTTATCCTAAAAGGGCCGGCTTGTGAAGGCAGTATCATTTCTGCCAGTTCATTTTCTGAAGCAGGGCGTCCGCTGCTAATAACAGTAAACTCCCTGTTGCCTTCCCTTATGCTTCCGGCGGGAAAATCCGCAGCTTCTCCGGCAATTATTTGGCTTAAGATATAAGCATCCATATTACGGGAAGCTAACCTGGCAGAATCTCCTCTTACATGTATCTCCTGATTCACTCCTCCTGTAACAATAACTAAACCTGCACCTTCTATCCTTCTTAACCTTGTTCTAAATTCGTATTCCGCCATGTTTCTGGCAAAACTATTATCACCGTTATACGCACGAATTGCAATTATGGCATGAACTTCGTCATAGGAGTCCCCGCTGATTACAAGAGGCTTAGACACCCCCTGCGGCAGCAGAGGGTATACTGTATCTATTAGCTCCCTTACAAGAGCTGCTGCCCTCATGGGATTAGTCCCCCAGCGGAAATTTAAAAGTATCAGGGAAGAACCGTCCCGTGACACAGAACTGATACTTTCCAAACCTTTCACAGCAGAAAGTGAATCTTCCAGAACTATGCTAACAGTCGTACGGAGTTCCGCAGCTCCCATCCCAGGATACAATGTTTCCACGGTAACTTTTGGAAGAATAATTTCAGGAAGCCTTTCCAAAGCTAAACTGTCAAGTGCAAATATTGCTCCCAGGACTACTGCTAAGATTAACATTATTACCGTAACAGGGCGCCTTGTAAAAAAGGCAATAAGACTATCCATTACATGCCTACTTTACAAGGGATATCCTAAAATCTTCTTTGCTGATATTTCCATTTAAATCCTTGAGCCCGGGAGGAATACGAAAAGTTACTATACCTGTATATATCGTATTGGTCAGTAAACCCTGCACTTCTATACGCTGATAATTTTCCCATTCAGGAACAGGACTATGCATAGTAAAATTTTCAGAAATAATGTCTCTAGGAGAAAAAGTAAGAGCCTGATTCGTTGAATCTACCCTAAAGAGGCTCATTAATGAAAAGAGATCAACATTAGCAGAGAGAGCAGTATCAAAGTATAGCTCTATCCAGGTGGAAACCTTTGTTTCATAGGGGTAGCTGCCTTCACCTGTTATTACAGGAAGATCCTTAAAAAGCTCTCCTATTTTATATACTATTGGGTGTTGATCTGTTTCTCCCGGTCTCATGGGGATTCTTATACCTACCAGGGCAGGAGGTTTTGACATAGCTCCGTTAAAATTTATCTTAAACAAGTACTCATCTTCGCTTGTATTGCCGTATATATCTTTAATACCGCTTCCCAGGTGAAAAAGTATGGGACTCCCCCACTCTGCACTTTCAATCAGGCTTAATACTATTTTTTTGGAAAAACCGGGAGCTGTTTCTATATTAAAAAGAGCATGAGGTTCTGTATTGATTAAGTTTCTTAATCCGTTAACTTCAATAGCTTTGGAAAAATGTAAAACGAGGCTGCTTGTTTTTTCAAAACCTTTATACTCATCAGAAAAATGGAACAGAGGTTCTCCAGGACCAATTTTACTAATATTAATTTCGTCTGATAAAATTTCATTATTAAGAGCATCTGTATAAACAGCGTAAACATTTAAGAGCTCAGGTTTTAACCTGTCTATACCATAATAAAATACAGTATTGTATTCAGCGCCTAGTATAGATCCAGAAACACCTTTAAAGGTGCTGTCAATCTTTGCCTTGTAAGCTATGCCGTACTGCCATGGATCACGAGGTGTAAATACAGCAGTCATATCATTGTCTTGCAGTCTCCATGAACCCTGAGTAGAAGGATTAAAGCTGATAAAATCCATACAGCTTCCCAAAGTAACAGGAGATGCAAACATTATGCGGAATTCTTCCCTGCTCTCACTTAAAAATTCTTCAAAGGCAGGATATACACCTACAATAAGCGGCTTATTTCCCGGTTCTCTTGTAGTAAAACTAACTTCAAATTTCTTTTCAAGGGAAAGCCCCTTTTTATCCTGTGCACCTGTCCCTATGCTCAGAACATAATTTCTGTTTACTTCCAGAGGAGATGCAGGGGTAAAATTTAATCTCTTTCCATTCCATGAAAAGTATCCCTGCAATGCTCTTCCGTCTTCTGTCAAGGTAAATGCCTGCTCTGTTCTGGCTTTATCACTATCCAGTGAAAATAAAACTGATATATTTATTCTCTCAGGATTACTGTGATATGCATCACCCGGTGTCCAGGAAACAATTTCGTATGCTTTATCCCTTAGTAAGTCGCAGGAATATAAAAGAAAAAAAGCACAAAATAATAAAAACAATAATGGATATTTTGGTTTCAATTTACTACCTCCAAATAAATAATTAAATCTTCCTTTAAGTAGGATGATTTTCCGTTGTGCACTCCCCCTATTCCTCCGGGGATTAAAAGTCTGTAATACCTTGATTCTCCTGCAACAGCTGCTTCCAAGCCTTCAAAGCCTAGTATAAGAAGATCTGATGTTACCCATGATGCTGAGCGCAGACTAATTGGAGCAAGGTTAGCAGGGAAAAAAGGCTGCAGGGAAATTTTAAATACATTTTCTTCACGGGTCTTAAAATCACTGCTGTCAATTGGCAGCGAGAACGAAATGTTTAATTGTATTATCCTGCCTGTGCCAAGCCTGGTTTTTAACACATCTCCATACTGCGGAAAAATCAGGCTGTCCCCGGTGCCGGCAGAAAGAGAAGAGATCTCCATAAAAGGCAAATTTGAAAAAAATGTTTGCACATAATCGTCTCCCATTCTTAGACCGGCAATATCCCTTAAGCTTCCGGAAATCCTCATGGTGTACAGAGTTTCGGGATCAGGATGCCGTGATGGGATATAGACTGCACTTAAAGGAGACAAAATTTCCACTCTGCCGGGAAGCGGCGGAACAAAATTAAAGGCTCTTCTTAGGCTTTCGCTGTCCGGTACTTTATTAAATTCAATTCCAATACCATGATTATACCCAAACCCTTGTTCCATATTTAAAGCTGCAGGAAACCAAGCAGCCCATAAATCTGAAAAGATATTACTATCCATAAGAGGCGGCATTAAGGGAACTACCCTGCGCACACTAATAAATTCATCATCAAGATCAGTAATAAATTTATGTGAATATTCCCTTGCCAATGGAGCTCCCTCTTTGCTTAAGGCCTTATCAGTCATGGACCATGTGTATACAGTCCAGGGATTAAGGGTTTTATCTGTACTTATTACAAGTGTTTGATCATCGTCCCTCCATTCAAAAATATGCATGCCGTTAATTTCCAGCCTTAAGGCAGTTTCGGTACTGAACCTGTCCATGGGATGAGAAAATTTTAAAGTTAAAATTTCCGGGCCAAATACATGGACCGAGGCGTTATGCGAAGGATAAAATGAACTTATATAGGGAAGTTCAGAGCGGGTAACTGCAAAAAAAGGGATTTCCCTGGAAACAGGATACTCCCGTCCATCCTTTGCAATAATTGAACCGGATAATCTCAGTACATACCTGATGCCCGGCATCCATGGCATGTCAGGTGTAAAATGAACAGTATTGGCATGCCATGTAAATTTACCTTCTACCATAGCTCCGGGGGAACTTACATGAAAAATATCTTCCACGCTTGACCTGTTCATTTCTGTATCAAAATGCAGCATCACTGGACTGTCCTTATACGGCAATACAGCCCATGCCTTATCCGGCACTGTTGTCAGGCCTATGGGACGAAGATTCACAAATGCACAGGACAGTGTCAACATAAAAATGCAAACCAGGGTAATACTTTTACTCATAAGGGCTAACATGCATACCCTCCCTATGAGTCGGACCGGGATTTAACACAACCACTTCTCCTCCGCTTAATCCGGAAATTACCTCCCTCTCCTCTCCATAACGGCTGCCCAAAACCACATTTCTCTCTGTTATTATATTTCCCTGAACGACAAAAACCCTGGCAGAATTATCTCTTAGTGCGCTTAACGCAGACTCATTTACAAGGGTTAGTAGTCTGCCGCTTTCTATGGGAATGCTTACCCTGGCAAACATTCCGGATCTAAGCCTGTTATCTGCATGAGGTTCAAGAAGAACCCTAACCGTAAAGGTAAAAGACTGCCTGTCCGCCTGGGGGGAAATAAAATCAACCGTGCCGGGATAAACTGCATCTCCTCCGGAAATTACAGAGGCAGGCATTCCAATATAAATTTTGTGTACTTCGGATTCAGGAACAGAAAAAATCGCATACAGGGATTCATCGCTTAAAATTGTTAATATTCCGTCTTCTCTCTTTATTCTTTCGCCTACTTCCGCATAACGCGCACCTACAATACCATTACCGGGACTTACAATTTCCAGATCCCTCTCTGCCAAAAGAAAAGATTCCATCTCTCTGCCGGCTGCTTCCAGACTCGCCCTTGCAGAGGCAACTTCGGCTTTTGCACCCATAGTGGCAAGCTGAACCAGAGCATTAAAAAGCTCATTTTTATCTTCCGGAACAGTCTTGTTTGCAGTTATGAGGTCTATTTCCCTTAAACCTATACTCCGTATTTCCAGTTCTTTTGACATCATTAATATTTGATTTTCCGCATTAGCCAGACGAAAGCGGTCTTCCCTTATGGCTTCATCACTTAAACCTCCGGCAAGGTAAAGCGCTTCCCTGTTCTGCTGTTTTCTCTTTTCTTCTTCCAGTATGCTTTGTGCCTGTATTAGTTCTTCATGAAATTTTTCATTCTCCAAAATTCTTATTTCTGCATTAAATGTACTGTCCCTAAGGCGTACTAAAGACATATCCAGGGCAGCAAGAGCCTGGGAATATGCATCTTCTGCACGGCGGGCGGCAAGGTTAACCTGGGGATTTTTTAACAAAGCTATAGTATCTCCCATATTAACCCTGTCACCTTCCCTGAAAAAAAGAGTATCAAGTATTCCATCGTTAGGCGAAAGCACTTCATATTTTTTCAGAAACATTAAGCTGCCAAATCCGTTTACCTCTTGTGTATTCTCCCTTTGTACTACAAGACCTACCTTTACAGCTATGGCGGCATCATCGCTATGTGAAATTTGCCTTCCGGCACAGGAAAAATCAAGAAAAGATATAATTATGATAAAAATACATATTGCTTTCATATAGACAGCTCCAGATAGTTATAAATTTCACCCGGATTTAAATTAAGAAATTTTTCCAGTTCCCTTTCTGCACCTAAAACCATTACCGCAGCTTCTACCAATGCTGCTTCTTTTTTTTCATACTCCAGTCTGCTTTCCATTAGTTCTATTCTGGTAATATCCCCCAAAGAAAGCCTTATTTCCGCATAATGGTATCGTTCACGTTCAAGCTTAAGGGATTCGGCAGCCAAAGCCCTTCTTCTTTCCAAAAGCAGACATGTTCCTATAAGTCTTTCAAGTGCAGCCTCTGCCTCTATAAGGGCTGCCTCATACTTGTACTGCTCCTGCGCCAGCGCCAAATTAGCCGCCCTGGGAGAAAAAGAGGAAGCAGGATCCTGAACGGGGCTAAGAGTCTGTTGAAGCCTCGCACTGCGATCAAAGGGCGGTTCCCAGGCGGCGGAAGTGCCTAAATTTCCCGAAAGCCAGGGGGTAGAAAAATCCAAAAGTATGCCTACTGACCAGTTATATCTGGAAAGCGGGTACTGATTCCCGCTTAAACCAAAGCTGCCCGTTAGGCGTATATTGGGCAGCCAGGAAAGTGAATATGCCTTTACCTCTGCTTCCATACGGGCTACAGAAAAACGCAGAGCTGCAAGATCAGGGTTTCTGTGTTCTAACAAAGGCAATAAATTGGATAAGAGGGGAAATACAGCAGCCCTCTGTGTATCTATTTGCTCAGACAAAAGAGGCAGTTCATCAAGACCAAGACCTGTATAGAGTTTTCTTTCCGCCTCCTGTAGATCAATAGACAAATTAATAAATTCCAGTTCCTGTAAGGCAACGGTAATTTCCGCCTCTGTTAAATCCCTTGGACGAATTAATCCAAGTTCCGCCTCACGCCTCATAATTGTCAACTGCTCATTTAAAAAATCAAGAGTATTACTTTTTATTTCGACTAACATTCTGCCATGAAGAACATCTCTGTAAGCTCCAACAGCCCTTTCCGCCAGCTCCAGACTAAGCTGCTCCAATTGACTTTCTGCAAGTTCCAGTTCTGCCCTTTCTACCCTCCTTGAGAGTGCAAGCCTGCCTCCATCCCAGACCAATTGTTCAACATTAAGCGAATAATTTTTTAAGAATGAATCAGGACCGGTAAGGGAAAGCCTGTCATCCTGAGAAGCCATTAAACTTAAACGGGGCATATATGCCCTAATACCCCATGCCCAGGCCCCTTCCCTTAAAGCAAGAAGCACAAATTCATTCTGCAGTTCAAAAGAATTCTCAACTGCCAGCCTTGCAGCATCATTAAAACTTAATGCAGTATCCGGGTAAATTAAGCTGCTACAGAAAAACAGAACCGAAAAAAAGAATATCCTCATGAGCCAAGCTCCTTAATAAGGGATTCCAGGGTATCAACTGCCCTAATTACAGGGCTGTCACCAGGCAGCAATACTCTTGCACGGGAGAGATCATCAAGCGCAGCTTCAAAATTTCCCCTAACCCACCTAAGCCGCGCCCTGTCCAAAAAAACAAGAGCTGATTCTGCAGATGCTTCTACAGCCCTGTCAAGAAGCATGGAGGCTGCAGCTTCACCGGATACTCCCCTGTCAAAAGCAAGCTCGGCAGCCAAACGCAGAGCCCTTATATCCATAGAATTCTCCCCCAATATTTTATCCAGCAGTTTTTGTGCTTCATCAGCCTCCCCTTTTTCACGGTATACCCTGGCTAAAAAGATCATGCATTCAACATCGTTTGGCTTAAGATCCAAAGCCATACTCAGGGTTTTTTCTGCGCTGCTTAAATCGCCGCTTAAGTATTCAGCCTTTCCCCTAATAATAAGAGCAGGGGTAAATTTCGTTTCACCTTTAAGCAGGGAAATTACCTCGTTAAAACGTCCTGCGCCATAAGCATCCTGAGATCGCATGTATAAAAGAATTTTTTCATCATCTTCTCTGGGGGAAACGCAGGATATCATACATAGGCAAAACAGAGCCGGCATGTAAAGGGCTTTATTTTTCATATACGGCTCCCATTAATGAATTCAAGACGTGCGCCTAACAAACCGGAAAAGCTGCCTGACTGAGCAGAGAAAAACGCTTCAAATTCAGGAATATAGGAAACATTGCTTAAGGCTTCCACAGCAAAAAGTGTATAGGGATTATCAGGAAGGGAAATTAAAGGAAAAAGATCAAGAAGAAGCAGAGGGTTATTGTCTTCAAGGGACAACTGTATAATATTTTCAATTTCGAGCTGCGTTCTTATATGTATGTATAAGGAATCATGTAGTCCCAGACCGGCATTGTTAAAAAGAATAAAACGGCTTTCATCGGAAAAAGGGCCTATGGGATTCAAATTAATGCAGTTTTCGGCAAAAATTGAACTTAGATATTCTGTTCCGTTATGGGCAAATGCTCTTGCTCCCCTATACCAGTATTCAGGAAATTGCGCATACCTTGTCCTTATAGCGCTGTATAATGATCGGCTGTTACTATCTATGTCTTTCTGTATTTCCATGCTGCTTACCATAAGCATCCAGTTTAAAAATGAATCTAAATCTTCGTCTTCCTTGTTACAAACAATGGAAAGAAAATGTTCAGCTTCGTCCCAGCGGCCGTTATGGAAAGCTATACAGCCCAGTAAAGCAATGGATCCAAAATAAGCAGATCTAAGGGAGCTGCTGTCATACATTGCAAGCACACTTCTTAAACCCTCTTCCAGCTCCTCTTTTCCTAAAAAGCCATAAGCATAAGCCCAGGATAGCTCCTTGTAAGCTGCTATAGCTGCTCCTGCCAGGTCTCCCGCCTCCTCCTTAATGGCGGATTCATAAAAACCAAGACCCGGGAAATAAGAGCCCCCGCGCTCAATTTCTGCAATCATCTGTAGTTCAGCATTATTTACTTCGTATTTCTCCATCTCCTGTAAAAAGGAACTTTGCAGAGTACCAGGGGAACAGGAAGAGTACAAGAAAAGAAGGCAAAAGGGAAAACATAAAAGCAATTTTTTTATCATATAAAAACCTCCGTAAAAAATTATTATTCACTTATTTTTCTGCCCTATTACGGCACCAGAATGCGGGACACTTGTGTTTTTTTGGAAAAAATGCATAAAAAAACGAAAAATTTTTGTATTTTGCATCAATGCCTTGACTATTTACCATATATGTAGGACAATTTTGGGAAGCAATTATTTTAATTTAATTTTCCATAAGTAGGAGGGAAATTGTGAAGAAAGGTTTAGTTTTTTTAGGAATTATTACAGTATTAATCGCATTTGCTGTAAGCTGCGGTTCTTCGCCTTCAGGTACAGCCACAACAGCTGCACGACAGGCCGGTCAGCCAATACAGGATGGCCGCGCAGCATCCGGTTATAACGGCGTAGTATCTGCTGCAAAACCCGAGGCTTCTGATGTGGGTATACAAATACTCAGAATGGGCGGCAATGCTGTTGATGCAGCAGTCGCAGTTGGTTTTGCCATGGGTGTAGTTGAGCCTGAAATGAATGGTTTAGGCGGCGGCGGTTTCATGCTTTTAAAAGTCGATGGTATGGAAGAAGCTGTATTTATCGATTTTCGTGAGATAGCTCCCAGTGCCAGCACCAGAGATATGTACCTTGGACCCGATGGAAATACAGTAGTATTTCCGGGATCTACAGCACGTACACATGTAGTAGGCGGTTTGGCTGCAGGTATCCCCGGCGAAGCAGCAGGTCTCCATTATGCATGGGAAAATTATGGTTCAGGAAATATTTCATGGCAGCAGATTCTGCAGCCTGCTATTGATCTTGCCAGAAACGGTTATATAGTTACACAGAATTTCCATAACGGAATAATGAACAATATTGACAAATTGAACCTCTTTCCTTACACAGCATCAATTTACACTGATGATGGCTTACCATGGGATGTAGGTGTAATAATAAGGAACACGGATCTGGCAAACACATTAGAGGCGATTGCCGAAAGAGGCCCTTCTGCATTTTATACAGGCCCCATTGCTCAGGCTGTTGTTGATGCAGCCAATGCTGCCGGCGGTATTTTCTCCATGGCAGACATGGCAAATTACAGGGTCAGCGTCCGCACACCTGTCGTTGGTACATACAGAGATTACACAATTATTTCTGCCCCTCCTCCAAGTTCAGGTGGTACAGCAATTATTCAAATCCTCAACATCCTTGAAAACATCCCCAGTAATGAGCTTCGTTTTGGTACTACAAGAACCATAAATGCCTGGATACAGGCATACAGACTTGCATTTGCCGACAGGAATACCTATATGGCAGATACAGATTTTGTTCATGTTCCTTTAATTGGAATGAGCAGCAAAGCTTATGCAAGAGACCTCTTTAGACAAATGGTTAATCTTGACACTGCCATGATAAGTGCAAATCCCGGAAATCCTGACAGATACGAAAGCGGAAACACAACCAGTTTTTCTGTAATGGATAGCGCGGGTAACATGGTTACCGTAACCAAAACAATTAACTATGTATTTGGCAGCGGTGTTGGTGTTCCCGGTGTAGGAATAATATTGAACAACGAAATGGATGACTTTGTATCAAACAATCCTGCTCACCCCAATGCACCTGAACCCAATAAAAAACCCCTGTCCTCAATGTCTCCCACTATGGTACTTGATCCCCAGGGACGCCCCTTTATGACACTTGGAACACCCGGTGCAACAAGGATAATAACTACCCTGGCTGCTGTAATATCTCACGTTATTGACAATGATATGACTATACAACAGGCCATTGAGCTTCCCCGTTTATTTGCAAGTAATACCGGAGCAGTTTTGGTAGAAAGCAGAATGCCTTACTCTACAATTAATAACTTACAGGAAATGGGCTATACTTTAACCATAAATGCAGATTATGCTTCAACTTTTGGCGGTGTACACGGCGTACTCTTTAACCATGACAGCGGAAGATTATACGGCGGCGCAGATCCAAGAAGAGACGGAGAAGCCAGAGCATTCTAAACTAAGGTTTTATTGCGAATAATGCCCTGGACTTTAAACTCCAGGGTATTATCTTTTAAACAGTATCTTTAAATTAGGAGAAAAACATGAAAAAAGCATTATTAGTACTTTTTATTACACTAATTTGCAGCTCCTTTGCGTTTACCCAGATGGGTAGTTCAGGACCTTTATTGACTTCAATAGGTCAAAGCCCCGACGCAGAACTTATTCGCGTTCTATTAACAAGGCAAGGTATTCCTTTCCAGTTAAATCCTCTTGCAACATCTACCGATCTTAGAGCTGCAGATGAAATATTGGTGCTCGTCATAGGCGGTAGTTCAAAAGGCTTGGGAGCTGCAGGTATAAGCGCAGATGATGAACTTGTACGCACAAGAGCTCTAATTACCAGAGCAAGAGAACTTAATTTACAAATAATTGCTGTGCATATAGGCGGAGAAGACCGCAGAGGAGCACTCTCTGATGGTTTTATAAACTATGTTGTTCCCTTGGCAGATCAGGTAATTGTGGTATCCACAGGTAATACAGATGGTCTCTTTACAAGCCTGGCAGGAAGTGCAGGTATACCCTTACAAAGTGTTGCCAGAATAAACGATGTAGGTACCCCTTTGGCAGCAGTACTCAGGTAATAATATGCCTTTTGATATTGAACTGATCTATTTTGTTGTTTTAGCAGGAACCTTTCTTGTAGGGTGTTTTGCTCTAAAGCTGCCGGTATCAGTAGCGATGCTGGCAGCTTCATTATTAACCTTGATTGTATCAGGGAACGGTCTGGATATACGGCACCTGGTAGAAGGCTCCTTTTCTTTCCTGGATACTTTTTTGGTTATAGTTTCTGCCATGATCTTCATGCGTTTTATGACAGAAAATGGCGGTCTTGATGCTTTAACAGTAGTAATAATTAAGTACTTTAGGAATGTTCCTGTTTTACTACTTCCCTTACTAATGATTTTTGCAATGTTCCCCGGTATGATTACAGGCAGCTCAACCGCTTCTGTTCTAACTGCCGGAGCCATAGTTGCACCTGTCTTAATGACCTTGGGTGTGCCTAAAACAATAGCAGGAGCATTCATTGCAATGGCAGGTGTTTTGGGAATGATTGCTCCTCCTGTAAATCTACCAGTAATGATCATAGGCGGCGGAATAGATATGCCCTATGTTGGTTTTACCATTCCCCTGCTCCTCTTAACCTTCCCATTGGGAATAGTGTTTTCGCTTACCTTTGCTCTTAAACATATCAAGAAAGTATCATGGGAAGAGTTATCTGCAAAACTAGAGACAAAGGGTTATGAAACACATGGCTTTCTTTTGTTTTTACCAATTCTTACCCTGATAGTTTTGATGATTTTAGGTCAATTACTTCCGGGAATTTTCGGTATGGGACTTCCATTGACATTCCTACTCAGTGCAGTACCGGCTATTTTTATAGGAAAGAAATTCAACCTTTTATTAACCGCAAAGAATGCTGTCAAAGACGTACTCCCGGTGCTGGGAATTCTTGCCGGTGTGGGGATGATAATACAGGTTATGACTTTAACAGGGGTTAGAGGTTTCATTGTAGTAAACTCCCTATCAGCAGTAGCCATTAGTTCGGCTCTTCTTTATGCTGTCATTGTAGTTTCCATGCCCCTCTTTGGTGCAATTTCTGCTTTTGGTTCTGCCAGTGTATTGGGAGTACCATTTATGTTGGCTCTCCTTGGGCAAGATCAGATTATTGTAGCTGCAGCTCTTGCACTTATAGCCGGTTTGGGAGATTTTATGCCTCCCACTGCTTTGGCTGCAATCTTTGCCGCACAGGTTATTGAGGAAAAAAAATATTCCCGGGTTCTTAAACATTTAATTGTTCCCGGCTTAGTCATTGCTGCCTATGCATTGATTTTTATTATTTTCTCAAGGCAGATCCGCGGTTTTCTTCCGTAAATATTTAAGAGGTAGCAGATGTTTTATGTTTATTTAATCATTGCGGCAGGAGTTCTTGCTCTTATTATCTGGAATTTCATTACCGAGGAAAAGTGGGTCAATAAGCTTAGTACTGCCATGGTTATAATTCCTTTTTTACTGCGCTTATTTTTGATTAAGTGAGGCCGAAATGAAAAAACACTTATCAACTATTATAATTAGTATATTTATCCTGGTTGCTCTATTTATAACAGGACGTGAATTCTTATCCCACCGGGTTCCGGAGATTATTATTCCCGGTCCCGGTGTAACAGAGGTGCGGCTTTTATCTGATTGGTTCCCTGATATAAAAGACAGCCGGGGAGACACAGAAGTTTACGTACTTAGGGGGAATCAAGCGGGAGGATCTGTATTGGTATTAGGCGGGAATCATCCCAACGAACCTTCAGGATACATGAGTGCAATTGTCTTAATAGAAAATGCCGTAGTTTCCAGGGGAACACTTTATATTATACCCCGGGCAAATAATTCTGCATTTACCAACAACGAACCTCAAAATGCATCCCCTTCTTCATTTACCATTGTTAAACCAGACGGTAACAGCAGAAGCTTTCGTTATGGTTCCAGACTAACCAATCCTCTGGATCAATGGCCTGATCCTGATGTATACATTCATGCTTCCAGCGGTCAAAGCTTATCCGGCAACGAGACTCGTAATTTAAACAGGGCTTTTCCCGGCAGACCCGATGGTAATTTTACTGAAAAAGTAGCTTATGGTATAACAGAGCTCATAATAAGAGAAAATATTACCCTTACTATTGATCTCCACGAAGCCTCACCTGAATACCCTGTTATTAATGCCATGGTGGCACATGACAGGGCAATGCGGGATTTAGCGGCTGATGTAATACTGGACCTGGAACTGGAAGGCTTACGTTTGGGATTGGAACCATCTCCTGTTAACCTAAGGGGACTTACCCACCGTGAACTGGGGGATTA
>Ga0099364_10001415_pt1 | contig 39787 bp, 35 predicted proteins | sample TergutTh196P3_FD_73070 | JGI IMG/M metagenome (GOLD analysis project Ga0099364, IMG submission 73070) | Microcerotermes parvus P3 segment gut microbial communities from Pointe-Noire, Republic of the Congo - Th196 P3 | ecosystem: Host-associated > Arthropoda: Insects > Digestive system > Gut ... | reverse complement strand
ATACCGTTGCCGACAATGCTTCTTCGGGACGTTATGTATTGGGAACTACAAAAATTAAACCTGAGGGCATAGACCTTAGTGCAGTTAAAATGAAGCTTTTCAAGAATGGGGAACAGATTGGCGAAGGAAGCGGGGCAGCAGTCCAGGGAGATCCCAGTGTTGCAGTAGCCTGGCTTGCCAACAAAATGTGGAGCTTTGGCGTTACCCTAAAAGCCGGGGAAGTGATCCTTTCCGGGGCATTCTCGGCTGCTCCTCCGGCTGTAAAGGGCGATGTTTTTACAGCGGATTTTTTATCTTTTGGAGAGGTAAAGGCGGAGTTTGTATGAGTGCAGAAAAACTTAAAGTCGGGATCATAGGACCGGGAAACATAGGCAGCGATCTGATGTACAAGGTGATGAAGAGTAAACATCTAGAGATGCATACGATGACAGGTATCCAGGAATCCGAAGGAATAAAAAGGGCAGCCGGATTGGGATTTAAGACCTCGACCGATGGGGTTAATGCAATATTGGCAGAGCCGGAAATAAAGTTTGTATTTGACGCTACCAGCGCCAAAGCCCACTTATATCATGCACCGCTTCTTAAAGAGGCAGGAAAAATTGCCATAGATTTAACCCCGGCAGCGGTTGGTCCTTATGTAGTACCCTGCGCCAATCTGGATAAACTTACCGATGAAGTAAACTTTAACATGGTTACCTGTGGGGGCCAGGCTACTGTCCCCATTGCTTATGCCATTAATCGGGCTGCAGATTCTGAATACTGCGAGATTGTCTCCTGTGTATCATCTGCCAGCGCAGGTCCGGGGACCAGGGCCAATATTGACGAATTTACCGAAACCACCGCTAAAGCGCTGGTAACTATAGGCGGAGCGGATCGGGGTAAGGCCCTTGTTATTCTTAACCCGGCAGATCCTCCGCTTATTATGACCAATACCATTTATGCGCTGGTTAGAAACCCCAACCAAGAGAAAATTGTGGAATCGGTTAATGATATAATCCGGGATGTACAGGCTTATGTGCCGGGTTACCGCCTTAGAGTTCCGCCTCTTTTGGACGGAAACAAGGTTACCGTTATTGTCGAAGTAGAAGGAGCAGGAGACTTCCTGCCCTCTTACTCGGGAAATCTAGACATTATTAATCAAGCTGCGGTGGCGGTAGCCGAAAAACAGGCTGCCAAAATGCTGGGAGGAAAATAATGGTTACCGAAAAAATTAACATAGTAGATACAACGCTTCGGGACGGCAGCCATGCGGTAAGCCATTCGTATACCAAAGAGCAGGTAAGCGTTATTGCAAAAGGCCTGGACGAAGCCGGTGTGGATGTAATTGAATTCAGCCATGGAGACGGCATTACCGGTTCAACGATTAATTTTGGGTTTTCAAAAGAGGATGAGTTTGAACTTTTGGAAGCTTGCGGCAAAGCAATAAAAAGAGCAAAGCTTACCGTATTGTTAATACCCGGTATTGGCACCATAGAAGATCTTAAAAGAGCAAAAGACTGCGGTGCAAATATGGTACGCATAGCAACCCACATTACCGAGGCCGATGTAGCCATACAGCATATCAACTGGGCTAAAAACAACGGATTGTTTGTGTGCGGTTTTTTGATGATGGTTCATAAGGGAACCCCGGAAAAGATCATAGAGCAGGCTAAAATATTTGTAGAAGCAGGTGCAGATTATATTAATCTGGCCGACTCTGCCGGATATATGACTCCAAAGGATGTAAAGCCGCGCATAGAAGCTCTGACTAGCGCCATTAAGCTGCCTGTTGGCTTCCATGCACATAACAATCTGGGTATGGCAATGGCCAATACGCTGACTGCCATAGATGCCGGAGCAAGGTATGTAGACGGAACCTGCCGGGGTCTGGGCGCCGGTGCCGGTAATACCCAGCTGGAGGTGCTGTGTGCAGTCCTTAAACGGGAAGGTTATACTACCGGTGTTGATGCCTATAAGCTTATGGACCTGGCCGAGGATGTAGTGGAGCCTATTATGCCCCGGCCGCAGATTATCAGAACCGATTCTTTAATGATTGGATATGCAGGAGTATATTCCAGCTTCCTGCTTCATACCCGTAATGCTGCAGAAAAATACGGTCTATCAGCCCGTGATATTCTGGTTGAACTGGGAAAACGCAACATGATAGGCGGACAGGAAGACATGATTGTAGATGTTGCCTATGAGCTTACACGGAAAAAATAAGGAATATTCTCATGAAACACAGGATTGTTGTGCAAAATACTGATATAGCGTTTGACTGTGATGAGGATCTTTCGGTTTTTGAGGCAATGATCCGTAATAGAAAAGGACCAATATGCTATGGCTGTTATGGCGGCGGCTGCGGTGTCTGTAAGGCAAGGGTTGTCAGCGGTGATTTTTTTGCGTACAAACCGATGAGCGCTGCCTTTGTTTGTAAAGAAGATATCAAGCAGGGCCTGGTTCTTTTATGCTGCATAAAACCTAAAAGCAATTTGGTTATTGCAACGATTAAGTGATATATTTGTTTGGTATTATTTATTTTTTATGTTATGGTTTTAGTGTAAAACCGTTTCATATATATTTTTTAGGAGGCTGATATGGGTTTTCAAAAAACTACCCGCCCGGGTCTTATCCAGCTTAGAGTTCTGGATATGAACAAATCACTACCTGTTTACAAGGATATTGTTGGGTTAGATGAGGTTGGCAAAACCAGCGATGGACGCGTAATGCTCAAATGCTACGATGAATTCGATCATCACAGCGTGGTGCTGCGCAAGGCGGATACTGCCGGTCTGGACTATGTCGGATTCAAAGTGATCTGCCCCAATACACTTGAAGCAATGGTAAAGGATGTAGAGAAATTCGGATACAAAGTATCTGAGGTTTCCGATAATCCCGGCTTTGGAAAGATGTACAAGTTTACCATTTGTACCGGTCACGAATTCCGCCTCTATGCTGAAGTGGAAATGGCCAAAGATCATCCTGGAATCAAAAACCCCCATTTATGGAATGAACCGCCCAAGGGTATGAGGGCAACCAGGCTGGATCACTTCCTGCTTTATGGACCAGGCATTGCCGAAGCCGAGCGCTTCTGCGTTGAAGTTCTTGGTATGTTTGTACCGGAAGTTCTTAATGCTCCCGATGGAAGCCGTGTTGCAGCATGGATCACCGGCACCAACAAACCGCACGATCTGGCTTTCTGTGAAAACCCCAAACCGGGCTCTTTCCACCATGTAGGCTTCTTCCTGCAGACCTGGGAAGATATTCTGAATGCGGCAGACCTTATTTCTGTTAATTCAGAAAAATATGGACTTAAGCATGACCTTGGTCCAACCCGGCATGCCATTACCAGGGGTCTTACCATTTACTTCTGGGAACCATCCGGCAACCGTATAGAAACCTATTGCGGCGGCTATTTTGCCTATCCGGACGCTCCGCAGCGTGTATGGGAAATGGATCACCTCGGCAGAGGCCTCCAGGCTTTCTCTGGTGTGTTAATTGACAGCTTCCTGGGTGTTTATACCTAAGTCACCTGGAAACGAATAAACTCACGGAGGCACAAAGCGCACGGAGTTGGCTCTGTGCCGATGTGAGATTATTTTCGATATTTCTACATCATTGGTTTTAAGTCAGGGCTTATTATCAGCTTTGCTTCTGTAGCTTCCTGTACCTGTTCAACAGTAAAATCAGGGTGCAGCTCGGTTAGTACCAGTCCTTCCGGTTTAACTTCCATAACCCCCATTTCTGTTACAATCATATCTACAGCGCCAAGAGCAGTGAACGGAAGGGTACACAGTTTAAGTATTTTTGGCTTGCCGTCCTGGGTATGAGCCATGGCAACAATGACTTTTTTTGCACCTACTACCAGATCCATTGCACCGCCCATGCCGGGAACTTTTTTACCGGGTATTATCCAGTTGGCTAGGTTTCCTTTTTCATCAACTTCCAATGCGCCCAAAACCGTTGCATTTACATGGCCTCCCCGTATTATTCCAAATGAATAAGCGCTGTCAAAAAACATCGCGCCGGTTTTGGCTGTAACCGGACGGCCGCCGGCATTGGTTATATCATAATTTTCACTGCCCTTTTCCGGGGCCGGTCCCATACCCATAAGCCCGTTTTCCGATTGAAATACAATATCAATTTCGGGGGGCAGAAAATTAGCCACCAGGGTGGGAAGTCCTATCCCCAAATTTACAACATCGCCGTCTTTAAGTTCCTTTGCTACCCGTTTGGCGATAGTTTCCTTTATATTTATTTCGTTTACCCCTGCCATGCTTGTTCTCCTCCAGCAATTGCATCTATAAAAATTCCGGAAATATGAATAATATTGGGATCTATCTCGCCTGTCTCCACAATTTCGCAGGCGCCGGCTATAACATAATCTGCCGCTGTAGCCATTATGGTATTAAAATTCCTTGTGGTTCCGTAACATACAGCATTACCGAACTTGTCTATTTTTGAAACTCTAAGCAGGGCAAAATCTGCACGCAGCGGTTTTTCCAAAAGATAATCCCTGCCATCTACATTTATTACTTGTTTGCCTTCTGCTACAGTGGTTCCTACTCCGGTGGGAGTAAGTATACCGCCAAGGCCGGCGCCCCCGGCCCTAATTCGCTCCGCCATGGTTCCCTGGGGAATTAGTACGCACTCAAGCTTATCTGCTGCCACACTGGTGTTCATACGCTGAGCAACTTCGGGATTAAGTCCTACATGGGTGGCTATTAAGGTTTTAATCTGACCATTGGAAATAAGTTTACCCGCTCCCTGTCCCGGTGCGCAGGCATCGTTGCGGATTAAGGTAAGGTTCTTTACGCCTTTTCTTACCAAAGCATCTACCAATATTTCCGGTGTTCCGCAGTGCATAAAACCGCCAATCATAATAACAGCGCCGTCTTGTATTGGAGCTACTGCTTGATCAGCTGATTCTTTTATTTTATTGTGCATTTCTACCCCCTGAATGTTTAATATACCTGTACTATTCCCAGAAGCTGCTCTTTATCTATACTGCGTAAAAAACCTGCAAGCCGCGGGCCCTGATCCTTGGCAATAAGGGTTTGATAGGCGGCACGGAATAATTCTTTTCCTTCCAGGCCTGCTTTTTTGGCGCAGTCATAAATTGCCTCGGCACAGCTTTTGTCATCTGTATAGGTTTCAATTATAGAAATTACCATATCTCTTAATAATTTTATTCCCTCAAGTTCCTTTTCGTTAAGCTGTGTTTTTTCGCCGGCAGGCCGGAGCCGGAAACGGAATTCTTCCGGAGCACATTCTTCGATCCAGTATTTTGCGCAGCGGCAGCGTTCAAGCAGGGCAGGAAGCTGATCTTCGTTGGGGCTTTCTGCATTCCCCGTCTTTGCAGGGTTTTGCTGTATACCGTTTATTGTTTTATTTATATCACATCCTGCAATCTGTATTAAATTACACAAATGGCGGAACGGAACCTGGTAGGGTTTTACAGCAGGCTTTATCGTCCTGCCCTCGCTGTCCAACTTTACCTGGGAAAGTTCATATATACGCTTTTCCTTTTCAAATGCTGCGGTGTCCTTTGCTTTTTCGTCTCCCCAGACAATGCGCTCGGTTCTGTCATAATCTTCGTATATTTTAATTACATCCAAATCAAAGGATATGGTAAATTCGGTATTGGGCCTGGTTCCGGCAAAAAGATAACGGACAATTTCCGGGGTATAAACATTAAGTACATCCGGCAGGTCTATTACTTTTCCCTTGGAACTGGACATCTTTCCCGGTGTTCCCTTAATGCCTATAAAATCGTATCGAAATGTAACAGGAGCATCCCAGCCGTATACATCCTTGCAAACAAGGCGTGCTGTATCAAATGATCCCCCCTGACTGTGGTGATCTTTTCCTGCAGGTTCAAAGTCTACCTGTTCATAGGCCCAGCGCATGGGCCAGTCTACACGCCAGACGAGTTTAATTTCTTTTGCCTCGCGTATATCTACAACTGCCTGGTATCCGCAGGAATTACAGCGGTACTCTATAGACCAATCCTCGTCCCAGCTCTCTATGATCGTATCGTCTTTATTGCATGTTCCGCAAAAAGCACTAATAGGCCACCACTGTCCCTGTATTTTATGATCTTCATCCCGGAATTTATCAAGGATGGTTTTTAGTTTTTCCCGATGTTCCAGAGCCTTTCGTATACCAGCTGCATATTTTGATGCACGGTAGTTTTTGGACTGGTACAGGTATTCGGGAAAGATCCCAACCAGTGGAAGTACTGTTTCTACATCTACCTCATGATGCCGGGCATAGCTTTCGTCCCGTTCCCAGGGATCCGGTACCATGGTGATAGGAAAACGCAGGTAGTTTTGTAATTCCTCCTGTTTTGGCATATTTTGCGGAACTTTGCGGAATACATCATAATCGTCCCACGAATAAATAAAACGTACTTTTTTTCCTTTATCTCTAAGGGCTCGGACAACCAAATCCACCGAAATAATTTCCCGGAAATTGCCAATATGGACTGTCCCCGATGGAGTAATCCCCGATGCACAGGTATAATGATCTTTTTCTGTGGATACTTTTTCCCTAATAATCTTTTCTGCGTATTCATCTGCCCAGTGAGGCCGTATTTCTGATTTTCTGTCATGTTGTTGATTCATAGGCATTTACAAAAGTTGAGCCGTATTATCGCTAAGCTTAAGCCAGGCCTCCTGGATTGCTTCAATGCTCTGCGCTACGGTTTTTTCTCCCCGGAACAATAGTTCAATTTCACTGCGGATAATCCTGTTAAGGCCGCTGATATTGGAAAAATATATTTCTCTTACCATATCGCTGCCTTCGTACATGTCAAAGGCTTTTGCATAGAATGGATCATTTCTTGATAATTCCCTGCTGCGCCTGCCGTTTCCGGGAATAGCATAGGCTGTATGGGCAATGTTTTCTGCATTTTCTCTGATAAATGCAATAAATTTTTGTGCATCCTCCGGATTACTGCTTTGCCGGTTAATTCCCAAATACCACTCGCTTAGTAAAAAAACCGGTTTTCTTGTATACGATTCACTGCTGGGAATGGTCGTAATGCCAAAATTAATGTCCATGGTTTTTAATTTACGTACATCTTCTATTGATCCAATCATCATACCCAGTTGTCCTTTGGCAAAAGCATCCAGTAATTCTTCTTTGCTTAGAAAAAACGGGTTTGTATAAAGGTTTTGATTAAGCTGATTTAAAAAGTTTAAAGATGCTACTACTTCTCTGGAACTAAGATCAGGCGGCATATTGGATTCCGGAGTTCCTGCGGCAGACCATATCCATGAAAGAATCTGCTGAGCAACAGCATTGGTTTCGCTTAGGGCAAGGCCTGCACCATGAACGCCGGTTTCTCTAAGGCGTTGAACATAGGAAAGAAACTCCGTCTGATTTTTTGGGGGCCGGTAAAAACCAGCAGTTTCCAGCAGATCTATATTATAGAAAAGCGGATTAATAAAAGAAATAACCGGCATAACATTACTTAAAAAATCCTCTTGCGTCTCCTGCTGTGCTGCCAGGTTGGTTTCTAAGGTATCCATATACAAGTGGTTTTTTATCTCATAAATGCCGTAGGAATCTATGCTGAATATATCTATTTTGTTTCTATTTCCTGCTTCCCGGCTGCTTGCAGATCCTACCGCCGAAGCTAAAAGCCCGGGTTCCCCGCCCGATGCCCTGGATAATGCTGCTTCTCCATTTTCCAGCGATTCCCAGATCTCATTCCAGTCCATTCTTTCAAGCGTAACGGTAATTCCCGGGTTTTGAGCCTCGAATTTAGCAATCAGCTCTGTTAATGTCTGGCTTTCCAAGGTATCTTCCCACCATGTTGCAAAAACCAGATTTGTTTGTATTCCCGGCAATTCTTTACTGAAAAAATTATACATAAGCAGTCCCGAAATTATAGCCAGCGCCCAGATTGCCAGGGCTTTGTCAAAAGAAACCCTGCGTGCATGGTTCCAGATAAGCCCGCTTATGTCAAGAATTTTTTCTAAAATTCTTTTAAAGAATCTTTTAAAAGAAAAGTTTCCAAAAGAGATTTTTTTTACAGGTAATTTATTTATAATTTCTCTGCCGGCTTTTAATAATAATTGCTTACCCTCATTTATCATTCTTTTTATTATCGGCAAAATTGGCCCGCTTTCTCTTTTATTTTCATTCTCCATTGTCACCTCGACTAATAATGCCTTTTGGGTTACACTGTAACCATGCTCGGTTTTTTAAAAAGACTCTTTGGTTTTGGTTCAAAACGGGAACAAAAAATCGATCCAGATGCCATTGTTAGAGAACAATGGCAGGCTGATTTTTCCCGGGAAGATGAACCGAACAAACCAGCTGCAGTCCGTTTCTCCATTGTATCAGACAAATCGTATAGTGCCTATCTGGACAATAATGCATTGTTACTGGGAATAAAAAAAACCGGCTGTATGGCCTGGACAGAAAATACTTTCTACCGCTATCAGGATTTATATATAAAAGGTTCTTTTATCCTTGATCCCCTGGGAGGCTATGCAGCAGCGGGGTTTATTTTCCGCATGGTGGATAATCTTACCTACTATATAGCGCTGGTTTCCAGCAAGGGTTTTTTTCGTCTTGATTTGGTGAGGAACAGCGTCCCCCTAACCCTGGCTGGCTGGACAGAAGCGCCGGGTTTAAGGGATTCAAAAGGAGTTCCTATTGAGTTTGATCTGGAGCTTATCTGTACCGGCAGCAGGATTTTACTGGTAATAAACGGGTTTTTGGCCGGGACCTGGGACGATATATCCATTTCTGAAGGAAGGATAGCATTTGCTGCTGCCAGTTATGAACAAAATATAATTCCATCGGATCCTATCTCCATAACAGAAGATCGGTTTACTGCTGTGGCAAAGCTGCTGGAGTTTAGCCTGGATTCCCGTATAGAAGATGTAGACAAGCGCTGCACTGCTGCAGAGCAATCTGCATCGGCAGAAGGCTATATACAGCTGGCAGAAACCTATACAGCTATGGGACAGGCAGGGCCTGCACTAATCCATCTGCGAAAAGCCTGGGAAACACGCGAAACCCTAAATGAAGAATTAACTACAGCAGAAGATGCAGTTGTTCTGGCTGCCATACACAGCAGCGAGCCTGTTAAAACTGTCAAGGAACTGCTTTGGGCAGCAAAACTTTCCCTTGCCCTGGAACTTTTCGACGATGCAGAAGAATATATTAAAACGGCAAAAGAAACAGAAGGTTCAGAAAGCGCAGAAGCGGCTGATTTGGAAATAAATGATTTAGATGCAGCATTGCTGTATTCACGTTCCTGTTATGCAGATTTAATTAAACTTGCAGAACCAGATTATAATAAGCTTGACAGCATGTATAAAGACCCGTCGTCTTTCTACAATCTGCTGGGTCATGCATACTTTAATACAGGAAATTATCTTAAAGCTGCAGAAGTATATGATCGTTCATTTTTTCTTAATGAAAAAAATGGTTTTTCTGCAAAGAATGCTGCTGCTGCCTATGAACTTTTAAACGAAAAAGACCAGCCTGACAAGGATAATCTTGCCCTGGATCGTTATATAAAAGCAGGAAGAGCATTTTTAGCCGATAACCGGTATGAAGAGCTGGGATTATTAATACCTAAGTTCCAATATTTGGGTAAGGAAGATTGGGAAGCCAGAGCGCTTGCCGGCAAGTGGGCTTTTGGCATTGAACAATGGGAAACTGCAAGGAAAGAATTACTTAATGCCGAACAGCTGCGAAAAGCTAAACGTAATACTCCTTCCGATCCGGCAATTCATTATTTATTGGCATTACTGTTAGTCAGAGAAGGCAAAAAGCATGAAGCGCAGAGCTTTTTTGAAAAAGCAGTTAAATATGCTCCTGATTATCCCCTGTTTCGTTTTAGACTTGCGGAAAACCGTTTGTTTCTTAACGGCGATCTGGACGACCCTCTGCTTATTTCTGATATGGAAGCTGCCCTTTTAGTAAAGGAAGACGATGAAAGCTTTGGTTGGATTCATAACTTTGCAGCTCATTTAGCTTTAAGTAAGGGAAATGTAGAGGCAGCCCGTTCACATATGGATATTGCCGCAGAAGCACTGGGCGATGTGCCTGCAGTCAGAGTAAACCAGGCTGTCTCTCTTTATTTGCAGGGTTCGGAAAAGAAAGCACTGGATATTCTTGAATCCAGACCGGAAGATGATCCGGAAGGACTAATGGCAAACTGTGCGGGTAATCTTCTGGTTCGTTCCCGCCGTTTTGAAGAAGCAGACGAATGGTACCGCCGCGCCCTTAATATTGCTCCCCTTAATATGCTGTATAGATATAACCGCGGTTCCTGTTTAATAGAACTAAAACACTATGGGGAAGCGGATGATGTGCTTACAGCAGGCAGTAAAAAAATCTCTCCGGAGACAAACCCCGATATGCTGGAACTTATTGCATTTGTTGCAGTAAAAAAAGGAGAGTACAACAGGGCCGAAACAGCAATTAAAACCGGTTTAAAAATAAATCCCAACCATGGTCCTTCCCTGCTTCAACTGGGCTGGATTCGTGCCTTCTCCGCAGATTGGAACGCGGTTAAAGAAATTCTTGATCGCCTGGAAGAATTGGAATTAAATGATGAATGTTCAAAGGGCCGCGAAGATCTAAAAGGGCGTATCTTCGATGCTCTGTATAAAACTGTTGTTTGTAATACATGCAAACGGGAATGGCAGGTAGAACGGAATCCCCAGAGCACAGCAGGGCTTAGGCTCTATGCCATGCCCCCGGACGAAATGCCTGCCGGAACCTGCCCCGGCTGCGGGACTGTTTACTGTGTAGGCTGCCGCAAAGATAAACTGGATGACTCCGGTCGTTTTGTGTGTCCTGATTGCGGCAAGACACTTAAACTGACAGACGACGGTCTTAAAACGCTGCTTAACGACTGGGCAAAAAAGAATATTAAAAAGAAAAAGAAAATGGAAAAAGAAAAGAAAAAGGATAAAGATACAATACAAATAGAGGAAAATATCAGCGGGGAACAGCAGCCTGAATGAAAGCAGTAATTCAAAGGGTAAAAACTGCATCGGTAACAGTTGACGGAAAAATATGCGGTGCAATAGATAGGGGCATTTTGGTTTACCTTGGAGTAGCGGCCGGTGATGCGGAAAAAGATGCTTTATACCTGGCCGAAAAAATTATTAATCTTAGAATTTTTGAAGATCACCAGGGAAAAATGAATCTTTCTGTATTGGACTTAATCAAAATGGAAGAATCGGCAGAAAAGACAAATAAAAAAACAGGAATCTTAACTGTTTCGCAGTTTACCCTATTAGCAGAGACTGCTAAAGGCAGAAGGCCGTATTACGGTAATGCTGCAGAGCCTGAAAAAGCCAAAACGCTCTACGAATTTTTTGTACAAAAAATCAGCGATCAGGGAATTGTTTCCGAAGCCGGAGTTTTTCAGGCCCTTATGGATGTAACATACACCAATGAGGGTCCGGTAACCATAATGCTGGATACGCATTGACTTCGTACCTTATAATAACATATTATTACTTGTAAGGAGGTTTTTATGAAAAAACTTGTCTTTTTATTGCTAATCAGCTTATTGATAATAGGAACAGTGTCAGCGCAGGGCTGGGGATGGACTCCTGCCGAGACTATTAGGGTAGAAGGAACATTGCAAATGCAAAACGGACATATAGTCCTGTCAACCGGAACAGCTGTTTATTTTATTCCTGGCCTAATGCGGTACATAGGTTTTATTGAGGGGTTAAGAGAAGGAACCCGGATTTCTGCCGAAGGGTTTGTCTCAGGCAATTTTCTGCAAGCCATAAAATTAATCATCGGCGGAAGGGAATACAATCTTACTGCAAATAACCAAACCCCTGGCGGGTTTATGGGAGGGCCCATGGGCAGACACCATGGACGGGGAAGAGGCTGTTGTTGGTGGTAGTTATAAAATGCTTGGATTTTTAATATAACTTTTTCTGTTTTCTTGATATTGATAAAAAAATTAGGTATACTGCATTTATGAACTCTCTTACTCCTATTTTTAAATCATTAAAAAAAGCTCAGGCTGTCCTTGCCCTGCATAAGCGCGGACAGAGGGATGCCGCTTTAATGGCAGCGGCTGCTGCCATAGACCGGGATCGTAAGCAACTGCTGGCAGCCAATGCCAAAGATGTGGAAAAAGCCCGTAAAGCCGGAACAAAAGAAGCACTTGTTGACAGGCTGGTTCTGGACAATAAGCGTATAGATGGAATTATAGCCGGTATTCAAACTGTTGTGTCCTTGGAAGATCCTTTAGGACAGATAAAATCCGGATGGAAAACAGCTAATGGCCTAGAAATAAAACAAATTACCGTCCCTTTGGGCGTGGCGGCGATCATTTATGAATCCCGTCCCAATGTAACTGCCGATGTTATTAGCCTGGCTTATAAAGCAGGTTGTGCTGTTTTGCTTAGAGGTTCTTCTTCGGCCTTGGAATCCAACCGTGCTCTGGTAAAGGCGATTAAAGCAGGACTGGAAACAGGAGGCGGGATAGCTGATGCAGCAGCCCTGGCCGATTCGGGGGATCGTGGTGAAGTAGATCAAATTCTTTCTGCACGGGGTTATATCGACGTTGTTATTCCCCGAGGTGGTCATGATCTGATTAGCCATGTAGTAGAAAATGCCCGCATTCCGATATTAGAAACCGGAGTAGGGAACTGCCATATCTATGTTGATGAAAGCGCCAATCTTGAAGATGCTTTGAATATCATAGAAAATGCAAAATTACAAAAACCCGGAGTCTGTAATGCAGCAGAAACATTGCTTGTCCATAAAAATATACTGTATGCCTTTATGCCTGAACTGGCTGTCCGCTTTGCCGGCAAGGCAGAAATCCGCTGCGATGAAGAGTCAAAGACAGCTATAACCGGAAGACCCGATCGCCTGCGTTCCGGAGAATCCCTTCATATTTTTCCCAACCTTGTACTTAAAGATGCAGTAGAAGAAGACTGGGAAACTGAATTTCTTGACACCATATTGGCGGTAAAAATGGTGCATTCTCTTGACGAAGCAATTGACCATATTAGCCGTTATAGTACCAGCCATTCAGAATCAATAATTACCGGCAGCCTTACAGCAGCAGAAGAATTTTGCCGCAGGGTGGATGCTGCCTGCGTGTACGTTAACGCATCAACCCGCTTTACTGACGGGGGTGAGTTTGGTTTTGGATCTGAACTGGGGATAAGTACTCAAAAGCTCCATGCCCGGGGCCCTATGGGGCTGCAAGCGCTAACGACAATAAAATACTGTATAAACGGTCAGGGGCATATCCGAAAATAACGTTATTTAAACGGTTTTTCCGATTTTTTCAACCAATAAGGGCAAGAGCTGTTTTTTTCGCGATAAAATATCGTTTATAAAATAAATACCCTCTGCACGACGGGGAAATTCTATATGCTGGAGAAAATCTTCCTTGCCGGCTATTAATAATAGGCTGGTATATCTGGTAATGTCTGTAACCATTAAAGCGCAGAAAAGGGCTTTTCTTGTACGGCATTCTATGTCAAGCTCGTCCATAAATTCTTTTTTACGGGTTAGAATTTCTTCCGGATTATCCGTTTCTATCTGGCTTACAGTAAAAACATGATCTCCCTCGGTATATTCCTTAATGTCCTGATGTATAAGTTCTCCTGCTTTTCTGTCCCCAATTTTTGATCCAGCAGCAATAATGTCCTTTCCAAGCTGTTGTATATCCAAATTGGTAATATTTGATAAATACTCTGCAACAATCCTATCCTCTTCTGTAGTAGTTGCCGATTGCAAAACCAGTGTATCTGCTAAAATTGCACATAATAAAACAGCTGCAATTTCTTTTTGAATGGGGATCTTGTTCTGCCTGTACAACGATACAATAATGGTTGAAGTTGATCCAACAGGACGATTGATAAACATAATAGGATTTTTGGTTGTCAAACTTCCAACCCGATGGTGATCAATAACCTCCCTTATTGCATAATTTTCTATTCCTTCTACTGCCTGCGAAAGTTCATTGTGATCTACAAGTATTATTTCTACATTGGGGTCTCCAAGTAGATCGCTTTCGGAAATGGTTCCGACAAGTTTTTGCTTATCATCAATTACAGGAAGTGATCTGCTGACAGATTTAAATAAAAGAGGACGAATTTTCCATATAGGGTCCGATACATTTACCGGCTGGATTTCCAAATCTGCCATAGTAGAAACAGGAGCCGAGTACATTATAAGCATAGCAGTTTCTGCTGACCGGTACGGACTAATTAATACAGAAATATTTTTTTCTTCTGCCTTGCTTCTAAGATCTTTGTCCATGGAAGTACCCGAAGACAATACCAATACCCTTACGCCGTTATCTATGCAGTATTCCTGAACATCGCGCCTGTCGCCAATTACTACAACAGCATTTTCCGGTGAATGCAATGCAAGTGTTTTTTGGAATGTTTTATAGCTGTCTGCTATAACGGTAATGATGCATTTAAATAATTCTTCCGGATTAAATACCAGTACCTGCTGTGCAGAAAGGGTTTCGCTTATCAGTTTGATATTGGTAGAAATAACCGTTGCTCCCTGGGGGTTTATTACCCGTAAAATATTATGCCCAAAGGCATTATAATGAAGCAGGGAACTGTAAGTACCGTCGTCATTTACAACAGGCAGTACTTTTGTGCTGGTTTCTTCCATTCTGGTAATGGCTTTCCAAAGTGAAGTATTGCCGCTTACTGGTTTTTCACATGGACTCATATAATATGAAACTTTGGGAACCATGTCCGGAAGAAACTGCGGAGCGGGAACTTTAAAACGGTCAAAAATATATTCTGTCTGAGGGGACATTTTTCCGCCCCGCATGGCAATATGTTCTATTTCGCCAAGACAGTGTTTAAGATCGGTATAGGCTGCCGCGGCAACTACAGAGTCTGTATCGGGATTTTTATGCCCGATAATATAAACTTTCTTTTTTAACTGACTGTATTGCTTGTTCATAGTACTATTATTCTATACTCTCCGCAATATTTCCAGTGGTTTTAGCTTTCCTGCCTGACGGGCTGGAATAGCAGAGGCAAGGCAGGAGCAGAGCAGGGTAAAAAAAGCTATAAGGAGTATCATTTGCCAGTCTATAATAATTGGAATGGTTTGGAGGTAATAATCCGGATCAAGGAGCTTTACCTCAGATCCCCAGGGACTTGATAAAACAGTTAGAAATTGTTCCAAAGCCCTTATTATAAAATTTATATAATTACCGATAAGCAGTCCCAGACTTATGCCTAAAACAGATCCGGCTAAACCTGTCAGTAATGCGCCCCAAAGGAATATGGTGCTTATGGCAGCCGGGCCGCCGCCGCCTGTTTTAAGTACAGCAATGTCCCGCTGCCGTTCAATAACCAGCATGGATGTAGCGGAAGAAACATTTACTGCTGCAACTACTACCAAAATTGCCATAATAAAAAGCAGCAATTGCCGGGTCGATTCAAAAGACCGGTACAGAGATTGCTGAAGTTCCTTCCAGGTATACACTCCATAACCAGGCCCAACACGATGTATTAACTGCCCTAAGGTTCTTTCCGATGCGGTATAAGGATCATTTATTTTAACAATAAGAAAAGACCGGTATAATTCCGGAGATAGTAGATTATATCCTGTTTCATAATTAATAACGCTCCAAAGTGCATCCAGTTCCCGGTAACCGGAAGAAATGATCCCTTTAACGGTAAAGAGGGATACCCTTGGAACGCTGGCTCCTTCTTCATTTACCCTTATGGTCATTAGCCTGACAGTGGAGCCTGGTTCGGCATCCAGGGTTTCTGCAAGTCCCCTGCCAAGAAGCAGTTCATTTTCGCCTTCCAGTTCTGCAGTTCCAGCTATTACTTCCAGAAATTCCATACTGCCGGGATCTGTCCAAAAACTATTGTCCACTGCCCGGATTGTAGTCCCCACACGGCCTTCGTTCCCCAGTATTATTCCCAAGCCCTGCCTTTCCTGCCAGACCCCTCTGACATCTTCGATGCTGCGAATCTCTTCCAGTAGTTCTTCGGGAAAATCGCCATAGCTTAGATAATCGTATATTTGAAAGTGGCCTGTACCCAGTTCTAAATAACGTCCGGTTATGCCTTGAATCATTCCGTCCGCCACAATAAGTGTTACAACTATTGGCACAAGGCTTAAGGCTATACCTGCAGCGGCACCCCTAAGGTAGCGGATACCTTCTTTTGCCGGCCCCCAAAGATAACGAAGGGCAATAAAAAAGGATGAATGGATACGCCGAATGGAGCCTGTTATCATATATAAAAATTGTACCATTTCTATTACAATAGTTCCATGATCAACAACACTTTGCGTAAAATTGTAACTGCCGGAGTATTTTCCGCGCTTATCATCGTACTGGGTATTACCGGTCTGGGGTTTATTCCCCTTCCTATTGCTGCTATAGCTGTTTTGCATGTTCCGGTAATAATTTCTGCCATACTCGCTGGGCCCCTGGTTGGTTTTTTTACCGGACTACTTTTTGGAGTTTTTAGCATTATCCAGGCTGCAATGGCAGGCGTTACTCCGGTTGATTTGGCTTTTGTTCAATATCCCTGGATTGCCATAATTCCCCGTGTCCTTATAGGACCGGCAGCATGGTTTATGTATACCCTGATAATCAAATTGGGTGATAAATTAAAAATAAAAAAACGCTTTTATAGTAATAGTTTGGCGATAATTCTTGGTGCCGTACTTGGTTCCATGATTAATACAATAATGGTACTCTACGGATTATTTATGCTTTTACCGGAGATTATAAGCTGGCCTGTTGTGATAAGCCTTGTCTCGATTAACGGAATCATAGAAGCGGGTCTGTCTGCAGCAATTTCTTTGGCAGTAATCCTGCCCTGGAAGGGCATTTCCCGTTACAGCAAATCAAAACTAAGCAGAAGTTTGCCGGATACTACGAACAGCCCGTAGTTTCTCCGCAGGTATCGCATTTCATACAGGTTCCGCTTCGTATTAAACTAAAGGAACCGCAGCCCGGACAGGGATCGCCTTCATAACCTTTTATCTGGGCAATACGCCGTGCTTCTTCCTTGGGGGAAATTTTTTCCTGGAGAGAAATGGTTTCTTTTACTTTTTTTTGCTCGCCTTTTATTTCACTTTTTGCTTCGGCACGATCTTTTGATTTAACAGACTTTGGATCCAATTTATCGGAAGTAGTATCACGCGATGCTGTACCGCCTGTGCTTTGGGTTCCGGTGGCCAAGAGGTCTTCGGGTTTAACCTGTCCCAAATCGTTTCGTTTTAAATAGCTAATGGCCAAGTCCCTAAAAACATAATCAATAACGCTGGTTGACATTTTTACATATTCATGACCTTGCACTATGCCGTTGGGTTCAAATCGGCTGAATGTAAAAGCATCCACATATTCTTCCAGGGGAACGCCGTATTGCAATCCTAAAGAAACAGCTATGGCAAAACTGTTTAAAAGGCTTCTAAATGCAGCACCTTCCTTGTGCATGTCAAGGAATATTTCTCCCAGCTTGCCATTGTCATATTCTCCGGTACGGATAAAAATTGAATGACCTTTGATCTTTGCTTTTTGGGTATAACCGGAACGGCGGTTGGGCAGGGGCCGCCTGAGTCCCCGTACTTCGCTTGAACTGCGGTCAAGACGGACAGGGGCATCCAGACTTTTTTCCAAATTAAGGATTATATCTGCCAAAGGATCTGTTCCCGGAGCAAATGCGGACAGGGGCTGGGATAATTTTGAACCGTCCCGGTACAGGGCTACTGCTTTTAGGCCGCTTTTCCAGGCCAGCATGTATGCTCCCTTTACATCATCATAATCTGCTGCATTGGGCATATTAATTGTTTTGCTTATTGCCCCTGTAATAAATGGCTGTACTGCTGCCATCATTCCAATATGTGCCTGCCAGGAAATGGAACGACGGGAGTTTTTGCCAGAAGGAGTTGCTGTGTCAAAGACAGGCAGGTCTTTTTCTTTAAATCCCGGCGCTCCTTCAATTCCCATTGACCCGCAGACATACAGTTCTGCAGCAGCAATATCTTCATCGTTGTAGCCGATATGTTTTAATATATTAAACCCCGGCAGGGTCCAGGTGGATTCGGGAATGGCAAGGGATTTTTCTACAAATTCCTTTCCCAGTATCCAGGGATTAAAAACACTTTCCAAAGAGATAGCATTTGCCGCTGCTGCTTCTGCTGCCGCTATCGCCTCTGAGCTAAAATTCTTTTTGGCAAGATCTTCATGGTTAATTCCCGGTGCATCTTTAAAAGTTTTATGACCGGTAGCATATGCAATGATGGTATCAATTTCATTTTTTTTATATCCAAGAACTTCAAGCGCCGGAGGGGCAGATTGATTAATGATCTTAAAATAGCCGCCCCCGGCAAGTTTTTTAAATTTTACCAGGGCAAAATCCGGTTCTACTCCTGTAGTGTCGCAGTCCATTAAAAGGCCTATTGTGCCTGTCGGAGCAATGGCGCTTACCTGGGCATTGCGAAAACCATGTGTTTCTCCCAATTCCAATGCTCTATCCCAGGTTTGCCTTGCTACTTTTAATAAAATTGCAGGGCAGCGCTCGGCATCTATCCCACGGGGAATTGTATGCAAATCTTCATATTCACCGCCTGCAGCATTGTATGCCGCCCTGCGATGGTTACGGATTATTCGGAGCATTGCCTCCCGGTTTTCCCCATAGCGGATAAAAGGACCAAGCTCTGCTGCCATGCGGGCGGACTGGAAGTAGGCTTGTCCAGTTAGTATTGCAGAGAGGGCGGCAGCCACAGCACGGCCTTCTTCCGAGTCATAAGCCAGGCCCATTACCATTAGAAGACTGCCTAAATTTGCATAACCCAAACCCAGGGTACGGTATTGATAGGAAAGTTCTGCAATACGGGGAGCAGGAAACTGGGCCATGACTACGGATATTTCCAGAATGGTAGTCCAGATATCTATAGCATGCAGGTATCCCTGTATATTAAAACTTTTCTTTTTTCTATTATACAGACTGCCCAAATTTATTGATGCAAGATTGCATGCTGTATCATCCAAAAACATATATTCCGAGCAGGGATTACTTGCATGGATTTCTCCTCCTGCCGGGCAGGTATGCCAGTCATTGATAGTAGTACGGTATTGAAGTCCAGGATCGGCGCACTGCCAGGCGGAACGGGCCATGCGGTTCCACAGTTCAATTGCCTCTACTGTCTTTACCGTTTTTCCCGAAACTCGTTCCTTTAGTTCCCAAATACCGTTATTTTCCACAGCCTGCATAAATTCGTCGCTTAGCTGCAGGCTGTTGTTGGAAGACTGACCGGAAACGGTATTGTATGCTTCGTCGTCCCAGGCAGTGGAAAAAACAGCCGTGTCTATGCTGTCGCCCTGTTCAAGCCGGCGAAGAAGCTGGTATAGGTAAATTGGAGGAATTTTTTCTGTCAATGCGCTGCGAAGTGCTTCTGCCAGTTCCCGGTTTTTTTCAAGATTATATACATCTTCTGTTGGCCCGCGAAATGTTGCAACAGCTCTCCTGACCGCATCCAAATGTTTTTTGATAATTAATGAACCGGTAACCATCGAGGCAACCTTGTGTTCTTCCTGGGCTTTCCAGTCTATATAGTTTTCTACATCGGGATGATCCACATCAAGGGTTATCATTTTTGCCGCCCGCCGGGTAGTACCTCCGCTTTTTATTGCAGAAGCAGAACGATCGCCGATTTTTAAGAACGATAAAAGCCCCGATGAAACGCCGCCCCCGGAAAGTTTTTCCCGGGAAGCCCTGATCCGGGAAAAATTGGTTCCCGTACCGGAACCGTATTTAAAGAGACGGGCTTCCCTGGTTACCAGGTCCATAATACCGTCTTCATTTACAAGATCGTCTTCTACAGAAAGGATGAAGCATGCATGGGGCTGGGGCCGCTTATAGGAGCTGTCCGATTTTTCTGTCTTTCCTGTTATTGGGTCAACATAGTAATGGCCCTGAGCCGGGCCGTCTATGCCATAAACAGAATAGAGGCCTGTGTTAAACCACTGAGGGCTGTTGGGCGCTGCCATTTGATTAGCCAGCATATAACACACTTCGTCATAAAATGCTTTTTCGTCTTCCTGGCTGCTAAAAAAGCTGTTTTGCCTGCCCCAGTCAAGCCAGGTAAAAGCCAGGCGGTGGAAGACCTGGCGTGCGTCATGTTCCGCCCCATCGCTGGGAAGCTCCAGTCCCGGATCGTCCGGTCTAATGGCTGTTCCTGCCCATTCCCGCCAGGCATAACGCCTGTCTGCGGGGATTCCCGCCTTGCGGAAATACTTCTGTGCCAGAATATCCCCGGCAATCTGGCTCCAAAAAGAGGGTACAATTACTGTCTCTTCGCAGAATATGGTCTTGCCGTCGGGATTACGGATTTCGCTCCGGCGTTTTTCCCAAATAATATCCTTATATGGTCCCGATGAAGGATCTGTAAAAAAGCGCTGTATAGTCATTTTTTCCTCTATATGTAGATATAGCGTAGATATAGCGTAGCACCAATAAAAGTACCCCATATAAAGAGGGCGTGTCAAGGGGTTATTTATTAGACATTAATTTTTTTTATCTTGATCATTTTTTTTTCTCTCTGTATAATCCAAAGAACTATAATTAAAAATTATAGGAAGGAGAAAAAAATGAAGAAAATGTTACTTGTTTCAATTCTTATTCTTGTAATGGCAGGCGCTGCATTTGCCGATCACCCAAACGATAAATTTGGTATAGGGATAATGGCAGGTTATTGGGGCGGCTGGGAGAAAGGCGGAGGATCTGCTCACACAGCTCTGTCTCTAAAAATCCCAAATATTCCGATATTCTGGGCAATAAATCTGGGTTTTGATTCAAACTATTTTAGAATGGGTGTTTCCGGGGATTATTACTTAGCCGAAGGCGTCCTTGTTTCCGATATTAATCTGCACTGGTTTGCAGGTTTGGGTGCATGGGTAAATCTTGCTTTTGTTAGTGATAACACATATCTCTCTTTAGGGGGAAGGGTTCCAATTGGTTTAAGCTGGCATGTGCTGGAAATAATGGAAATTTTTCTGGATATAGCTCCAAGTTTGGGCTTTCAGGTTACTCCCGATTTTCATTTCCCCAGCGGCGGCTGGCCCATCGAAATAGGCATACGAATCTGGCTATAAACTGCCATTTTATTCCGGTGCTGCAACACAGCGGCGCCGGAACTTCTATCGATAATTGTTTAATATTTCGATCATCAAGCTTCTGTTAATATTTCCTCCGGATATAACCAAAGCAACTTCTTTGCCTCCTATTTCTTTTGCATAATCCATTACTGCAGCTACACAAACAGCGCCGCCTGGTTCTGCCATACGCATTTCTTTTCCTATCATAAAGGCAATTGCTTTTTTAATGGTTTCTTCCTCGACCATAATAAATTGGTCTACATAATCTTTTGCCATTTCATAAGAAAGTTTTCCTATCCCCCCTATTAGTGATTCACAAATAGATGGTTCGTTAGGATATGATTCATAAAATGTATTATCTTCGTATGACTTTATCATAGCCGGGCAGGCAGCTGTCTGAACCCCGATTACCCGAACCCCGGGATTTTTATGTTTTACTGCTACAGCAATTCCTGTTAAGAGTCCGCCGCCGCCTATGGGCGCCAGTATTGTATCTATGTTTGGATTTTGCTGTAAAATTTCTATCCCTACTGTTCCCTGGCCCGCGTATATTAATGGATCGTCATAATAAGAATCTATAAATGCAAGCTTGTTTTCTTTTATATATTCCATGCCCAGCTTATGGGCTTCATCATAGTTTTTTCCAAGCTTATGTACATTACCGCCGTAATATGAGATTTTATCACATTTAATTTGAGGTGTTGTTTCCGGAACAATTATAATTGCAGTTGTTATTCCTAAAACCTTTGCAGCATAGCTGACTGCTACACCATGATTACCCGAAGAGATCGCTGTAACGCCCCGTTCCTTTTCCTTGTCGCTTAAGCTTAGCATTTTATTCAATGCGCCTCTTAACTTAAAGCTTCGGACTACTTGCTCGCTTTCCAGCTTAAAATAATACTTACTGTTGTTCTTGTTCAGATAGATAGATTCTGCCAGGGGAGTTTCGTAAATATAGTCCTTTATCCTATGGCAGGCTTCTTCTACTGTATGGTAATTAAATATATTGTGCATTGTTTTTTATAGCACCCTTTACTTTAATAAACAATACTACTATACTTATAGTAATGAAACGCATGCTTTTTGCGTCTGTTTTATCAATAATCCTCATCCTGGAGGGCTTTTCCCAGTCCAGCGCGGGTTTGACTATCACTCTGGAGGAAAACAACGGCAGGCTGACAATAGTCCGGGGCAGCGGTTTTGTGAGGGAACTGGTAATCCCCGAAGAAATAAACGGTATGCCTGTCACTGCCATAGGAGACTATGCCTTTGCCAAAAGGGATCTGGAAAGCGTGGTTATTCCGGACAGCATAACTTCTATAGGTCAGGGTGCTTTTACAGAAAACAGATTAACAGAGCTGGTTATCGGTGACAATGTTGCCGAATTGGGTATAGCAGCATTCTCCTACAACAGGCTGACAAGGATTAGCATTGGCAGCGGTGTTTCCGTTATACCGCGGGGTTGTTTTATGGGAAACCGGCTTCGTACAGTGGAGCTGCCCAATACTCTGACAACAATTGAAGATTATGCCTTTTTTGCCAACAATCTATCCGGGATAACCATACCTTCTGCTGTAACCAGCATAGGGGAAGGGGCTTTCGCCGGAAACAGGATAACAATTCTTGTTATTGGTGATGGAGTAGCCAGAATAGGAGACGGCGCATTTTTTAATAACGATCTGAACCGTATTACTATTCCCGGAGCAGTTGACGATGTGGGAAATAGGGCATTTAACAATAGACCCAAAGCAAGCAGCTTTGCAAGGCGGGTAAATTATTTTGACATTTATGGCGAGCTCCTCTTTACAACTGATGACAGCTTCGATTCTTACTACAATTCCCAGGGAAGAAGAAGCGGAACATACATTTTTGCTGACGGGGAATGGCAGCTTAACTAAGATCTTTATCGAGGTACTTTTATGATTGTTATGAAGTTTGGCGGCAGTTCTGTGGCCGGTGCCGAACAGATTGCCAATATAGCAGAGATTATCAAAAGCCGGATTAAGAACAAACCCATACTGGTAGTTTCTGCCATGGGGAATACAACCGATTATCTTCTGGAAGCTGCTCAAACTGCTCTGGAAAAAAGCCTTGTATCAATCGAAAAAATAGAAGAGCTTCATCTTAAGACGATTGGAGATTTAAACCTGGATGCAGCTTTGCAAAAAGAAATTAAAAAAATTTTCTGGGAACTTGGGAGCCTATTAACCGGTATTTCCCTTACCAGAGAATTAACAGACAGAACCAGAGACTGCCTGGTATCCTTTGGAGAACGAATGTCTGTCCGTATTGTTTCGGCATATCTTTGCAGTCAAAAGATTAAAGCACAGGCTTTGGATGCCTGGGATGCCGGTTTTCTTTCCGATTCGGCTTTTGGCAGGGCAGAACTTCGCAAAGAAAGTTATGTACGTATTGCATCGGCCATGCGCATTGTAACTGCCGAAGGAATTCTTCCTGTTGTTACAGGCTTCATTGCAAAGGATGAAAACGGAAATATTACTACACTGGGCAGGGGAGGGTCGGACTTATCTGCTACAGTAATTGCGGCAGCCTGCAAGGCCAGTGAAGTTCAGATATGGAAAGATGTAGACGGTATACTTAGTGCAGACCCGCGCCTGGTAAAAGATCCAAGACCGGTAGAACTGGTAAGCTACGATGAAGCAGCAGAGCTGGCTTATTTTGGCGCACAAGTGCTTCATCCTCGGGCAATGCAGCCCTGCTTAAAAACCGGAATTCCGGTTTTGGTAAAAAATTCTTTTAACGCTGCCATGCCCGGAACCAGAATAGAACAAGGGCCGGTAAAAAATGCTCCGCTAATCCGGGCGCTTACAAGCAAAAAGAATGTAACGCTTGTGGACATTGTTTCTACCCGTATGCTTGGTCAAAGCGGCTTTTTAGCGCAGGTATTTTCCGAATTTGCAAAAAACAATATTTCAATTGATATGATCGCAACCAGCGAAGTATCTGTGTCGCTTACCTTGGATACCGACAGTGACCTTACGGCAGTATGCCGCGAAGTATCTGAATATGCTTCGATAGAAGTAAAAACTGGGATGGCAATTGTAACAATCATCGGTGATGTCCGGCGTTCTTCGGAGATTCTTCACGAAGCTTTTGGTGTTTGCCGGAAACTGGGTTTTCAGGTTCAGATGGTTTCTCAGGGAGCAAGCAAGGTAAATATCAGCTTTATCGTAAATGATAAAGAAGCTGATAAAATAATACAGGAGCTGCACCGCTTTTTCTTTGCAGATAAGACAGCAAAGTCGGATAAAAATCCGGCGGAAAAAGCTCTTAAAAAAAAGTAACCCCTCATGTTCGATAAAACTATAGTACTTCTGACAAATATGTTTTTACAGCAGTAGCAGCGGCTTCCTCATCGGTACCTTTAAATTGCAGAGTAATTTCTTCTCCTGCCTTAACTCGCATCTTCATCAAAGCAAGCATTTTTTTTCCTTCACATCTATCAGAGCCGCGAATGATGACGACATCACTCGAAAATTCTTGAAGTTTTTTAATAAGCAAACCTGCCGGCCGTGCATGGATTCCCAAAGGATCTTTAATTATATACGAAGATTCCTTCATTTTTATCTTTCCTCCGATTTTTATTCAATTAAATTTTCTTTCATTATAAACGCTGCGACATAACATACCTCATCCATTGGTATTGCTACATTGTACAAAATGCCTAATTCTTCCATTTTTCGTCGAATTATAGAAATTTGTTCAGGATATTTTGAAATAATTCTATCCATATTCTTAAATATACCTACCGGTTCTTGCCGCTTTAAGCGATCAAGCATGCAGCCTATATGGCAAATCATTCCAATAATTATTTCATTGCTTACTTCTATATTGATCGTATCAATCATCGACTCAATAGTATATTTAATGTCTTTGAATGCATTAGTATTATGCAGTGTTTCCAGCATGCTAAAAAGCTCCTTGTGTACTCCAATGCAAACAGCTTCAAATTCTACAAGTTGTTGTATTTCCGGCAAAACTGAACCTTCCAGCACATCTGTTAGGAGAAAATTTTTATATGGCAATGTTATCTTTAAGCTACTGGCAGTTGCAATAATTTTACCATGCAATTGGATTACACCCAATTGACGCTGTAATTCCTGTTCATCACTGCACTGTAAAGCTAAGATTTCACATTGAAAATTGTTAAGGTTTAATTTTTCTTCCAGATGTTTCTGTAAGAGTCTGGCAGAACCTTCTCCGGTTGTACAGATTGTAAGAATATATAACCGGCTTTGTTCCTGTGAATCAGTATCAAGAAACTCTGTCTTCATATTTTTAAAGACACTTTCAACCTGGTGCCGAACTTTTACAAGCGGATAATGCATGGAAGCAGTGCGGGCTGCTTCAAGTACATGAGCTGTGCTGACAAGCTGGATATACTGAACTGAAATACCAAGGTCTTTTTCCAAATCCTGAGCGAATGTGGCTAAGGAGCCCATATCAACCAAAAGCAGGACTTCAGAAACTTCAGGCTTATTTTGTATATGTAGCATAATACTTTTATAAATTTCTTTCGGATGTTCATGCAACGGTACATCAAAACCGGTCACAATATTTTTTCCCAGCAAGCTATTAACAGTTTGCGCCATGCTGCTTGCTGTAGAAGGACCGTGGGCAGCCACCAGCACTTCAACCATATTCTGTACAGAACGGATTATCTGTCCTCCTTCAAAAAAAATTGCTAAATAACCCGCTTCGTCCTGCGGCATTTTTATACCAAAATCTTCTTCGATAATTGCAAGGCATTCCATACCAACCTCAAATGGTTTAGGGTATTTGACCTTAACTGAATAAAATTGCGGATTTACAATACTATGCCCTTCTGTAACCCGAAGAATTGCATTTTTCAAATGAATAGCCAGACCGGAACGAATATCTGAATTATATTCCTTATGCAGCTTTTCCTCTGCCAATGCAAGCAATTTTCTGGCAGTAGAAGCAACCTCCGAGCCAACCATACGATCAATGCCGCTTAATATATCCATACTCTGAGATTCACTGCAAATACGCTGGTAATACTGGTGCAATTGGAACTCAATTTCCTCCTGGATCGCATCATTTGGATGCCCTAATCTTTCCATGCTTTTAATCTGGTTTTCCAACAGCTTGTAAATATTGTCCTCAAGCTCATTTTCAAACATGATAGATTGATCGTTAGGAGAAAATTCGATAAATCGTTTGCTAAAACCACCTAGACGTTTATAAATATATCTGTGGTTTTTTTCTGTATAAAGCCCATCCCTAATATTATCAGGCAAATCAAAACTGGAAATGGACAAATCATCTTTTTTCCCTGTTACATATAAAGCATAAGCTTTTGCACAAATAATTTTGATGTCAGTTTTTAACTGACCTATATTACTGGGACATATATAGCTCATTAGAGATCGTATTGTATTAACTGATACCTGAATAGAATGTCCCAGTTGTTTTGCTTCTTCTACAAAAAAACCGGAAATAAGGGTTAAACGTTCATCAATGTCCCGCTGCTCTAAATTGGGGATGCGTATCTCCATAGGTATGCGCCGTGTAAAGGTTGTTAACATGCTTAAACTAGGATCCTCGGTAGTTGCACAGATCAACAGGACTTGCGCATGTCGTTCATTATCCGACTCTCCAAGCCGTCTGAATATGCCCCGGTCGATGTAGGCAAAAAGCATTTCCTGGCCTTCCGGCGGCAGTCTATGTACCTCATCCAAAAATAACATACCGCCGTCAGCTTGTTCTAACAAACCTGCCTTATCGTCATTTGCGCCGGTATAAGCACCTTTTTTAACTCCAAATAATTGGCTTGTAAGCAGCTGTGGGTTATTGGCATAATCAGCACAATTAAAAGAAATCATTTGACTGTTTTTTTTAAGCACTTTTTTTCGAATAGCATAATCATAAATAAGATTGGCAAACATGCTTTTCCCTGTACCAGTTTCACCTACCAAAATCATATGCATTCCATGCGGAGGGTATAATACAGCAGCTTTTGCCTGTTCCACGCAAGAAAAAAGACTGGGATTAAGACTTAAAAAATAATCCAGTGGTTCTTCATATTTAATATGTGTTCTTTTTACTGTATCATAGGCTTTTACAGGACTGTAGTATATTGGTTTTGTACCTGTTTTTTTTGCTTTCCCAAGCTTACAAAGTTGATTTAGATCATTACTGACATTGGATCGTGAATATCCTGTTTTTTCTGCTAATTCAGAAGCAGTAATACCCATGTTTTCCGGCAGTTCAATTAATGCCGCCATAATACGGTTAATCCTACGCATCAGATCCTCTCTGAACAGACGTTTATTTTTTTAGTATATATGACTATGGAGACAGCGCCAACAAATATGCTTCGTGTTTTGAAGCACGAAACATATTTGTTTTGAAGACGTGATATTACTTTCCTTCGTCCTTTTCTTGTTTATAAAGCATACTGTCGTACACCTTGAAAAATGGATAATAAATCAGTGTGTTTAATACAATCAGAAAAAGAACCAGTATTACAGCCCTGACATCCAGTGTGGCGATTATTGCGCCAATAGGCGCTAATAGATTCCAACCTGGTTCCATAAATGTCTTATTTACAAGCCCAAATTGCATACACAGATAAGTGATAGTACAATTCGCCAGCGAGGCACCAATAAAAGGCACCAGGAATAATGGATTTAAAACGATTGGCAAGCCGAACAATATCGGTTCGTTAATATTAAACAATGATGGTACTATTGCCAATTTACCAACGGTTTTAAGTTGCTTAGAACGGGCACGAAGCAAAATTACTATAGCTAAACCAAAGGTTGAGCCAGCTCCACCAATAGTACAGAACACCCACCAAAACGGACTTGTAAGTATGTAAGGTAGTTCACTGGGGGCAACACCAGCGGCGTATGCCGAAGAATTTGCCGCAAAGTTGGCAATACGGATGGGACCTAGAACAGCGCCAATAGCTGTATCATGGATTCCAAACCACCATAATATCTGTTGTAGAGTGATGGCAAAGCCGGCGCCAAAAACATTGTCTACAACTGAAACCAGAGGTGCAATAATTCTCGCAACAAGCTCTGGTAGCCTGAGTCCGAACAACGAATCCAATAAAACGTTCAATAATGCAGCTGAAAAAATGATAATTGCTGAAGGCACCAATGATCCAAAAGATGAAGAAAGAGCCTCAGGTACTGAATCGGGCATCTTAATGTAACCTATGCGTTTTTGTATAAGGACACGATAAAATTCTGTGGCTAAAATTCCGACAAGTATGGCTGCAAACAAACCTGGCCCTTCAAAAAAAGATGCAACCCAGCCACCGCCAACCAATCTACTGTTAAGTATCAGGAAAGCAGCAATAGCAGTAATAATAGGTATGAATACACTGATTTTGTAGTGTGTTGATAAGTAGTAAGTAATGCCAACGCATACGAATAACGACAAACATGCTAGTGTTGTGTTAAACATACCCCAAAGAACACTTCCTGCCCATCCGGCAAAAGCTGCCCAGCCGCCAAAAAGGCCGTATAGAAATGTTCCTGGCTCTAAAGTTGTGTAGTCAACTGGTGGTTCTGCCAGGATCAGCGCAAAGCTTCCAATCATCATAAAAGGCAAGCAGGCTATAAATGCCTTTTGTATTGCTCCAAGGTGGCGCTGCCTGGTTAGTACTTCAGCAATAGGCATAAGTACTCTTTCTACCCAAGAAGTTTTTGTTTCAATCATGATTTTTCCTCCTCAAATTGTTTTATAAAATCCCGATACCAAAAATAACTTTTTTTTGGAATTCGTCTGCAATTATCGTCAAAATCAACATAAACTAAGCCGTAACGTTTCTCATAGCCATTAACCCAACTGTAAAGGTCAAATGTAGACCAGACATAATAGCCATTGACATTTACCCCTTCTTCTTTAGCTCGTAACAGTTCTTTAATATGCTCATGCATAAAAGTGATACGCTTGTCATCATCAATTTTGCCATCAACTGGTTTTTCTCGAATTCCTAATCCATTTTCAGTAATATAAATCGGGATATTTCCATATTTATTCATCAGTTCTTTTAGTGTAAGGTACATTCCTTCAGGATAAATTTCGAAATCCCATTCTGTAAGATTACTGTCTTTAAGCGGAATAATTTGCTCAAATAATCCTTTAACAACCATCGCTTTCCTGAAGTCTTCATTGTTATTGGTACTTTCTTTTCTTTTCCCGGTATTATTTGAACCACGAAATGATTCTCCGGTGGTATAGGGTCTTACCAATGCACGGCAATAATAATTAATGCCCAGAAAGTCCACTGTACCGGCTTTAAAAATTGCCTTGTGCTCCTCTTTCATTAAACCCAGGTCATAATATTTGGCTAGCTCTATAAGCAAATCAGCGGGGTATTCTCCTTTTAGAGCGGTATCGCAAACCCAATTATTATGAATATTGTCTGCCATACGCATGGCCCATTTTGTCTCGGGGCTGTCGTCTGTTCCATATACCGGGTCATAGTCGGCTACTATTCCAATTTGGCCTATGTCTTTAAACTTTCTAAATTCAATAACCGCCAAAGCCGACGCCAACATTGTATTATAAGCAGCGCTTATCAAGTGTTGACCGCTCTTAACATTGGGGGGATAATTCCCGGAGAAATACATGGAAAAAGTAGAATATTTTGGTTCATTAATGGTAACCCAAATTTTTACCTTTTTTCCATATTCATTGAAACATAATTTTGAAAATTCTGCAAAAGCATAGGCTGTTTCTATGTTCTCCCATCCGCCTTTCTTTTGTAAGGCTTCCGGTAAGTCCCAATGGTATAATGTTAAGTTTGGTTCAATTCCATATGAAATCATGGAGTCTATCAGCTTGTGATAAAATGCTACGCCTTGCGGATTTATAGTTTCTTTGCCATGAGGAAATAATCGAGGCCAGGAAATTGAAAAGCGATAACTGTTCTGATTAGAGTCAGCCATCATCTTAAAATCTTCTTCATAACGATGATAATGATCGCTTGCAATGTCTCCTGTCACATTGTTGATATTAAGAGGCGATTCATGTGAGAATACATCCCACATCGATAAACCTTTACCATCTTCATTCCAGGCACCCTCGCATTGATACGATGCTGTAGCCGAACCCCAAAGAAATTTTGTGCTCATGCTCACGCTCACGCTCCTTTACTGCTTTGGTCTTTCAGAAATTTGATTGTATCGGATAATATTTTTTTGCCGTTCATTGTCCCATAATCCAGCATTGGAATAGCTTCAACCGGAATACTTGGATGTATTTTTTGTATGGTATCTTTCTTGTAGGCAATTTGAGGCCCCAAGAGTATTATATCTACATCATGAATAACTTCCTGTACTTCCTCCTGTGAGATGGCGCTAACATCCAGCTCAATGCCTTCGGCTTGGGCTGCTTCGCGCATTTTTTTGGTTAATAAGCTGGTAGACATCCCAACAGCACATATTAATATGATCTTCACTTTATTACTCCTGTTTTATTGTTTTATATAAATCGATTATTTCTCTTGCAAAGTCTCTGGCGAGAATAGTAGTCATTAGGTGGTCTTCTGCATGGATAATTAAAAGGGGTACTTGCTTGCTGCAATCATCCAGGGAATCCTGAATAAAATCGGAATGACGCTGGTGTGCCTTGGTCATCGCAGTATCGCACTCAATAAGCAAGGTCTCCGCGCTGCTAAAATCGCCCTTTTTGGCAGCTGCTATAGCTTCCATGGCTTTGCTCCTGGCGATCCCCGCTTCTGCAATCAAAGGCATTACTCGTTCTTCCAGTTCTTGCATCTTATCTAACTCTGACATTCATCCTCACAAAAAATGTATTGTTTTCTGTTTTATATACAGCAAGAACCATGCCAAGTTTGCTTTATTCTCTTAATAAACAATGATATTTATCCAAGAAAAGAAAGTATTGAAATAGGCTCAGATTTGAGGGGTTAATACTCAAAAACAGCACAAAATTTTAAAAATTCAGGATATATCCGGAAAAAAACGGTTTTAATGTGTTTTAATTCATTATAAAACACATATTGATATTCGAAACACTTATCCTAGAAGCCGTACAGATGCCGCTTATCGCTTATCGCGTATCACTTCAAAAGCCTCGTCTGCTATTTCAAGGGTTGTTTTTATGTCATCATCGTGTATGGCACAAGAGAGAAAATGATTGTGGTGGTTGGTTAAGTAAATACCGCGTTTAACCATTTCTGCAATCCATCTTTGGTGAATCATAGTTGAATCTTCCTTGTTTTTTGTATCATTAGTTAAATCCCCAGCTATACGCAGAAAAAACAGGGCAGGCATTCCTGTGACACGGAGATCGTAGCCATATTTTTTGGCGGATCCAATTAGTCCATCTTTTAGTTTGGTTCCCTTTTCATGAAGGAGTTTTGGTGCATCCAGGCGCTTTAGCTTTTCAATGGTAGCTATACCGGCAGCAAAAGGAACTGCCGAAAGCCAATAACTGCCGGTAAAGAAAACATTGCTTACCGTATTGCGAAGGAAGTCTTTGCCGCAGAGGGCGCTGACATTGTAGCCATTTGCCAGTGCTTTGCAAAAGCAAATTAAGTCTGCTTCAAAGCCAAAGTAATGATCACTTCCGGCCAGGTCCAGCCTGAATCCGGCTCGTACATCGTCCAGAATAAGGATTGCTTCCTTGTCGGTACAGAGTTTTCTGACCTTCTGCCAAAATCCCTCGGCGGGCAGCTCATTGTCGGAAAAGATACAGTGCTGATAGGGCTGAGAAATTACTGCTGCGATTTCACCCTTATTTTTGTCAAATACTTCTGCAAGCTTTTCATAATCATTCCAGGGAACGTAGATGTTATTAATAACATCTTCTTCTATTATACCGGGATAGTCGATCTTTTGTGTCCAGGGAGTTACCCCATGGTAGTATTTTTTAAAGAAAACAATTTTTTTCCGGCGGGTAAAAGCCCTGGCAGCAAGAACAGCCAGAGTGGTGACATCTCCGCCATTCTTGGCAAAGAATGCCCAGTCGGCGCTATGTACTGTTTCTACAAGGAGTTCTGCAAAGTCGATCATCCTGGTCGAAGGCGAGCTTATACAATCACCCAGAGCCTGTTGTTTTGCCGCCGCCTCGTTGACTTCTTCGTCATTATAACCCAGAATAATCGGCCCATACGCGCACATAAAATCCAAAAAGCGATTACCGTCAATATCCCAGAAATAAGCGCCATTTGCACGCTCGGAAAAAAATGGAAAGGCAGAAACCGGCACAAAACATCCATTAGCCGGTCCCAGGTGTCCATAGATTCCTGAAGGTATTACCTTGAGGGCACGGTCAAATTCTTCTGCACTTTTTTTGTAGTTATTAATTGGAAACTTCATTTGCTTCTCCTAAGCCAGATAAATAGGCGCCCTATCCAGAATACGGTTGATATTATCCAATATGTTTAAGTTGCCTTTCATGGAGATAAGGCCTTTGCCGACACAGCCCAAAGTGCTTGCCTTCCCATCGAAGACATCACGGGCAAGCTTAATGCTTTCAAATTCCATTATTGAGCTGCAGTGTTCAGGTATTTCCCGGCTGACTGTCATGTAATGCTCTTTAATAATAATAGCTGTCTGTATCTTGCCGCCGATGGAAAGCACTACAACTCCATCCGGAATGTTGGAAGCAGAAAAGCGTCCAATCTTGTCATGGTTGGCTATTTGACATACAGTCCGGCTTATTAAATGAAACATTATGGTAGTGCTGGCTTCGAAGAAATCGTTTTGAGCGAGGTCTTCGGGAGCTGCCCGCAGATATTTTTCCAAAAGCCCGGTAAGAGTAATAAAGTTATGTGTTAAAAAGCGGAGTTTGGTAAAGCCCTTACTGGGGAAGGGTTTTACCGTTCCGTTCATCATGCCGTTGAATTTTTCACAGTTCGAAAAGGGAAGTTTTATATCGCAGGGGCCGCCGCCTTCTTCAATTTTGCATGCTCCGTCCTTAAAGCGCAGGATCATGGAAGGACCGTCTTTAGCAGCAAAGGAAAGTCCTATTGGTTTTCCGGCCGCAAGATTTTGTGCTTCCGGAGAAAATTGGCAAAGATCCGGAAGGCATCCCAAAATACCGTACATGTTTACATAGGCCATGGTTTTAGAATCTTTCATTTTCTACCTTCTTTCAATTCTGGTTATGGTATCTTATGTAAGCATTCCCTGTAATACTGCCATAAAATCATTAAGGGCCATTGCATATTCAGGCGAACCTAAAACTTCCACGCAGCCCTGTTCAACTCCTTCGACAAAACCCACATCTTTTAATAATACTTTTAGCGCCCCGGCAACGCTGGAAAAATGAAACAAAACAAAAGGACTACGGCGTGTATATATCCCATGACCGGATTTGGACTTCCCCGCTTTAACGCGAAGATAACAGGCAATTTCAGGTGCCGATTCCTCCCCTACAATAAACTGGTAAATCCTGTCAGGCTGACGGCGGCACCATTCGGACATTTCCGGATTGCCAAGTTTGTTGTATGTAGAAAGCGCACGGGTTACCATGTAAAGGCACATTTTTACCTTAAGCTTCTGCTTAGCCGGGTCTTTGGGTCTGCTTTTGGGCATCATTATCATTAGCGACATTAAAAGGCTGAATACCTTTATTAACAGTCCCGGCTTGGCAAAACCCTTTATCGATGGAAGGGCAGCTCCTCCGCGGAACATGGTATTCATTTTTGCCACCGAGTTAAAGCTCAAGGTAAGGTCCGGTCTCTCTGCTGGACCCTCATTTATACAAAGCTTGCCTTTGTCAAATACAAGATGGCAGGCCAATAACTCTGTTCCTGCAATCGCAGGGTCTGCTTTTGCGCAAATTTGCACTGTAGCCTGCAGATCCCGGAATTTGGCATTCATCGCCGGATCATCATCAATAACCACCTGCATAACCGGAAAAGCAGCATTAAAAAATAATTTTGCTGTCAATAAATCCTGGTTAATCATCGGCCCAGTCCTCATCGGCTTCAAATTCCATTCCCATCATTTCCCGCACCTTGTCGATAATTCCATTGCTGTCGAGCTTGTAATGGGCGTAAAGATCTTCTGCATAACCAATAACGGCAAACTCATCCTGTATGCCGTGTTTTTTAAACACACAGCCCTTTCCCGACTCGGCAATAATTCCGCCAACTGCATCTCCAAGTCCGCCCTCTACATTGTGCTCTTCCACCGTAAGGATACGCCGGGTGTCGTTTATTGATTTTAGTATTGCATCTCTGTCGATAGGTTTGATCGTGTGCATATTAAGAATACGTACAGAAAGGCCGTCCTGTTCGGCAAGGGTTTTGGCAGCCTGTACCGACTGCAATACTGCGATCCCGCAGCAAATAATGGTCAGGTCTTTTCCGTCCTGCATTTGTGTAGCTTTGCCAATTTCAAAAGGATAATCTTCGTTTTCATGGCATGGAGGCTCAAAGCCCCGGCCAATTCTGATATAAACGGGTCCGGGGATGTCCATGCAGGCTCTGACACTACGGCTTGTTTCAATGCCGTCTGCCGGGCAGATCACCGTCATGTTTGCAAGTGATCGCATTACGGCAAAGTCCTCGGTGCAGTGATGCGTTGTTCCTGCATGACCAAACGAAATTCCTGCATGGGTTGCAATTATTTTTACAGGAAGATTCTGGTAGGCAATGTCAGTTCTTACCTGTTCGCCTGCCCTAAAGCATGCAAAGACTGCCATAGTGGAAGCAAAAGGAATAAGTCCCGTTTTTGCAAGTCCTGCCGCAATGCCCATCATATTCTGCTCTGCAATACCAACATTAAAAAATCTGTCAGGAAATGCTTCGGCAAAAAAACTTAAGGCGGTTGTATTGGCAAGATCGGCACTAAGACCAACAATACGCTGATCTGTTTTGCTCATTTCTGTAAGCGTGCGTCCGTATATTTCCCGCGGAGTCATGGTCGCAGCATCATAGCAATTCCAGGTAGATCCGGTGATAACTTTAGACATTCTGCGCCTCCTTCATTATCGAAGCCTTGGCTTTCTCGCAAAGGTCTGAGTCTCCGCTTGCATAGTGCCATTTTACATTGTTCTCCATAAAATCTACACCTTTGCCCTTAATCGTATTGGCTAATATGAATACTGGTTTATCAGTTGCCGCCCAGGCCCGGTCCAGAGCTTTTGCCAGTTCCGAAAAGCTATGGCCGTCAACTTCAATAAGTTCAAAACCAAAGGAACGCCATTTATCGGCAAAAGGCTCCAGGCGCATAATGTCTTCAGTAGCGCCGTCTATCATAAGCCTATTACGGTCTACAATGGAAATAACATTACCCAGCTTAAAATGAACCAACGACATGGCCGCTTCCCACACACTGCCCTCGCAGCATTCTCCGTCACCCATAAGGCAGACTATCTTAAAGTCCTTTTTTAGATACCGTGCGCCAAGCCCCATACCTGCAGCCATAGAAAGGCCATGGCCCAGAGAGCCGGTCGAGGCATCACAGCCCAGCACTTTATTGCTGTCCGGATGCATTGCAAAGGGCGAACCAAAATGGTTAAAGGATTTTAGATCTTCTTCCGGGAAATAACCTTTTTTTGCAAGAACCGGAATATATCCGGATGCTGCATGCCCTTTGGAAAGGACAAAGCGATCCCGTCCCTCCCATGCCGGATCGTCGGGCTTTACATTCAGGTACTTGAAATAAAGTATGGTTAGGATTTCGGTAATGCTTAACGATCCGCCAATGTGAGAACCTCCTGACCAGGCCATTACATCTATCATTTTTAGCCGTAAATCACGGGCAATAGCCGATAGAGTCCCGATTTCCGCTTCTGTACAAGGCATATTTCGCTCCTTCATTTATATTCTTGGAATTTCCAATGTACTCTGTTTTTAAGCCCATGTCAAATTTTTTCGTTTCAGTCCTTCTATTCTTATATAATAAATAATAATTAGTTATACTTTGCATAATGCAGATTATTGAAGCGATACAATTCGATGAATACTGGAAGAAACAGCGATTAGACGCAGACAGCGGTCAGAATAGCTCTTCGGTTGATACAATAGTCCGGGATATTATCCAGGCTGTCCGCAATAACGGCGATGCAGCGCTAAGGCTGTATACAGAACGTTTTGATAAAAGCTGCCCTGAGCAGTTTGAAGTTCCCTATAATACAGCAAAAACTGCCTGGGATAATCTGTGTAAAGCCGAACCGGAACTTGCTGCGGCCTTAAAACTTGCCGGCAATAATATTAAAACATTTGCAGACTTGCAGAGAAAACAATATGTTAATTTTGAAAAACAAATTGATACAGGTCTATATACCGGTCAGCGGATAATCCCCGTAGAGCGCGCTGCTGTTTATATACCGGCAGGACGCTTTCCCCTGTTTTCTTCGGTTTTAATGGGAATGATTCCTGCCATTGCTGCAGGTGTGGAAGAAATAATACTTGCTTCGCCTCCCAGGGAAGAAGGTCTTCCCGACAAGCATATACTTGCCGCTGCGGCGCTTTCAATTTCCCTTTTCAAAAAGAGTTCTGCCAAAAACAAGCAGTACCCCAAACTTAGAATATTTGCCATAGGCGGCGCACAGGCAATAGCGGCCCTTGCTTTGGGAACAGAATCCATTCCCAAGGCAAACATTATAGTCGGGCCGGGAAATAAATATGTAGCAGCGGCAAAACGAATGCTCTTTGGCGAAGTGGGAATAGACTTTATTGCCGGCCCTTCTGATGTATTGGTTATTGCTGAAGAAGATATTTCCGAAAACATGGCAGATACAGGAAACACGGCAGAATTAATTGCTGCGGACATGCTGGCACAGGCGGAACATGATCCCGATGCCAGAGCCAGGGCGCTGCTTCCCAGCCTTAATATGGCGGAAAAGGTAAGGACTGCTCTGGATAAACAGCTTGCCGCTTTACCGTCCGGGCCGCAGGCTGCTGCCCGCGCTTCCCTGGATACCGGAGGACTTATCGTTATTTACAATACCAGGGAAGAAGCTATTGTTATTGCCAATTTAATTGCGCCCGAACATCTGGAACTGCATATAAATGATCCGTCACCCTGGATTAATGACGCAAATAATTCAGATTGCACACAGGGTATCTATTTAAAAAATTATGGTTCACTGTTTATTGGATCGTTAGCGGCCGAAGTACTGGGAGATTACAGCGCAGGGGTAAACCATACCCTGCCGACATCGGGCGGCGCCCGTTTTACCGGAGGACTTTCTGTGCAGCATTTTTTAAAAACCCTTACAAGCTTGCGCTGTGTTCCTGGTCCAGGTTTTGAAGAGGCAAGAAAGGCAGCAGAAATCCTTGGCCGGGCAGAAGGGCTTATAGGTCATGCACAAGCTGCATTTTTGCGGAGTAAATAAGTCTATATGAAAATTGATGCGGTAAAAGATCACAGGAGCAGGGAAGGGGGGGCCATAATTTATCCGGTGTATTCCCGCCGTTCAAAAGGACTTTCCATTGGAGTTAATTTATTTCCCGATCGCAAACAATGTCTTTTTGACTGTCCTTACTGTGAAATTTTTCCATTTGAAACGGATATTGTCTTTTCACTGGAAATTATGAAGACCGCACTTGCTTCTGCAATAAACGAAGCAAAAAGAAATACCATCCCAATAAAGGACATTTGCTTTTCCGGTAACGGCGAGCCGACTATGTCTGGTGATTTTATAAAAGCAGTATCCGAAGCAGCGCTTATACGGACAGAATTAGCACCCGAGGCAAAGATCGTGGTTATTTCCAACGGTACAGGGCTTTTACATACAGCCATATTTGATTTTATTATAAATTCCTGTAAATCCGATATGGAATTGCATTTATGGCTTAAAATTGACGCAGCTTCGGAAACATGGTATCGAAGTATAAACCGCTCCACTATTCCCCTTGGACAGTTGATTTCCAAAATAAAGGATTTTGCCGCTTCTTCTGCGCCTTTTACGGTCCAAACAATGCTCTGTACTATTAAAGGAGCGTTGCCGCCTTCGGAGGAAAGCTCTGCCTGGGTGCAGCTGATAACAGACTTGGCTGTCCCGTCCAGCAATGCTGGACTAGATCGGCAAATTAGGGCAGTGCAAATTTATGGTAAAGCCCGTTCTGCCTGGGAAGATCCGCTTGCAGAGGCAGTTTCGGCGGCGGTTCTGGAAGAAAGGGCAGCGCTGCTGCGCTTGTCGCTGGAAAAAGCCGGAGTACTGGTTCCTGTAGAAGTATACGAATAACACAGCTCTTGTTTAATTGACTTTCATGTAAAATCCCTTTATAGTATGCAATGTGGCGTTAATAACCGGTCAAAAAATTGCTACTTTTTATGAACTCTTCAAAGACATAGATGTTACATTTTCCAAAGAACTTATCCAGGTTACCGGCCTTGTGACTCAGCAGGTGCATTTAAAATGTGCCAGTGATTTTTGGCCTTGTGTCATATATTCCAGTTCTTTTCAGGGTGCCAAGGTAGTTGCCAATGTTCAGTCTGGGATAATACAAAAACTTCAAAAAACAAATAATTCTGTAAATTTGCGCTTTTGCTTTAAGTCGTCTGACAGCGATACTCCGGTAACGTTTTTTGTTACTGCACGGGTTGCAGGTCATACTCCCTATGGCGGCTCCAATGATATGGCGCTCTTTACCCTTCAATATACCCAGCGTCCGCCGGACGATCTAATCGAAATAATGGGACGGGTTTTGGAAGCCAATATTAATTCCGCCAAAAGAAAAGACGAAAGGATAGCTCTTAGTCCGGAAATAATACGAAAATTAAAAATTAATGCCAAAGAAGCGGCAGTTTTTATACAAAAAGTACCGCGGAGATGTATGCTTAGGGATATCTCTTTCAACGGCGCAAAAATTATCATGCTGGGTGTTGCCAAATTTTTAATTAACCGGGAGGCAGCTTTAAGGATCGATTTTGATGACCCTAAAGAGAGTTTTTTAATTCCAGGTACATTTGTCCGATCCGAAGATGTCGAGGGAAGGAAAGAACTTGTCGCCCTTGGATTAGATTTTAAGGAACCTGTTTCCATGGGGTACAAAATGCGCCTGAACGACTACTTAAGCACCAAGGTCGAATCCAGGGTTGAACCCGGAACAGAAACTCAGGATTCACCGTAGATAAAATGCCAGGATAGTGCAGGCTATTCGGCGCTGCGTTCTTTTAGTTCCGCTTCTTTCTGTTCCATGGTCTCCCTGACTAAGCTGATTTGGTCAAGGATTTTCTTTATCTCCGGCTTCTTATTGCTGACAGTTTTCCCTTCTACAGAAAGACGGTAAACTTCGGCGCCCAGTAAGCTAATTAGTTTTTTTGTCTGGCCTTCCAGGGTTTTAATCTCTACTGTCAGAGCGCTTTTTTCTCCCAATTCCTGGAGTTTGGCGCCTGCTTTGGTAGCAATTTCTCCGGATGCTTTTAGCCCTTTTGCGCCCAGGTCCTGCGCTTTAGTGCCAGCCTTGGCAGCTAATTCCTTGGAAGTGGCCAAACCCTGATCCAAAAGTTCCTTTAATGTTTCGCTAAATCCCATTTTTTCCTCCTGCTTCTGTTAATTGTTATTTCCAATTGACTCCCAGAATAGTCAAGTCATCGTACTGTTCATCCTCTTTTACATGAGTATAGTACATATATGCATCATTGCCAGGATTTTCCAGAGTATAATAGCAGTATTCCCGGTACTGGCGGAAGTGCTTCCGTAAAAATTCGTCTCCTTTTTTGTCTACAAGCACCCGCGAATCTGCTGCTG
>Ga0099364_10001414_pt1 | contig 39799 bp, 26 predicted proteins | sample TergutTh196P3_FD_73070 | JGI IMG/M metagenome (GOLD analysis project Ga0099364, IMG submission 73070) | Microcerotermes parvus P3 segment gut microbial communities from Pointe-Noire, Republic of the Congo - Th196 P3 | ecosystem: Host-associated > Arthropoda: Insects > Digestive system > Gut ... | reverse complement strand
CGGATGATCTGGAAGGCATGGAGAGAAAAACCGCAGAAACCCTGGCTCATGGTTTACTCTACGAAAACACCAACCGCCTGGTAATGGGGGACGGTACAATTAAATGGGTTTTGGAACGCTGTCGGGTTTTGGACTGGAACCCCGACGGAAGCCCCCATTCCCTCGAAGGCTATGTCTTCGACATAACCGAGCAGAAACAACTGGAAGCCGCAGAACTGGCTAACCGGGCAAAATCCGAATTTCTGGCCACCATGAGCCACGAAATCAGAACACCCATGAACAGCATCATGGGCTTTGCCGAACTTGCGACTGACAGCGAGTCCCTTCCGGAAATGAGGGATTATCTGGGTAAAATAACCGACAATACTAGATGGCTCCTGCACATAATAAATGACATTCTGGATATTTCAAAAATAGAAGCGGGGAAAATGGAACTGGAGCGGGTGCCCTTTGATCTGCGTGATGTTTTTTCCCGCTGCCAGTCTGTCATTCTGCCGGGCATAAAAGAAAAGGGCCTTGACCTAAGTATTTATGCTGAGCCCTCAACGGGGAAAAAGCTGCTGGGCGATCCTTTAAGGCTGTACCAGGTATTAATGAATCTATTGAGCAATGCCGTAAAATTTACAGACTCAGGGACGGTCAAATTTGCATCGACCATTAAAGACTCAGCCAATGGAGATACCACAGTCTATTTCGAAGTAAAAGATACCGGTATAGGCATGAGTCCCGCCCAGATAAACAAAATATTTGAACCCTTTATTCAGGCAGACTCCAGCACAACCCGGGAATACGGAGGCTCTGGACTTGGGCTGACAATCGCCAAAAATATAGTGGAGCTGATGGGAGGAAAGCTTGGCGTAGAAAGTACCCCCGGAGCCGGCAGCACTTTTAGCTTTGAGCTAAATTTCGATACCGTAGACTCATCGGAGGAATCCCTCTCGGAACGGACAAAGTTCGATATGCTGGAAAAACCCTACTTTGAAGGCTTAGTCCTGATCTGCGATGACAATTCCATGAACCGGGAAGTAATCTGCGCCCACCTCGCCCGGGTGGGCCTTAAGACCATGGCAGCGGAGAACGGCAGAGCCGGAGTAGAGATGGTAAAGGAGCGCATGGATAAAAATGAAAAGCCCTTTGACCTGATTTTTATGGATATGTTTATGCCTGTCATGGACGGAATGGAAGCCGCAGCTAAAATAATGGCAATGAATACAGGAACTCCTGTAGTTGCCATGACAGCTAACGTAATGGTAAGCGAGCTTGAAAAATACAAAAGACACGGAATGCCCGACTGCCTTGGAAAACCTTTTACCTCTCAGGAATTGTGGCACATATTGATAAATTACCTTACACCTGTAAGCAGCGAACCCTTGTCAGGTCCTGTCGATGAACACGAAGAAAATGAAGAACTTCAAAAAAATCTTAGGATAAATTTCTTTAAGGAAAACCAGACGGTACACATTCGAATAATGGAAGCTGTCGCCGCAGGGGACACAAAACTTGCGCACAGGCTTGCGCACAGTTTAAAAGGGAATGCAGGGCTCATAGGAAAGCCTGCATTAAGAAGCGCCGCCGCAGAAGTTGAAAACCTGCTAAAAGACGGGCTTGCCTCTGTCTGGGAAAATAAAATGAGCGTTCTTAAAACCGAATTAATGTCGGTGCTGGAAGAATTAAAACCATTGATTGACGAATCCGAAACGGATGGGAAGCCTCCGGTTAAAGCTTTGGACAGAGAACAAACGCTTGCATTATTTGCAAAACTTCAGCCGATGCTGGAAAGCGATGACACAAATAGTGTTGATCTGCTTGATGAACTTAGGGCTGTTTCGGGGGCGGAAGAACTCGCAGAACAGATAAGCAATTTTGATTTTTCATCCGCTGCAGGAACTCTTGCTGAGCTAAAGAAAAAAATGGAGGGGAGTTATGAATGATACAAAAAAATTCAGCATACTTGTTGTTGATGATGAAAAATCAAATATTATGGCGTTAATGGATATCCTGAGATCCGAATATACCATTTATGCAGCAACAAACGGAAAAAATGCTGTTGAATCAGCAGAAAAACATCTGCCCGACATCATCCTGCTGGATATCATCATGTCCGACCTTGACGGATACGAAGTAATTACAACTTTAAAAGCATCAGAAAAAACAAAGGACATTCCTGTAATTTTTATTACAGGACTAAGCAGCGCGAAAGACGAAGAAAAGGGACTGGCTTTTGGGGTTGCAGATTATATAATAAAGCCGTTCTCCCCTGCGATAGTAAAGCTAAGAGTGCGAAACCAGATAAAGTTAATAGAACAGTTACGCGCAAATGAATACGATATAATGAAATACAAACTTTCAAACAACGCTTTGGAAATTGCAATGTGGGATATGGATGTTGTCAGCGGAGACCCTGTTAATCCAAATAATAGAATCGCATATTCACAGGAATTTCGTAACATGATGGGATTTTCCGATGAAACCGATTTTCCAAATGAACTTGGAAGTTGGAGCGAAAGGCTGCACCCCGAGGATAAAGAAAAAACAGTTAATGCCTTCGCTGCGCATATGAATGATCGTACAGACCAAACGCCTTATAATGTTGAATACCGCGCGTTAATGAAAAACAACAGCGAATACCGTTATTTTCATTCACTTGGAAACACTTTCAGGGACAGCTCCGGCATTCCCCTTAGAGTTGCAGGCGCGCTGAGGGATATAACAGAAATTAAACAGATGGAGGAAGAAGCCAGAAAAACTCAAACCGCCGAGCTTGCAAACCGCGCTAAATCGGAATTTCTTGCAAAGATGAGCCATGAAATCCGCACTCCAATGAACAGCATCATGGGGTTTGCGGAATTGGCATTGGACAGCGATAACCTGTCGCAAATTAAAGAGTATCTTGGAAAAATTACCGACAGTACCGGATGGCTGTTGCGCATAATAAACGATATTTTGGACATCTCCAAAATAGAATCCGGTAAAATGGAGTTGGAAAAAGTGCCTTTCAGCCTGCACGAAATATTCCTGCGCTGTCAATCTGTTATCCTGCCGAATGTAAAGGAAAAAGGTCTTGATTTAAGCGTATATACAGAACCGCCAATCGGTAAAAAACTCCTCGGCGATCCTGTCAGGCTTTATCAGGTATTGATGAACCTTCTTTCCAATGCGGTAAAATTTACAGACTCGGGAAAAATAAAATTTTCATCGCTTATAAAAAGTTCGAATAACGGAAATACAACTGTTTATTTTGAAGTAAAAGACAACGGAATTGGCATGAGCAAAGAGCAGATTGAAAAGGTATTCGACCCGTTTATTCAGGCTGATTCAAGTACAACGCGTAATTACGGAGGCACAGGTCTTGGGCTTGCGATTGTAAAAAATATTGTGGAATTAATGGGAGGAACGCTTTCGGTGGAAAGTTCACCAGGCGAAGGCAGCATTTTTAAATTTGAAATTACATTTGATACAATTGATGTTCCCGAAGATATGGAGGAAGAACCTGAATTTATTTTTCTTGGAAAACCGCAATTTGATGCATTTGTTTTGATCTGCGATGACAACCCCATGAATCAGGAGGTTATCTGTGAACACCTTTCCCGCCTTGGAATAAAAACGGCAGTTGCAGACAATGGAAAGAAGGGCGTGGATATGGTTCAGGAACGTATAACAAAAAATGAAAAACTTTTTGATTTAATTTTTATGGACATGTTCATGCCGGTAATGGATGGAATGGAAGCCGCTTCTGAGATAAGGAAAATCAGTGTGAATATTCCGATAGTGGCAATGACAGCTAACATAATGGCAAGTGAACTGGAAAAATACAGAAACAACGGAATGCCCGACTGTTTAAGCAAGCCTTTTACATCCCATGAATTATGGCGTATACTTTTAAAATACCTTGTGCCTGTAGAACTTGAGCCTCCTCAGGAGAATGACGCAGGCATTCCCGATCTTGTTTATTTTGAAAACATACTGCAGGAAAAGCTGCGCACAAATTTTGTTAAAAGCAACCAGACAAGATATATGGAAATTACAGAGGCAATTGAATCAGGCAATTATATATTCGCGCACAGACTGGTACATTCTTTAAAAGGCAATGCCGGAATGATTGGTAAAACAGCGTTGCAAAACGCCGCTGCAAAAGTGGAAGCGCTCCTTAAAGACAGCTTGATTCCAGTCCCGCAGGAGGACATGAAAACCCTTGAAACAGAATTAAAATCGGTTCTTGAAGAATTAAAATATTTGCTGGAAAAATCTTCTACGCAGGAAAAGCCCCAACCCATGAGCGATGCGAATATACTGGATTTGATTAAAAAGATAGAGCCGATGCTTGCAAACATTGACCCTGTAGTGGTAAATTTACTTGACGACATTCGCGCAATTCCCGATACGGAAGATCTTGCGCGGCAAATTGAAGATTATAACTTTGAAGCTGCGGCGCAAACGCTTTCAGATTTAAAGAAAAAATATGGAGAAAATAATGTATAAAGCAAGAAAAAACAGCGTACTTATTGTAGATGATGAAAATTCCAATATTATGGCGCTTACGCACATCTTAAACCCCGAATACACTGTTTATGCGGCAAAAAACGGACAATCCGCAATTCAGGCGGCGGAAAAATATTTTCCCGATGTCATTTTGCTTGATATTATTATGCCCGAAATGGACGGCTTCGACGTACTTGCCATATTGAAAGCTTCGGAGAAAACACAAAACATACCTGTCATTTTCGTTACAGGACTTACCGATCCTGCAGATGAAGAAAAGGGGCTTGCGCTTGGAGTGGCGGATTATATCACCAAACCTTTTTCCAACGCGATTGTTAAAATGAGGCTTGGAAATCAAATGAAGTTGATCGAACAATTCCGTTCCAACGAATACGACATTATGAAGTACAAGCTTTCAAATGATGCATTGAACATCGGCCTCTGGGATTTGGATGTCGTCCACGAAGATCCTGTCAATTCCAACAATATGTTTACATGGTCGCAGGAAGTCCGCCGCATGCTTGGATTTTCTGACGAGAATGATTTTCCAAATGTCCTTAACAGTTGGAGCAGCCGGCTGCACCCTGATGACAGGGAGAAGACTCTTAACGCTTTTGCCGCACATATAAGCGACCGCACCGGGCAAACCCCTTATAATGTAGAATACCGCCTGATGCTGAAAAATGGAGAATACCGGCATTTTCAGGCTCTTGGTACAACGTTCAGAGACAGCGTCGGCGTTCCAATCAGAACGGCAGGTGCGTTAAGAGACATAACTGAAAATAAAGAGATGGAACGCGAGATTGCCGAAGCCATGACAAAGAACGAAGCTGACGCTCACTGGTATAAATCCATTCTTGATGCAATACCTCTTCCTGTAAGCGTTACCGATGCCGATATGAGGTGGACGTTTGTAAACAAGGCTGTCGAAGATTTTATAGGGGCAAAACGCGAAGACATATTCGGCCAGCTATGCAGCAGGTGGAATGCCGCTATATGCCGCACCGATGATTGCGGCATAGCCTGCGCCAAACGCGGTAAAAAACGCACTTTTTTCAATCGGGAAAATTCGTCCTATCAGGTTGATGTAGAAATATTACACGATATGGAAGGAGCGATCGCAGGGTTTATTGAGGTTGTGCAGGATATTACAAATGTTCAGGTTCTTGCAAAACAACAGGCTGAATCCGAGATGACAAGCCGTGCAAAATCCGCGTTCCTTGCAAACATGAGCCATGAAATCCGCACCCCGTTAAACGCAATTTGGGGCATCACGGAAATCCTGCTGCAAAATGAAACATTGCCCGAAAAAACTCTGGAAGGATTGGACAAAATATACAGGTCGTGCGATTTGCTCATGGGCATCATCAACGATATTCTTGATTTTTCCAAAATAGAAGCAGGGAAGCTCGATATAATTCCTGCAAAATACATTATCGCCAGCATGATAAATGATTCAATACACTTAAATATGATGAGGGCAAGCGACAAACCTATTGAATTTGAAATTCTGGTAGATGAAAATATTCCTGCAAAACTCCTCGGCGACGAGCTTCGCATTAAACAGATACTGAATAATCTGCTTTCCAATGCATTTAAATATACGGATGCAGGCAGAGTTACCCTGTCGGTGGCATCCGAGCCTGCCGATGACGGCGTAACGCTTGTGTTAGGTGTAAGAGACACAGGCCACGGCATGACAAGCGAACAGGTTGCAAGGCTCTTCGAAGAATATTCCCGTTTTAACGAAGAATCCAACCGTGCAATCGAAGGAACTGGGCTTGGACTTGCAATCACCCGCCGTTTGCTTAACCTTATGAACGCCAGGATCAATGTAGAGAGCGAAGTCGGTGTAGGTTCGTTGTTTACTGTCTATCTGCCGCAGGGCAGGGTGGATGATGAAATTCTCGGGAAAGAGCTTGCGGATAATCTGCAGCAATTCAAAACACGCCGTTACATGACCGGAGGAAACCGCCCTAAGATTGAACGCGAACCGATGCCCTATGGAAGCGTTTTGGTGGTTGACGATGTTGAAACCAACCTGTTTGTCGTTGAAGGGCTTATGAAGCCTTACGGTCTGAAAGTTGAATCAGTAATGAGCGGATTTGAATCAATTGACAAAATAAAGGACGGAAATGTGTACGACATTGTGTTCATGGATCACATGATGCCGAAAATGGACGGGATAGAAGCCGTAAAACATATCCGTGACTTTGGATACACAGCCCCAATTGTCGCGTTGACAGCTAACGCAGTTGTAGGCCAGTCGGATATGTTTTTGCAAAATGGCTTTGACGACTTTATTTCCAAACCAATTGATATAAAAAATTTAAACGCTATTCTGAATAAATTTGTACGCGACAAACAGCCGCCGGAAGTGATTGAAGCCGCCCGAAAAATGAAGATCGATATTGAAGCAGACGGCGGGCAGCCGCATATGAATCCGCTTCTGCTTGAATCATTTATAAGGGATGCAAAAAAAGCCGTATCAACGCTGGAGGAGTTGTGTCAAAACGAAGGGTTTAAAACTGACGAAGGTTTAAAAAGTTTTACCGTTACAGTCCACGGCATGAAAAGTTCTCTTGGAAATATCGGTGAATCTGCGCTTTCCGGCTCGGCGCTAAAACTGGAACAGGCTGGAAAAGAAAAAAACACCGGCTTTATTACAGAGTCCGCCCCCGATTTTATAGAAAAATTGTGCGCCCTGCTGGAAAAACTCGAGCCGCAGCAAAAAGCCGACGGCACGGACAATGACATTGCCGGCTTGCTCGAAAAACTTCTTGCAATAAAGGAAATGTGCGCCGACTATGACAGAAAAGGTGCATTGGATCTTCTTTCCGGGATAGAAAATTGTTCTAAAGAGACAAGGGCTGTATTGGACAGCATTAAGGAATTTGTGCTTCACAGCGATTTTGAAGAAGCTGAAACTGCTGCAGCAGAATATGCGGCTTCTTTAAAAAATAAAGAGTAAAGGAAAAAACATGCAAAAACTGATTTTTATTGTAGACGACAATGACTCCAATCTTACAATGGCTGCATCTGCTCTGGATAAGGATTATAAAGTTCTAACGATGCCGTCCGCCATTAAAATGCTTTCACTTCTGGAAAAAAAACAGCCGGATATGATCCTGCTGGATATCGAAATGCCGGAAATGACGGGGTTTGAAGCAATTGTTAAATTAAAGGAAAATCCGAATTGGAAAAATATTCCGGTTGTTTTTCTTACAGGCCACGAAGACGAATCTATACAACTACAGGCAAAGGAGCTTGGAGCGTTAGGTGTAATTCACAAGCCGGTAAAACTTGCCGTGCTGCTGGATTATGTAAATAAAAACATTTAGTTTTTATTTGCAGCGCCTGCCGCCATTATTTCTTTGTTTATCTCGTTGAACACGTTTGCGATTTGGGGGTCAAAGTGCCTGCCGCTTCCGTCTGTAATAATTTTAAGCGCTTCCTTATGGGTAAAGGCTTTTTTATACGGCCGCTCGGAAACAAGAGCGTCATACACATCAATAACTGCCATTATACGCCCTTGAAGCGGAATTTCTGTTTCCTTTAATCCGTAGGGATAACCTTTGCCGTCCCAGCGTTCATGGTGGTAGGCTGCAAACATCTTGGCGTTGTGCAAAAATTCTGCATTCCCCGTCCGCTCAATCGCCTTGTCAATAATACGCTCGCCTTCAAGGGAGTGCATCTTCATCGTTATATATTCGTCATCCGTAAGCGAACCCGGCTTGTTCAAAACATTGTCGGAAATCACGATTTTTCCAACATCGTGCAGACGCGCCGATGAAACCACCGAGTTAAAGTCCCATCCGCTCAACTCACCGGCATATATGCCGCGCTCAAGCATCGCATTGATCAAAAGTTCCATATACATAGAAGTACGGTCAATATGGCCGCCCGTGTTCAGATCGCGGTTTTCCACAAGATCCGACATAATATAAACAATGCCGTTTTGAAGCTGCACAAGCTGCTCGGTACGTTCAATGAGCTGAGACGTCCGCTCCCGGATCAATTCGTCAATATTAAGATGATTTCTGATGCGGTTTAGCAGCACAGGTTCGGAAAACGGTTTTGTAATAAAATCCACAGCGCCAAGTTCAATGCCGTGGGCTTCGTTTACCGAATCGGTGAGCCCTGTTAAAAAAATAACAGGAATTTGTGAATAAAGGTCATTGATTTTCAGCCGTTTCATTGCTTCAAAGCCGGTCATTTCCGGCATTTCAACATCCAGCAAAATAAGGTCGGGTGTAATCTTCTCCAGAAACGTAAACATTTTTGAGGCGGAAGTAAGTGCAATGATGCGGTAATGCCCGCTCAGCGATTCCTCCGCCACTGTAAGGTTTGTATTGTTATCGTCTATTACAAAAATTGTCTTCCGCATATTTTTAAAAGCCTAGTTAAAAGTCTATTGCATGGAAGTGCCTCCGTCAAGGTAAATATTTTGGCCATTTTCTTGAATTCTATATAAATATATGTTACTATTTTAGGGAAATTATATGTCGAAAAAGTCAAAAGGAAGGGACTGGAGTGAAAATCAAATTTAAAATAAGCATTTTACTTGTAATAATAATGGCAGTTGTGCTTATAGGTATAACCCTGCTTCTTTTGCGTGAAGGGTCAAGTATTAGTATGACGTTAAGCCTTCGCAGTATAACCAACTTTGCCAATCATAAGGCGGAATACTGGATGAGGGAAACTGATTCATACCTTCGGACGTTACGTACACTTGCGGCAATTATGGGTGATTATGAAAATATACCGGCAGATTCCAGACGCGACCGCTTCGACGATATTCTCTTCAGTATTCTCAGCGCAGATCCAAATCTGCTGTTGGTTTATACAACATGGAAACCTAATGCAATTGACGGAATGGATGAATACTACATCGGCCGCCCCGGCTCTACTAATACAGGGCAGTATGCATCGACTTATACAAGGGAATCAGGCGCTATATACCTTAGAGGTAATGCTGATATTGCTGCTTTTACAGATTATATAAATGGTCCAAATGCAAGAAGGGACAGGGCTGAACATCCTATTCCCAGATCTATTGACGGAAGGGACACCTATGTGGTCAGGATGATGGTCCCGATCATAAACTCGCGCACAAACGAAGTAGTCGGCGGCGTCGGCATACTAATGGATATTGCTAAAATTCAACCCGTAGTTCTTGAAGTAATAACTGAAAGCGAAGAAGTTGCCGCATTGACGGTTTTTTCGGGTAACGGATTTATAATGGGCCACATGTCGCCGCAGCGCATAGGCAGTTACCTGCTTGATGTTGAAACAATATTCGGAGAATACATAGAAGAAGCAAATCTGGCTGTAAGAGAAGGAAGACCTTATCAATGCAGAACTTTTTCTCCCCTGCTTAATACCGACGTGCAAATTGTAATGGTTCCCATTGAAATTGGGAATTCCGGCGTCTACTGGTCTGTTATGCTCGTAACGGCAGAGTCGTTTGTCTTATCCGAAATCAACACCCTTGGGCAATTTTCCATTATACTTGCGGTTTTATCAATTATCGTTACAGCGGTAATTGTTTATATTGTTATAAGAATAACTACAAATCCAATAATACTTGTAGCGAATACTCTTAAGGATATTTCTGAAGGCGAAGGAGATTTAACCAAGAGTATAAAACTTTCTTCAAAAGATGAAACAGGCGATCTTGCCCGTTACTTCAATCTTACTATTGACAAGATAAGAATTCTTGTACTTGCAATTAAAAACAAAGTCAATGCGCTTACAAACACAAGTTACGAACTTTCCTCAAATATGACAAAAACTTCGGAAGCTGTAAATCAAATTTCGGTCAAATTTGAAAACATAAAAGAGATGGTAAATGCGCAGGAACAAAAAGCAGTAGAAGCGGAAAAAGCTGTGGAGTCTATCGGCACAAGTATTGAAAAAATGCATAACCTTGTAGAAGAACAGGCCGAAAGCATAAACTCGTCATCATCTGCAATCGAAGAAATGACAGCCAATATTCAGTCGGTAACAAGAACGTTAATAGAAAACAGCAGAAACGTTGAGTCTCTTATGGAAGCTTCGGAAAACGGTAGAATAGGGCTTCGCACGGTGGCAGAGAAGATACAGGAAATTTCCAAAGATTCAGAAGGCTTGCTCGAAATCAACTCTGTAATGAACAGCATCGCAAGCCAGACAAATCTGCTTTCCATGAACGCCGCAATCGAAGCAGCCCATGCAGGAGACGCCGGAAAGGGATTTGCCGTAGTAGCAGATGAAATTCGCAAACTTGCAGAATCGTCCGGGCAGCAGTCCAAAACAACGGCAGTGATGTTAAAAAAGATAAAAGGTTCAATAGACAGCATCACAAAATCTTCCGATGATGTACTGAATCGTTTTGAAGCAATAGACTCAAGTGTAAAAACCGTTTCCGAACATGAGCTTAATATCCGTAATGCAATGGAAGAACAGGAAATTGGCGGAAAGCAAATACTTGGATCTGTAGGCCGCCTGCAGGATATAACATTATCTGTAAAAAAAGGCGCAGAAGACATGGCGAATTCCGGCAGGGGCTTGATCAAGGAAACCCATGAGTTTATCAACATAAGCGACAGGGTGATGGACGGAATGAACCAGATAATCAGCGGAGCCATGACGGAGATACACACCGCAGTAAAGCTTGTTGACGAAATGAGCGCGGAGAACGACAAGAACTTTAATGATCTAAAACAGGAAACGGAAAGATTCAAAGTGTCCACAGGCGATGAAAATAAGATCGTTCTTGTTGTGGATGACGATACAACCCATCTTACGGCGACAAGCGGAATGTTGGAAAAAGACTATGACGTTGTTACAGTAAAATCCGGCGGCGAAGCCCTTACGAAATTCTATCAGGGGCTTGTACCCAATTTAATTTTACTTGACCTTGTGATGCCCGGTATGGACGGCTGGGACGTATACCAGCGGATAAAGGCTATAAGCAATATCCATCATGTTCCGATAGCGTTTTTTACATCGTCGGACGACCCGCAGGATAGAGTCAAAGCGCAGCAAATGGGAGCTGTAGATTTTATCAGAAAGCCTGCAAAGAAAAGCGAACTCCTTGAAAGAGTTGGAAAACATATAAAGAGCTGATTGATGAAAACACCTGTCAGGTTGAGCTTTATCATCTTCTATCAATTTTGTACACATAAAACCGGAGGCTTTAGATGAATTTATTAAAAGGTAACAAAAAATCTCTTGTAGTCAAATTAACAGGGCTTACTCTTGTTAGTGTTATGATTGTTCTGTTTCTTACATCCGTTGTATTTATTTCCGCTTTCCGTACAACATCATATCAGGAAACCAGAAAATTCATTGTCGAAAATGTAAGAAATGTCAGGAATATTGCTGATTCTCAATTGACCGAAAGAGTCAATCTTCTGAGGTATACAGGGATGGGCGCGCTTCCAATGATGACTGCACAGATCATAGACGAAGACGAACTTCAGGCATATTTCCATATGATGGCGCAGACAATGGAAGATGTGCAGCTTTTATTTTCCTGCAGCCCTGGCCTTTGGGATGCTCCGGGCGGCTTTATTGTTTTTGGCGACGGGTGGAAACCTCAGAGCGGTTACGACAACCGCATCCGGAGTTGGTGGGCGGATGCGATGGAAGCCAACGGCAGAACTATCTTTACCGATCCATATGTGGATATGATAACAAACGAACTTGTAGTAACCATGTCTAATTTGATATTTGACGAATACGGCAGCCCTGTTGCCGTTATGGGGGAAGATATTTCAATGGGCAAGTTGGATAACATGGCAAACGAACTTTCGTCCATTCCCGGTATGCAAAGTTTTTTCCTGCATAAATCCGGTTTGTACATAACAAATCCCAATGTCAATTTAATTATGGAACAGGACTTCTTTACCGATTTTGATCTGGAAGATCTTCGGGGAAGAATGATTGGCCGTTCATGGATTGAAGACAAGGGGGAGCTGATTGTCTGCTCTGAACCTCTTTCCACGGCGGAGTGGACTTTGATTTCGATAGTGCCCACAGATTCTGTTTATGCCGATGTGAACACTGCAATATTCAGGGCTATATTTATAGCGGCGGCTTCTCTTGTTGTTTTGCTGATTGCGCTTATTCTTATGATACGGAAATTTATCAGACCCATTAAAACAATTTCTGATGAATTTCATTATCTTTCCGAAGGGGACTTTACCCGGAAAATAGCCATCAAATCCAAAGATGAAATCGGTATTCTGGCTCAGAATTTCAATTTAACCACCGATAAAATCAGAAATCTTGTTGGATCAATAAAAAACAAAGTTAATGCGCTTACAAACACAAGTTATGAGCTTTCAACCAACATGGCAAAAACTTCGGAAGCTGTAAATGAGATTTCCGTTAATTTTGACAACATCAAGGAGATGGTAGGCGAGCAGGAACAAAAAGCAATGGAAGCGGAAAAAGCCGTGGAGTCAATCGGTGCAAGTATAGATAAAATGCATAACCTTGTAGAAGAACAGGCCGAGAGTATAACCACTTCGTCTTCTGCAATCGAAGAAATGACAGCCAATATTCACTCGGTAACAAGAACTCTGATCGAAAACACCAGAAATGTAAACTCTTTGATGGAAGCGTCGGAAAACGGCAGGACAGGGCTTCGCGCAGTTGCGGAAAAGATACAGGAGATTTCCAAAGACTCCGAAGGGCTGCTGGAAATCAATTCAGTGATGAACAACATCGCAAGCCAGACAAACCTGCTTTCGATGAACGCCGCAATCGAAGCAGCCCATGCAGGAGACGCCGGAAAGGGATTCGCCGTAGTAGCCGATGAAATTCGCAAACTTGCAGAATCTTCCGGGCAGCAGTCCAAAACAACGGCAGTAATGCTTAAAAAGATAAAGAATTCGATAGACAGCATCACAAAATCTTCCGATGATGTATTAAACCGTTTTGAAGCAATAGATACAGGAGTTAGAACAGTTTCCGAACACGAACTTAATATCCGTAACGCGATGGAAGAACAGGAAGCCGGAGGAAAGCAGATACTTGACTCTGTCAGCCGCCTGCAGGATATAACATTATCTGTAAAAAAAGGCGCGGAAGACATGGCGGATTCGGGCAGGGGCTTGATAAAGGAAACCAATGAGTTTATCAACATAAGCGACAAAGTAATGGACGGCATGAACAACATAATAAGCGGAGCCATGACAGAGATACACACCGCCGTAAAACTTGTTGACGAAATGAGCGCGGAGAACGACAAGAACTTCAACGGTCTTAAACAGGAGACAGAAAAGTTTAAAGTAACTACCGGCGATGAAAGGAAAATGGTTCTTGTAGTGGACGATGACACAACCCATCTTACGGCTACAAGCGGCATGCTGGAAAAAGATTATGATGTTGTTGCAGTAAAATCCGGCAGCGAAGCCCTTACGAAATTCTATCAGGGGCTTGCACCCAATTTGATTTTATTGGATCTGGTGATGCCCGGTATGGACGGCTGGGATGTGTACCAACATATAAAGGCGATAAGCGATATCCATCATGTTCCGATAGCGTTTTTTTCATCGTCAGACGATCCGCAGGACAGGGTTAAAGCGCAGCAAATGGGAGCTGTTGATTTTATCAGGAAACCTGCAAAGAAAAGCGAACTCCTTGAAAGAGTAGCAAGGCATATAAAGAATTAATTTAAGGAAGGCGTGTTTAAATGAAAATAAGTAAGCATTTGTTTTTCATTGTGCTTGTTCTTGGTACTGGTTTTGCATTGGTACTTGCAGATTTTCTGTTATTGGGCTTTTTCGGAGTTTTGTTTTCAGATCTTCTTTACAGACTTGGTATTCCGTTTTTTATCTTTTTTCTTGTTTATGCTGCTATATTGGGGATGAGCGCAAAGTGTTTTTCTGCGGAATATTTTGACAATGTACAAAAGGAAGTATACTTTGCCCGTCTTAAAACAATAGGAGCTGTACCTATTAAGATGATAGGTTTAAACGTAATTCTCCATGCCGCCTTTTTAAGCATAGTATTTTTCGGCTTGGATAATTTTGGCCTTGATCCTGCGATGAAAACCCCTCTTTATCTTGCAGCCCTGTCCTTTGGAATGTTGACAGGAACTTTTATCTATGTAGTTTGCGACGGTCTTGTTTCCCATGTTTTGATTGATAATGATTTTACCGAATATCCAAGGCAGCTTCGTGAAGGCAGGCAGGCGCTCAAGGCAATGATAATTCCCTTTGCAGTCTGCATAATGTCTGTGCCTTTTGCCTGTTCGGTTACCCTGCTAAGCGTCAGACTTGCAGGAGGCGGTCTTGACAATATGCAAGGGTGGTCAAGCTGGTCAACCTTTGTAATTCCAATCATCGTTTATAATATTTGTGTTATCATACTTGCTGTTAATCTGAAAAAGAACAGTGCAAGGCTTTATACTTCGATTATAAACCAGCTTGAAAATCTTTCTTCCGAACAGAAGGATATAACAAAACGCATTACTCTGTGTTCGGTGGACGAATTGGGCACCATCACCGGAATGATCAACACCTTCTGCGACCAGCTTGGAATGGGCATATTAAACAAAATAAAACACAAGGTCAACGCGCTTACAAATACCAGCTTCGAGCTTTCCGTAAACATGGAAAAAACTTCAAAAGCAGTGGATCAGATTTCTGCAAACTTTGAAAACATGAGAGGCCTTGAAGTCAGGCAGGAAGCGGAAGCGGCTGCTTCGAATAAAGCAGTAGAAGCAATCAGGGCAAGCATTGATAAACAGATTAGACTTGTGGATGAACAATCCGAAAGTGTAAATTCATCATCTTCTGCCATCGAAGAAATGACGGCAAATATTCACTCGGTTACAAGAACTCTGATCGAGAACAGTAAAAATGTTAATTCATTAATCGAAGCGTCAGAAAACGGAAAGTCCGGTCTCCAGACAGTTGCACATGCAATACAGGAAATTGCCCGCGACTCCGAAGGATTGCTGGAAATAAACTCTGTAATGAATACAATAGCAAGCCAGACAAATCTTCTTTCCATGAATGCTGCAATAGAAGCAGCCCATGCAGGCGAAGCTGGCAAGGGGTTTGCCGTTGTTGCCGACGAAATTCGCAAGCTTGCAGAATCATCCGGGCAGCAGTCAAAAACCACTGCAGTGATGCTCAAAAAAATAAAAGCGTCAATAGACAGTATCACCAAATCTTCCAATGACGTTCTTGCAGGTTTTGATGCAATTGAAACCGGAGTTAGAACAGTTTCCGAACACGAGCAAAATATCAGGAATGCAATGGAAGAACAGGAAGTTGGCGGGAGACAAATACTTGACTCTGTAGGCCGCCTGAAAGATTTAACCATAGCGGTTAAAAAAGGCGCGCAGGACATGACGGAGTCAGGCGGCGAATTGATCAACAAGACCCATGAATTTATAGACATCAGCAGCGAAGTAGTGGACGGCATGAACCGGATAGTCAGCGGCGCAATGACCGAGATACAGGCCGCTGTAAAACTTGTTGACGAAATGAGTATGGAGAACGATAAAAATTTTAATGATCTTAAACAGGAAACAGCAAAATATAAAGTTTCCGCAGACAATGAAAAGAAAATAATTCTTGTAGTGGACGATGACACAACCCATCTTACAGCTACAAGCGGCATACTGGAAAAAGATTACGATGTTGTTACTGTCAAATCGGGCGGAGAAGCCCTTGCGCAATTCTATCAGGGGCTTATGCCTAATTTAATTTTACTTGACCTTGTAATGCCGGGTATGGACGGCTGGGACACATATCAGCGGATAAAAGCATTGAGCAACATTCATCATGTCCCGATAGCATTTTTTACATCATCAGATGATCCCGAAGACAGGGTAAAGGCGAAGGAAATGGGAGCTGTTGATTTTATCAGGAAACCTGCAAAGAAAAGCGAACTTCTTGAAAGAGTGGAAAAACACATAAAAAATTATTAAGGAGAAGAATATGATTTATGATGATATACCGGGCATTGATGCAAAAATGGCATATGATTTATATGAAGATGCCGAAGACGTTTATCTTGCAGTTCTGCGTTCATGGGTTAATGATGCATCTGCATACATAATCAAACTCCGTAATGTTTCAGCTGAAACATTAAAGGATTATGCCGTCTCAATACATGGGCTGAAAGGAACAAGCGCAGGCATTGGTGCGGAAACGATAAGGGAAAAAGCAAAAGAACTTGAGATGATGGCTAAAGCCGGTAATCTTGCCGGCGTGCAGGCTGTAAACGAATCCTTTTTAAAACAAGTGGATTCTCAGGTTAAAGTTATTCAAAACTGGCTGAGTAAAAAATGATGCCGTAAAGGAGAAGTGATTTATTATGGACGGTAAACGCAAAAAAATTTTTTTAGTTGACGATGTCAGCTTTAGTCTTGTAAAGACAAAACAACTGCTCAAGGACTATTATACAGTTTTTACAATGGAATCTTCCAGCAAGATGTTTGAAACGCTTAAAAGCGTAAAGCCCGATTTAATTTTACTGGACATCAATATGCCGGGAGTAGACGGTTACGAAGCCCTCAAAAGATTAAAAGAGAATGAAGAATATGCCGAAATACCCGTTATCTTTCTTTCCGGCAGAAGCGACGAAGACAGCGTTATCAGGGGTTTAGGGCTTGGCGCTGTTGATCACATTCCAAAACCGTATACCCCTAATCTTCTGCTTACCCGTCTTAACAATCATTTTAATCCAAAGAAAAACCATGATGAATTGCAGATTGATGACGACGGCGGTTTTAACAAACAGTGCGTACTTGCCATTGACGATTCTCCTCCAATGTTAAGATCGATTCATGTTGCATTGCACAACAAATACAAGGTTTATACACTTCAAAAACCGGAAAACCTAAAAGGTCTTTTAAGATCCATAGATCCCGATCTAATCCTTCTTGACTACAATATGCCGTTAATAAACGGGTTTGAGCTTATCAGTATAATCCGGGAATTTCCTGAGTACAAAAAAACCCCAATTATAATTTTAACATCTGAAAGTTCACCGGACTATTTAAACGAAGCCATCAACCTTGGAATCAGAGACTATGTAATAAAGCCGTTTAACCCCAAAAAGCTCCGCGACAAAATCGCCAGATGTTTGAGGAAATTTTAAGGGAAAATCTTTTGCCCGGAAACAATAGAAAAAGTCTCGAAAACCAGCTTAATGAATGACAAAACAGCTTGATTGTGTTATAATATTTAGTACTATATTAAAATCATGAAAAAAGAGAGGGTGTTTAAATGCAGAAAAATGAACAGAAATCGGGAGATTGGATTTACAGTGTGGACGGCAATTCGGCAGTAATTAAAGGTTATACGGGGACAAGTTCTTCGGTGCAAATTCCCGCGCAATTACTGGGAATGGCTGTTAAAGAAATCGGCGTAAAGGCATTTGCCGGAAATGCCAAAATTACAAGTGTTACTATTCCGGCCAGCATAACCAAAATCAGTACCAGTGCGTTTAACAAGTGCAAGTTAATTTCCGTAACATTTAATAAAGGCTTGAAAACCATCGGAGATAACGCTTTTGCCGAGAACAATCTTACAAGCGTTTTTATTCCCGAAGGCGTTACTTCAATAGAGAAGGATGCATTCAGAAGCAACTTACAGCTTGTAAACGTAGTCTTTCCGGCTACGCTTACCTCCATCGAAGAAGGGGCGTTCAGGTTTTGCCAGAGGATTACCTCCATTAATCTTCCCCAAAAACTTAAAACCATAGGAAAGTCGGCGTTTGATGGATGCAAAATTACATCATTGAACATTCCCGAAAGCGTAAAGACTATCGGAAGAAGCTCGTTTAACAATAATGAGCTTATCAGTTTGACGATTGTCGAAGGCGTTACCGAAATAGAAAATTGCGCGTTTCATATGAATAAACTTACCGGCAATTTAACTATTCCCGAAACTGTAAAAAATGTCGGAAAGGAAGCGTTTCAATTTAACGCGCTTACCGGCGTTGAAATAAGGGGAAAGGCATCAATTGGAGAATTCGCATTCAGCAGCAATCAACTAAGCAGAGTAATAATCGGCAGTCAGGTAAAGCTGATTGAAAAATTCGCATTTACACGTAACGAGCCGCTCTCCGAAGTTATAATTCCCGAAGGCGTAAAATATGTTGAACTTGCGTTTGATAAAACGACCAATATATTAAAAGGCGACACAGGCAGCCTTACATTCGGCGGTGCAGGCGGCATGCAGGCTCAAGCATCTCATGCAGCAGCGGTTAAAGTAAACAGATTGGACACAACCAAAGTAACGTTCCACAATGCAAAAGGCCAGTATATAGGTCATGGGATAAACAGCGATATTAATAACACCAGTTTTAAAGCCGGTGATTTTGCTATTAAAGGCGCCGGAGTAATGATCTACCCAAGACCAAGAGACAAAGACGCGCTTAAAAAGATGGTGGGTTATATCACCTCCGACGGCACTGTGTACAAGGATGACGGCACCAAAACAAAAGCCGGATATTTCAGCGCTAGTATAGATAACGATAACGGCGATTTGATCCCTGCTGCAAAAGAGGAAGCTGAAAAATACAGAATTGGGCGTGTCGAGGTAGAGGGCGGTGTAGGTGTGCTTTATAACAAAGACGGGGCAAAGGTCGGCGAAGTCAGGGGCGCGTTTGAATACTCAATCGCCTATGCCGGAGCAGTGCTTGCGCTTGTCATAAACCACGACCCGAAGAATGCGCCGTATTCACATTCCACCAAATCTTTTGCAACCCCCATGACGCCGGAAGAATACGCAAAAGAACAGGCGGGACTTGCGGCAAGAGACAACGCACGGGCTGAGGCTAAACTTGCAGCGGAAGAAAAAAAGAGCAAGCAATCGCCTTTACTAAAAGCCTTAAAGTTTTTAACAAAATAAAAATAAAGGAAAAGGATATATTTGTTTAAATTATAAGTAATAAATATTTTAGAGAGCGGCAGGCATTATTAGCAATCTGTCGCTCTCGCTTCTCTATGCTCTCTAAAAAAAACAGCCCCCAAAGCTGAAGGCTGCCTTCAAATTAATCAAATTTTGTTCGCTCTTGCTCTGCTATTTACTCACTGTATCAATGCCCCTTCCACTACTTCAATGGTGTCATCCGTAGTATCCAAGTCACCGTTACTGGTAAAAACATTCTCATTAAAAGTACCGTATTGCGCCGTGCCGATGCCGAAGTAGTCAGAGAGGAGCAGGGCAGCTCCAGCTCCGTTACCGTTAGTAGCAGTATTGCTCAGTTCGCCAGAAGAATTACCGTAGACGATCCCTCCTGAGATGGTGAAGGTGCTGCCGACTGAGATGGCGGTGGTGCTGTTGCTGGAGACATAAACCCCGCCGCCGCTGCTGTCGGCGGTATTGCCGTATACCGATGCGCTGCCCTGCATGGTGAAGATTCCTGCTCCAAAATAAACCCCGCCGCCGCTGCTGTCGGCGGTATTGCCGTGTACCGATGCGCTGTCCTGCATGGTGAAGGTTCCGCGGGTGACATAAACCCCGCCGCCAGAGAAGTTGCTACTATTGCCGTGTACCGATGTGCTGTCCTGCATGGTGAAGGTTCCGCCGGTGACATAAACCCCGCCGCCACCGCCGAGGGTGAGGATTAGATAGCTTCTTGTATTGCCGTATATCGATGCGCTGTCCTGCATGATGAAGGTGCTGTTGCTGGTGACATAAACCCCGCCGCCGCTGCCGCTGCCGGTGGTATTGCCGTGTACCGATGTGCTGTCCTGCATGATGAAGGTGCTGTTGCTGTAGACATAAACCCCGCCGCCGCTGCCGCTGTCGGTGGTATTGCCATATACCGATGCGCTGTCCTGCATGGTGAAGGTGCTGTTGCTGACATAAACCCCGCCGCCGTTGCCGCTGTTGGTATTGCCATATACCGATGCGCTGTCCTGCATGGTGAAGGTGCTGTTGCTGACATAAACCCCGCCGCCGCTGCCGCTGTTGCCGGTGGTATTGCCATATACCGATGCGCTGTCCTGCATGGTGAAGGTGCTGTTGCTGTAGACATAAACCCCGCCGCCGCTGCCGGCGTTGCCGGCAGTATTGCCATATACCGATGCGCTGTCCTGCATGGTGAAGGTTCCGCCGGTGATATAAACCCCGCCGCCCCTGATGTTGGCGGTATTGCCGTGTACCGATGCGCTGTCCTGCATGGTGAAGGTTCCTGCTTCAACATAAATCCCACCGGCGGTTATGCTGTTGTTATAATTGCCGTATACCGATGCGCTGTCCTGCATGGTGAAGGTTCCGTCAATTATATAGACAATTGAAGTATTATTGTTGAAGTCGTTTTCAATATAAATATTCTTCAGCCCTTCTAGGGCAATACTCCCCCTGATGTACAGGTTTTGGCTACTGCCAACTTGTACTATTCTGCCCCGGCCGGTCAGGTATAGTTTGCCATCTCCGTTTATTATTACGGTAAGGCCGATTACATTGCCAAAACTGTTGACTGTAGTACCGGGAACACCGATATCACTATTTACCGTAATGGTATAGTTCCGGTTATTCCCTCCGTTACTGATTTGGCTGAGGGTTTCGTTCCATTGATCGGTGTTAGTTATCAGGATGCTATTCACAAAAATGGCATAGTTTGCGGACTTATCCTGCCATGTAACTGTTATGATCTTCTCCCCCAGGCTGGCGGTAATGGCTGTATTGCCGTCGCATAAGGGCTGGCCGTTCCAGGAAAGGCTGTAGCCGGAAGTAACGTTTAGGGCATATCCATTTGTGAAATGCGCCATAATTACCAGCCCAACAGCACTGAATGATTCTCCTACGGCATATTCGGTTTTACCGAGGTTGTTTACCGTGATGCGGTCAAGAACAAAAGTGATGCCCGGATCTCCCGGATCGCCTTTGCCGCCTTGCGGTCCCTGAGCCGATACGCCGGTATCAGTACTGCCGACCCACCAGTTACCATTGCTTCCAACATAGGGAGTTTCGCCCTGCGGCCCTTGAGCCAGTATTCCGGTACTTACGCCGTCAACATACCAGAAGCCGCCCACGATGGTGATTACCGGGGTTCTGCCGTCAGCGCCAGTTTGCCCAATAGCAGATACGCCGGTTGTTACCCCGTCAACGTACCAGAAGCCGCCTACGATGGTAATTACCGGGGTTCTGCCGTCAGTGCCAGTTTGCCCAATTGCCGAAACTCCAGTGGTAACGCCGTCAACATGCCAATAGCCGCCTACAATGGTGATTACAGGCGTCTTGCCGTCAGCGCCTGTTTGCCCAATAGCAGATACGCCGGTTGTAACACCGTCAACATACCAATAGCCGCCTACGATGGTGATTACCGGAGTTTTGCCGTCAGCGCCGGTTTGCCCAATGGCAGATACGCCGGTATTCACGCCGTCAACATACCAGAAGCCGCCCACGATTGTGATTACCGGGGTTCTGCCGTCAGCGCCGGTTTGCCCAATAGCCGATATGCCGGTGTTCGCGCCGTCAATCAGCCAGTTGCCGGTTTCTTCGCAGATGGCAATAATGCTGCCTGATGCGCCGTCCCTGCCGGGCGCTGCCAATATATCCCATCTGCTTCCGCTCCAGATGTATGAAGTTCTATCTATAGTATTAAAATACGCCCAGTTCAACTGAGGATTAGGTGGATGGCTTGTACGTTCGCCCTGCCATTGAAGACCCGCGTTTCCACCATTCCCATTGTTACCGTTGTTGCCATTGTTCCCATTATTACCCATCTGAGCGCTGGTAATATTCCGGGGACTGCTGTTCAATGTAACTGTTTCCCCGCCTCTGACCGTTACGGTAGATCCGGTCCATGTGGTTGTATAATTCCCTTTTATAATAATAATCAGGTAACCGCTCCCTGCCGGAACATCGTTAATGGTAAAATTGCCGGCATCGTCAGTTACAGCCATGAAAGAGGTTCCCGCCACAGAGACCAGAAAGCCGGAATTGCCGGAGTTGTTATTGTCAAGCAAAATCCGCCCGGCTATGGAGCCAACCGGAGTAAGGTTAAGGTCGGCGGCGGTAACAGACCTACCCGCTTCAACCGTAACGTTATTGATAGCTACGGCTTTTTCTCTTGAATTCTGCGATGAGGCATAAATGGTATAAGTCCCCGGAACAACATTGGTAAAAGTATAGGAACCGTCGGCTCCTGTCTGAGTAGCGCCTGATATTGCACGGGCTGCATCAATACTGCGGGCTCCTTGTGTTATGTTCCGCGCCGCAGAAACTACATTTTGCGACAACAAACCGTCTGTTTTTTCCAGAGTTACAGTGATACCGCTGTGGCTTGTACTATTATTAAATAAAGCCTTCCCGCTGATAGAACCTAATTCCGCATCCGTTGGTCTGAATATGTCAGAACAACCCGTAAAAATAAGTATCACAGCAAGAATGATACTTCCGTACATTTCAATCTTCATTTTCACACAAAACTCCTTTTGGCTGCGTTAGAACCAGACACATATATTGCTCATATAATCATTATAGAACACATATGTTAGTCTTTGTCAACAGTTATTACTAATTTTTGTCTAATCTGTTTATATGGGATTTGGTGAGAATTTAAAGCAGGAACTAGCCTATACTGGTATGCTAAAAAAAGAATTGGCTACGATAGCGGGGGTTAATAAACGGGCGATTGATACCTATGTGCGCACAAAAGCTTCAATGCCTCCGGCAGATGCTGCTGTGAAAATTGCCAAAGCTCTGGGCGTCACAGTGGAATATCTGGTAACTGGCGAAGATTCTTCCATGCCAAATGAAGTAAGTAAACTTAATCGAGATATTCTTAAGCTGAATAAAAGAGATCGGAAGATTATTGCTTCGCTGGTAAAAGCAATGAATGAAACAAAAAAATAGTGTACCGTTTAATTAAATACTCCAAAGACCTAATGATAAACAACTGTCTGAGAAAAGAATGCGCCGCATTGATTGCCCTAAGCAGCTTTAGCCAGCCGCTGTTAAGACTAGTCATATTGTGCAGGTTTATATCTACCTTGAGCGGCACGGGATCGTTCGCACTTACGTCGCCTGCCGCCTTTGAAAGATATTTTTTTTACCGCTCTAATTGAATTCACTTTTATTGTAACCTCCTACCTGTACCTGTTCCAGACATTGGTGGAACCCCTTCTGACTATTGAGCTATTGTCAGCAGCAGGATAAAACCTTCGATCAAAAGAATCGCCGACAGACGTGGAGCTTTGGTTTGTTTCAGTATAAACACCTCTTATGCGGTAGCCGTTAGGATAAAGAGCTGGATTAACGGTCTCGACATTTGTATCAGCCGTGAAACTGTTAATGCTGACAACAAAATACTCGGAATTGTAGACATAAGTTACTGTGTCTTTTGTTATTACATATACTGAATTGCCGCTGGAATACCATGTACCGTATATTCTTTCCTGCCCGGATAGATTGGCGGCGGCGGCCAATATTGCAGGTCTTGTATCTTTAGTAATTATATCTGCAATATAAGGCATTGTCCGGCTGGTATTATGACCAACACCGTCCATAACTGTAAGTTCCCAATTAAAATTAACATTATTCTCTATAGCAAACTTTTGTGCTGCATCAAAGAAATTATACGCTCTTTCGTATCTGCTAATACCTTGCACATCCCAAATTCCGCGATCAAAATTGGCTGCATTTGGATCATTGTCTAGGCTTCCTATTAGTATATGCAGTTTTTTATTTGCAAGATTATGAAGTAAGTCTTCTTTAAGCGATGAAAGGTTTCTTATGCCTCTTCCATAATTCCAATCTGTATTTGTTGAACCTTCATTTAAAAAAGTATAAGTTCCAGCATTTGCTGCTATAGCGTAATCAAGCTTTGGGCTTTTGCTGAACATTAATGATCGGTGCGTAAACTGACCTCCCGCCGAATGACCGGTTAGGATATATGTTGCAGCGCTTAATTCAAACTTTTCAACGAATTCATCAAAAATACGATCAATATGATTAAAAGACCACTCACTGTATTGATTCACATTTCCAGACGTTACAGAAATATTAATCATTTGATAAGCGCTCCATGGGAAATTTGCTAAACTAAATTGCGGCGCTATTACTGCAAAATTACCAATAATAGAAAGCGGGCGTGAACTAACAATATAACTATCTGCATTGCGGTCTGTGCCATGCATACTAAATATTACTTTTGTATCATTATTAACATTTGTCGGGAGAACATAATATATTGTCATTGTTCTGCCGTCAGGTGTTGTATGCACATAAGAGCCTACTGGTGGAAGATTCTCAACAATCCCTTTGCCATTGGTGTCATCGTCTAACAAGAAATCGCAAGCGGCAAATGCAAAGACAAATGCGATTCCAACAATTACGGCAAAGTCTCGAAGCAAGCTTCGAGCGCCTCTTTTAATTTTGTTGTTGTCCTTAGACTCTGCTGTGTTAAATTCACTCATAAAATTTCCTCCTTAAATTGTTCCTTATAAAAATATTTACTGTATTTGAAAACCAATGCTGGTTGGAACTTCAGCCACAAGAGACTGAGTAACAATCCTCCATTGTCTGTCATTTGGTTTCGTAAGAATCATCAATTGGTATAACCCTAAAGCTGCGGTGCTGGGTATAGTACATCCTATACTAATACTAGCAGGCATAAGATCTCCGACATCAAGCTCGTCGATATTTGCAATTCCGATAACTTCTACAATTCTGCCGCTATTATCAATTAACGCCGCCCCAACTTGACCGCCTGCAAATTGTTCCGCTCCCCTGTTTCTCATTCTGACAGATACATTAAAACTTTGGTTATGAGAAGCGGATGTTCTATTGGAAGCTGTAACAAAATACGTTAACCTCAATCCGTAACCGCCCCCTGCCGTTTCTGTGCCTTGATTAACCGTTATATTGATAGCGTTAGGAACACCATCGCCGATTGACGATCTTGTAATGATCTTCCAGTCTCCGCCCGTTGGTCTGACTGCCATCATCAACCGATATTGCCCGGGCATTACGGTTTCGGGTACAAAACAATCCATGTTAAAAGAATTTGTATAACTCTGGGGTCTTCGCTCTGCAGCGCCTGTTGTTCCTAAAACTTCAACTATTTCATTGGCGTTGTTAACCAATACCGCGCCCCAATGCCCGCCGGGGAATATGTCAAGAGTAGAGTTGCTTCTTATCCTTGTGCTGACAGTAAAATGTTCGTTATGAGATACCGTGGATTCATCGGCAGAAAATTCTACCAATCCGAATTCATAGGCGGCGGGTACACCGCCTGCATCCGGTTTGATATTAATTTCCATCCGCTGATTATAAAAGTACCTTACGGTACTTGGACGGCTCTCCGGTCCTGAAAAAAAATACCAGCCGTCATCCCATCCGGAAAGTCCCATATTCGCATGAAATCTGCCGGTATCATCGTACCCGTCTACCACAAAAGCATGTTGATCTCCTGCCGGTGCGCCGTTAAGATAACGCTCATAAGTTTGCCCCCAATAACGTACCGGTCTGCCGGCATCAAGCTCCGCTCTGATTATGTTTTCCCATTCATCATCATCGTAAAATCTGCGATGGAGCGTTTGAATGCTTTTATCATATCCGAAAACTTCGGTCATAGCTCTCATGCGGTCAATCCATTCTGCGCTTACCGCAACATGATAAATTAATGTGGCTACCGCATCCTGCTGCTGCTGGGTAACTCCTGCAAGATTTTGGGGATATTCATTGAGCATATTATCCCAATCATAAGCGACATTAAAATCCACGGCCGGAATTGTTCCACTATAATCAAGCAGTTGTGTAAGCGGCTCGCTTTGTCCCGAACCTTGCACTGGATGTCTGTAGAAAGCCATTATCTGCGACCACGAAAGGTTCCCGCAATCAACATTGCGTACGCCATTGATCTCTGGAAACAAATTATTGTATGGAGCCATGCGCTGATGCCATCTTGTTTGTGTCATCGGTTGAACTATTACCGTATTCACAGTATCAGTGCCGTTGTCGCCAAACAAGAAATCGCAGGCGGTAAATGTAAAAACAAGTGCGAACCCGATAACTACGGCAAAGTCTCGAAGCAAGCTTCGAGCGCCTGTTTTAATGTTGTTGTTCATATTCATAATACTCCTTAAGTTAAGTCGCGTGAGCGACAATGTAAATCGGAAGTCTCGACTTTGCCGAGACAATTCTCCTTATTTTCTTTTTCTTGCCTTACGTTGTTTTTTGTGTTACGCTTAATTTATGACTATTACACAAACGGTACAAATTCCGGCAGACCGCCGTCAGATGACCATTGATATTCCCAAAGAAGTACCAGCAGGGAGGACAATCCTTGCCTTCATTCCGGCTGGAAAAGAACCTATAAAAACCCGTGTTTTCGGATGCGCCAAAGGACAGTTTAAAATGGCGCCGGATTTTGACGAACCTCTCGAAGACTTTAAGGATTATATGTAAATGACCGGTTACTTGCTGGATACCCATGCTGCCATATGGTTTTTCAACGGCGATGAAACACTGTCGGAAACCAACCACATTACCATCCTGCCTATAAAAACCTCTCATCTTACCGTCCTTGAATCTCTGCCAATGATTCATCGTGACCCCTTCGATCGCATTTTGGTCGCAACTGCCCTTGATGAAGGCATGACGCTCATTACTGCTGATAGGAATATCGCCAGATACGATGTTCCCCAAATTTGGTAGTATATTTCTATGAGATAAAGAAAAGAGTTGTTCTGAAACTAAAGTTTCAGAACAACTCCAATGTCATCTCAGGGTTTCCGTTTATCCAAAAACATGCCCTTCAAGATAATAGTCTCCTTCCCACTCGGGAATTGAAGCTGGAATATCAGAAAAGTCTGTATCTGGATTAAATATGCCTTCATACATATTCCACGGGTCTTCAGCTCTGAGCCTATCCTCTGTCAATTTTTCTTGTGCACTGTTAAGACCTAAGACAACCGTAACTTGAATAACAAGATCATAATTTCCGACGCCCCAGTCCACCTCATCTATGATATAACCAATCTTGACATCGCCTGAATAAAGATACGCCCATTCGCCTCTAACTGTACCAGAATAGTCTAATACCATACCGCCGTCTCTGACATTCAGATTGGGAAATGACTGCGAACCGCCCGAAGTATTAAACGTTCCCGAAGTTGCGCTGATAACAAAAGTATCATCAGAGCGCCAAACTTCAAAAGCCCTCTGCCATTTTACGGGAACCTCTCTCCCTGCAAACGCAGCCCCGCTCGCTGTACCCGGTTCTGAGATCGACAAACAAGCTGCCGTTGACAAACCAATTATCACCGCAATGGCGATAATTCCTGCTATGCGCGGCATAGCTGCTATGTGTAGCATAGCTTTGTTTTTGTTTTTCATAAAAAAACCTCCTTAAATTATTAAAACCCATACGGGAATTTTCCTAATGTTGATCGATCTGATCTGATCGATCGATGCCTGCCGTCATTGAAGCAGGACGTGCAGGGTGTAAGGCCCTACGTCATCCGAGTTCCAGCCTCTGACTTGTATAGTGTAGGTGCCCGCAGTAACACGGACGCTTACCCTTGCATTAAATCTGTCTCCTGAATCATCGTCAGAAGCAATTAGCCGCCCTTGTGCATCGTAGACGCGAATTTCTGTGTCCAGATTGCTTACGGTATAAGCGACTAACGTACCCGCGTTAACGGTAACACTATAAACTTGATTTGACCTTCCCTCAAGTACGGCATTGTGGGGTCTTCCCACAGTAATGCTAGTGGAATCTTCATTTGTGGTGTGAAGGGTATAAGGGCCTACAAAACGGGAACTATAACCGCAAACTCCTATGGTGTAGGTGCCGGCGCTGACCCGGATGCTGATTCTGGCATTATTTCTGTCTCCCGAATCATCGTCATAGGCGATTTCTTCTCCCTGTGCATTGTAGATGCGCATTATTGTGTCCATGTCACTTTCGGTGTAAGCGATTAGCACTCCGGCGGGAACGGTAACAGTAAACCTCTGCTCTGTGATTCCCTGCAGGGTGGCACTGTGCGGTCTTCCGAAAGTTATGTTGGTTACGGAGACAGCCTCTGTCGAAGTGTGCAGGATGTAAGGGCCGGTATCTTCAGAACTAAACCCGTGGACTTCTATTGTGTAAGTTCCGGCAGAAACACTGATGTTTACCCTGGCATTATAATCATCACCACTAACTGCGGAGTCATCGTTGTAGCCGACTTCTACTCCCTGTGCATTGTAGATACGCATTACCGTGTCCAGACTGCTCTCCGTATAGGCAACAAGCCTCCCCGTGGGGACTGTAATACTGTAAGTCTGTTCCGATACTCCACGCAAAGTTGCACTGTGGGGTCTTCCTGCTGTGACAGGTGTACTTACAACATTTTCCGTCCTTACAAACAAGGTATAGGGACCGGCAGCGTTTGCATTATATCCGTATACAACTATGGTGTAAGTACCTGCACCGACGATTCTGCTTATTCTGGCATTGTAATCGTTTCCCGAATCATCATCAAAGGCGATTTCATCCCCGGCCGCATTGTACACATGCATTATAGTATCCAGGTTGCTTTCTGTATAAGCAATGAGCCTTCCTGCGGGGACAGTAACACGATAGCGTTGTTCTGTCGCTCCCTGCAAAGTCGCGTTATGCGAACTTCCGGGTGTAAGCGTGGTAACCGCCTGTCCAAAAACATTCGAAACCGCCAACATTCCAAAAAATAACATTAGTCCCAAGGTTATGATTTTTTTCATAAATCCCTCCTTAAATATATTTACAAAGGCTTATGCCCCCGTATTTACAATTCCAAATCAAATTGGTCTGACACCTTTTTTCTCTAATTGCTCTTGTAAATTCCTCTTTTTCATGCTACGGTTACCTCACTGTGCCTGAATTTATCTTTGTGCCTTCGGCGTTTAAGCATGGGGTAACGGAAGCAGACATTTTCCATTCCTACAAAACTTTGATTTATGATTTCCCGCTGGAAGCCCATGTTGACAAATGGGTTTTTATTGGTTTTAACTGCGTAGGCAATCCAATCGAGGTGTTTTACAATCCCATTGGCGAAAATACTATTAAAGTGTTTCACGCTATGGACTGCCAAAACAAAACAATTGATCAAATCGAACGATAGGAGTATAATAAATTTATGGAATACCAAAACGGCATTTATACCGACATGACTGATGAAGAATATGAAGCTCTTGCTGATGAATTTGCCCGCAATCCGCCAAAAATCAATACTAATGGCGTTGGTTGGCTGATCCAATGGGAAATGCGGCACTTGGGGTTGCAAAATATGACGGTCAACTATCTTTTGACTAAAGCTAAAGCAATGAGCAAAAGCCCCGCCCAGATCATTGACGAACTGGTCAGTGAAAAAGTCGCCGCTTCCGCATAATCTTTTTAATCTACTCATCTTGTTTCCTACCCCCTCAACGCATATTGTGCCAGGCACTTCCTCCGCAAGCCAATCCTTGCCTTACACAGCCTTTTGTGATATATTTAATAACATGACCTTAACACAAACCGTAGAAATACCTGCTGACAGGCGGGTAAATTTTGATTTTGAAGTTCCCCATGAAATACCGACAGGAAAAGCACGTTTCGAGTTCAAAGTTATTCCCTTTGTAAAAAAAGAGGATGCTCCGGCAAAAGCAGAGCCAGAAAACGGCAGAAAAACAATAGGAATGACCATGAAGGAGTTGGACAAATTCTTGGAAAACGCCCATACACCCCATTCTGACGCTCTTGCAGGGTTACTTTCAGGTATGGGGGACATTACCGCTGAGCAAATCCGCGAAGAAAGACTAGCGAAAAAATACCCGGAATACTTCAAATGAAAATTCTGATAGACACCAATGTTGCTCTGAATATATTGCTTAATGAACCCAATTTTTTTGCCGGTTCTAAAAAAGTCTTTGATCTTGCTGAAATAGGTACATTTGCTGCGTTTATTTCCGCTTCGGCAATAACCGACATCTTCTACATTGCCAGTAAAAAACTGGGCAAGAAAGTTGCACGTGAAAGTATAAGGAAACATCTTGTAAGAGTCTTCAAACCTGCAACAGTAACCGACAGCCATATCTATCAAGCGCTTGATTTGGAGTGGAGCGATTTTGAAGACTCCATCCAATTTGTTGTTGGCGAGGGTCTTGCTGTAGATTACATCGTTACCCGAAATACTCAAGATTTTACCTCCAGTTCCATTCCGGCAGTAACGCCGGAAGATTTTATTATACTCATCACAAAAGACAATGAAGAACCCAAATAGCAAAGCCCTCCTCCATGTGTATAGTGCCAGGCACCTTTTTTTGTCACTAACATATTTTCACTCATAGCTCTCTCCTATTTGCTCACTTCCCCTAAAAAGCCCGAATGGCACGTATATAATATTGGGTATTTCTGCTAAATTCTTCGTGCCAATAATCTCTCCCAAAATTATATAAACTTACAAAATTGCTACTAATTATTGATGAAGAAAAGTAAAGCTCCGATTTAATGCCGTCAATTAAACTTATCTGATTGACGAGTTGGCTCATTTCATCAAAACTAGGCAGGAACCAATCATTTTTACCGCCAGAAGTTTCAGCAGCCGCTATCCGTGCAGGTCTATTAGGTTCTGGATCATCATCCTCCAGTAATGTAAGAAGGGACATGGTGTTCTTTCTGCCTGTTCCTATTTCTCTGCCGTTTATTTCATCAAATATATCCCCCCATCGAGCAGTTCCAGAATCTTCCGGTGCAGCTTCAAGGTAGTAGGCGGTGTAACCTGTAAAGCCGAAGCCTACTCCCGAAGTTCCATATCCTTCTACAGTAAAGCCTAATGATCTTCCGTCCTGTCCGTCTGCTATGTAAAAGATTATGCCTTCGCCGGGACCTTCATCGCCAATTTCAAGAGCAAAATCCCATACTGCATACAGGGTCACGTTTGCTCCCGCCGTTGTCGATAAATTGCTGACGCTTTGATTGTTTGTATAATTAGCTGTACCATTGATTGGCGTTTCTACAGCGCTCCAGCCTCTAAAGGTAAAGCCTTCACGGGTAAAGGCGTTGGAAGTCAGGTTTTGGGATTGTCCCACCTTGTGTGTCTGAGCATCCATTGTCCCGTCATACCCTTCGATATTGGCATTGAATGTTACGGTGTATGTAGCCGGCCCCGTCCACACATCGCCGACTGGATCTCTGGTATAAGTCCCTGCGTCTCCTGTTCCGTACGCTGTAAGCAAAGATACTCCTCCGGGGAAAACATCAGCAGCAAAAGTAATATCATCTTCGCCCAAAGTTACGCTGGTAAGCTTGCCGCAGTTGTTGAACACACCATAACCGAAAGTAATTCCGTTTCCTTCTATTGTTACACTTTCAAGATTGGAGCACCTACTGAACGCTGCCTGCCCAATATACGTTACGCTTGAGGGGATTGTTAAACTGGTAAGATCGTTGCATCTTTGGAACGCATTATTGTCAATATAAGTTACATTTGAGAAGTTTATACCGGTAATGCCTGCATACTTGAATGCTGAATGGTTAATTCTTGTAACGCTGTTTGGGATAGTTATGTTTCCGGAAGCTCCCGGCCAGGCAATTAAGGTTGTTTTATCTTTATCGTAAAGTACCCCGCCTTCGCTTGCATAATTAGGATTGTCATTATCTACTGTTATATTAAGTTTACTGCACCCGCCGAACGCATCAATACCGATAGAAGTTACATTTGCAGGGATTGTTATACTGGTAAGGTTGGTGCAAAATGAGAACGCAGCGCCGCCAATAGTCGTCAGGCTTGAGGGAAGCGTTACGCTGACAAGAGCTCTTTTTTCACCAAAACCCTCACTTTCACCGAAAGCAAAATCTCCGATAACCGTCACGCCTTCGTGGATTATTACACTGGTAATGTTTGTATTAACTTCTTCCACAACAAACGCCCAATTCTCGATTGTTGTTAATTGCCGGACTGTGCCGTCTGTTTCATGCACCCATCCGGGTATTACCACAGCGCCTGTTGCGCTTTTTCCGTCACTTACGCTGTATGTGCCACCGCTAGGCGTTAAAACAAGTCCGGGGGGCGGGCTTGCGAGAGTGGTAAAATGGCGTGTCCCTCTTACATTGCCGCATACAGTACAGCTTTCTGTTTCCACGCCTATACCATTGGTTAAGGGTGTGGTTGTTTCCCATTCATAGTTGTGGGTGCAGAAGGGAACACTTTGCGCCGTCCACACTTCGCCGCCCGGCTCTCTGGTATAAGTCCCCGCGCCTCCTATTGTGTACGCTGCATACAAAGACGCTCCTTCGGGGAAAGTAAGGTCATTAAAAGAAGCATCTTGACCCAAAGTTACGCTGGTAAGTTTGGCGCAGTTGTTGAACACACCATATAAATCGAAATTAACTCCGTTTCCTTCTATTACTACGCTTTCAAGATTGGAGCAAAAACGGAACGCCTCCTGCCCAATAGTTGTAACGCTCCCGGGTATTGTTAAACTGGTAAGACCGCTACAGCCAAAGAACGCTTGATAGCCGATAGAAGTTACATTTGAGAAGTTTATACCGGTAATGCCTGAATTCATAAATGCAGTACGACCAATTGTTGTAACGCTGTTTGGGATAGTTATGTTTCCGGCAGCTCCCGATCCGGCAATTAATGTTGTTTTATCTTTATTGTAAAGTATCCCGCCTTCGCTTGTATAATTAGGATTGTCATTATGTACTGTTATATTAAGTTTACTGCACCCGCGAAACGCATCATCACCGATAGAAATTACATTTGCAGGGATTGTTATACTGGTAAGGTTAGGGCAAGCAAGCGCACCGTTGCCAATAGTCGTTAGGCTTGATGGAAGCGTTATGCTGGCAATAGAGTTGTAATCACTAGTGAAAGCATTATTACCGATAACTGTTACGCCTTCGTGGATTATTACACTGGTAATGTATCTATTATCATCTCCCCAACCATCTTCCCAATAAAACGCCAAATTTTCGATTGTTGTTATTTGCCGGACTGTGCCGTCTGTTTCATGCACCCATCCGGGTATTACCACAGCGCCTGTCGCTCCCGATCCTCTTACGCTGTATGTGCCGCTGTTTGCTCCGGTAAGCGGTGTTAAACTAAGTCCAGCGGACGGGCTTGCTGCGAGAGTGGTAAAATGGCGTGTTCCTATTATATCGCCGCATACAGTACAGCTTTCTGTTTCCACGCCTATACCGGCGGTTAGGGGAGTGGTTGTTTCCCATGTATAGTTGTGGCTGCAGGATGTGACAGTTACAGTGAAAGTTGTTTCGCGTCCGCCGTATTTTACAGTTATCGGGATGTTTACTCCAACTGTCAGTGTTCCGTCCAATTCATAATCCGCATTGTTCAATGTTTCGCTTTCGCCGTCGCTGTGATGCGCAGTTACGATCAGGTTGTCTTTTAAGCTGTCCAACGGCGTGGTCGTATATATTGTCGCCGGTCCTGTGTAGTCTGCCGAAATGCTGCTGAGGGTTACTGCGGTAACAGTTACAGTGAAAGTCGTTTGTTTTCCGCCGTAGGTTACTGTTATAGTTCTTGTTCCAACATCCAGCGTTCCGTTTAAACCGTAAGCCGCGCCGCCCAATGTTTCGCTTGCGCCGTTGCTGTAATGCGCCGTTACAGTTAAACCGGCTTTAAGATCATTCAACGGCGTTGTTGGGTATATTGCCGCCGTTCCTGTGTAGCTTGCTGAAATGCTGTCGAGGGTTATTGTTGCGGTAACCGTTACATCGAAAGTCGTTTGCTTTCCGCCGTAGGTTACAGTTATTGTGCTTGTTCCAACATTCAGCGTCCCGTTTAAACCGTAAGCCGCACCGCCTAATGTATTGCTTGTGCCGTCGCTGTAATGCACCGTTACGGTCAGGTTGTCTTTTAAGCTGTCTACCGGCGTGGTTGGGTATATTGTTGCCGTTCCTGTATAGTTTGCCGAAATTCTGTCGAGGGTTACTGCTGCAACTGTTACATCGAAAGTTGTCTGCTTTTCGCCGTATTTTACGGTTATTGTGCTTGTTCCAACAGCCAGCGTCCCGTCTAAACCGTAAGCCGCACTGCCCAATGTATCGCTTGTGCCGTCGCTGTAATGCGCCGTTACGGTCAGGTTGTCTTTTAAGCTGTCTACCGGCGTGGTCGTATAGATTGTCGCCGTTCCTGTGTAGCTTGCCGAAATTCTGTCGAAGGTTACTGCTGCAACAGTTACATCGAAAGTCGTTTGCTTTCCGTCGTAGGTTACAGTTATTGTGCTTGGTCCAACTTTCAGCGTCCCGCCTAAACCGTAAGCCGCGCCGTCTAATGTATCGCTTGCGCCGTTGCTGTAATACGCTGTTACGGTTAACCCTGTTTTTAGATCGTCCAACGGCATTGTTGGATATATTGTTACTGTCTGAACATAGCTTGCCGAAATTCTGTCGAGGGTTATTGCGGTAACAGTTACATCGAAAGTCGTTTGCTGTCCGCCGTAGGTTACGGTTATTGTGCTTGTTCCAACTGTCAATGTTCCGCTTAATTCATAATCCGGTGCGCCAATCAATTCTTCTGTTTCATCAGTTAAATGTGCGGTTACAGTCAGATCGTCTTTCAGGCTGTCTAACGGCGTTATCGGGTATATTGCCGCCGTTCCCGTATAATTTGCTGTAATGTGGGTTAAGACTGCAAGAGGGGCGGTAACCGTTATATAAAAAGTTGTTTGTTTTTCGCCGTAGGTTACAGTTATTGGGATGTCTGTTCCAACTGTCAATGCCCCGCTCAATTCGTAAGCTGTGCCGCTCAGTGTTTCGTTTTCGCCGTCGCTGTAGTGTGCTGTTACAGTCAGATGGTTTTTCAAACTATCCAGCGGTGTATTTGGATATATTACTTCCGTTCCTGTGTAGTTTGCTGAAATGCCGTCCAGAGATGGAGCGGGTACGCTGGTTGTCCATGAAGCGTACAGGGTGATTTTTTCGTTAACTGTGTATGGAAAAGCAACGGGATCGTTGAGCGCCCAGCTTGTGTGCCATCCGTTAAAGTAAAAGCCTTCCCTTTCTGTTGCAGGCGGTGTTTCAATTGCGCTTCCTCTTTGTATTTTAATTGAAGCTACAGGCGTTCCGCCGTTGGCATTAAAAGTTACGGTTGGATTTAACAGAGGGTCAAGAATATCCTCCATCCAGGGATTTTTGCAGGAGGCAAGGAGCAGGGTCAGTAATATTGTTAAAAGGAAAATTATTGGTTTACAGTGCCCTTGTTTTTTAGAACTACGGACAATGCCGGGAAACGATCGATCTTTCAACAATATCATTATTTTCTCCTTAATCTCTGGTTAACAACCTATAGTCACAGTCTTCATGAAGACAGTCTTAAGACAACAACTTTTTTCACTAAAATAAAAAAGGTGTCCGAACAAGTGTATAAACTTTTCGGACACCTCCGTTTTCACTTTTCTTTCTTCACTTTTCTTTTGTTACACCTTACCAAACATTTATCCGGAAATTTCCGCCGGCATAGGTTGCTTCCACTTCTATGATGTACCAGTTATTGGCTTCGTATCTGGGAGGGGTGTCGCGGTGAATACGGTGTGTGTTGGAAAAAGTATCTCCATGATTTCCCTGATCGGCTATAGGTATAATATAATTTGAAGCTCCCTCTCTCCTTACACCAACTCTTACATCGGCTGCATTCTGGAGCGGTCCTGAGTGCGTACGATCATTGTCATCCCATTCTATCTCGTAAAAAGAATCGTTCCCGAGGTAAACTCTGAATTGCAGGGTTTGACCGTATTCGATTGTTCCTGAAAACTGTGTAGCCAATTGTAATTCAGTAATGCGCGAATTTGATGATGACGATGATGACGATGACGATGACGAAGTAGCTGAAATGAATTCGCTGAACCCTACTGTGACTGTCTGTCCCGAAAGAGCTTTGTCGAGTATAACGCCTGCATACAGATAATTATCGTTGGCTGCGGCAGTCACGTTATCTGCAATGACAAGTGTAACCGAATAATTTCCCGCACTTATGGTAGTCGGCCGGTCAGTAACCCAATCCAAAATGTTGAATGTAGCCGAAGTTCCGGATATCGTCAGCATGCCCCACCCTTGAGTTGTGTCGCTTCTGTCCGCAAGCAGCATTGAAAACTTACCGTTATATGCGGCCGGTATATCAGTAATGGTTATACTTCCTACGCCGGAGCCGGTTCTGCTTCCTGTACCTGTACTTGTACCTGCTGACGGGGCCGATGCGCATCCCGTTAAACCAATTACCACCGCGAGTGCGATAATTCCAAAAATCTGCACGATACGCGCCCTTGAAAAATTCTTCATTTAGAACTCCTTTTTTGCTTCCCGTTCCTTTACGGGATCCTGTAGAATTGACTGTCCATACGGACAAGTCTATAAACAGCCGGTTAAATCTCATAGGAAATCGTCCGGCAGTTTTCCCCTGATAAATGAAGCATTACGTAAATTTGGATTACGCTGCACAAAAAACTAAAAATCATCAACTCAGTAATTGGCGCGCATCAGCCACCGTATGGGTGTACGGTGTGTCGAATACCACTACATGAGATGTTTACATAAGATGTCACATAAGATGTAGAACAGCAGCAGACGGCAATGGAGTTAGATGGCTGGCTTGATGAGCATTAGCCGCCGCTGCGTATACTACACCGTGCAATAGGTGAAAATATTATAATTCAACCTAATAGATAAGTATACATATTTTTTAGACAGTAAGTCAATATCTACTAAAAAGGTAATCTTATCTTAGAGGCGGAAATGCCAAAACAGATGGTAAGTATTAGGGAAATACTGGCTCTCAATTTGAAAGAATATCGGCGAAAAAATGGTTTTACACAGGAAAAACTTGCCGAAAAAGCCGGAATTTCTGCGAATTATCTTTCCATGGTAGAAATATCCCGAAAATTCCCCTCTCCTGAAATGCTGGATCGTCTTGCCCAAACTCTTAATATTCAAACATTCCAACTTTTTGATCCTTCCGCCACATCAGAAGGGGCTTTACTGCATTTGGAGCAAACTATTGTTGAAAATATTGAAAAAATTGTAAGAACAACTATAAAACAAGATATTATAAGTGAAATAAATCAAACTGTCAGCAACGCAATAAAACAAACATTTTTGGAAGAAAACAAAACTAAAAAAAAATAGTTGATCAGCAAAGGCTAAAATTTATACTTTGCTTTTTTTACGAAAGTATCTTTTGCCCGAAAGAAGACTCGAACTTCCATACCACTGAAGGCACTAGTACCTGAAACTAGCGTGTCTACCAATTCCACCATCCGGGCTATATTAACAGTTTATCGCTTTTGTGAAGCAAAGATCAATATGCCAAACTATCCTAATTTTTTCTGCAGCAGATGAAATGCAAATCCGCCGATTTCTTCCTTAAAATAAATTGCAAGCACATTGCCTTTTGCATCGGTCTTTTTGCTTTCGTGGTTGAATTCCATTCCATGGCGTTCAAAATACGCCATCGCTCTAAACACGCTGTTTGTCCCAATTGCAATGTGTCCGTTTTTACCAAGGTACGGCGAATTCATGACTTCAATTCCGTTGCCGCAGAAAATTGACGAAGTTCCTATTCTGTTCGGAAAACCAAAAATAGAAGAAAGTTGATTTGCCGTTTTAAGAGCCGCTGTTTCATTTTCCATGTTAATGCCGATGTGAACTACTTCAAAGCACATAAGGTTGAAGACAGCTTCCCTGCTTAGGGCGGTAATCTTGTCAAAGTCTCCTGCGTTGATCATGTCCGGGTTTACCATCCATGAGCCGCCGCAGGCAATTGTTCTGTCAAAAGCGGCATATCTGTTAATTGTCTGTGCATTTATCCCGCCTGACGGGATAAATGTTAAAGCAGGGTAGGGCGCGGCGATTGTCTTGATGTACTCAATTCCCCCAAGCTGTTCCGCCGGGAAAATCTTTACGGTTTCGACCCCCATCTCAAGAGCTTTTTCAATATCCGTTGGAGTTGAACATCCGGGAGTTACTGTAACGCCTTTTTCCATACAGCGCAAAACCACCTTTGGATTAAGCCCTGGCGTTACGATAAACTTTGCCCCCGCATCAACTGCTTTATCAACTTGTTCGGCAGTTAAAACCGTACCCGCTCCAAGCAGAATTTCCGGAACTTCTTTATTGATCCGGCGAATCGATTCTTCCGCCTGTGCAGTCCTGAAAGTAATTTCCGCACAGGGAATCTCCCCCGCAATCAGCGCCCTTGCAAGGGGAACCGCTTTTTCCACATCATCAATTTTGATAACAGGTATTATCCCAATCTTTTTCATTTCTTCTATAATAGCGTGCATAATATCTCCCTAACTAATCGCAGTTTCCAGCGCGGTTTCCATCATGCGGGTAAAAGTAGTCTGCCGTTCTTCGGCGCTGGTAGCTTCGCCCGTTACAAGGCTGTCTGAAATTGTCATAATGCCGAGGGCTTCGCGGCCGAACTTTGCCGCGAGTGTGTACAACTCCGCGCACTCCATCTCCACCGCAAGGCAGCCGAATTTTGCCCACATTTTCCATTCTTCCGGGTCTTCGGAGTAAAACATATCGGCGGAAACTACCGGTCCAACCTTCGGCTGCCATCCCTTGGAAACAGCAACATCCCACGCTGTCTTCAGCAGGGAAAACGTTGCAGTCGGCGCATAATTCCTTCCGCCAAAACGGATGTTGTTCGCCCCCGAGTCGGTGCATGCCGACATCGCAATCACCATGTCGCGGATTTGCACATCTTTGTTTATAGAACCTGCCGTCCCGATGCGGATCGCACGCTTTACCCCATAATCCCTGAAAAGTTCGTTTACATAAATCGAAATTGAAGGAATTCCCATCCCCGTGCCCTGAACAGAAACTTTTTTTCCTTTATATGTTCCTGTAAACCCAAGTATATTGCGTACAGAATTGTACTGCACAACATTTTCAAGGAAGTTATCCGCAACGTATTTTGCACGTAACGGATCGCCGGGAAGCAGGATAACTTCTGCAATTTCTCCCTCTTTTGCTGCAATGTGAATTGACATATCAACCTCCGTATACTGCGATCATAACGCCTGCTGCAATCGCAGTGCCAATAACGCCGGCAACATTCGGACCCATCGCGTGCATTAAAAGGAAGTTGCCGGGATCGGACTCAAGTCCAACCTTGTTGGAAACACGGGCTGCCATTGGCACTGCAGAAACGCCCGCAGAGCCGATTAGCGGGTTTATCTTTTCTTTCAGGAAAAGATTCATAAACTTTGCCATTAAAACGCCTGTACCTGTAGCAATGCTGAATGCAATCAATCCCATTACTACGATTATTAATGACGATGGGTTAAGGAATTTTTCCGGAGTCATCTGACTTCCAACGCCTAAAGAGAGGAACAGCGAAACAATGTTCATAAGGGCATTTTGCGCGGTGTCCGAAAGG
>Ga0099364_10001412_pt1 | contig 39837 bp, 36 predicted proteins | sample TergutTh196P3_FD_73070 | JGI IMG/M metagenome (GOLD analysis project Ga0099364, IMG submission 73070) | Microcerotermes parvus P3 segment gut microbial communities from Pointe-Noire, Republic of the Congo - Th196 P3 | ecosystem: Host-associated > Arthropoda: Insects > Digestive system > Gut ... | reverse complement strand
TAAAATACGCGCGACTTTATCAAAGAATTGATGTGTATCTGCAGGTAGAATTGCTGGAAAATAATAGTCCATAACGCGGACGGCAGGACATACGGAAGCATTTGCGCGTTTTCGGAATCGGCAATGTACTTTCTTATGGCGTCACGAATGACATAAGCAAGGTAAATCCCCAAGCCAAAGCAGACCCAGGAGATGATGCCAAATCCTGAATCATAGTAGCCTATGGAGTCAAGGACCAGGAAAAAGTTTAATACTACCACGACCGCGTACGCAATTATCAGTCCGTTTATTTTATTGCCTTCTTTCGCGATTTCCTTAAATTCATTGCGGCGAAGGATGTACCATATCGCGGAATAGAGCCCGAGTGTGACGATGGACAAAAGGATCATCATCCATATTGACACTCTTTTGAACGCTATCCGCCCCGCGAGGCTTGCCTCCTGCGGCTGAACGTTCTCCGCGGATACTTGCTGCCGGACCTCAACCGCAGTACCGCAATATTCGCACTTACTGCTGCCGGGGGCTATCCTGGCTCCACAATTTGAACAATTCATTAATATTTCCTCCTAAGAATAAAGTTAAATTTTAATCACACTTAAAATAATATCATTAATGTTAGTATATGTATAATTTCATCAGTTGAATGTAGAAAAAATTTCGGCGCCGCCGATTGAAAAAGCAATTGCAACCCCCTCGTCGGGAGGAGGTTGCAATAAGTCTTGCATCGCCGTTTCGCGTGATATTTCTGTTGGAACTACTTCGAGAAGCTTGGTCCGGTATCACTGGAAGAGAAGCTGAAATCATATCAAAGCTAAATGGACATAAACCCTTCGATCCCGTCCTTTAATATTGATATTGAGGTCATGTATGACCCGAGGCTGACGTGTTCGTCTTTTGTATGGTCAAGTTTCGAATCTCCCGGCCCGTATGCGGCAATCGGGCAGTTCCACGCGGCTGCGAGGTTGAAATCCGCGCTTCCCCCTTTTGCGAAAATGCGCGGTGATAACCCCGCTTTTCGGACGGCTATGCGCAGCGCCCTTGCGACAGGGTTGTTTTTATTTACCAGATAAGCCGGCATTGAGGATAAAATTTCAAAGGAGATATGGTGTTTATCTGATACTTCCGTGAGCATACGCGTATACTCCTCGATAACCGCTCCAACGGGGAGCCTGATGTCTATGTCTATCAAAGCCGTGCGCGCTCCGTCTTCTTTTCCGGTCATTGATATGATGGCGGCCGACGGGCGTTCGATTACCGGCCTGTCCGGTTTATCCATGGCTTCAACGAGGCGCAGAATATCTGAAGCGGCAAGAAGTATCGCCGTTACCGGCCCCGCGTTTCTGCTGCGGTGCGCTCCGTCATCCCGCGCGTGTAATATGACGTGGAGAAGCCCTCTATAGCCTATCGTTAATCCGTCTGTCCCCGAAGGTTCCCCTATTACGCAGCCGACGGGCGAGTATTTGGGGATTATGTGGACCGCTCCGGGAAAATCCCCTTCCTCTCCGACAGCCGCTATCAGCGTAATTTTCCAGTCCTGCGGGATTTGGACCGCGCCTCCGGCAACCGCGAGTGTACACAGCGGTCCTTTTGCGTCCACGCTGCCCCTGCCCCATAAAATATCCCCGTCCACTCGCGCTTCGGGGCCGCCGGGAACGGTGTCTATGTGCCCGAGGAGTATGATTTCCTTAGAACCGCTGCCTCTTTGGGCGATGACGTTTCCGGCCTCATCAGTTTTGATCCCTCCCCAGCCGAACGAAGGTAAAACCTGCGCAAAACAGGCGCAGGCTTCGGCTTCGTTATACGTTACGCTCTTGATCTTTACCAGCCGCGTTAAAAATTCAATTTCTTTATTCATTTTTCTCCAATATATCCTTAAGTATTCGGGCGACCTCTTTGAAATGTTTTTCTTCCGCCACGAACGGCGGAAGGAAACGCAAAACCTGCGGCCCTGCGGCAAGAGCCAGCACTCCGTTATCCTGTAAAGTTTTTATAACGGGGTCGGCTTTTATAGAGAGCTCCGCTCCTATCAACAGCCCCTTATGCCTTATCTCGGTTATTAGCGGGGAATTTATCTCTTTCAGCATCGAAACGAATAAATCTCCCTTGCGTATCGCCTGTTCAGGGAATTTTTCAGCCTCAAGAAGCCTCCATGAGGCAATCCCCACCGAGGCGCATACGGGATTTCCCCCATACGTGCTGCCGTGCCCGCGCGCGGGAAAATCTCCAAGCTCGCCTTTCCAAACGACCGCTCCTATCGGAAGTCCGCCGGCAACCCCTTTTGCCAACGCTACTATATCCGCTTCAAGCCCTATACCGGGGCTTGCCAGCAAAGAACCGCAACGCCCCCAGCCTGACTGTATCTCATCCGCTATTATCAGAGTCCCGGTTTGTTTACATTTTTTCGTTATCTCGCGTGCAATATCCGCGCTCATCGGGTACACCCCTCCTTCCCCCTGCACCGGCTCCGCTATGAGGAAAACGGTGTCCGAATCTATCGCCTCGGCGGCTTCCTCCATTTTTACATGCCGCGCCGGAATCAAAAATTCCGACCATGCCTTTTTGTAAAGAGGATTGAACGTCAGCGAAAGAGAACCCATAGTGCGCCCGTGAAACGCCCTTCTGAGCGCGATTATTTTATTGCGTTTGCCAAACTTTTCCACGCTTATGCCTATCGCAAGTTTTAACGATGCTTCTATCGCCTCGGTCCCGCTGTTGCAAAGAAAGGCTTTTCCGTTTGGCATCAATCCCGATAGGATACCGAGAAACTCATCCCTTGCGGAGTTGCCTAGCCCCGGAGTGCTCCCCCACGGGGAAGAAAGCGCGTTATGCGCCGCTTCCGTGAGCGCCGGATGGCAATGGCCAAATAATGATGAACCATTGCCGCATAAGAAATCTATATAATTTTTCCCCGCGCTGTCCTTTACCTCTGCTCCCAGCCCGCTGGCTATCTCTATCCCGCGTCCGCCATAAACTATCGACATAGGGTCGTCCCTCCTCCCGCAAGAGCGCGTGATATCGGATTGTCTTCGCGGCTGTCCGCCAATATGACTTTTCCGACATTCCCTTCAAGAGCTTCTTTCGCCGCGAGAAGCTTCCTTTTCATGTTTCCGTGAGCAAGCCCTTCAAGCTCGCCCCACATATCCAAATTCCCCGCTTCAACGCGGCTCAGTGGGTCATTTACATCGCGCAGTATTCCGGGCACATTGCTGAGTATTATCAATACGCCGGCCTTTACGGCGGAAGCCGCCGCCGCCGCCATGCGATCCCCGTCAACATTGAGGCAGTTGCCTTCGGAATCCAAAGCCAAAGGAGGAAGCATCGGAAGCAGCCCGTTATCCCACGCCTGCATGACCGGCAGCGGCTCAAACCCGCATACCGTTCCGCTGTAATTTCCGCGCAAAACGCGCACTTTTCCGTTCTCCGCCGACCGCAGGCTGTCCTTACGCACGGCTTTTGCCGTCACATCCTGTTTGGGATAAATCGGCATCGTCCCTACTCCATGTTTCCCGAGCTTCCATGAAAGTTCAACGGAGTAACCGGCGCACGCGGCTTCAAAGAGGGCGAGCTCTTTTTTCCCCACGAACCGGCTTCTGTAACCGCTTGGGCTGGTCACATAAACAGGCTCTATCCCGCATGACCCGCAGATTATTTCCATGGGGCCGCTTGCGCCGTGAACCAGTATCCACCTCTCACCGCTTTTTACGCGCGCGGCAAGTTCCTCTAAAAGTTTTGACGGGTCGTTTCCCGTTGCTCCGCCTATTTTTACCACGCCTGAGTTCACAGTTTTGTTTAAGTTTGCGCTCAATTTCATCACCTTGGATTTATGCTGCGTAAATAATAAACTATAGTATCTTTTTTGTCAACAAATAAAATAAAGTTCAATGAAAAAATCGACTGGTAACCAACCTTGAGAATTGACTTCCGTGCCTTAACCCAAATAATTCTTGATTTTATGGGCAGGGGGTATATAATTATGATTTAAGAATGCGTTGAAGCGCGGGTTCAAAAGCTGAAGGAAACCAATCGGCTGTAATGAGGAGCGATTATTAATGAATAACCGTCATCAGGAATCGAATAAAAGCGACAAATTATCCGTCTCATGGAAGAAATCGTTAGGATTTCGTTTGATGATGATTTTAGTCAGCCTATCGCTTTTTATCGGATTCGTTATGATGGTTTTCTTAACAATTATTTATCAGGGACGTATTGATTCCGAATACACAAGCAAAGCGGTGTTATTATCAAAAATCGCGGCTTCCATGATAGACGGCGAAGCGGTTGACCGGTATCTTTCGACCCTTGAGAAGGATGAAGAGTATGAACGTATTTTAGAGCTTTTACGGGTTCAACAGCGCGAAAGCAATGTTGCGTATATCTACATTTCGAGAGTAGCCGGAAGGGATGAAACCATTGTTTTTGACGCGGAAGAAGAAGACGAAGAAGTGGATTTGGGCTATGTAATTGTATTAGAGGGTGAACAATATGACGATATTATACAGGCGCTCAGCAGAGAGGAACGGGTCGAACCGTTTATCGTCGATACAGAATGGGGGCGACTGTTTACAGCGGTCGAGCCTATTTATCGTGAGGACGGCAGCACGGCGGCTCACGCAAACGTTGCTATTGCTATAGATCAGATACTGGAAGAACGTATATTTGTATTTACTTTACTGGGAGTTATCATTTTGCTGACCTCCCTGGCATTTTCCGCAACGGGCTTTTACGCTGTGCGAAGGCTCGTGATTTCACCCGTGCGTGATCTTGTAAACGGCGTGTCTTCTTACCGCCCCGGCGAGGAGTTGCCGGATTTCTTCAGTCAATCGGAATTAACCCCCCGGCCGCATTCAAGCAATGAAATTGAGGCCTTGAAACGCAGTATAACAGAGATGGCGGAGCGAACGGAAGGAATGTTTGCCGAAGTAAAGCAGCTTGAAGCCGTCAAAAATAAAATTCTGAACAAAACACGCAAGGAAAGCGCAAAGGCCAAAGCTCTGGCTCACTGGTACAAGTCCATTCTCGACGCTATACCGCTGCCCATTACCGTTACCAACGCGGACATGAAATGGACGTTTGTCAATACAGCCGTCGAGAATTTTTTAGGGACAAAGCGGGAAGATATGATGGGGAAGCATTGCAACAACTGGAACTCCCACATCTGCAATACCGACAAATGTGGTATTGCCTGCGCGAAGCGCGGCTTGAACCGGACATACTTTACGCATAATGACCTGTCATTCCAGGTTGATGTGGAAATACTGAAGGACATGGAAGGAGAAATCGCGGGGTTCATTGAGGTCGTGCAGGATATAACGAAAATTGAAACGATGGCAAAACAACAGGCGGATATAGAAGCCGCAAACAACGCAAAATCCGCTTTCCTGGCAATGATGAGCCATGAGATACGCACCCCGATGAACGCGATATTGGGCATAGCCGAAATCCAGCTTCAAAATGAAACCCTTTTGGAGGAAACGGAGGAAGCGTTCGGCAAAATATACGATTCAGCTAGTTTACTGCTTAAAATCATCAACGATATCCTTGACCTGTCCAAAATCGAAGCGGGCAAGATGGAAATCGTTACCGTCAAGTACGATATCCCAAGCCTGGTCAATGACACTGTACAGTTGAACTGTCTGAGATATGAGAGCAAACCGATCGAATTGAAACTTCAAGTGGACGAGAACACTCCGATGGAGCTCCACGGTGATGAATTCCGCATCAAGGAGATACTGAACAACCTGCTTTCCAACGCTTTCAAATATACCGACAAAGGAGAAATAGAACTATCGGTCTCCGCGGAACCCGGGGAGGAAGAAACCGTGACGCTTATTCTGCGCGTGCGCGATACCGGACATGGCATGACCACGGAACAAATCGCCAAACTGTTCGATGATTACACGCGGTTTAATTTGGAGGCCAACCGCAGGACTGTGGGCACAGGGCTGGGCATGGGCATTACAAAACGCCTTATTGATATGATGGGGGGGGAGATGTTTGTAGAGAGCGAACCCGGCAATGGATCGGCCTTCACTGTGCGGCTGCCGCAAAAACGCGCTACTTCCGAAATATGCGGGCCGGAATTGGCGGAAAGATTACGAAATTTGAGTTTCCAAAGCACAACGAGAATGAAAAAGGCGCAGTTCATACACGAGTACATGCCATACGGCAGCGTCCTGGTCGTGGACGATGTGGAATCGAATTTATATGTTGCCAAAGGATTGATGGCGCCTTACGGACTGAGGGTTGACACGGCGGCGAGCGGATTTGAGGCCATTTATAAAATCAATCGCGGCAACATGTATGACATCGTGTTCATGGACCATATGATGCCTGAAATGGATGGCGTGGAAACGACAAAAAACATACGCGGCATGGAATACACAGGCCAGATAGTGGCTCTGACCGCCAATGCTTTATCTGGATATGCGGAGATGTTTTTGGCAAACGGATTCGACGGTTATATCTCCAAGCCGATTGACTCACGCGAGCTGAACGTCATACTAAACAGTCTGATACGTGATAAACAGCCGCCCGAGGTGATCGAGGCTGCGCGTCGAAAAAAGGAAGAAAGGGAAGTAGCCCACGGGCAAAGGACACCTGAGCTTCCCCAAATAGGAAAGTCTTTTGTGCGGGACGCTGAAAAAAACATTGGCGTATTGGAAAAAATATGCTCAAAACTAAACGCGCCCGATGACGCGGACGTACAGTTGTACGTTACCAGCGTTCACGGAATGAAAAGCGCGCTCGTCAATGTCGGCGAAGCGGAGCTTTCCGGTTTTGCGTCTAAATTGGAACAGGCGGGAAAAGACCGGGACATTGCCGTAATGACGGCCGAAACTCCGGTATTTTTGGACGCGCTCCGTTCGTTAGCCGCAAAATTCAATCTAAAGGAAGAAGAATCCGCCGCGGAAGTTTCCACAGATTATTTGCACACAGCAGCGTACATGGAGGAAGATGACACCGTAGAGATTTCCGATGAGGATATGGATTATTTGTACGATAAAATGCTAAAAATCAAATCGGCGTGCGCGGCGAATAACAAAAAAGCCGCCAAGGACGCGCTGGACGATCTGAAACGAAGAACATGGCCGCGCCGGGTCCGGGAAGGTTTAGACAACATAGGAGTACATCTTCCGCGCAGCGCTTTTAAAAGGGCCGCGGAAACTGCGGAAGATATCATTTCATTGTTGGAGTGAAGAATTAATAATTCGTCGCGAAAACTTCTCCAATCCACAGATATCCCCACTCTATGGTTTTTTCTCTCAGTACCTGGATGTCTTCCGCATACCAGCGCTGGCGTCTGTCTTTTTCCCTTAAAAGCCCGTAAAGGTTTAAGTTTATGACATGTGATAAGCGCTCGTCGCGCGTATCTATCTGCTTCCAAATTTTTCCTGTCCATACATATATTACTGCCGGCCTGTTTCCCTTCCATGCCACCGGAAAATCATGCTTATGCAGTATTCCTATCCTGTCAACCGTGCTCTTCCAGTTTGATACGGAAAGAAATGCCGGATCAAAGGACCAGTCCGGTACATAAATCTGCCTCGCCGGCTGATTTGGAGAGACTATAAACGGCTGATTGACGATTCCGGTTTTCGCCGGCAGCTGCATAACGTTAGCGCCGGCATATGGAATAAGGCCGATAAGAGCAGGGTTCACGGAGCCGACTACATAGCTTGTCCTTATCAGTTCCCCCGACTGCATCGTCCCATATACCCATACTTCACCTCTGGCCTGAGTTACCGCATATCCGTCGAACGTCAGGTACCAGCCCTTTGGCAGTCCATGCGGTCTGTAAACATAAAAAGTCATTCCCGCATAAGCGGGCTGCTGCGCCAGATACGGCTCCGCAACATAAACTTTTGCCGAAGCCTCAGCCGATAACAATGCTGTAAATATTATTAAAAATACTGAAACTCTGAATTTCATTATTTATTCACTCCGATTTTCTTTATATGGGTCAGGAGGTAAATACACCGGTATTGCCGGCCGGCCGGCTTCTTCCGTCTCCGGCCTTGACTCCCTTAAGGATTCGGGAGAGCCGTACGCGACCACATTAATCTCCTTGACCGGATTAATGGATTCAACGGCGGTTGGCCTTACCGGATTCCAAAGCGGGATTTTCCCGTGAGGGTCATTCGGATAAACTACTACACGGGACAAAGCGGGATAGTTGGGGTCAATATGAAGGGTTTTCGCAAAATATTTCTGCGCGTTGGAAAAGTTTCCGGTCTTATTATTCCATACGGCAAACCAATACCAAGCGTCAGGATTTTTAGGCTGCTCCCTTAACGCGCGTAAAATCAAGGGCAGCGCTTTCCGGTACCTTTCCTGCTCGATAAGCGCGACGGCTTCATTCAGCGGGGTGATCGCCACGACGACGGGCGGCTCCGGAGCGACAGGCCTGGGAGCGGGCGCTTGCCTGGGCGCTCTGTTTGCGGGAGCGCCCCTTTGGTTATTATTGGAAGAACGCGGCGGAACCCTTCTTCCCGGTTCCGGGACTCCCGGAGCATCGGAATGAGCCGCGTTTGAATAAAAGAACAGGGTTAAAACGATCAGCCCCACAATGCCCATGAACTTTCCCCACGGTGAATAAAACGGAATAATCCAGCGTCTCGTTTTTGTCTTTTCATTGTGCATTGGTTTTTGCTCCCTCCGAATTGAGTAAAATTATCTGGAACTGTCGCCGTAAGGACTGCGAAGGCGCCCGATCCTTTTTACCACGATATCCTTTAACTGTATGGGGTCGTTCCTGTCCTTTTCGTTCGTTACCACCACGACAGCTTCCCTTGCCTGCACCCACATGACCCTCACTTTGCCTATTTCTTTGGGTATCACTACCGCCTGCCTTTCAGGGTCAACCGTTATATAAGTATCGCTCTTCACCACGTCCAGGACATCTCCTACGGATACGGAATCCATTTCTCCCAGGGAGATTATGTATTCTCTCCTTCTGCGCGTTGAATTTGCGGTTGGGGATATTATCCTTCCGATAGAGGCATAAGAACCGTCAAAGTCGCTTACCGTCTCAAACCCGCCATTATTGCGCGCAAAAGCGGTCGTCGCGTGCCCCATTATTTGCTTATGCGCTTCCTGGGCCGCGTTTTTAAATGCCTGCCACGCGGAGGTGCTGTTGAATTGGTCCCAGGTGGGGTATGACATCTTCTGCCCTCTATTTTTTGATTTTGTAAGGCCCAGCAGATCAAGCCCGTCGGAGAATGGAACGGGAAGGCTTATCATTGAGTTCAGGAAGTAAAGCTGTTCTTCTGTCGGGGAGAACGTATATCGTTTATCCCGCCCTTGAACAGAGCGGTCGGCAAATTTCTCGGCGTTCACCGCATCGTAGACTTTTACCCGTATGGCTATCGCGTTGGAATCGAAATTGCCGAGAACGTTGCTATTTCTCTTGAGCAAAGCGCGGTATATTTCAACCTGAGCGGCCATATCCCCGTCCCTTCTCGGGGAATCAAGCCAGCGGTTCATGCCGTTTGAGTCGAGTATCTCCACGTCTACCTGGGGATAATCCATGAAAAGGGAAGCAAGGAACTCATTTATTTTGCTTTCCAGTATGCTTTGCGGATAATATTTGCTTTCCCAAACCTGAAAATCCGTCCGGTTTATTACGGGAAAAAGTTTCAGGCGCAAACGTTCCTTTTCTCCGTAAAGAAAGTCATCCTCCCATAACATGGTTTCGTATATGTCTTTGTTTGGGAACCGCTTTAAATATTGCCTTTGGCTGTCCGCGCTTGCGGCTGCGCATAAACCGACCATTATTGCAAACGTAAACAGGCATGCAAAAAACTTTTTGAGAGGCGAAGGCATCCTCATGACATATCCCTCTTTCCATATTTTTCTATAATTTGTATCGGCTGATTTGGATGGAATCATAAGCTATGGAAAATTAATTGGTTTATAATTATAATATTCTTACAGCTTTAATAAAGGGGGAGTTAAAATTATGATCGATCCGAAGGCTCTGTTTTCTTTAAGTTATGGACTTTATATAGTAAGCACTATATATGAAGGCAAAATGAACGGGCAGATAATAAACGCAATGATGCAGCTGACCGCCGAGCCCATATGCATTGCCGCTTGTCTGCACAAGGATAATTGCACTACCGAGCTTATTGAGAAAAGCGGATATTTTTCCGCCTCAGTGCTTGACAGCGAGGTGACTATGCCTTTCATCGGCATATTCGGTTTCAGGTCGGGGCGTGTCTATGACAAGTTTGCCGACTGCAAGGAATGGGTAATAGGAGAAAATGGAGCCCCCAAGGTAACGGAAAATTGTATAGCCGCAATAGAAGCAAAAGTTATTTCAGTTACCGACGCGTACACCCACAAAATTTTTGTCGGGGAAGTTACATCCGCTGAACAGATACGGGAAGGCAAACCTCTTACTTATGCCGATTATCACATCATAAAAAAAGGCAAATCTCCTGCCAACGCGCCTTCTGCTGTTTTCAACACGCTGAAAAATTCCTAAAAATAATTCTTTGTTTTCTAAATTATTATGTTATTATTCTTCTGTAAATGCTTTGCAATATTTTTCATATGCGCTATACTTTCAGTTAACTGTAATTTAGGCAGGCGGGGTGTAAATGGATAATCAGAGAGTTGATGGTTTAGAAAGGTTTTATGCCGAAAATTACTCCCTTTACAGGGAATTTTCAGACAGGATCCAAAATCTTGTTCAGAATTTAATTGAACGCGACGATATTGAGATATACAAAATCGAAGCGAAAACAAAAACTCCTGAGGAACTTTTGAAGGGCATGTCCGGAAGAACATCTCCATCTTCTTTCAGTGATATTCCCGATTTTGTAACAGTCAGAACTTTGCTGCGTTTCCCCGAGGATGTAGGCAAAGTTGAGCAAATCGTATCGGAAGAATTTACGATCGATTCAGAACGCTCCACGCCCGCAAGCACATTGGATGATCCTTTTAGATTCGGCTATCCCGCTGCGTCTTATACTTTATCCCTTTCAGAAAAACGTTCAGAACTCCGCGAATGGGCAAAATATGGAGGCATACTTTTCCAGCTCGACATAAGAACGATGCTTCAGGAAGTCTGGGCGGCGGTCCTGCCTAAGGTCAACGTCAATGTAGATACCGGCACAAAGAAAAAAATGGAAAGAAAACTTATACGCATAGCTTCTTTACTGGAGGAAGCCGATGAAGGTTTCCTTTCCCTCTACGAGACCTCAAAAGGAGCTTTCCCTGTTCCCATGCAGGAGCAAGTTTTTGTCCGCAGGGAAGCTCCCGTGGTGGATGTTTCGCGTGTATTTTCGGTTGATGAGCTTTACGCCTGGTTCGCCGAAAGGCCTGAAATTTTGGATCAATGGAGCGGCGCCGCTTTAAAGGCGGGTTTCCCGATATACGTTCCCGCAGCGGACTATTTGCGCACCAGTTTTGAGAATTTATACACAGCCTTTAAAGCCGCTGAGATCGATACTCTTGATGAAGTTGAGAAATTCATGCTCAGCCTTGAGGAAGACGATAGAGGAATAAATCAGCTCAACAGCATAACCGAAGCTTTTGAAAAGAATGTAGGAGGCTGGCGTGTTGACGCTTATTCAGCGCTGTTCCTACTTGTCCTTAATATAAAATGGGATACATTAAGAGATAAGGACCTCGTAGAGCTCGGGGTTAAAAAAGGATCCGACAGGATAAGCGGGTTGATTGACTGATTTTAATTTTACTGACTTTTAATTTTTTTGAATACGGAAATTGGGGCGGATCATGTTCTTGAGATTCGCCCTTTTTTTAGTGGTTGCTGTTAAAATAAGCGATGGAAATATAGCATATATCAGGAGGATTTTTTGATTTATTACGTATGGAGCTTTTTAGCTGTAACCCATCTGTACCTGTACCTGAAATTGTGTTCGGGGTTCGGGAGAGGGTGGTGGGGAGTCGTCTATTTGCTGTGGGGCGTTGTGTGCGCCGTATTGCCGCTCGCGTTAGTGAGGGGGTATCTCGGTACTGGGCGGCTTATTGAGATTTTGTTCGGCCTTGTTTTCACTTGGATAGCGCTCGTGGGAATGGCCTGCGCGGGCTTTCTTCTCATGGACACGGGTTCGCTCGCGGCCCGGCTGCTCGACTGGCTGACCGGGACGAATTTAAAACTCAGATTTTTCGATCCGCGTAAATGTGTTCCCGTAACGCTTCTTTTAATCTCAACGCTCGTGCTTTACAGCTATTACGAGGCGTGGAACGTAAGGCGCGTTGACCTTGTGATAGAAACGCCGAAACTTCCGGACGGGATCGACCGCCTGAGATTAGTGCACCTGGCGGACATCCACTTCGGAGGGCTGTATACCTCCGCCCGGTTCCGGGAGGTCATGGACATCGTGCATTCCGCGTCGCCGGACATTCTGGTCGCGACGGGAGACATTGTGGACGGCGACATGCGTTTTTGGGAGGAAGAGGCAAAGCTTTTAGCCGCACACGGGGCCAAATACGGCGCTTACGCCGTGACCGGGAACCACGAATTTTACTTCGGGCTTGAGCAAGCCATTGATTTTAAAAAACGCGCGGGTTTCGTACCCCTGCGCGACGCTGTGGCGGATGTTGCCGGTATAGCGATTCTGGGGCTTGATGGCCGCCCAAGCTGGAACAGGCTGGAGCCGGAAACGCTGCCGAACGGCCTGTGTTTCCCGGAGGATAAATTTGTGCTGGTCCTTAAACATTTGCCGGGCGTCATTGAGGGCAGCGAGGGCAAATTCGACCTGCAGCTCTCCGGTCACACCCACGACGGACAATTATGGCCGTTTTCCTGGTTTGCGAGATGGATGTACAATAGCAAGCCGGGTTTGTCCTACAAAGGAAGCAGCGCTGTTTACGTCAGCAACGGCGCCGGTTTCTGGGGGCCTCCCCTGCGTTTTCTGACGCCGCCGGAGGTTACGGTAATAGATCTGGTGCAAAAAAAATAAAGGAGGTATTGTTTTGAAAGAAGCCGCTGTCTGGATGGCTCTTGCTTATTTATCGGGCTCTATTCCCACGGGATTCCTTCTTGTTAAATACTACAAGGGGATTGATATCCGCACCATTGGTTCCGGCAATACGGGGGCCAATAACGTAAGGCGCGTAATGGGAAAAGAATGGGCAATATTGGTTGCAGTCGTTGATATGCTGAAAGGAGTTATAGGGCTGCTCGGCGCTATGGCTTCCGGCATAGAGGACCCGTGGACGCTTGCCTTGATAGCCTTCTTCGGAGTATTGGGGCATAACTATCCCATATGGCTGAAGTTTAAAGGCGGAAAGGGAGTTTCCACAAGCTACGGAGTTATCTTTCTTTTATGGCCGCTTTACTCCTTTGCCATCGCGCTGATGGGCGGAGCCATATGGTATGCGGTAATGCGCACTACCCGTTATGTGTCTTTGGCTTCCGTATTATCTCTTTTCGCCGTTGCCTTTTTCTTTTTTATCTTAAGCGCGCCGGCTGCTTTCACATTGTTTTCGCTGTTGCTCGCTTTGCTTGCCGTCTGGCGTCATAATGAAAATTTGGCGCGCATAATAAGCGGAACCGAAAGCCGACTTTAATAAGGGGAGTGTTCTCATATGTACTCGATTCTCGCTGTCAATCCGGGTTCAACAAGCACCAAAATAGCGTGGTTTCACGATGATAAGCCTGTATGGCAGGACACTGTCGCGCATAGCAGCGAGGAGCTTGCCCAGTTTGAAAATATGGCGGACCAGTTTGAGCTTAGGTCAAAAGCCATAAGCGACTGCGTGGCGAAACATGAAAATTCCTTCTCCGAGCTTGCCGCCGTAGTTGGCAGAGGCGGGATAGTCGATCCTATCCCCGGCGGGACATACACGGTTGACGAGCCTCTGCTTAAAAGGCTGCGCGTCGGAAAACCATGGGAACACGCCTCTAATCTTGGCGGGATAATCGCTCACGCCATAGCGTCCCCGCTGGGCCTTCCATCATTTATAGTTGATCCCGTCGCTGTTGACGAACTTGATGAAATTTCCAAAATAACCGGGCTTCCCGGGCTGAACAAGCCCGCCCTTGCTCATGCCCTCAACGTAAAGGCTACCGTGCGCCGCGCGGCTAAAAACCTGAATAAAAAATGGGATGAAGCCAATTTCGTTGTGGCCCATCTCGGAGGCGGTTTCACCATCTGCGCGCATAAGGCCGGAAGGATGATAGATATAAACAGCGCCAATGAATACGGCCCTTTTTCCCCGGAGCGGGCGGGAGGGGTACCCGCCAAAAATTTGGTTGATATGTGCTTCAGCGGAAAGTACACCGAGCAGGAGATAAAAAAGAAGCTTGCGGGTAAGGGAGGATCGGTCGCTTACCTTGGAACGAGCGACATGCGCGAGGTTCGTAAAATGATGGAATCCGGCGGAAAATTGGGCGAAAAAGCTTCCCTGATCTACAGGGCAATGGCATGGCAGGTTGCGAAGGAAATTTCCGCTCAGGCAGTCAGCCTTAGCGGAAAAGTCGACGCAATACTTTTCACCGGCGGAATAGCTTATGACAATGATTTTATAAGACTTATACAGGAAAGGACGGGATGGATAGCCCCGTGCCTTATATATCCGGGAGAGGGTGAAATGCAGGCCCTTGCGGAAGGGGCGTTAAGAGTCCTTAAAGGGGAAGAGGGGGCTAAATCTTATTCTGAGAACGTCAAAGGGAGCAATATAAATTGAAGCAAATCTTACAAAAAACACAAAAAACGCAAAAAACATCTGAAATTACGGACGGCCTTTTTCTGATAGACCTTCCCCAGCCTATGGACGGATTTGAAAAATTCATTTCCTCCTGGTTCTTTAAAGACGATATGGGAAGAAGGATCCTTGTGGACACGGGGCCTGCCAGTACAATCCCCGATCTCGCCGCCGAACTGTCGAAATTGACCGATGGCTTGGATTATATACTGCTTACGCATATACATCTGGATCATTCCGGCGGGCTTGGGCATCTTATGGAAATGGAAAATTACAGTAACGCAAAAGTGCTTGTGTCTCCAAGAGGGCGAAAGCATCTCAAATCGCCTGAAAAACTTTGGAACGCAAGCATTTCAACTCTCGGGGATATAGCAAGATTATATGAAAAGCCCCTGCCGGTTTCTCCCGGCGTTTTACTGGATGAAGGAGAAGGGATCGAGGGGACGGAAGTATTTGAGACTCCCGGACACGCGCCTCACCATATATCTTTCAGGGTTCCGTTCAAATCGGAATATCTACTGTTTGCCGGCGAAGCGGCGGGAATGACTTTACCCGAAACAGAAGGATTATACCTGCGCCCGGGCTCCCCTCCAAAGTTCGATGCGCACGCTGCTTTGTCATCTCTTGATTTATTGTTGGAAGCGTCTTCCGAGAAGGATATATTGTGTTACGCTCACTTCGGAAGCCATAAAAACGCGCGTCAAATTATCATCAAGGCTAAGGAACAGCTTCTTTCATGGATCAAAAATATTTCCGCGTGGCATAAAAACGGAATGGGTAAGGAGCGGATAAGGGAGCTTCTTTTGTCTCAAGACCCTCTGCTTGCCGGTTTCAAAAAGCTGCCGGAAAAACTGCAATCCCGTGAACGTATTTTTATCGATAACAGCTTACAGGGTTTCATCGGCTGGGTCGAAACCCAGTCATAAACTGCCAAAGGTGTATCTGTTTCGCCCGTCCTGTTTGGATATATACAACATCTCGTCCGCCCGTTTAATGTAATCCTCCGCGTTTTGCGTGTATTCCGTTTTCCCGGTTGTGACTCCGATAGATATTGTGACGCAATTTGCCGCGTCATTTTTTTCATGCGGTATGTTGCGGTCCCGGATACTTTGAAGCAGCTTTTCCGCGATCAAGCGCGCGCCATACTCGTCGGTATTCGGCAGTACAACCACAAATTCCTCGCCTCCATACCGCGCGACAAAATCATCGGCCCTTGTGATGCTCTTGGAAAGGGTTTCAGCGACAATTTTCATGCAGATGTCTCCCCCGCTGTGTCCGTATGTATCGTTATATCTCTTAAAGAAGTCGATGTCGATCATCATAAGGCTAAGAACACTGCCGGAGCGGGATAATGTTTTCAGCAAACGTTCCAGGTTCTCGTCCAAGAACCGCCTGTTATAAATCCCGGTCAGAAAGTCATAATATGCTTTTTCCGCTTCTGCTTCAAGTTTTGCGATATCGCGCAGGTCTCTCGTATAGCTCGCGATTAATTCATTACCCTTGTAATCAACACGCACGAGCGTAATTTCTACCGGCATTGGCGCGCCGTCAAGCGTTTGGTGCATAAAATTGAAAGTACATCTGCCTTCCGCAAACGCTTTTTTTATAAACATTAAATTTTTTTCGCCAGAACGCTGCCCATCGGGTTGATATTCAGGCATACAATCATAAATAAATCTTTCCGCGTGTTCTTGTTTGCTATTAAAGCCATAAAGTTTGACGGATGCTTCGTTACAGTCGATCATATTGAGGTTCCTGTCCCATAGCCGACAACACTGCGGGGACGCGTCAAGCATCAGTTTTGTCAGTTCCGCGACTTCCCAATTCCTCTGTTCAGTGATATCGAACACATAGCCTTCAACCAAACTGGGCGTGCCTTCCGGATCTCTCTCCAGCACGCGGCTGCGTTCACAGACCCATTTAATCGTGCCGTCCTTCATTATAAGCCGGTAAGTGTGTCCATAAACCAAACCGAGATTAAGAGTTTCCGCGCACTTCTTCTCAATGCCTTCTATATCATCGGGATGCACCATTGCCTGATACTGGTTGACGCCGCCAACCAGTTCCTCCGGCGTATATCCTATAAGTTCCTTGCTGCCCTCGCTGACGAAGGTAAAAGTATATAAGGGAAAATTATAAATGCACTGGTACGCCATTCCGGGCAGGTTGTTGATAATGGAGTCGATCCTCGCGTTAACTGCGGTGAGCGCAGCCGCCTGTCCTGCGACAGGCTTGCCTTTATCATTGTCTTTCACATGTATGCCCGTTAGTATAACAAATTTGAAGGGCAAGAACGTTCTGCGGAAGCATATTGGCCTGTCCGAGCATTGAGTTGCCGGCCTGAAGCAGGATATTAAGCTTTGTGAAGTTCATCATTTCCTTCGCCATGTCCACGTCGCGGATACGGCTTTCGGATGCCGTCAGGTTCTCAGCGGAGTTAAGGTTGTATATAGTGCTTCCTACTGTGACGGAGAAATCGGCGTTATCCGACGCAGTGTTGACGCGCAAGCCTGTTGAAAGTTTGGAAAGTGATTTCTGGATCGCGCCGATAGTCAGGCTTAAAGCGTTAATAGCCATAAGCGCGGGTATATTATGATTGATCGCCACAACCATTTATAAACAACCTCCCTGTTGTTTAAGTTCCGCCATATTACATCTCGTTTTGGAGAAATTATTAACCGAATTTTTTGCAATTGTAACGCGAAAATTAATAAAATGCAAATTATTTGAAATAATTTTTGGAATAATTTTTTGGACACGCCGCAAAAAGGCAACTATAAAAAAGTCCACATTTTTATAGTCCATTATTTTTACCGGGAGCACAAGCGGGGCGCCTATGCTCTCAGTTTCAGCAAAAATACGAGAGCTTACCGCCGCAGCCTGCTCCATGTGTTAAACTTGTGGAGGAACGTAAACATCGTGATTAAAACATGCTTACATTGAACGATAACAAGGAGAATTTTTATGATAAAGGTCAATTTTAAGGAAACCGAATGGAGAGAGGGTTTGACTGTGCAAAACGTACTTGACGAGCATGGATACACTCTCAGGATGCTTGCGGTATGGGTGAACGATACTCCGGTCGCTTCCGAAGCGTTTTCAACCACGACCGTGCCCGACGGGGCTGATGTGCAGGCGGTCCAGCTCATTAGCGGGGGCTAATAAGTGAGCGGCGGAGTTATATTTGATGTAAAAAAATACGCGATACATGACGGCCCTGGGATCCGCACGTCATTTTTCTTTAAGGGGTGCCCTCTGCGCTGCCGGTGGTGCCATAACCCCGAAGGCCTTGCAATGGCCCCCGCGCTTTTGATGAGGGAGGAGCGCTGCATAGGTTGCGGACAATGCGAGAACCGGACAAAGCACGAAAAATGCCCCGCTCTTGCCCTTGAAATGGCGGGGCGGGACTTTTCTCCCCAGGAAGTTCTTGAGATAGCTAAACAGGATGAGCTCTTTTACGACGAATCGGGAGGCGGGGTCACGTTCACCGGGGGAGAACCGCTTTCCCAGCCCGAATTTTTGTCGGAATGTCTTGCCCTGTGCAAAGAGCGGGGTATACATACCGCCGTGGACACTTCGGGATTCGCGCCATCCGGCGTGATAGAGAAAATTGCCCCGCTTGCCGATCTTTTCCTTTACGACCTTAAACATCCCGATCCGCAAAAACATGAGCTTTACACGGGGGTAAACAATAAACTGATACTTGATAACCTGCTGCTTTTGGACAGGATGATCGAAACAAACCGGCTAAAAACCGAAATTTATGTAAGGATCCCGCTTGTCCCTATGATTAATATGGACAAGGAGACTTTGGGCGCGATGGCGGAATTCATCGTAAAACTCCGGAACATAAGCAAAGTAAGCCTGCTCCCGTATCACTCCGCAGGCAAAGCTAAGTATCCAAAGTGGAACATACCCTATAAAATGGATGAAGCGCAGCCTTCGGCGAAAGAAGAAATTGAGCAGGCCCGTCAAATCCTTGCGGACAAGGGCGTGAAGAACCTGCAAACCGGAGGGTGAATGTTTTTTTAACCAATTTGATTTATGACGAGGACGTCGCCTTCGTTAATCACGGTATCCCCCCTTGGTATCACGCTTTTGCCGTCCCTTTTTATCATAACCACCAGTTCGTTGGGGCTGGGCGAGAATTCATAAATTTTCTTTCCCTTCCACTTGCTGTCGCGCGCTATCTTGTGTTCCGACAGTTTCATGTTGTTGTCATCCTGAAACGCCGGCGCGCTTAACACACAGACGTCACCTTTCAGCAGCACCGTCGCCCCGCATGGGATTACCCTTCTGGATTCCCCCCTCAGCACCACCACGATCAGCGTATCCGGCGGCAGAGTTATTTCCATTATCGTTTTGTTTATCCACGGATGATTCTCGTTCAGAACAAGTTTTATAAACTGTATATCGACTTCCTCGGTATAGTCGTTGAACGTTTTCAAAACGTTGATATTAGGATCTGTCATGCGCAGCCTCCTTGACGCCCACGGAAGAAGCGATCCCTGAAACGCTATTGATAACAGGACCATACAGAATGTTATATGAAAGACATCGTTTTCTATAAAAGCGTCGCTGACCGTGACCATAACGGCAAAAACTATTGAAGCTGCCCCGCGTATCCCCGCGAACGAAACTAAAAGCTGCTGCGGAATACTGCACCTTGCCGGAGTAAGCAGCGAAAAAATGGCTATGGGCCTGGCTGCGAAAGTAAGGAACAAAAAAATTAAGAATGCTGTGAAAAATACCGACGGTATTTGCGACGGAAACGCCACAAGCCCCAGAAGGAAGAATATGACCATCTGAGCTAATCCGGTTATTCCGTTAAAGAAATGCACAAGGGAAGGTTTATCTTTTATGTTCGCGTTTCCAAGTATTATTCCAACTATATAAGCGCTTAAATAACCGTTTCCGCCCATTGCGGAAGGAAGGGCAAAAGACATCATCGCCATGCCTATCACGAACACCATGTCAAATCCATCGCCCATTTTTACATGACGCAGTATGAAAGCGGCGAGGAAACCCAACAAAATTCCCATGACCGCGCCGTAAAAAAACTGGGCGAATGTCATGTAAATAACTCCTCCCACTGAAATCTTGCTGGCCATAAATGACAAAGTTATCACCGTCAGCATATATGAACACGGGTCATTGCTTCCGCTTTCAACTTCGAGCATCGAGTCCGTATTATACTTGAGCCCAAGCTTCTTTGAACGCAGTATCGAGAAAACTGAAGCCGCATCCGTTGAGCTTATCACTGAACCTATAAGCATACTTTCTATCAGGCCTATATTCAGCGCGAAATAACAAAAAAAGCCTACGAGCCCTGCCGTAAAAGCAACTCCAACGGTTGCAAGGATAAAAGATTTTACTACGACAGGCTTTGCCTCGCTCCAATTTGTGCCGAACCCCCCGGAAAACATTATTATTATCAGGGCAGCCGAGCAAATTTGTTCGGCGAACGCAAAATCATGAAAATTGATCTTAAAAATTCCGTCGGAGCCGAAAAGCATCCCCAAAATTATGAATACGAACAGAGTCGGAATTCCGAATTTGCTCGACACATTCTGGAACATGACACAAATTATCGTAACAACAGAAGCAAGTAAAAAATATACTTCCAAAATCAGACCGTCTCCTTTAAAATTGTCATTCCAAAGTATTATACAATAATAATTATTGTATAATCTGTCGCATGGATAAATATTATATGAGACAAGCCTTGGAGCTTGCCGCAAAAGGGATGGATACGCTCTCAAACCCAAGAGTCGGCTGCGTCATTGTCAGGAACGGCAAAATTATCGGTTCCGGCTGGCATGAAAGCCGGGGATCGGCCCATGCCGAAGCGGCCGCTTTCGAGGATGTGAAAACAAAAGGGATTTTAGAGAGAGCGCGCGGAGCAACCCTTTACGTAACCCTTGAACCGTGCTCTCATTTTGGGCTTACCCCTCCGTGCGCTACGCGTATAATAGAAGAAGGCGTATCGCGCGTGGTGATAGGAATGCCCGACCCTAATCCCAAAGTTGGCGGGGAAGGGATAAGAATTCTCAAAGACGCGGGGATTGAAGTGCTTTTGATACGCGAATGCGGGGAAGAAGGCGTAAAAATCGAGGCGGAGTGCAAATGGATAAACCGCGGGTTTATACGTTACGTAACCCTCAACAGGCCGTGGGTGACCATTAAAGCCGCCGTAAGCCTGGACGGGATGACAGCCCTTTCCGACGGGACGAGCAAATGGATAACAGGACCCGAAGCGCGCGCGGCCGCCCATGAACTGCGCGCGGAGCATGACGGCATCCTCGTTGGCATGGGAACGATATTAAAGGACGACCCGGAACTTACCGTAAGGCTTGCAAAAGGGCGATCCCCCGTTCGCGTCATATTGGACACGCGTCTCAATACGCCGGAAAACTCAAAAGTGATAGGAAAAGGGACGATAATAATATGTTCTAAAAGCGCGGGCGGTTCTGAAATCAACTCCAAAAAAGCCGCGCTTGAAAAAATGGGGGCAAGGGTAGCGGAGGTGCGGGAAGAAAACGGACGTGTCTCGTTAAAGGAGGCGCTTGAATTATTGGCCTCGGACATCGGAATCCAAAGGCTGCTGGTGGAAGGCGGCGGGACTGTCCATTCTTCATTCATCGGAGGAGGGTTCGCGGACGAAGCGGCAATTTTTATCGCTCCTAAATTTCTCGGGCAGGGAATAAGCGTCACAAGTAATTTGCGCGTCAATAATATGGAGGAAGCCGGGAAATTTTCGCTGCGCATTGTCAATACGCGGCTCGTAGGCGATGATTTGCTGTTGGACGGAATTTTCAGGAACGCGCCGGATTTATAATTTATAATATATGATTGTAAATTGATAGAAAGGATAAATCAAAATGCAGGATGAAAAAAGGGAAATTCGCCCTTTATCTCTTCTTATCGCCGTTTGCGACAAAAAAAACACCAAAAAGGTAGCGAATTTGTTCAAGGGGAAAGCTTCGCTCAATCTCATGATGCTTGGGAAAGGAACGGCCAGCTCAAATATACTGAACTATCTGGGACTCGGACGAAGCAAAAAAACTACTTTTTTAAGCGTTATGTCCATGACGGAAGCGCTTGATATGCTTCACCGGCTGGACTTGGCGCTGGACTTGAAGAGGCCGGGGCACGGCATAGCCTTTACGCTGCCCTTAGACGGAGCGTGCGCGAAAAACTTCGTGAATGTCCCTATCGAACCCATGGAAGAAAGAAAGGAATGTAAAATGAACAACCAGTCTGAATATGAATTGATAATAACGGTGATGAACCGGGGGCACGATCAGAATGTCATGGACGCGGCGCGCACGGCTAAAGCCACAGGAGGCACAATACTCAGCGCCAAAGGTTTCTCGTTTTCCAGTGTGGAAAAATTTTTTGGAGTGACTTTGCAGAGCAACAAAGAGGTCATCCTGATACTTGCTAAAAGCGACAGAAGACACGACATCATGGAAGCTATAGCCGAAAAGGCGGGGCCTGGCACACCAACCGGCGCCGTGTCTTTTTCCATGGCGGTGAGCGAAGTCAAGGGACTGCAGCCTTATCTGCCCATTGAATAAAGGACGGCGCAGTTATTCTATGTTTGATTTGAATCCTTGCGGCTGAAGCTGTTGGTTGATTGCAGCCGCCTTTATCCTTTCATTCGCAGGAACCTTCTCTGAGCCTCAGCTTTCTCGGAAGCTTCGTCAAAATATTCTTTCCGCATCTGAGCGCGTTTTTCAATTTCTTTTTTCATCGCCAGCTTTTTGTAAAGCTCCTTGTTTTTTTCGCTCGACTTGCGGACGCGTTCGATATGCTCATCTACAACTTTCATCATCGCTTTGTCCATGGCGGCATAAGCCTTTATAACGGCTTCGGCGGGGTCTTCCCTTTTTGCGTTTTTTTCCGACGCCATTTTTGCCTGTTCCGCCACGCGCTCCATAACCATCTGGTTAAGCTGGGTTGTAAAGGATTTTTTTGCCTCCGGCGATTTCAGTAATTGAAATTCGGGCGTATTTATCATAAGACATCCTCCGCTATAAACGAAGGCCACCAGTCCTCCATGCACAGTTCAAAATCAAGCGCTTCAGGAATATGGCTGGCGTCTTCGCCGAATACTTCCACATCAAGGGATGGAAAATCCTGGGCGCCCATCCAGCAATATTCGCTAAACAGCTTGTTATATTTAAAGACATTCATCTTTCGAGTCACCTCTTTTTTTCATTTCTCGCAAGCGCGTTTATTTTATTATATTTTAAACTTTAATACAAATTATACCGTAAAAAAGGCTATATTATACAGTTTTGTTCTGAACTGATGTGAAATTATATGACTAAAAATGACGCCTTTTTGTATTTCTATCTCAGCTTTCGCATCGAAAAAAATTACGTCATCAGCGAATTTTCAAAACCAAAATGCTTTTATAATGATTATAATAACGCTATAATTCGCTTTCCGGAGGTATTAAGCAATAAATGAAAAATTTTATCCTTCATTCGGAGTGGAGCCCGGCCGGAGACCAGCCGAAAGCCATAGAAAAACTTACCGCGGGAATAACGTGCGGCGACAGGTATCAGACGCTTCTCGGCGTTACGGGAAGCGGAAAAACCTACACGATGGCAAATGTTATAACGCGGATAAACAGGCCATGTCTTGTGCTTGCGCATAATAAAACCCTCGCGGCCCAGCTTTACAGCGAATTTAAATCTTTCTTCCCGGAGAACGCCGTGCATTATTTTGTAAGTTATTACGATTATTACCAGCCTGAGGCTTACATACCGTCAAGCGACACCTATATAGAAAAGGACGCTTCCGTCAACGAACGTATTGAGAGGCTAAGGCTTGCCGCCACAAAAGCGCTCATCGAAAGAAGGGATGTAATAGTGGTGGCGAGCGTATCCTGCATATACGGCCTCGGCGAGAGAAAAAACTACGAGGATGTCATATTCAGGTTCAGCGTCGGGGAAAGCTATGAACTCAGAAGTTTTATGGAAAAGCTTATAGCCAACTATTACGCGAGAAATGATATTTCGCCCCTGCCCGGCGCTTTTCGCGCGCGGGGGGATACCATAGAGATATTCCCCGCGTATTCGGAGAACGGCATCCGAATATCTTTCTATGATGAACAAATAGACCGCATAGATAACTTCGACCCGATAAACGGGCGCAGCACGGAGAGACTTGAGGAAGCCTCGATATTTCCGGCAAAGCATTACGTAACGCAGGATGACGCCATAGAAAAGGCAATGCCATTGATAGAATCGGAGATGGAGGAAGCCGTAAAAGATTTTGAGTCAGCCGGGAAACTCATTGAAGCTCAAAGAATAAAAATGCGCACGCGTTACGATATGGAGATGTTAAAGGAGGTGGGATACTGCTCCGGGATAGAAAACTACTCCCGCCACCTTGACGGGAGGGATGAGGGCGAGCCGCCCGGGACGCTGCTGGATTTCTTCCCGGATGATTTTCTGATGATAGTTGACGAGTCGCACATAACGCTGCCGCAGGTCAGAGGTATGCTGAACGGGGACAGGGCGAGAAAAACGGTTCTCGTGGAAAACGGATTCAGGCTTAAATCCTGCTTGGATAACAGGCCGCTTGACTGGAACGAGTTTCTTGCGCATTTCAAACAGGCGGTTTTCATATCCGCGACGCCGGGAGACTGGGAAATCCAGCAGTCCTCACAGGTAGTGGAACAGATAATCCGCCCCACCGGGGTGGTTGACCCCGAGGTGGAGATTTTGCCGGCGTCAACGCAGGTGGACGATCTTATCGATAACCTGCGGACGATAACCGAAAAAGGCGAAAGAGCAATCGTCATAACTTTAACAAAAAAATCTTCCGAGGACCTTTCCGATTATCTTTCCGAGCTGCGTTTTCGGGTAAAATACATACATTCCGAGCTAAACGCTTTTGAGCGCGCGGAACTTATAAGGGATCTGCGCGGCGGGAGCATTCAGGTTTTAGTGGGGATAAACCTTCTGAGGGAAGGGATGGATTTGCCGGAAGTATCTTTCGTTGCTATACTTGACGCGGACAGGGAAGGGTATCTGCGTTCGCATCGTTCACTGATACAGATAATGGGGAGAGCCGCGCGGAATACGAGCGGCAAGGTCATACTGTACGCGGACAACATCACAAAAAGCATTAATTTTTCTGTAGATGAGACGAACAGGCGCCGTAATCTGCAATTGGAATATAATAGAGAACACGGGATAACTCCCGAAAACATAAAAAAGAAGGTCATAAATTTATTGCCCGAAGAACTTCTGACAGCGTACTCTCCGGACGAGGCGGGAAGCATGCGTTCAAAAACGGGAGAACGCGCGTATTCACAGCAGGAACTTGAGCGTATGATGTGGGAAGCGGTGGAAAAACTGGACTTTGAGAGAGCGGCTCAAATAAGGGACATTATCGCGGGCAAAACGCCGGAAATAAACCTTTCAACAAAAAAACAAAGAAAGAACAAAAAAAGAGGGAAAGCATATTAGAACAGCAGTGATTTGATAATTGACAATATCGTGCTTTCGAGGTGTAATTTATTTATGCGCGTAAAAAAGGAGGTTGGCAAGATGTTTCCAACTGCGGAAAGCGTAAAAAATTTAATAAAAACGCTCGGCTTCATTCCGGTTGATGGTTTATCCGATGTCTATGCGAAAAAATACGCGCGGCATGACGGTTATTCTCTCCGTGCTGATATTGCCGCCGGGCGAATTGAATATGCCGATGTTTCTTTTGACGTTTCCGCCCAAATCTCCGTTGGGGGTGAAACGACCAGCAATTTTTCACAATCCGAAAATTTGGTCATATTGGAATGTGTTGACCGATTGCTTATAAAAGGTTACGCGCCAGGCTGCATTGAGCTTGAAAAGGTTTATCCTTCCGGGCGCGGGCATTCCGGGCGTCTTGATATTTTGGTAAATACGCACGATGGGCAAGCGTTCCTGATGATTGAGTGCAAAACCTGGGGTAAAGAATACGACAAAGAACGAAGGAAAATGCTTGCCGATGGCGGTCAGCTTTTTACATACTATAAACACGCTACAGCTGCCAAGCACTTGTGCTTGTACGCTTCACATCTCATGAAGAACGAGATTGAATACGCAAATAGCGTAGTTGACGTTCAAGACGAATGGGCAGCGCTGTCAGAGACAAAGGACATTTACGAGCGTTGGAATAAAATCTTTAAGAAAAACGGGATTTTTGAAAGCTACGCATCGCCTTTCGATATTGTGCATAAGAGATTAACTTACAGCGATTTGGAAAATATGCGAGAGGAAGACAGCGGCAAAATATACAATCAAATCATGGAAATTCTGCGGCATAACGGGATTTCCGATAAACCCAACGCTTTCAACAAACTCTTAAATCTTTTTGTGTGCAAAATTATCGACGAAGATAAAGATGACGATGACGAACTTAAATTTCAATATTGGGATGGTTTAACCGACGAAACATTGCAGATGACGCTCAATGACCTTTATAAAGAGGGTATGTGGCGTTTTCTTAATATTGAGGTTATTGACCATTCAATGGATAAAGTCAGAGAAAAACTTGACAGCGTCAATAACGCCGAGCATAAGGCGGCGCTCATGGACATAATAAGCGACCTCCGATTGAAAAAAAGTCCAAACTTTGCGTTTGTTGAAGTTTTGGATGATAAAACATTCAGGCTGAACGCGAAAATTGTTCGTGAAATCGTCGAGCTTTTACAGGGGTATAGATTTCGGTACGAGCAAAAGCACGAGTTTTTAGGGAATTTTTTTGAACTGCTGTTAAATACGAGCATGAAACAGGAGGCAGGACAGTTTTTCACGCCCGTGCCGATTACCAGGTTCATCATTTCATCACTGCCTGTCAGAAACTTCGTTCAAGAGCGAATTGACGCTAAAAACGAAGCTCTGCCAATGGTTATAGACTATGCCTGCGGAAGCGGACATTTTCTCACGGAATTTATGTCCCAATTACAAAATATTATTGAATCCGTTGATATACAAAAGGCGTCGCCGAGCGTTAAAAACTTATTCAGTTCATGGCGTGATAACGTCAAATTTTTGTGGGCTAAAGAATACGTTTACGGCATTGATTTCGATAACAGGCTTGTTAAGACAGCGAAGGTCAGCGCTTTTTTCAACGGTGACGGCGAGGCTGCCATCATTTGGGGCAACGGATTGGATAATTTTGAAAAATCTTTGGAATACAGAGATAAACTCAGACGCACATTGCCTGGCAATAAAAAGGATAACGGTCAGTTTGATATTCTGATATCAAACCCGCCCTATTCTGTGCAGGCATTTAAGCGTATGCTCAAGTGGGGCGCGGAAACTTTTGAGCTTTTTGACGGACTGACAGATAACAGTTCCGAGATAGAGTGCTTGTTTGTTGAACGCGCAAAGCAACTGCTTAAAGTCGGCGGCTGGGCGGGTATTATTCTGCCCAATTCGATGCTTTCTAACGGTGGCATATATTCGCGCGCGCGAGATATTATATTCAAATACTTTAACGTAAAAGCAATCGTTGAGCTTGGCTCCGGAACGTTCATGAAAACGGGGACGAACACAGTCATACTATTTTTGGAACGCCGCCCGGACGGAGAACATGAAAATATATCGCTGGCTATAAATACGTTTTTCGTCAATAAGCGTGATGTTACGGTTTTGGGAGTCGAAAACGCTTTTTCAAAATTTGTGGCAAATGTTTACGACGATTTGACGTTTGAAGATTATGTTTCATTCGTCAGCGAGAACGCGAGTGAACAAATGAAATCTCACGGGCTTTGGAAAGATTACGCAAAAGATTTCGGCGACAGCCCTTATGCAAAAGCGTTTGAGGCTGAACGCGAAAAAATGTTATATTTTCTGTTGACATATAAACAGAATATCGTCTTGGCGAAGTCCGGGCAAAAGCAGGACGAGAAAGCCTTTTTGGGCTATGAGTTCAGCGAGCGGCGCGGGTATGAAGGCATGAAGCGCCTGCCGGGCGGGACTATGCTTTTTGACGAGAGCGGCGATATTTCTAACCCTCAAAAGATAAACAGCTATATCCACAATGTTTTTCTTGGAAAACCCGCCACTGAGATTGATCAAGCGGTTGTAAAACACGTTTCATACGGGCGCATGAGCGATTTTTTTGAGTATGGAACAAACATATTCGCAAAAAAGGTAAATCTTCGCAAGATTACTAAAATTAAAAGCCCTTATCCGCAACTAACATTGGGAGAATTGTGTGAAATAAAAATCGGAGGTACTCCATCACGAAATAATCCCGAATATTTTAATGGAGAAGAGCTTTGGGTTTCCGTTTCCGAGTTGGGTGGCAATGAAATTACCGACACTAAAGAAAAAATTACTGCAAATGCAGTTAAAAATTCTAACGTAAAACTTATTAAACGTGGCACGACATTGTTAAGTTTTAAGTTGAGTATTGGGAAAACAGCCATTGCCGGAAAAGACTTATACACAAACGAAGCGATTGCCGCGCTTATTCCGTTGAGCAAAGAACAGCTCATGGACAAATATCTTTTTTTTCTATTTAACAGCGGCATAATAGAGTTAGAAAATCTCAAAGGTAATAATGCGTTTGGTAAAAGCCTAAATAGCAGTCATCTTAAATCTGTTAAAATCCCATTTCCGCCGCTTGATGTTCAGCAACGGATTATCACTGAATATGAAATAGTTACAGAGGAAATTGAACGTGTAAAGATGAGTATCACTCAACTACAAGAAGATATTAAGGCTAAATTTTTAGAGATGTTCGGCGACCCGGTAACGAACCCAATGGGATGGGAAGCGGCAAAATTTTTTGACGTTACCTGTAAAATAGGTTCGGGCGCAACTCCTAAAGGTGGGGAAGGGAGTTACGTTAACGAGGGTATAAGCCTTATTCGTAGTATGAATGTTTACAATGGTTATTTCAAATATGACGGACTGGCTCATATAACCGACGAGCAGGCTAAACAGCTTGATAATGTGACGGTAAATGAAAACGATATTTTACTCAACATTACAGGGGCTTCGGTTGCGCGTTCGTGTATTGTTCCAAACGATGTGCTTCCGGCAAGAGTGAATCAACACGTTTCAATAATTCGCTGTGAACCGTCCCGTCTTGACCATATATTCGCCAATACCGTTCTAATAAGCGAAAGCTATCAACAGCTTTTGCTGTCTCTTGGAGAATCCAGCGGGGCAACACGGCAAGCCATAACTAAGCAGCAGATTGAAAACTTAATAATAATTCTGCCGCCGTTGGAAACCCAAATGCGTTTCGCAGAGTTCATACACACCGCCGAAAAATCTAAATTTGAGTTCCAGCAAAAACTTAACGCGCTTGATAAAAAGTATAAAGGCATTTTGGAAAATTATTAATTTTTGAATTGGAGGGGAAGCCCCATGAAACAGGACACAATAGCGGCAATATCGACGGCGTGGGGGGAATCTGGAATAGCTATAATCAGAGTTTCGGGAGAAAACGCTTGCGAGATAGCCGCAAAAATTCTCCAAACGCCGGAGCCTCTTGACAAAGTGGAAGCGAGAAAGATGCAGCTCGCTAAACTTTTTGGCAGACCGGCGGGGGATGAAAAAAGCGAAAAAATTGAAAAAAAACCGCGCGATGTTATAGATAATGTTCTCGTCGTGCGTTTTACCTCTCCCAAAAGTTATACCGGCGAAGATATAGTTGAAATCCATACCCATGGAGGTTCTCTTGTCTCTCAGCTTTGCCTTGAACTGTTGATTCGCGGGGGGGCCCGTGCCGCGGAACCGGGGGAATTTACAAAGAGAGCCTTCTTAAACGGGCGCATTGACCTGTCCCAAGCGGAAGGGGTGCTTGGCATAATACGCTCGCGCAGCGAAGAAGCGCTGAAAGCGGCGGCAAGGACACTCAGCGGGGAGCTTTCCGGCTTTGCGAGGGAAATATACGATGAAATTCTTGACCTTCAGGCAAGAATAGAAGTGGGGCTGGACTTCCCGGAGGAGGACACGCCGTATGTCGCGGAAGATGATCTCTCAAACGGAATAGAGACGCTCAAGATGGAACTTGAAGACCTGCTTGACCGTTGTAAAAGCGGATTTTTACTGAGAGAAGGCATCCGCGTTGCCATAGTGGGCTACCCTAACGTGGGAAAATCCTCGCTTTTGAACGCGCTGTTAAAGCAATCCCGCGCGATAGTCACATCCATGCCTGGAACAACGCGGGACGTCATAGAGGAATCGATAACATGGCACGGCGTGCCGATAAGGCTTATTGACACCGCGGGAATACGCGTCCCTGTAAACGAAGCCGAAGCCGAGGGGATAAAAAAGGCAAGGGAGGAATTTTTAAGGGCGGATATATGCCTTTGGGTATTTGACGGAAGCAAGCTGATTGGAGAACAATACGAACTTTCCGAAGACATGAATGAAAAACTGTCCGATTGCGCGACCATTTTTATTATCAATAAAAATGACTTGCCGCAGAAGCTCGACGAGGACTATCTTTGTGTAAAATACCCCGATAAACATATCATATCGATATCGGCAAAAAAAGGCACAGGGATCGACTCTCTTAAAGAAAAAATACTGGACACCGCGGGTTACAGCGGAGGAAATCCGATAGGAAGCGCTTTAAGCTGCGGGCTTAACGTCACGGCAAGGCAGCTCGATGAAGTAAAAAACGCTCTTGAATCATTGTCCGCGGCGGCGGACGCAAAAGATTTAGGCGCGGCTGATTTGGTCGCGACATGTTTATCCCATTCCAGGACAGCGTTGGAAAGACTGCTTGGATTGTCAGGCGATGAAGTGCTGCTTGACAGAGTTTTCAGCGATTTCTGCATAGGGAAATGATATGGAAAAATTTGACGTGGCTGTCATAGGCGGCGGGCCGGCGGGGCTTTTTGCCGCGGGAACAGCCGCGAAAAACGGGGCTGGCGTTGTCCTCATCGAAAAAAATCCGTCCGTCGGCGAAAAATTGCTTATTGCGGGCAAAGGAAGATGCAACATAACGAACGCGGAGGAAGACATGCAGGCATTCATCTCGCGGTACGGAGCCAACGGCAAATTTCTTTACTCCGCTTTAAGCCGGTTTTCCGCTGCTGATACAATCAAGTTTTTCAATTCGCGCGGAATAAAAACAGCCGCGGAAAGAGGGGGGCGCGTCTTCCCGCAGGACGGCGACGCGAATTTGATTTTAAAATGCCTTTTAAGTTTCTGTAAGGAAGGCAATGTCCTGATAAACCGCAATATCGAGGTTAGAAACCTTGTCATGAAGGACAGCTCCATAGACAGGCTCATAGTAAGAACAAAAATGGGAAGCCAGGAGATAGAGGCTAAGAATTATATAATTGCGACCGGAGGAAAAAGTTTCCCAAAAACAGGCTCGACGGGTGACGGGTATATTTTCGCGAAACGGGCGGGACATACGATAGTTCCCCCGCGCCCTGTCATCGTTCCGGTAAAAACGCACGAGACATGGGTAAAACTTGCGAAGGGATTCAATCTCAGGAACGTAAAGCTGACCGCGTGGCTTGGAAATAAAAAAATAACCGAGCGTTTCGGGGAGATGGAGTTCGCGCCTTTTGGGATAAGCGGCCCGATAGTTATGGATATGAGCCGCGAGATACTCGAACACCCATTGCTTGAAAGCGGGAAAATCGGCCGGCAGGACTTCGTATGCCTTACATTGGACCTGAAACCGGCGCTGGATGAAACCACGCTTGTTTCGCGCGTAAGGCGCGAATTTGAGGAACGGGAGGGTGCGCGGTTCGACAACGCGTTGAGGTCGTTCGTTCCCGCGCGCCTTTTGCCGATGATTTTACATTTATCGGACATTCCGCATGATAAACCCGTAAAATTCATTTCAGATGAAGAAATATGCGAGTTTGCGAATTTACTGAAATGTATAAAAATGCATCCCAGCGGGACTGCGGGATTCAATCACGCCATAGTGACCAGAGGCGGGGTATCGCTGAAGGAAATAGACCCTGCCTCCATGCGTTCAAAGATATGCGAAAACTTATGGTTCGCGGGCGAAGTGATAGACATGGACGGGCCGACGGGAGGGTTTAACCTGCAAAATTGCTGGAGCACCGGCGCGCTCGCGGGGGAATGCGCCGCAAGCTGAGAATTGAGAATGGAGAGTTGAGAATTGGGAGACAAAGACTGCTTTGTCTTTGCTTTTGTTTTTCACTCTCCACTCTCCTCTCTCAACTCAACTCAATTCTCAATTAAATTAAGGGGGATGGTTTATAAATGTGCGGGATAATGGGTTACGTGGGGAAAAAAAATTCAGTGGATATAATAATAAGGGGGCTTTCCGCGCTGGAGTACCGCGGGTATGATTCCGCGGGCATGACGGTGCTTGATAACAATGAGTTCAAAACTTTAAAGAAAGCCGGCAAAGTCGCTGAGCTGGAAAAAATGCTTGAATCGGACCCCTTGAGCGGAAATATGGGCATGGGGCACACCAGATGGGCGACTCACGGCGGAGTTACGGATATAAACGCCCATCCTCACATCGGCGGAGATAATATCGTGCTCATACATAACGGCATAATCGAAAACTGGATGGAAATAAAAGAGGAGCTTTCGGGCAGTTATGACTTCATCACTGAAACGGACACGGAAGCCGCGGCATGTTTAATTGATAAAATGTATACGGATTGCATTGAAAAAGACGAAAATGCCGAGCCTGCCCTTGAAGCCATAATAAAAGCCGTTCAAAAAATACGCGGGGCTTTCGCCTTCGTCATAATGTTCAAAGATTATCCCGACCGTTTTTATTGCGTAAGAAAAAGCTCTCCCCTCGTTGTCAGCTGCCGCCGTGAAACGGCGAAGAAAACCCAATTCGAGGCTTTCTGCGCTTCCGACGCGATGGCATTGCTCCCTTACACCGCGGACGTGGTGTATATGAACGAGGGAGAGATAGCCGAACTTTCGGTAAACGGGATAAAATTCTGGGACTTTAACGGAACCGCGCATGAACGTGAAACTATCCATATAGACTGGAATTACGAAATGGCGGAAAAAGGAAGCTATCCGCATTTTATGCTCAAGGAAATAGACGAGCAGGGCGTCGTCCTGCGGCAGACCATTGATAAAAGGATAATTGATAATCACATAAATTTGCGCTCTGACCTGAACTGGAGTCAGGAACAGGTGCGGCAGTGGCGTAAGCTGCATATTATAGCGTGCGGGACTTCATATTATGCGTCTTTAGTGGCGGAAAGGCTCGCGGAGCAATTCACCGGACTTGACGTCAGGGTGGATATAGCTTCCGAGTATCGGTACCGCAACATAAAATGCGGGCCGGACACATTGGCGGTCTTTGTTTCCCAGTCTGGTGAAACGGCGGATACTCTGGCGGCGGAGAGGCTTGCGAAATCAAAAGGCGCTCATTGTTTAGCCGTAACTAACGTGAAAGGGTCATCCCTTGCAAGGGAAGTACACAGTATATTGGAACTGAAGGCGGGGCCTGAAATCGGAGTGGCGGCCACCAAAACTTTCATGGGTCAGCTTGCCGCTTTAAGCCTGTTGATGATGTGGATAGGAAAATTAAGCGGGACTCTGAGCGAAAATGACGAAACGCGCATTTGCTCGGAGCTTTTGCGTCTGCCTTACAAAGTTGAAACTATCCTGTCGCGTCAAAATGAAATTCGCCTGACGGCGGAAAAATACTCGGAAAGCACTTCTAATGCCGGCTTGGAATATGAAGGCTCAAAAGGATTCCTGTTTATAGGCCGCGGGAATCAATTTGCCATAGCGCTTGAAGGAGCCTTAAAACTTAAGGAGATAGCTTACGTCCACGCAGAAGCCTACGCGGCGGGGGAGATGAAGCACGGCCCCATAGCTTTGCTCGACAGCATGACGCCGGTCATAGCGCTGGCGCCCGTTGACTCCATGATGGAAAAAACCATGTCGAATATCGAGGAGGCAAGAGCGCGTAAATCGCCCATAATCTCCGTCACCACGGAGGGAAATAATCTCGTGGATTCGATATCGGATGACTGTTTCTTCGTGCCGCCGACGGAAGAAGAGCTTTATCCGATGCTTACGGTGGTCCCGCTTCAGCTTTTCGCTTATTTCTTCGCGTTCATGAGGGGCTGCGATATAGATAAGCCGCGCAATCTCGCGAAGAGCGTGACAGTTGAATAAGATAAGCAAAAAATTTTTGGTACAGTTATCAATTTCACTGATATGCGCATACTACGCTTTCAGCGGAATTGAATTAACGGTTCTTTGGGGAACGGTCCAAAACTATTCTCCAAGTTCGATGCTGTTTGTATTTTTCATCTCTCTTTTCTCCTATCTGGCTTTAGGGCTGAGGCTGGTATATATGAGGACCCCCGCGCTGCCGCTCTGGGATTGCGTTAAGGCGGGGATTTTATGCCTTGCGGCGAATAATATTTTTCCGGCAAAAGCGGGGGAAGTGATCAAAGCTGCCTGGATTTCGCGCAGAAATGAAATTCCGTTCGCCGCGGCGCTGGGGATCGTTTTCTGGGAACGGTTTTTTGACGTGAATATGCTGCTGTTGATAGGAGTCTGGACGGCCTGGACGCTGAACATTGACTCCGGGCTTTTTATAGGGATACTAATTTTAACGGGCATTTGGATTTCGCTTTTCTTCGCGAAGAAATATCCCGCGTTTTTCCCCGCTCTGTTCTCCAAAATAAAGGTAAACAAACTGACCGTTTTTATTGACACATTGCAGGGAGAGGTCAGCTCGAACCTGACGTTAAAGAGGCTCTCATGGCTGGCCATATCAACTGTTATTGTCTGGACATTCTACGCGGCGGCGGGGATTTTATCCTTTATATACATAGCGGGATTGGACATAAATATAACTCAGGGGCTGTGTATTTTTGCGATAAGTTCCCTTGGAATGTTACTGCCGTCAACCCCGGGAGCTATAGGAGTGTATGAGGCGTCCGCCGTATTGGCTTTATCATGGTTTGGGGTAGATAAAGAGCAAGCCCTTGGAATAGCTCTTTTTTGCCACGCGCTTCAATTTATTCCGACAACGCTTCTGGGCGGGTGCATTGTATTTTTTCAGTCTTGCCGTTACTATGACTCTGTGGTATAGTTTTTAAAGGATAATAAAAAACAAATGCCGCGAAAGCGGTTTTTTTACACGGTATTGTTAAATACCTGCAATAAACAGGAGGAATAATATGGATAAGGGAACATTTCAGCCGCACAGTATACCACGTAAGAGAAAAATAGGGTTTCTTGCCCGGTCAAGTTCGCCGGCGGGGCGCCGCATCCTTCGCAACAGGCGCAGAAAAGGGCGTAAAAACCTTGTTAATGTATGATTAACGGGCACATATATTTTTGAAGTGCCTTGATGAAATATTCGCTGCCAAAAACCATTCGCTTGAAGAAAGGCTGGGAATTTAACCAAGTTTTTCGCACTGGCTTTCGAATTCAGGGAGAGCTGGTGCGTTTGTTGTGTCTGAAAGAAAACTCGCCCCCTGAAACCGAAGCAAATTGTTCGGAACGGCGTTCGCGGATCGGGTTCGCGGTTGGGAAAAAACAGTGCGACTCATGCGGAAGAAACAGGGGGAAAAGGGTCCTGCGCGAAGCTATGCGCCGGCTTATGCCGTTTGTGGCGCCGGGGCTGAACATTGTGGCGACTTTGAAGGATGCTGCCATAAATATTAACGCAAGCGCGGTCGATGTATATCTGGATTCCGCTAAAATCCTCGCGAAACGCGGACTGCTCACGAAAGAATGGCGGAGCGCAAAATGGTGATCAGAGCATTGGAATTGCTAAGACCGCAGAGCATTGTTTGTGTATTGTTTTTTTTCATTGTGGATCGCTTACCACCTTTAGGTAATGCATTGCGGTTTCATGTTTGCTAAGATCGTAATTTTTTTACTTCAGGGCTACAAAAGATTTATATCTCCAATGCTGGGTTATAATTGCCGTTTTATTCCCAGTTGTTCGGAATATGCCATTGAAGCTTACGCAAGGTTTGGTTTTATAAAGGGGTCGTATCTTACGGTATTTCGTCTATTGCGTTGCGCGCCGTGGTGCAAAGGCGGATATGACCCGGTCACGAAGAGTTAAAAAGGAAGGGCTGAACAGAGAAACAAATTTGCTCTCCTTATAAAATCTAAAAGAAGGTGATTTTTTTGTGGCAAATGGTCAGCGACTGGGTGGCAAGACTCCTTTGGACACTGCATTCATTTACGGGCTCATGGGGAATTGCGATAATCCTGTTTACATTGTTGGTTCGCCTTGTTACTCATCCGTTAAACAAGAAGCAGATGAGCAGCATGCAAAAGATGCAGAGGCTGCAGCCTCAGATGAAAGTGCTGCAGGAAAAATTTAAAAATGACAAGGAAGCTTTAAGCAGGGAAACAATGCAGTTATACAGAGATAATAAAATAAACCCTGCTGCGGGTTGCCTTCCATTGTTGGTCCAGCTTCCTATTTTTATTTTGCTGTATCAGGCTTTAAGCGGCATTGTTACGACAGAAGGTTTTTCGGCAACTTTTCTTGGCATTGATTTAGGAGGGTCGGTATACTCTACGGTCATTGAAGCTTGCGCGGCCTCTACCGAGGGGCTTACCGAAGAAGTCATAAGGAATCTTAATATACTTAAAGGCGTGCCTTCATTAGAGCTTGGAATAACAAATGTCGGATACGCCATATTAAGTAACCCTGCGGGACTTCTTAATTTGGGATATTATTTCGCTAACTCGCTCCTGCTTCTTGCGAATGGCGGCTTAATGTGGTATCAGCAGAAGCTTTCCGCGACCGGAAACCCTCAAATGGCGATGATGAGCATAATGATGCCGATACTTATTACATGGATATGCCTTGGCCTTCCCGGAGGAGTGCTGCTTTACTGGGGAACAACTTCGGTGATCGCGGTGGGCCAGCAGATATACACCTCAAAACGGACGAAAGAAGAGATGAGTGAAAAAACGGTGCTTTACAAAGATAAGCCAACGAGGAATCAATGATGAGCGCAAACGTAAGAAAAATAAATTTAGAGGCTTCATCAATAGAGGACGCGATTCGCAGGGTCGCATCGGAATTAAGCGTTCCGGAATCCTGCCTTCAGGCAAAGATATTATCCGAAGGGAAAGGCTTTTTGGGCTTTTTCGGGAAAAAGCTGCAACTTGAAATAACAGTGAACCCTGAAACTGTGAAACGAGCGGAAAACGCGAAAAAAGAGAATAAGGACGCTAACCGGGAAAAACCCGCTGATTCGGATAATAACGAGGATGAAAAATTTGAATTATTAATGAATGAAAGCAAAATATTTATGAAAGAACTTATGCAAAAAATGAACTTGAATGTTTCTCCCCAAATCGCCGGTAATTTCATATCGCTGGACGGAGAGGACGCGGCAATCGTTGTCGGAAGGTACGGCGATACTCTCAAGGCTATTGAGTACATTCTGAATCTGTGCCTGAGAGAGACAAAAGACGTTCCAAGGATAAGGCTTGACAGTGACGGATACCGTGAGCGCAGGACGGCAAACTTGCAGCGCCTTGCCATTTCAGCGGCAAAAAAAGCGGCGGAACGCGGAATGCCAATAAGGCTTGAATCTATGGCCAGTTGGGAAAGAAGGATAGTTCATTTAACGCTACAGGGCAATCCTGACGTGGGGACGGAATCAATAGGAGAATCTCCCGACAGAAAAGTTGTAGTAATGCCGAGGGTAAATCATAATGAGGTCAGGGCGCGCCCGAGGCGGAGATTGCGCAGATAAAGACCGGTTAATGTATCCTATTCTTTTTAAAATCGGAAAACTGGAAATTCAAAGTTATTACGTTTTATGGAGTATTGCCCTTATAACGGCGATGCTCTGGACGAACAGGCGCATTGACAGAAGCGGCTTGCCCGTAAAGGAGACGTCCTCCGTCATATCCTACGCGTTTATCGGAATGATATTTGGAGCGCGTTTTTTTGTATACGTCGCAAACTGGCGGCTGTATTATGAAAACCCCGCGTTTTTTCTTGACATCAACCAAGGCGGGATATCCGAGGTTGGAGCAATAGTTACAGCCATGACGATTGCCTTTGTCATGTGCAGGGTAAAAAAAATTTCTTTCTATGAACTTTCGGAGGCAGTTTCACCCGCCGCGCTTCTCACAATGGCAATAGGAAGGTGGGGATGTTATCTGGCCGGCTGCTGCGGGGGAGTGGACGGACATCCTACGCAGCTTTATTATTCTTTCTCCGCCGCGATAATCCTCTCAATAGTGCTTGCGATCGAAAACTATAACGCAAGAAAAGGAGTAATATTCAAATATGGAATAATTACGCCCATCGGACTTGCCCTTTACTCAATGTCAAGGATATTTATAGATAAATACCGCCTGGAAGCCAACACAAAAGGAATGATAATGTCAGGCAGAGTTCTCGTCATATGCGCGGTAATTTCGCTCGTATGGATTATCTTTTCAATGTATCGTATTCGCGAGGAGCAACGCGACGGAGCGATCCAGTAATCTTTTATCTTTAATAATTGCGCATTGCTTTTGTCTTTCTCATAAAATCTTCATAAATGATTGTTAGAATCCCTAACATAAAGCCTAAATAAATTTTTTTGGAGGTGTATGAATAATGTCAACAAAAAAGAAATTTTTATCCGTATTTTTTGCGGCGGCCGCTATCGCGTTTTTTTCCACGGTTGTATTCGCGGCGAGTTCTTTGCCTATCGGCGCAACGTTGCAGGAAAATCCTGTAAAGAAGATTGCAAAGGAGCTTTCCCCCGCGGTGGTCAATATCGATGTAGAATCAATGGTAGCTCAGTCCTTTGGCGGATTTGGCGGACTGGAAAACGACCCGCTTTTCAGACGTTTCTTTGGAGAGGAATTCAGGCGTTTTTCGCGCTCGGTCCCGATGAAAGGACGCGGTTCCGGTTTCATAGTTTCAAATGAGGGCCTGATATTGACAAATAATCATGTTGTGGACGGCACAAATAAAATAACGGTAACTCTTTCCAGCGGAAAAGTTTACGACGCGAAAATAATAGGCAAGGACCCGACGTTTGACCTTGCGATAATAAAAATAGACGGCGAAGAAGATTTTCCCGTAATAGAAATGGGGGATTCGGACGCGATCGAAGTTGGAGATTGGGTGGTGGCTATAGGCAATCCTTATGGGCTTGAGCATACCGTGACGGTCGGCGTGATTTCCGCTAAAAACAGGAGCATACAGGCCCGGAACTTAAATTTCGACGGGTTTCTTCAGACCGACGCGGCAATAAACCCGGGGAACAGCGGTGGGCCGCTTATAGGGCTTGACGGGAAGGTAGTGGGCATAAACACGGCAATACTTCCCTATGCGCAAGGGCTTGGATTTGCTATCCCCGTAAATATGGCGAAGCAAATAATGAGTGACCTTGTGGAGTTCGGATCGGTAAAAAGAGGATACCTTGGCGTATCGGTGCAAAACCTGAACAATGAATTCAAAGAGGCGTTTGAGCTCGATACGGATGAAGGTGTAGTGATAGGTGATGTCCTGGCAGGAGAGGCAGCCGAAAAAGCGGGCATGAGACGCGGGGACGTCGTAACGCATATCAACGGGGAGAAAGTCAGAAATGTATCGGCGTTTGTGAATAAGATCCGTTCTTTCTCTCCGGATACAAAAGTAAAACTCAGCGTGATACGGGAAAAGAAGCCTGTAGAAATAGAAGTTGTGCTTGGAGTAATGCCCGGACCAATCGTCGAACAGGGCGGAGACGGGCCGGATATATTTGGGAAATTAGGAATGACCATAGCCCCTGTAAATAAAGAGCTTCAAAATAAATACAAAATCGATTCGGACAGAGGGCTTGTCATAACAAGGGTAACTCAAGGGTCTGACGCTCACGCAACCGGGATTTCCGAAGGGGACGTGATATTTGAGGTGAACAACAGCAGAGTAAATAGCATTGCTGACCTAAATAAAGCCGTTACCAACAAAAGATCGCTTGCCCTCTTGGTCTGGCGCGACGGAAAAACTTTCTACGTTCCAATGAAAATGCCGAATTAAAGTAGTGGTGAGTATGGGATAGAAAAAGGCTCGAAAATTTAGTCCCCGCTATTATGCGGGGATTTTTTATAGCGCCTCTCAAAATCATGCACAAAGTTCAGGCACATAAAACACTGTAAAAACTAAATTTAGTATCGAAAAGTTTGTACAGAAAAGAGCCAACGGCTCTAAGGAGAATTATAGCAGTTTCAC
>Ga0099364_10001411_pt1 | contig 39855 bp, 26 predicted proteins | sample TergutTh196P3_FD_73070 | JGI IMG/M metagenome (GOLD analysis project Ga0099364, IMG submission 73070) | Microcerotermes parvus P3 segment gut microbial communities from Pointe-Noire, Republic of the Congo - Th196 P3 | ecosystem: Host-associated > Arthropoda: Insects > Digestive system > Gut ... | reverse complement strand
AGAGAGCTTCGTCTAAGGTTTTGTAGCCTGAGGCGGCGTCAAGGGTGGCAAAAAGAAGGTCGTCCGAAGCGCTTATTGCGCCTATTGTAATTGCCATGAGTGCGACTGCCGCAGGTCCTGCCGAGCCAAAGCTTGCCACTGTCATAACTGTTGAAGCTACTGCCGCGGCTATGGTTCCGGCTATTTCTCCTACAAAACGGAGAGACGGCGATTTAAACCAGCTTCCTTCGTCGTTCCATAGTCTTTTTTCCCAGGGTGCCAGTTTAAGTTCTGCAAGTCCTTCGGCATCAATTCTTGCCCAATGGAAGTAGTCTGTTAAAAGTCTGCCTAGTTCTCCGTCTCCTTTGTCGTTCTCTATGTCAAAGTCAGGGGAGTTTCCTATGTGTGTTCCAAAGGCTCCTTTGTTGTCATAGCCGTCGCCGAATATGTCTTTGGCAAGTTCCTCAACCTCAATATAAACATTTTCTACAAGCCCTCTTATAACCACTGTGTCCAAAGAGGCAAGGTAGTTTTCGTCTATATTTGTCCTAAGAATAACCGTTTCCATGACATAGTTTTCATAGCCTTTAACTATGGCTGTTTGTGATATAACCGGGGTAAAAAATGTGGAGCCTTTTACAACTTCTTTTCTGTAATCGTTTCCGCTTCTTGACCAAAGGCCGTTAAAGATAAAATGGTGATCCATGTTTTCTCGGAAGTCTTGGTTTGCCACGGCAACATTGGCTTCAAGGTTTTTAACTGCGTCCTCTGCGGCAAACCGGGCGTTAAGGGCAAAGATTCTTGTTTCCCTGTCCGCTATTTCGGCATTTGTCTGCTTTGCAAGGTCTGCCGCGGCTGTCTTTGTAAGGCCTGCATCCCATGTTGAATAGCCGCCCATGCCGCGCATTATTGCTATAGAAGCGGTACCGGCAATGCCGTTTACAGCACCCAAAGCGTTTTGCATATTCGCTATTCCCGAGGATTGTAAAAGTTCCGCCATAAGGGTTTGGGCCTGCGGAATAGCGTCTCGGATTCCAAAGGGTTCCCTTGTGTCCATCATTCGGGAGAGTCTTTCGCCTTCTGTGCCAATTAAAGACAAGAAGGATTCCGAAGAGGCTTGATCCGCCGCCATCGCTGCCATTTCCAGCCAGGCTTCTTTGTCCTCAATACCTGCAAGATACGCTATGGCCCATTCGTCGCTTACACGGTTGTATTCGTTTTGGAAGTTGGTTCTCCATTGCAGGTACGCTTCTTCCATTTTTTTAAAACTTGCTGTCCAATCGTTTCTTCCGTTTTCAAAGATAAGAGCGGCTGAGTTTTGCCATTCATCGTATTTTTCGGAAATACCTAAAATCATTTGGTTCCACTCAACTTCTCTTGCCATAAACTCCGCAATGTATCGGGCTTCAAGAGTTTTTGCTGTTAAGGATGATAATTCATTTCCTAATAAACTAAACTCATTGTAAAAATCAACTTTCATGTCCAAATAAATGGAAAAATCATTCGCTAATACGGTAAATATGTTGTTAAGATGATTCTTGCTCGCTGCCGCGTTGTTTCCATAAGCGTTAATGGCTGCTTCTTTTAAAGTGTCAATGCCGGAGGTTCCTGCAATGTACGATTCTACAGCGGCAAGAAATCCGGTTTCGTTTACTTGTTGTGTGTATGCGTCCTTTTGCCAGCGGTTTTCTAAAGTTGTTTTGGCATCTTCTTCCTTTCTTTTTGACCAGTTTAACATTCCAACAAGGGCGTTTGGAATATTTAAATATTCGCCCGTGTTTTCCGCCTGCATTGTTTCCCAGGTTTTTTTAAGTTCTGCAATTTCATTTTCGTTGAATTTTTCAGTTGTTAATAAGGTCAGCTCTATATCATTCCAGTCAATAAAAGAGCCGTCCTGTTTTGCTGCTTCGTAAATATCAAGCTTATTGCATGAAGTTAAATATGCCTGCGATAAATTTTGGATAGATAAAAAATTGTTTTTTATGCCTGTTATCCAATTATTTGCATAGCTGTTTATCTCGGATGTTATTCCGTCTATTCGTAATAATGCATTGTAGTTTCTCTCTCTCATTTCGTAATGAAGACCTGCTGATATAGGGAAAAAAAACCAAAGATCTGTTTTTCCCTTGGCATATAAATAATGGCCGTTTACTATGTGATAAGCGCGTTGGTATAAATTAGAAGTAAACATTTGGGTAAAACCGTAATAATAATCTTTTCTGCTTTCGGTTAATGTAAGAATAATATAGTATTCCAAATCGGCCTTTTCTGTTTCGCTTAATTCTTCCCATGCCTTGCGGGAAAGTTCCGGCAGGTTAGAAATGATGGAGTTTAATTCATAAGAAGATGAAAGACTTACTTCTGGAGCAATACCCCAGTCTTGCTGGATTGATACTTCGCCTAATGAGCCGCCTTGTTTTAATTCTCCTATTCCGTGTAAATATTCTTTTAAAAACAATAAATCTGTATTGTTTTCTGTTAAAGTTGTTAAATAATATTCTCTTGCAAGTGCCCATTGGGAATATTTGTTGTTGTCTGTAAAATATTCCGCCATTCTTTCGCTTAAACTTTTTAAAGATTCTTCATAAGTGCTTATGCCATAGCGTTCGCCTTCGGGAATAAAGACGGTTGTAAAGAACTTTTCAAGTTCGTTTAAAGTGTCTTCATCTGTGTTACTAAATGCCAGGCGTCCGTCTTTTACGGTTAGTTGTTTTAATAATTCGTAATTGTTTAAATCTATTCCGCCAAGCTGATGTAAAGCATTTTGATATTCCATAAATAATTTTTCGTTATTTATAAATTCCTGCTCGGTGCTTGATACAACAAGCTCAACCGCTTCCATAGTTTTTATTTTTCTTACAAAACCCTGCTGATACGCGGTATAAAGCATATTATATTCGGAATCTTCATAAGGACGGCGGCTTTCTCCGGTATAGATGTCCGAAAGCACGGTTAAAACTGTCTGTGCTCTTAATAATTTTGATTTGCTGTTTTCGTAATCTGTAAAGTCTATGCCCAAATACGCGGTGCTTGCCCATCTTTGAACAGCGTCTTGTTTTTCATATTCAAAACGCTTTTGGTCCGAATTCTCATGAGCCTTTTTTAATGCGCCGTATTGAATATCATACAAAGAACCAATGTTAAGAAAAACCTGCGATTCTAAAAAGTATTCGTTTCTTACCGCATTATATTTATTTTCCTGAATTAATAACGCATTGTAAGCGTCTTCTAACTGTTGTTCCGCCTCGCCGGAAGATAAAGAAGCATCATAAGCTTTGCCAATGTTTGCAATCTCATTTAATCCTCCAAGTACAATATTAAAATCACGGTTTAAATCATTAGACGAGTTATGATAAAAATTAAGAAATATGGCAGAACTGCCTGCAGAATTGTTTAAATCTGCCTGCGAGAAAATTTTAAATGCGTCATTTAATCGATTTGTAAAATATACTGCGGCAAAAAGGGTGTCTTGTATAACTCCTTCTTTCCATGAAGAAGATGAAGCTGTTTCTGAATTAATATTTTCTATATACCCTTCCAATAAATATTGACGCCAGTGTTTTTCGTCTTTATCATTTTGTAAATGAGCCGCGTAATATTCCGTTATTGCTGTCTGCCAAGCGTAAATTTCATATTCCAGCCATTCGGGTATAACCATAAAACAACTGTAAAATTCCTGCAAAAATACTGTAATGTCTTTTACATTGTTAAAAATAGTTTCCGCATCCGGCAAAAAAGAATCATCTTGTTTAATATTATAAGCTGTAAATAAAGACTCAAGCGATTTTTCCGTTTCTTGCCAAAATTCTTTTAATATATATGAATTTAAAGGGGCAAGATTAATATATAGTTCAAAAAGTCTTAAACAATAATTGTATTCGCCGGAATCCGCCTCGTTTAAATCTTTTAAAAGCTGTTCATAAACATTTGCTTCTGTAAGATTTTCGCCTTTTACTTTATAATACCAATCCGTGCTGCTTGTATTGTTAGAAAGCAGCATTATCCCGGCAAGATGCATTTCTTTATCTATGCCTGTTACATTGTCAATTTCGTTAATCAGGGTGTTAAGTGTAATTTTTGCGGCTTCTTCCTGTTCGGCTATTCCCCAATTTAATCCGTATTCAAGAACAGATTTGTAAACAGCTTCATTCCCGGATTTTAGAAAAAGTTTGTAATCATCTATTAAGTAATTGTAGTTTGCGTTCATATCCGCTAAATAAAACTCTTTACGGTTAATTATATTTGCGTTTAAAAGCACATAATAATTTGTATTCAATTGGCTTAATTTTTCTTCTTCCGCTTTCATTTTTATTATAAGCTCGTTCAAAATTTCCTGCTGTTTTTGAATATCTTCGTTAATTGTATTTAATTTTAATAATTCCGCTTCATAAACGGCAATAGAATCATTATATGCTTTCTGTGCGGTTTCCCATGCGCGAATTCCTTCGCCATCTGTTATTCTTCCGGCGGTAATTTCCTGCGCATAGTTAATAACGGCTTCGGCAATTTCAGTTTTCCTTTCCCAGTGTAATACAAGAGACTGTGCCCTTATAAGTGCAAGTTGATATTCATCAAGGAAAAAATCTTCGCTGGACGCACCGGGAGATAAAATATCTTTTAATAATCCGGTTCCCAAAAGTTCCGAATAATTGGCAAGAATTCTATTGCGGGCATCCAAAGCATTTTGTATGTAAGATGCATACAAAGTTCTTGTTTTTTCCGCTTCTATACTGCCATTAGGCTGGTTCTCCCAAAACTCTAAATGTTCTTTGGCGGAAAGTGCGGCGGAAGAACTAATAAGATACATGTCAATTAATGCCTGTACTTTTACAGTTCCTTCTCCAATCCGCATTGCCATATTAAGCTCAAATTCTTTTCTTGCGTCCGTTATGCTTTTTTCAAAATCTTCGGAAATACTTTTGAATAATGCTTCGCCGGATTCAAACAGTTCTTTTGCTTTTAATTCCCAATTTCGCTGCTGTTCCTCGAATAATGCAAATGCTTCCATCCAAATTTCTTCGCCTTCGGAGAAAAGTCTAAAGGAATCCTGCTCCCATTCAATGCGCCGAACAAAAAATCTTTCTTCGGCTTCTTCCCATGCTTTAAGTCCTCTGTCAAACTGCTCCTTGTACAAGGCAAGCCATTCTTCGCCCATTATTGCAAGATCGCCTGTTCCGGCATAAGCCGCTTCTATTCTTGCGTTCAGTTCTTCTATTCCCTGTTCGCAGGTTTTTTCTGTTTCAGCTAATAAATTTTGTGTAAAAATACGCGCCGCTTCGTCATCGCTTTGCTTCCTTAAACTCCATATATCCCTTGTCCTACGGCTTGTTAAAATTCTTTCTTCCCTTGCGGCTATGTTTTCAAATTCCCGTTTTAATGAACCGGATATTTCTATTCCGGTTTCCCTTATTAAAGAAGCCATGCTGCCGCGCATTTCTTGCGGAATATACGCTAACAGTTCTGTATAAAGATTTTCCAAAACATTGTTAAAAGAAGTGCTGTTATCTTTTACAATTTTATCCGCTTCATTACGCCACATTAAAAGATCTTGCGAAAATTCCCTGTTGTCCTCAGGACGGATAATTAAAGGGTTTCCGGTTTTGTCGTCAAAAATGATGTTTCCTTCTTCGTTCAAATGCCATGTATAACTTTTTTGAGTTTCGCCAAGTTTTAAGGATAACTCCATTAATGCGTTTTCCGCAGCTTCGCCAAAAAATCTTCCAATTAACCATTGCGAAAATCTTCTTTCCAGTTCTTCTTCGCTCCACTTTTCAAGCTGCCCCCTGGCTTCTTCAAAAAGTAATGGATTGTCGTACAAGCCTCCGGCAATAAGCTCCCAAGCGTTAATTGCCTGTGTTATTCCCAGTTTTGCTAAAGATAACCAACGGTTGGTTTCTAATTCTCTGTCTGCTCTGGAAAAGTGATTGTCAAAAGTTGACATATTAAAACCTTTGACATCCACGGGCATTGACGAGCTTGGCTGTGCAAATGCTATTGTTGGAATTAATCCAAAAATAAAAATAAAAATTAATAAAATTGATACTGATTTGTCAAAAAAATTGATAAAAAATTTCTTAAACATAGTTAACTCCTAAATCAGATTTTAAGCCCCGCACAAGCGAGACTAAAGACGGTATTACCGTTATTGAACAAATTAATGAACAAGTTACTCCCAAAGCGCCAACCAGGGATATTGTTCGTATTAATGTGTTCGCCCCTTCTTTTAAAAAAAGAAAGGGAAGGGCACCTGCGGCAGTTGTTGCCGTTGTTGCCAGCAATGCCGGCATTTTTTTTCTAAGTGCCAAATAAATGTTTAATGCTGTTGTTTCCTCCTTGTTTTTAGTTTTTTGATGCAGTCCGTCAACGCAAAGAACTGCGGCGTTAACTGTCATGCCGCTTACCGCAATAAACGCACAGGCTATTGCCAAATTGTATGTACTGCCGGATAAAGCAAGGCTAAGTGCGGGAATAGACAATGACGGCGGAATTGCGGCAAGTACAATTAATGGAACTGTAAAAGATTCATTAATAGACGCGATGATCATGTAACAAAATAAAATTGCCATTACAAGCGAAAGTACGGTTGCAGACAAGCTTTCAGCCTGGCGGATTGCCTCAGGATCAAATTCGATTGAATAACCGGGCGGCAGATTAATTTTTTCAAATACAGGTAAAAGTTCTTTCCTTACCCGCCTTGGATCCATTGGTTCTGTTGTAATGGTTATAGATGCCGATCTGCGGCGGTCGTTTCTTCTAATGCTTGAAAATTCAATTTCTTCCCTTTTTTTCATGAGTGTGTCAATGTGAATTGCCGTGTTATTCGTGCCCGACACAAGCAGATTAAGCGCAGTCTCTCTGCTGGAATTGCCGCTTGTTGTAATTCGTACATCAATTTCGCCGTCTTGGTTTCTTTGTGCGGTTTCTATCCGTTTATAGGCAACAGGTCCGTAAACTCCGGCGCGTACTTTGTTAGCGGCGTTGGAAAAAGCAATTTTTGTTTCTGCAAAAATATCCCTATCCGGCAGAAGGATTAATTTTTTGCTTCCCTGTTTAAAATTTAGAACCCTGTCACTAACAATTGGATGATACTCGCTGATATAGGCTAGTTCTTCGGCAAGCTCTCTGCATTTAGCGGTCTCGTCTCCGTAAATATTAATTTCCCAGTATCGTTCATGGTTTGAATTTTCATGAAAGAAAACAAATCCGCCCGGAATATAAATTTCTTTTGCCAAATTGCGTACAAGATGTGCCTGCATAATTTTTGGATCAAACGAGATTAATAAAGAACCTGAACCTGTCCGCGCTCCTGTTTCTACATTTTTTATACCGATATTTTCCGCAAGTTCCGCGCTGTATGAGGCAAGTAAACGGTCTGTCTCTTCTTTTAAAAGCCCTCCGTCAAATTCAATCTGTGCATATACCGAATCTTCCGAACTATGACTTGCCGTATCAACTCCTTTGTTAAAGAGTGCGAAAATTGCTGTCATCGTTAGAATAATGGCGGCTCCTAAAATAAAAGCCGGATAACGCACACAGAATTTTACATTCATAGCAAGAAGTCTGCATAACCTTCGTATAAATTTCTTAAAAAAATCTATCTTTGTGTTCTCTGTGTAAAAATTATTTGTTTTCCACATTAGCAAAGGCGGCAAAAGTGTAAGGCTTATAACAAGTGCGGTAATGCATACAACAGCAATGGAAAAAGCTATTATTTTTGCATTTTCATCTTCTATACGGGTTAATGGCAGCAGAGCGGCGGCGGTTGTTGCTGCTCCGGCTGTAAGCGGTCCTGCCAATTCTTTTAATGCCGATGCCGCAGAAGAATAACTTTTACACCTGCGGATTTTTTCTGATGACAAAATAACAGCGTCAACCGCAGTACCAACTCCTGCGGCAATGCCTGCAAGCATCATTTTATTTATGGATAAACCTCCAATTGAAAGAAGAGCCATCGAAATTAAACAGATAATTGGAATGGATAAAGCACAAAAAACTCCGCGAATAATAACTCTGTTCAGTAAAAAACTAATGAGCGCAACCATAAACGCGCCGAATAATGCCGCATTTAATACCGAGCGAAACGCTTTTGCTTCCTCTGCGCCAAGATCAGACAATACAATAAACTCCAGGGGCAGATCCAATTCTGCAAGTGTTTTTTTTATATCCGAAGAAAGTTTTTGCAAGTTCGCGCTGTCTTGACCCATAATCGCAATGCCTGCTGTTTTTTTTCCGTTTAACCGTGAAAGAATATCCGGTTCTCTTTCTTGTTCGCTTATAACTGCAATGTCCGCAAGAGTAACAAACTTTCCATCTCCAAGAGGAATAAGCGCGTTTTCCAGCTCTTGTTCATTGTTGTAACGCCCGTCCACCGTAACAATAATCTCTCTGCTTACATTAGTAAGCAAATTGTTTTGTAAAACAAAACCGCCGGAAAAAACAGAATCGTTCATTCCCAAAGTGTATGCAACAGACATTGGTTCCAGTCCAATCGCCGTAAGTTTTTCCTGATCAAGAATAATAAAAATTTGTTTATTGCCAACTCCTGATACAAGAACTTCTCCCGCTCCTTCAAGGCTTTCAAGCCTTGGCTTTACAACTCTGTCCAGTAATTCATTTGATGCCTCATCAGAAAAGACAGCGCATGACCACACAGGTACTCTGGAATTATTAGAGCTTAAAATTTCCGGTCGCTGCACGGATGACGGCAATGTTTCATAAACTCTTTGTACCGCATCTCGCACCGCTTCATAACGCCCTCTTTCCCGTAAAGAGCCGCCGGATTTAAAACGGATAAAAACGCTTGAAAGGCTGTTTTCGCTGGAACTTTGCGCGGAAAAAACCCCCGGAATGGCGAATAACGCATCTTCCAAAGGAATGGTAACGCTTCGTTCCATTTCTTCGGCATCAATGCCGTAGTGCCTGATTTTTATAACATAAGAACCTCCTTTGGTTTCAGTAATTTTTTCTGTGGAATCTAAAATAATAAAAATTGATACCGCACAAATTCCCGCAAGAATACAAAGAGCCGCTTTTTTTCGTTCCAGCCAAGTTTTCATTCTGCCTCCTTTGTTTGATTTTTCCATTTAAAAAAGCGGATAAGTACATGGGGAATAGCGAATAAACTTAGCAGGGTGGATGCTATAAGCCCTCCCAACATTGCCGCCGCCATTGATTTTTGCGAATTACCCATTGGCGACAAAATTAACGGGAGCAGTGCGAATATAGTTGTTGTAGTTGTTATTAAAATAGCCTGTAATCGTTCTGCGGCTCCGTGGCAAACTGCTTCTGTAACAGATACTTCTGTTACATAAAAAGTTTCGCATATTTTTTGGTCGCTAATTTCATAAAGGATTAAACTGTTATTTACAACAAGTCCAAAAAGAGCAGTTAACCCAAGTACCGCGCCGGAATCAATTTTAGATCCGGTTATTAACAGTGCAGGTCCTGCTCCTGCCAAAGAAAAAGGAATACTAAGCATAAGAATTAGCGGAAGCAGGAAAGATTCAAACTGAGCGCCCATTGTCATATAAAGTAAAATAAGAACAAGTAAAACATATAACACCAATGAATTTTTATAACGGCTAAAAGCTGATTCATCCGCACGGGCGGCTGTATTATTTATTTCTGCAGGAAGTTTCTTTTCTGCTAAAATATCCGCGTATAAAACATCGCTGCGGTTAAGCCGTGCTAGAGCCGCTTCTGCTTCTTTTCTTTCAATTCTGCCAAGGGAGCCAAGATACACCGCTTTTCCCTGCGGAGTTCTTATTGGGATTTGCTCTAATGATATGCTTTGTCCGGTTACTCGAACATCAAGAGGCTGTCCTTCAATTTCCAGTCTTGCCGCAACAACTCCCTCGTTAAGAACATACAAGGTTTCGGCTATTTGCGCGGCAGGTATGGATAAAAAAGCCGCCGCTTCCCTGTTGGGGTACAGCCTTAGTTCAGGTCTTTGCCCTTGCGGTCTAAAATTTACATTTATATTTGCGTTTTCTAAATTATTTTTTAAAACGGCAGCCTGTTCCGTAAGCTCATCCCTGTTTTTTGCGCTTATAACAAAAGTTCGTTCGCTTGTTAATCCAAGCAATGTTTCTGTTTTATCTTTTGGAAGATAAACCGAATAAGAAAGATCCCCGTGCATAAAAGCCATAAATGCGTTTATTTCAGCTAATGCTTTTTCCGGTTTTATGTTTTTTTCCAATATACAGCGGAAAACAAGCTCTTCTTTTATGTAATCAATATCCGCCCTGCGGTTTATATCTTCTTCTTCCGCGCCTGCTCTTCCAAAAACTGTTTTAACAAACGGCAGCCCTGAAACATTAACAGAAACTTCTTTTCCAATTTCTTCAATTGATTTTAGAAGAGTTCCTGGAGGTGTTGTTAACGAAATATGAATCTCTTCAACTTCATCCGGGTTTACAAAAACCACCGGTCTTGCGGCTAAACTGAAAATTCCAATTATTACCATAAAGGCCGCAATGGAAAAAACCCGCCCCGGATGGTGAATAAGAAATAAAAGAGAATTTAAATATTTCTTTTCAAGGCTGCCATCTGTTAACACAGTTGTTAATTTAGTTGTTAATTTGTTTTTTTTATTTGTATTTGGAAAAAGTCTGTACAATGAAGGCAGACAAAATTGTGCGTAAAACCATCCTGCCGTAACAGAGGTTACTAACGCTATCGCTATATCGCCGAACAAGCTTCCCAGCATCCCCGGTAAAAAAATAATCGGCAGGAACACTAGAGCGGTAGTCAATGTTGAAGCTATGCTGGAGCCCGCAATTGATGAAGCTTTGTTTCCAATTTCTTCAGGTTTTGGCACGGTGTCTGTTTTTCCAAAAGATCGATGCAGTAAATCCAAAACAATTACACTAATGTCGGAAACAAGACCAATGCCCATTGCAAGACCGCCCAGGCTCATGCTGTTAAGCGATTTTCCAAAAGCAAAAAGAACGATAATGCCTGCGGCGGCGGAAAAAGGAATTGCAAATGAAGCAAGAAAACTGTATTTAAAATTACGAAGAAAAATTAATAAAACCGTTACAACTGCGGCAATAGCAAGAACGGCGGAAATTAACAAACTTGTTATTCCGCTTACAAGAGAAGGAGTTGAATCATAAACAATTTTGATAAGTGCGTCTCTTGAAAAAGCAATAGCCGCTTCATTGACGGCTTTTTTTATATCGCGCGACAACCGTAGCGGATCAGAGCCGGGTCTGCGGTAAATTTCCAAAGCTGCGGCTTCTATTCCGTTATAAACAAACGCACTTTCCCGCCGTGCGAAAGAAGAACCAAGAAACCCCGCATCTTCTACGGTTAAAGTTCCATCTGCAACGGGTAAAACTATTTTTGAAAGATCATAAACAGATTCGGGTCTTCCTGAACTTATTATAACAAGCTCCATGTTTCCCTCTTTTGCGTTTCCTGCGGGAATATCCGAAATTTCCTGTGCCAAAAGCCCGGCAAACTCGGAAGGGGAAATGCCAAGCGCGGTTAACCTTTGCACATCCAGCGAAAGGCGCTGCTCCGCTGTTTCTCCGCCAACCAAAACAACAGAGCCTGCTCCGTCTATTCTTCGCAATCTTGCGCGTAACTCGTACTCGGCAAGTTTTCGTGCAAATACAGAATTACCATTATGAGAGCTGACGGCAATTATTGCGTGTACTTCGTTTTCAGAGCCGCCGCTTGTAACTGTCGGCTTGCGCACACCTTCGGGAAGTGAAGGATATACAGAGTCGATCGCTTCCCTGACAAGAACGGCAGCCGTCATAGGATCTGTTCCCCAGCGAAAATCCATGCTGATTAATGAACGGCTGTCACGGGAAATACTGCGGATTTTTTCCAATCCTTTAATTGGGGAAAGTCCGTCTTCCAGCGGAATTGTAACAAGGCTTCTCATTTCGTTAGCTGCCATTCCCGGATAAACCGTTTCCACTGTAACCCGCGGAATAGAAATATCCGGCAGTCTGTTAACAGGCAAAGAAAACAGCGAGAAAACAGCCGCAATAATAACAGATGCCAAAATCATTACAACTGTAACGGGGCGGCGTACAAAAAGATTAATTAAACCATTCATGTTTACCTACTTTACTACCGAAATTATTTGCGGCTTTTCGTTTTTATTACCAAGACTATCGCTAAGTCCTGCGCCAATTTGGAAATAAATAATTCCAAAATTGGTGGAGTTTGTTAAAATGCCCGCAATTTCAATTCTTTGGTATTCTTCCCACCCTGTATGCGGATCAGTAATGGAAAAATTATTTGTTTTTACAAGCTGCGGAGAAAAATTAATTGCATAATTGGAAGATTCAATACGAAAAAGTTCCATGATGGAAAAAATATTTATTTCTGCGACAGAATCAAAATAAAGTTCTATCCATGTTAATACATTCACACTTGAAGGATAAAAATCATCAGAGATAGGAATAATTTCAAAAATTGATGCTGCTCCGGCTGAAAATAACTGTAAGTTAACTTCGCTTTGGGGAGCCATTGGCATTCTAAACCCCATAAGTTCAGGCGGTTTTGAATTTTCTCCGTTCGCAAAAATCCTAAAAACATATTCGTCTTTGCTTTCGTTTCCGGTATTGTCTTTTACGCCGGGTTTTAAAATAATTTTAAATCTGCTTTCAAAAGACGGAATGGTATCAAATTTAAAAATAAATTCCGTGCCTGTTTCGGATTCCAAAATAAAAGACGGAGCATCTTCGGTACTTAAATTATTTCTTACGGTAATCCGGTCAACATCTTCGGAAAATGTCAGTAAGAGTTTGTCTTCTTTTTCCCAGCCTTCGTTTTCCGCGTCTGTGTTTAAATCGATCAATTCGCCGTCTTTTGTTATTCTTTGTGCGGTTAATAAATACGGAGCTTCTTTGTCTGTGCCAATACTAAAAATACTTAAAAAATCATTTCCAATATTCATTCCGTTAATATCAGTAAGTAAAGTTGATAAACGAATTTCATATCTTGTTCTTTGGCTCCAGGGTTCTACAGGCGTAAAAATTGCCAGAGTGTCATTATTTTCCAGCCGCCATGAACCTGTCATAGAAGGACTAAAAGATACGCCGGAGTACAATGAACTTAGCGAAACAGGAATAGAAAATTCAAGCTGAACTTCCGTTCTAAGATCGTCAATTTCATCATACGGCTGCGGATAATACGAAATTAAAACAGGTCGCTCGCTGCCCGGTCTTGTTGTAAAGCTGCGAATAAAAGCGTCATCCATAGAAAGACCGTTTGTATCATGGGCATCTGCAGAAAGGTTTATAATGTAATCTGTATTTATTTCAAGCGGTGTTGATGGAATATACGCCATGTGTTTTCCGCTCCACAAAAAAGTTCCTCTAACACGGTCTCCGTTTCCGGTAAGCGAAAAATTGCGTTCAACGCTTCCTCTGTTTGGTTCCATTGAAAAGAAAAGAGAGACTGTCAACTGTTCAGAATCCGAATGATACCCCTCGCCGGGCGACCATGAAGAAACTTCAAAAAGACCAAATCTTAAAATATCACATGAGTTAAATAAAAATATGCAGACGATTGTAAGTAAAAGCGTTTTAATTTTCATTTACTGCCTCCAAATAAATGTTTATATCCTCTTTCATATAAATTCCTGCCGAGGTAATTCCGCCTCTGCCTCCGGGGATTGTAAGCCTGTAATAATTTCTGCTTTTTTCATCGCCGGGTTTTAATCCTTCCCAGCGCATAAAAATACGGTCATCGGAAACCCAGCTTACAAATTGAAGCGCAACAGGAGAGGCAGATCTTGGAAAAAACGGAGATAAAATAATTCTTTGCGTAATATTTTGCTTTTCTTCGTTATTCAACGGTAAAGAAAATCTGATTGAAAAAGCGGCTTCTCCTATTCCAGGTTCAACGCGAACAGGCAGTATAATACCGGAAGTTAAATTTTCTACTGCAGGATTACCGTTGTCATTAAAGGAAATTACATTTAAATACGGAATATCCGGCAAAAATGAAACTCTGTATTCATTGCCTATTTTTAGTCCTTCGCTGTCTCTTGTTTCCCCTGAAATTATTAGAGTATAAACAGTTTCCGGCTCCGGGTTTCTTGTAAAAATATAGACAATTTTATTTTCATCTAACATTTCCGTACGGCCTGTCAAAGATGGTTCAAAACGCATGGAGCGAAGAACGCTTTCACCCATTGGCTTGCTAAACTCAACGGCTATTCCTTCGCCTAACGCTAAACCGTTTTCAATATCCTTGCCGGTTGCACTCCAATTTCCGTAAGAAGAAGCAACGGGATAAACCCCTGCTATTTCAGGCAAGTCCAAATCCAAATTTGTAGTAAAAGAGCCTGAATATTGTTTTGGGAGCGGCACGCCGTCTATACTTTTTGCGGATTCTTTTATATTCCATGTGTAGGAAGTCCATGCAGAAAGCGATCTATCGGCAATAACTCTGATTGTTTTATCATCATCTTGCCATTCAAAAATTTTACTGCCTACTCCGTCTATTGAAACTGCGGATTCTACAGAAAGCCTGTTCATGGGAACGGTAAAATGCAATTCAAGAGCAAAATCGTTTGTATTTATTGCTTCCCCCTCTGCAGGATAATGCCGTTCAAGTAAAGGAGGAGTAATTTTGTTAATTGCATAAAACGAAACAAAATGTTGAAGGCGTAAGTCTCTTCCGTCTGTTGATCTAAGAGTTCCATTAATGGATAATGTGTATCTTATGCCCGCAGTCCAGCCGGAAACAGGCACAAAATAAAGACTATTGCCTTGCCAGTTAGTATCGCCTCTTACTGCTCCCAAATCAGAAGATACTTGAATACTTCCTTCGGCATCTCTTTTTATCATTTCTGTATCAAAATTAATAATTAAAGGACTGTCGGAAAATTCCAATAATGAGTCAAAGCTATTTGGTTCAACGGAATATTGAATTTGCCGCAAATCTATAAAACCGCACGCGGCAAGGATTACACATATCAAAATAAGACTGGCTAAAATAAATAGTTTAATCGGCGAGTAAAACATTTGTTCCCTCCCTTAAATCCGAGCTTGGGCGGGCAGCAACAATTTCCCCCTCGTTTAAGCCGTAAATAATTTCACGGTCTTCGCCGTAGGATGAGCCAAGAATTATTTTTCGTTCGGATAAACTTGTGCCATTAATTACAAAAACACTTCCCTCGCCATTGTCAGAATTTGTACGGTTTATAATTGAAGTTTCGGGAATAAAAATTATTTCTTTTGCAGGACCAAGCGAAACTGTAATCCTTGCGAACATTCCGGGTTTTAAATTATTAAGTTCTCCATTGGAATTATTTAAAAGTACCCGTACCAAAAAACTTAAACTTTGGCTGTCCGCCTGCGGATAAACCAAATCAACAAGTCCTTCTTGTGTATTTCCCGTTCCGTCGATCAAAACAAAAGCTGACATTCCTTTTTCAATCCGCAAAGCGTCTTTTTCGCGTACGGGAAAAATAGCGTATAACGAAGAAGTATCAATCAAACTAAGAATTTTATCCTGAGGCTGTATGCGTTCTCCCTCTTCAAGATACCGCGCGCCAATTATCCCCGAAGCAGGGCTGTAAATTGTTAACTGTGAAAGAGCAATGTTAGCGGAAGCAAGCTCCTTTTCTGCCGCTTCAAGCCTTGCCCTTGCCGCTTCTAGTTCCGCTCTTAAACCGGAAGTCATAAGCGTTACAAGCGCGTTTGTGCGCTCTGCTTCGCCTGCAGGAACGGCAATCCCCGCTTTTACAAGATCCTGATCACGGCAGCCAATTCGTCTTATTTCAAGTTCTCTTTGCATAAGCTGGATTTGTTCCCATTCAGTGTCCAGCGAAAAGCGGCTTACAAGAATAGCCTCGGTATGAATGCCGCCCGCTTCAAAAAGTGTTTCCTGATTCAAATGCTTGCGGCGGTTTTCTTCCCACCTTTTTTTCATAAGTTCAAGTTCCGCCTCGCTTTTTTCAAGCGCAAGAAGCTGAGCCTCCGATTGAAAAATTCCTTCCAACAAGCGGGAATTGGCAAGATTGCACGCGGCAAAAGCCTGTGAATAATTATTCTGCGCCCTTTCTACCGCAAGTACTATCTGCGGATTTTCAAGCTGAATAATAAGGTCTCCCTGCCTTACAAAATCTCCCTCGCGGTAATGCAGTCTTTTAATCACGGCTTCCTGCGGAGAAGCAACATCAACCTTGCTAAGAAATGACAAACTGCCAAATCCATTTGCTTCGTCCGGCATTTCGCGTATAACGGCAGGCACGCCCCGTACTCTTTTTGCATCATTGCCAATAATTCCGCGGTTTCTTCCGCACGCATTCAATGTACTCAGCAATGAAAGTATAAAAACAAATAAAACAATTTTTTTTAATTTCATTGATTCCTCCTTTCCGAAATTAAAATTTCCGAAACGATAGTTTCGAGTTCTCCCGGTCTTAAATCCAAGAATCTTTCCAGTTCCCGTTCTGCTTCCAGTAAAGCTGTTGCCGCTTCTATTGCGGCAACTTCTCTTTGAGTCTGCTCAATTAGAGTTTCCATAAGTTTTAATCTTGTAATGTGGCCAAGACCCAGTCTTACTTCTTCTATACGGCAGCGTTCTCTGCCAATTTCAACAGCCTGCAGAGCTAAAAGCCTTCTTTGTTCGGCATAAGAACACTTTTCAACAGCGTTAGCCGCAATGCGCCCAATTCGTTCCAAAACAATGTCGTATTTTTCCAGTTCAAGCTCCAGCGCAAGCCTTGCTTGATCCTTTCCGATAGCGGAAGCCGGATTGGGCAGGGGAGTAAAAGAATTTTGAAGCATTGCAGTATTGTCATGCGGCGGCTCCCACCCCATTTGAAAACCTGCCCGGTTTTGAATCCACGGGCCTGCAAATTCAATATTTATACCAACCGACCAGTTATATCGAGTTAAAGGATAATGCTGTCCTGAAACTCCAAAACTGCCGACCAGCCGAAGTGTAGGTATCCACAAATTGGAAACATATCTAAGTTCGGCACGCCTTTTTGTTATAGAAAATCGTGCTTCTACAAGGTCGGGATTATTTTCTTTTGCTATCGCTGCGGCTGACATAGCTTCGGGAAGATTGATGGAACGATAAATATCAACCCTTTCTGTTAAGATTGGCAGCTCTTCCAGTCCAAGAAGTTCGGCAAACTGTTTTTCCATTTCGGTTAAATCAAGTTCCAGCGAATAAATGCCAAGCCTTGCATCAGAAAGATTTATATCCGCACTTGCAAGATCAATTTCCAGCGCAAGCCCAAGATTTACTTCTTCATTAAGGATTCGTCTTTGTTCTTCCAGTACAACAAGAGCTTCTTTTCTTATTTCCAATATCGTCCTTGACGATAATACATTGCGATAGGCGGCAATCGCGGACTCTCCAATATCAGAAGCCATTCTATCCAATCTTGATGATGAAAGTTCAAGCTCTGCTTTTTCAAGTCTGCGCGACATTCTTGTCCTGCCCCCGTCAAAAAGAAGCTGATCAAGACTAACACCGTAATTTTTAATGAATGAATCCGGACCCAGTTTCTGCAAGCGGTCGTTCTCGGAAGCGGTTAAACTTATCTGCGGAAAATACGCACGAAACCCCCATCTCCAAGCTCTTTCCAAAAGAGCTTGAGACGAACGAGAATGCCTAAGATCTGTAGAAGCGGCAATCGCAAGATCGTTTGCTTCCGCAAAAGTTAAGCTGTCATTTAAATCATTTGCGCCTGCTTTTCCAACAATAATGAAAAAGACTAATATCGATACTATTTTTCGTACTATGTTTTTCATCACATTAACCCCGTTATAATGTTTTCCAGATTGATAATTGTCCTTACAAGCGGAGTGTTTTGTGGAAGCATTGCTTTTGCGCGGCTTAAATCTTCCAAAGCTTCCGGCCCTTTTCCTGCTGTCCAAAGCAGCCTTGCCCTGTCCAGCAAAACCAAGGCACTTTCTGCGGAAAATTCCGCCGCCCTGTCAAGGAATGCGGCAGCTTCATCGGGTTTTCCGCTTTCAACGGCAATATCTGCCGCAAGCCGCAATGCGCGGATATCCTGGGGATTATCAGCCAACAGGGATTCAATCGCTTTTACTGCTCCGTCAAAATCGTCTTTTTCCCGCAAGGTTCTTGCAAGATAAAGTTTTGCCTCAAAAGAAGAAGGCCGTAATTTTAACGCCCTGCGGCAGTCTGCTTCCGCTTTATCAAAGTTTTCGGAAAAGTATTCCGCCTTTGCGCGAAGCACCAAAGCCGGAACAAATTTTTTCTCTCTGTTAAGAAGTTCTGCTGTTTCGGCAAACCTTCCTGCGGAATATGCACTAGACGCGCGGGCGTAAAGACGGATAGTTTCCGTATCCGGCGTTTTTAGTTCTGAAAATTTTCCGCAGGAAGTAACGAACAAAAAACAGAAGAACGATAAAATATGAATGGTTATTCTGTATGTTTTCATATTATCCCTTTAGCTTCTGCTGATGTATGAAAGCCGTTCCGCCAGCCGTCCGCGCGAAGCTTGCGCCTGTGCGGAAAAATACTCACGGAACTTTGGCGCGCTTGTTAAAACCCTTAACGCGCCAATTGCGTAAACTGTGTAGGGATTATCAGGCAGACCAATTAACGGCAAAAGAGAATTAAGCATTTGCGGATCGCCGGAATTTACCGACTGCGAAACAATAACTTCAATTTCTCTTTTTGTTCTGATTGATAAGCCGTCCTCTCTGTTTAAACCTGTAAACTCTGCAAGGATTTTTCGGCTCTCGTCTGCAAAGGGACCTTCCGGGGATGCGTTTATGCAGTTTTCGGCATACTCGGCGGCAGCAGTACCTGAAAACGCCCTTGCACCTCTGTACCAATACTCCGGGTATTGCGAATAACGCGCCCGTATCGATCTGTATGCCGAAGAAGCCCGCCTGTCCTGCGGGTCTTTCTCCAGCGCGCAGACAAGCAGCATCCAGTTTATAAAGCTGTCCGGCTCTTCTTCACTGTCAAAAAGAGCGGACAGCCTGTTTGCGGCTTGCTCCCATTGATCGCGTGAAGACGCGCGCGAAAACGCGAGTATTGCGTTTGCGGCATCGGCAACCTTTTGGTCAGTATTCAATTCAAGCAGATTTAAAAGCCCCTGCTCGACATCCTGCTTTTGGATTAAGCCTCTGCCATAAGCCAAAGCAAGTTCCTTGTACGCCGCCGCAACCGAGCCTGAGTAATCCCCAATGTGCTCGCGAATACTGGACTCTGTAAGAGCCATACCCTGCAGCCACGAGCCTGCCCGTTCAAGCTCGGCAATTTCATCCAGCGACTGCAAAAATGATTCCATATCGGACTCCGTTAAAGAAGCCGAAACCGTTCTCAAGGAAGAATCCTCGGGGGAAGAGCTTTCCCGTACCCCCGTTGTGCTGTTTCCACCGCAGGCAGACAAAGCAGTCACAAGAGAAATTAAAATCAAAGTTTTCAAAATGTTTTTCATGAACAACTCCATAAATTTTGTTATATATATATGGTGCAAAAGTGCCGTTTTGCTTGCTCGAGAATGAAAAAATTTTAAAAATTTATTGAAATTTGTCAGCGGCAGGAGAGACTACTCTATAGAAGAAAGTGAAAAATAGCGATGTTTCGTTTATTTTTTATATTATTTTTTGTGCCCAATATTGCAGTGCAATTCCAAATGCCGTTGACACATTGAGCGAGGCCTTTGCCCCGTAAATGGGAATAGACACTCTGCCAAGGGATGAGTCGGCAGCTTCCAGCATACGGGGGCTTACGCCTAATTCTTCAGAACCTGCGATTAAGAGTCCGCGCGGCGGAAAGGCAAACTCGTTAATTGGAGTGCCGCCTGTTTCCAAAGCGAATATGGGCATATCCGGCAATGCGTTTTGCCGTTCCCAAGGAACAATATCGATACAGCCCATTGCCGTTCTTTCCGCCCGCCTGTGACGGGGGTCTGCGCAAAAGGGCGACAGTATAATCTTTTCTACGCCAAAACTTTCGGCGGTGCGGAACATCGCCCCCACATTAAACGGGGAGCGGATATCTTCCAAATAAACCCACATACCTTTAAATATTTTGCGCTTTTTTGAATCGAGCTTTCCGTCAGCCGCCGTGAAATCCCAGTCCGCCTGATCTTTGCCTGTCTCGGTCAGCAGAAGGTGTTTAATATTGTTAAGGGCTCTTCGCAATTCCAGGGCTGGCATTTTTGTATCGATATTATTAAAAACAACCGCCGCTTCTGTAAACAGCCTTTGTGCTTCCGGCGGAAAGAGAGTGTCCTTTGCAAGTAATTTGGCGGCGTCTGTAAAAAACGCAAATTCGGCGGCAGAGAATAACCCCGGTTTTAATTCACCGTTGTCTTTGGCGGCCAGGCTTTCACATAATCGGCTTTCTGCAAAAGAAAAATATTTGGCAATTTTTCGCAGCCGCTGAGTTCTGGGTAATTTATCTAACTTATACAATGGTATCACGCTATTTCTCGCCGCTTACTGTTAAAAGCGATTCAATCTGTTGTATAGCATAGTCCTGAAATTTGGGCGGCAGCTCGGTAAATAAGTTTACCATTCGCTGCAGCTTTTCCCCGGGTGTGTTAAAGAACATTTCTCCCTCGCCGGTTTTTAGCCATTTTTCATTAACGCCAAAAGTAAGCGAAATTAGGTGTATAATTCTATTGTTAACTTTGCGGTGCTCACATTCCAGTTCGGCGATATATCCGTTACTTATATAGATAGCCTTTGCAAACTCAACCTGAGACATATTCAAAGTTTGCCGTAGGCATCTTATCCTCTTGCTGACTGTCATATCTTTATCATATTATAATACTACTCACTATGCAATGAAGTATATTTCAATTTAACAAAATATGGTATTTACAATTCTCACAAAATAGTATAATATACTCACAAATAGAGTGAAGGTGTGCCTGCTTAGGGGGGGTAATGATTCAGGAAGAAAGACTTAAAAAAATATGTGATGATTTCAACTTGCTTAACGATAAGCAACAGGACTATATTCTTGGGATTCTTCAGGCTTTAGTATTTGCGAATAAAACTAAAGATAATACTAACCCTGAAAGCAATAAAATAGGCATTTTTGATAACTAGGACAAGTCCACTAGATGACTTTTTTCTATAAATAAGGGTATAATTATTATTATGGAAGAAAATACTGAAAATAAAGAAGAACCGAGCTCTTCCCCGCTTGAACAGGGCAATCAAGAAGAGCCTAAGGTTAAAGAAAAGAAGCCTAAAAAACCCAAGAAATTTCTTAAAAAGTTATGCAGATTTTTTATAATTTTGGGCATTCTTGCCGTTATTTGGATTGCTTTTTCATTAATCGGCAGGGTCGATGCGGCGGCGGTTATTCCCGATACCGCAGTTATTCGTGTAACTGTTCCCAATCCTTCCCGTTTAATTGACGGTCTTTTGGCTCATGAATCATTGGACGACATTTCCGCTGTTCCCGAGCTGGCGGCGGCAGTTCCTATAATTGAAACTTTAAAAAATGAACCGCTTATAAAAAGCGGCTTTTTGCGTTTTGTCTTGGGCGGCAAGCTGGAGCTTGCTTTGCTGTCAATTGAGGCGGACGGCTCGTTTGCCGCAGCTTATGACCTAAAACTTTTATCGCCCCTGCTTCGCCTTATTCCCGTTGTTTCCAATTTTGTAACAATACCTAATTTGTACTATGTACAGGCAGGAAGCAATTCCCGGTTTGAATACCGATTAAATGATATGACGATCTTTATTGGTCCGCACAAAAATATTTTATTTATTACCGACAGCCCAAAAGTTTTTGAGGCAAGATTAGCCGCAGACAATGAAGTTCTTCCTTTTAAAAACATAAAGCTTTCCGATTATGATGCCGCAGTCAGATTGTCTCATCAATATATTAACGATCTTTTTGCGGAGCAGGATCCCAAAATTGCGGAAGTCCTTAACAACCTTGAATTTGATTCTACTGTGGAAGCAGGTCTTTCCGTTCTTCCAAAAAGAATTGAATTCCGTCTAAGCGTACCTATGACCTCTAACCAGCCAACTTTAAGTAAATTTTTGGAAAGCCGTTCTCAGGCCTCGGATTTAAATGAACGGCTTCCGGGCTCCACTCAATATGCTACAATTCTTTCGGCAGGGTCGTTGCAGGAGCTGTATCAGGCAGCTTCGGTGTTTATGCCCGATTTAGAAGATACTATTCGAAGCGCGAATACCGCTTCCCGTGTCGCACTTGGGCTTACAATTGACGACTTGCTTTTTTCATGGACAGGCAATGAATACGCCGTCTTTGGCATGGAAGGGCGGCCACACCCGGTTTACGCAATTCAAATTGAAGATGAACGCAAACGCCAGGATGTTTTTGATAAAGCATTCAGCTCATTATTTGTTAATGAAGATATAAGGCTTAATTTAGATGGAACACGAATTCCGCGCATAGCTATTCCGAATTTTTTACAATCGGTTTTAAGACTATGGAATATTAACCTGCCGTCTCCGTACTATGTAATATATGGGGATTTTCTTTTGGTAAGCGAATGTCCGGACACCCTTCTTTCCGCACAGCGGGCAATGCAAAGAAACGATGTTCTGCCGCGCACAAATGTTTGGCGAAACATTGCCGGCGGAAAAACGGCAGCAACCGCTTTTAGCGTTTATTATTCAATGGACAGAGAAATGCCGTTCTTCCTTCGGAAAAACACAGCTCTTAGCGCTTATCTTTCTCTTTATAAGCAGGGTTTGGTGCGTTTAGGTTTTAACAGAGGCATTGTTGACTTTTCGTTCTCTTTAATTCCCGGTCCCGGAAATGGTGTAACGCTCGTTGGCGGTTATCCTATTGAAATAGGCGGCAGGGCATCGAACCAAGTTTATGGAATGGGCAGCAAAATTTTCTTTGCTGCAGGAAATGCCGCTTTTTCAATGGATATAACAGACAACTCCGTACATGATATTTCAGGACAGGGCAGACATTGGGTTATTCCTGCTGTCGGCGTTGGCGAAAGAGGTGCGGTAAATGCATGGGTGGTAAGCGATAGGGGCAGAGTAACCCTTGTTGACGGTAATATGGAGCCGCATGAAAATTTTCCCGTGCTTACGGGGCTTCGAATTTCCGCTCCCCCTGCCGCATTTGAAGGCCGTGTTTATCTTTCAGATGATGATGGCCATGTAATTACAATTGATGCAAATGCGGCTCAGGAAAATTGGAAAACTACATTTACAGTACCGTTAATATCTCCTCCTTCTTTCCTTGCAGTTCCTGCCAGAGGCAGGACTCCCGGTGCAAGTTATGCCGCAGTTTATCCAAAAAGTTTCCTGGGCGATATTTATTTGCTTAATCCTGCAGGAGAAACTCTGCCAAATTGGCCTGCTTCAATAAGCGTTGATATTGTAAGCGGCGATGAATACACCGCAGGCGTTGGTCTTGGCTATGGAACCCCATTGATATTCTTGCACGATAACCGTGTGCTTACCGCCTTTGTGTGCCAAACAGGCGAATTAATTGTTTATAATGATGATGCTTCTCATGTTCCGCCATTCCCATTGCATTTAAACAACATCTTCTATTTACAGCCTGTTTTTGACGGTACATATTTATGGCTTGTTTCACAAGATGGAACTCTTTACAGAGTAAGCATGGAAGGGGAAATGTTGTCTCAAAACATTCCTGACTTTGCGGTTAAAGAGGAAGGATATATAACTATTTTTGATATTGACAACGATAAAGTACCGGAAATCTTTATTACCGGCGAAGGCAATGCCATGTATGCGTTTACCCGCAACTTCCGTTCTTTGGAAGGGTTCCCTCTGCCGGTTTGGGGAAGGCCGTATTTTATAGAAGGACAGAGCGGAAGAAAGCCGGAAGTATTCGCAATAGGAATGGATCGAAGGCTTTACCGCTGGCAGTTTAGGTAAATATTTTTGATGGAGTAAAAAAATGAAAAAAAGTTTGATATTTGTAATTATAATTGCGGCGATTTTTTCCTCTTGTACAACAATGGGCGATATTTCGATAAACAGCGAAAGGAGTCAGCTTGATCAAAATATTGCAAGAGTTGAAAGAGCAGTTGTTCCGCTGGAAGCCGCAGGAGCTCAGGCAGCCCGTTCCCGTCAAGCAGAAGTAACAGCCGCACGACAGTTAATTACAGAAATGCAAAGGGAGTCGGCGGCAGATGCCGATTATTCAGGCAAGCTTACTGCATGGTCGGGCAGGCTTGCAATTATAGAAGGCCGATACAGCGAAGCCCAGCGGCTGCACAGGCAATCCAACAATGTTTCCGCCGGAAATATTCCGTCAATCGTATTAGGAATTCGATTGGAAGGCGACCCTGCAAAAAGACTGGAAATTATTGACAGGGAATTGCTTGTTGCAGGTCCTCACGCTGTCGGTATTGGTGAATTAAATATAGAAAGGGGCCGCGCCCTTGCCGATCTAAGCCGATTTTCCGAAGCCGCCGGCGCGTTTGATACTGCCTTTGCTTCCGGCATTAACCCTGTTTACAGAGAAAGTTATCTGCCTTACCGCACAAGAGCATGGGAACTTCGTAATACAACAGGAATATCCGCAGGTACTTTCGGGCTTCTTATGCAGGACACAGTTAACTGGCTTGATTGCATAAGCATAATAAAAAACGAAACCCAGCTTTTAAGATTTATGACAGCCGGCAGAACTGTCGCAGATACAGAATTGTTTAACCGTCTTTTAGACAGAACCTTTATTCCATTTACGCAAGACATTACAGTTACTAATTGGCCTTTGAACAAACCTGACCCAAATGAAACCGTTACCCGTGCAGGAGCCGCATATTTAATTTGGCACTTATTTGCAGAAGCCCGTGCCGACCGAGGAATGTTATCCCGCTATTCCGCCCGTTACGCAAGAGGCGACAACCCCCGCAGCCCAATTGCCGATGTACCCGTCCTTTCCCCTTATTTTGATTCGATACTGGGCAGCGTAGAGCGCGAGTTTCTCTCCCTCCCCGACGGACGCAACTTCCGCCCTAACCAGCCAATCCGCGGCTCCGAACTCCTTGCAATCTTGCGGAGGATAGAAGGGTAGGAGGGAATGGCAAAGAAACCCGAACAAGATGGAATGTCACAAATTATTCCGTCACAGGATGTAGTTGTTATATTTGAGTCGCTTTGTTCCATCGTTGAGTTTGACGATAAAATGGAACAAGTTGTATATTCCCTGCAAAACGCAGATTTGTATGACTTTGAGAAAATGGAAGACCCATCCACATACCATAAAAATTTTTACAATGAAATGAAAGCCTTCAAAGAATCCGGTTTACCCATAATGCTTATGACCTATTTACCCCCTTTAGCTATGGGTTTAGATGTACTGATGGATATAATGAAAGAAACAAAAACACCGCATACAATAACCTGTATTGCTTTTTTCCACAACGATAAAGAAACAAAACAGCTAAAACTCCCCGGCATTAAAGATATGTTAGAGTTTAAAAACACAATGCTAGACAGCATAGAAGAGTTCCCCTTCATCAAAAAGTTCAATATCCCCCTAGGCTTCAAAATAAGCAGGGATTATATTTATAAACTGCTTAGGGAAATGGTGTAGTTTTTTTGGGGGGTTGAGGAAACATGGGCTAAAGTGATATAGTATTAACATGTGGAGGTTTATATGGCTATTTTGGTTGATTTAGAAACTTATGGTTTAATTGTCCTTATAACAATTATTGTATTTGTGATCGCATTATTATTTACAAAAACTTCAAAAAAAGATAATCGAGAATGGTGGGAAAAGCACCGTCCTGACGAACCATTGCCAGAAAAATATAAATTTGATCCAAATGATCCTGATGATGAAAAACCAAAAATGGGAACTACCAGTAAGATAATTTTTGGTGTTATGGTATTAGTAATTGTAATAATATCTATCATAATATTTAGTTTTTTATATTGAAATTCGTTAAATATGACGATAAGGACATATTTCTCACATGAAAGTTGATAATATAAAAATAGATATAACATATAATTTTTCAGAAGATTATAAGAATGGAATAGATCCGGATAAATATAACAAAATATTAAGAAATTGGCATAAATTGTTATGGGTTAAAAAACTACCCTACAAAAATGATATATTTTTACTTGAAGAAAAAGGATATGGGCTTTATCATAAATCTGACTTAGGGGAATATTGGCTGTCAAGTGATGCTATAATACATACTTTTTCAACACAAAAAACTATACCAAAAATTATAGATAGTTTCTCTAAAAATGAGATAGAAAGTTTTTTTCATATTGCATGTACAATAGGAGCTTATATATTATTTCCTGGTTGGCAAGTAGAAAGAAAATCAACAATAAATGTAGCAAGAGGATTGCATCCAAGAATAGCAGATAGATTCGATCTTACTCTTGAATGTGTTCGACTTTATTATAATGGTATATTAGATAAGAAGCTAAACCCTCTTGGGGATGCAATATACAGATATGATAGTTTCTTTAAACTGTTTACAGACTTTAAAGGCTATTGCGAGTTCTTTTTATTACATGATTTAACTATAGATAATTATAATCAAGTTAATTTTTTTATTCCTTTTACTGGTTTTATTTCAAAACCACGACCGTCATCTGTTGCTGAATATAGAATATATATGAATAATAGTATAAATTTTGTTATAAATAGAAATGAACGAATAAAAGAGTTCTGTAAAGAGAATATATAATGAAAATTATATCGTGGAATTGTCATTTTGGATTTGACAGGAAAAAAGCTGAATATATATTAAAATACAATGCCGATATATTTGTTATACAAGAATGCACAGAAGAAGATTTAACAAAATTAATTGATATTTGGAAAAATATATTATGGTATGGTGATTATATTGATGGTAAATATGGTATAGGTATATTTTCCAATTCATTCAATTTAAAAAAAATAGAAAACCACAAAACAGAATATAGATATATTGTTCCGTATAAAATTTTTAATGATAAAACAAACTTCACATTGTTTTCTATTTGGACGAAAAATGTTGATTTAAATAAATTCAAAAAAGAATATGTAGAACAGACATATTATGCAATTAAAGAAGCAGCTTACCAAGAATTATTAAAAAGCCCTGTATTATTGATTGGTGATTTTAATAGCAATAATTTCTTTGATAAGGATTATAAGAGAAAAAAAGTTCCTTCACATAATGATATTATTGGATATCTTCGAGAATACAATATTGAAAGTTGCTATCATAAGTATTATAATTGTAAAGATGGTTCGGAAATACACCCTACTTTATTATGGCAAAATAAAATAGACCAACAATTCCATATAGATTATTGTTTTTCTTCTCTTGATTTCGAGATAAAAAATGTTGATATCGGTTCACTTGTAGAATGGGAACAAACAAAGTTAAGCGACCATTGTCCATTGATTGTTGATCTTGAATTTAAAAATTTATCGAAAAGTTTATAAGCTTACTGATGAAGAAAAAAGTTTGATAGAGAGTAATTGATGACTACTACAAAAAATTACAGTAACTACCTCAACAGCACTCCTCTCTGCTTCTGAACATAACTCCTCTGTGCTGCTGCCATGTTAAGAATCCGTTGTTGTAATAAAGTTTTTTCAATAATATTCATACCGGGTGTTCGTAAAATATTTTGCAATCTTGTTTTATGAGAAATACATGCAATATGGAGAGCATCCTTTGGAAAGCCGTGAATACGGTATTTAGATGCTGTTGGGTAAGTTGCTTCAGCGGATTGGTACTCACTTGAATTTTCAATAACTTTAAGACACCTAAGAGCATCTTCAAAACTCTGGATAGCTTGAGTTAAACTGCTTTGGGTTATAGTATCAGTTTCATGACAAAATTGTAATTCTTGCTGTAGAAAAATTAATTCAGAAAGAAGAATAACTTGTGGATTTGCAGATTCATGGGCTTGTTGAAAAAGCTCAAGAGAACCTGCTATGCCTCGTTCAAAGAAAATACGACCTTCTCGCTCTCCGCCATCTGTAGCAAGACCTCTGCGACCTATATCAATACTATTTGAAAATCTAGTAATTTCACCTAGAAAGCCAGTTAGATCCATATTTCGCTTCCGCCTCTATAAGATTCCATCCACCCTGTAAAAGACCATCAACGCCAATATGATCCTTTAAGAACTTTGCTAAATAGGGAGCTAAGGGGATTTGTTTTTCTACTCGTTTTGCCTCTTCAAATTTTCCCTGCTTCTCAAGTTCAATAACTTTCATTCCTAAATCAAGCTTTTCACGCAGTGTCATCATTTGTGTCTGTGGCATAAATATTCTCCTAATATATTATACACATAAGTTCTATTTTTTATCAACAACACTCCCCCTCACCCAAACACAATCCCCCTAGGCTTCAAAATAAGCCGGGATTATATTTATAAGCTGCTTAGGGAGATGGTGTAGTTTTCGGCATTGACAATATTACCGCTAAATAATTTCCAACACTATTTTTAAGCAGTTGTTGATTTTGTCTAACATATATTTAGGCAGCATACAGACTTGTTTTATAAGATCAGGCTTATCAATAGTTAAAATTTGAGAAAAATTTACAGCTGATGTTTTATCCAAGCCGGAAACGGATTTTTCCAGTAATAAGTTGCCGGGCAAAGAAGCAATGTCTGTGTTGGAAGTAATAATAGCGCAAATTACAGTGTTTATATTCCCTCTATTTAAACTATTGCTTTGAATAACCAACACCGGACGGCTTTTTCCCGGCTCTGAACCCTTTGGCTGTGGAAGAGCAGCCCACCAAATTTCACCACGAACCATTACCAGTCTTCCTTAGAAAATAAACGGTAGTTGGCGGCTTTTATATCTTTGTCCAGTTCGGATTTATGGCTACCATAGTATTCATTGTATTTTTCACAAACAACATCAGTAGAGTGATTTTGGAGATATTCATTTATTGCCGTACAGTACAATCTACTGCGAGACAATCCCACAGAACGAGAAAAACCCTCTGCCTCATCAAAAAGCTTTTTATCGATAGAAATAGCAGTTTTCATATTTAGAGTATAACAAAAGGTATAACTATTGTCAAGTGGTGGATTTATGAAAAATCTTCCGTAATTGAGTTTGACTATAAGTGGAATTAATTGAATTTTTAATTTTAGGAATCAAGATAGCCAAAATTTCTTGATTTTAACTGTGGAATATAACATAATTAAGTATAACTCTAGAAAATATAGGCTGTTTATAACATGGCGGTAAAGAAAAGCGAATTATACTCAAGCCTTTGGGCAAGCTGCGACAGCCTCCGCGGGGGGATGGATAGTTCTCAATACAAAGATTATATAATGACGCTTTTGTTCGTGAAATATGTTTCGGATAAATTCAAAGGCGTAGCCTACGGTGATATTGAGGTTCCCAAAGGCGGCAGCTTTGATGATATGGTTAAACTTATAGGTGATAAAAACATCGGCGAAAAGATGGACAAAATTATTGCCAAACTTGCCGAAGCGAATGGTCTTCGCGGTGTTATTGATAATGCACACTTTAATGATGAAAGCAAACTGGGCAGAGGCCAGGAAATGGTCGAAAAGCTGGGCGAAATGCTCAGTATTTTTCGCGACAAAATGCCCGATTTTAGCCGCAACCGTGCAGATGGCGATGACATCATCGGGGATGCTTATGAATACCTTATGCGAAACTTTGCTACAGAGAGCGGTAAAAGCAAGGGACAATTCTATACTCCGGCAGAAGTATCGCGCATCCTTGCCCGTGTTGTAGGCATAGATAAGGCAAAAAGAAAATCAGGGAATGACATCACATTGTACGATCCGGCCTGCGGTTCGGGGTCTCTGCTTATTCGTGCCGCGGAAGCCGCTCCTTTTGATGTTGCAATATACGGGCAGGAAAAAGAAGGCACTACCGCAGGACTTGCCCGCATGAATCTTGTTCTGCATAACAAAGCTACTGCTGATATAAAGGGCGGTTACAGTACATTTTCCGATCCTCAGTTTAAGCATACTTACATAAATGATAAAGGGAAAGAACAAACCGACGACTCTCGCATCGCAGCTTTTGATTATATCGTGGTTAATCCGCCGTTTTCTGACAAGAACTGGACGCACGGCTTAAAAGAATATGGGCGTTTTGACGGCTACGGAGAACGCCCTCCTCAAAAAAACGGCGATTTCGCATGGCTGCTTCATGTCTTAAAATCGCTCAAACGCAATGGCAAGGCGGCAGTCATTCTTCCTCATGGCGTATTATTTCGCGGTAATGCGGAAGCAGCAATCCGGCGATCCATTATTGATCAAGGTTTGATCAAAGGTATCATCGGGTTACCCGCTAATTTGTTTTTTGGTACGGGCATTCCCGCCTGCATAATCGTTATAGATAAGGAAAAAGCAAAAGAGCGCGATGGCATCTTTTTAATTGATGCAAGCCGCGATTATATCAAAGACGGCAACAAAAACCGTCTGCGTGAACGCGACATATATAAAATCATTACCGTGTTCAATTCTCAGCTTGAACTGCCTAAGTATTCACATTTTGCAACTAATGACGAAATTAAAAATAAAAATGATTATAATCTTAATATTCCGCGATATATTGACAGTGGTACAGCTGATGATTTGCAAAGTATTGATGGTCATTTGAACGGCGGCATACCAATTGCAGATATAGAAAGCCTGTCGCTTTTTTGGAAAGCATTTCCTGATTTACAAAAAAAATTGTTTTCGCCGTATCGCAAAGGTTTTAATTCACTTGCTGTTAGCGAAGATAAAGTACGCGATACCATTTACACAGATGCAGACTTTTCTTCTTATGCTGATAATGTGGAAACTGCCTTTGAAAGATGGAAAGTAATCGTTGATAAAAAACTCAAGGCTATTAAAAATTCAACCAAACCAAAACATCTTATTGTTGAAATTGCCGAAGCAATTATCGATGAATTCAAAAAAGTCATGCTTTTGGATAAATACGATGCATACGAAGTTCTGCTTTCTTATTGGAACAATACAATGGCTGATGATGTTTATTTGCTTGTGGAAGAAGGTTACAAAGCCATTCGCGATACAGAAAATATAACCAAAATCAATGAAAAAAAGAAAAAAGACGGAACTAAAGAAACCAAACCCAAAATTATTGGCTGGCAAGGTAAACTTATACCAAAGAATCTTGTGATAGAAATGTTCTTTTCGATGGAGCAAAAAATAATTGATGATACTGAGACTGTCATAACAGCGGCACAGGTTGAATTGGAAGAAATTATCGAAAATGCTGAAGAAGATTCGGTCATTAATGAAGTGTTGAAGGATAATGGAAATCTTGACAAGAATGAACTCAAGAAAAAACTGAAAGATAAAACTCTCGAAGCAGATGACATGGCGATTCTGCAGAATATGGCTGACTTAGTCACAAAAGCAGATGAAGGAACAAAAGCTCTAAAGGACCTTCGTGATACCCTTGATAAAAAAACTCGTGATCAATATGCAAAGCTAACTGACAAAGAATGTTTTGAACTGCTGCTTGAAAGCAAATGGTACAGTGCAATTACAAGCGGTATTTACGAGTTATACACTGCAGTACATCACTGGATTGCCGACCGGGTAACGGAACTTAATGATCGTTATGAGGAACCCTTGCCTGTGTTGGAAAGCAAAGTTGCGGAACTGGAGGGTAAGGTGAAGTCTCATTTGGAAACAATGGGGTTTGCATGGTGAATAAGCATTTTTCGTTGTTTTTTCACACGGAGGCACAGAGGCACGGAGAACACGGAGGAAGATGGGAAGATTTTTACCGCGAACCACACGAACCAACACGAACGGGAATGGGGTTAGTATGGTGAAGTGGGAAGAAAAAAAGATTGAAGATTGTGCTGATTTTTTTAATGGACTTGCACATGAACATATTATAAATAGACATGGAAAGTATATTCTAGTAACTTCAAAATGTATTGCGACTGAAGAAAAATCTGTCAGATATGTTTCACAGCAATTATATCCACTATTTGTGAATGATATTACGATGGTTATGAGTGACATTCCAAACGGGCGGGCTTTAGCAAAATGCATGTTTATTCGAAAAAATGGCACATATACACTTAATCAGCGTATCTGTGTTTTTAGGAATCATAAAATTGATTCAACTTTTTTGTTTTATATACTAAATAGAAATAAATGCTTTTTAGATTTTAATGATGGATATAATCAAACAAATTTACGTAAAGTTGATATTCTTAATTGCATAATAAAAATTCCCCCTCTCCCCGAACAACGCCGCATTGCCACTGTTCTCTCCGACACAGACGAACTCATCACCGCATTGGAAAAGCTCATCGCCAAAAAGTGCAACATCAAGCAAGGGGCAATGCAGGAACTGCTGACAGGTAAGCGGAGGTTGCCGGGGTTTAGCGGGAAGTGGGTGGAGAAAAAGCTAGACGAATTGTTGGAATATGAACAACCGACAAGTTATATTGTTAATAACGCTAAATATTCTGATAGCGGTATACCTGTGCTTACAGCAGGGAAGTCGTTAGTATTAGGTTACACAAATGAAAACACTGGTATTTACGATAATTTACCTGTGATAATTTTTGATGATTTTACAACAGAGTCAAAATTTATTACTTATCGTTTCAAAGTAAAATCTTCTGCAATGAAATTTTTAACTTCAGCAGGTAAGAGCGATATTCGGTTGGTATATTCGCTTATGCAAATGATAGATTTCCCATTAAAAGATCACAAAAGATATTGGATTTCTGATTACAGCAAGTTGTATGTTAAAATTCCACAAGATATTACCGAACAAACCGCCATTGCCTCTATCCTCTCCGATATGGACGCAGAAATTGATGCATTAACGGCAAAGTTGAACAAACTCAAGCACATCAAGCAAGGCATGATGAGCGAACTATTGACAGGCAGAATACGAATTTTAGAACAAAAAATTGCTGTTGAACCTGCAACGGTGGTTATGCCACTCAAGCCTAAAAAGGCAGTTAAAAAGAATACTATAAAAAAAATAGCATCAGAAGGGCATAATGATGCCATTGAAGATGCAGTTATACTTGCGGTTGTTACAGAGGTGTTTGCAACAGAAAAATTCCCACTGACACCATTTTATGCACAAAAACTTCCTTATTTAATTCATCGCCATATAAAAGGAGTTGCCAAAGGATATACCAAAAAGGCGGCAGGTCCATATAATCCGAGTTTGAAATACAAAACAGCACTCCCCATTGCTTTAGCTAATAAATATGTCATTGGAAAAAAAGCTGAATATAAGGGTGTTCATTATACAAGTTTACTTGCAGGTACAAAGGCAGCAGAAGCAAAGGCTTATTTTATTAAATGGCATGGTAATGAGCCAATTCAATGGCTAGAACAATTCCACTATATCAAGAATCGCCGTGATGAATTAGAACTACTTGCTACTGTTGATATGGCAATTTGCGATTTGCGTGATGACAATCAAACTATTACAGTGCAAAATGTTAAAAATATTATTCAAAATAGTAAAGATTGGAAAGCAAAATTAAAAAGAGAAATATTCTCCGATGAAAATATTTCCCGTACCATAAAATGGAGCAATAACCTTTTTGGGCAGGAGGAAAAGTCATAATGAGCAAATCGAAAAATAACATCATTCTTTATCAAGATGAAAACGGTATTACCAAGGTGTCCGTGCGTTTTTCTGATGAAGATTTGTGGTTGACTGAAATACAAATTTCCGAAATCTACGATACCTCACGTCAAAACATCAATCAGCATATCGCCAATATTTATAAAGACGGCGAGTTGGCAGAAAATCCAACTTGCAAGAAATTCTTGCTAGTTCGAACCGAAGGGAAACGGCAGGTGGAACGGAACATAGACCACTATAACTTGGATATGATTATTGCCATTGGATACAGGGTGCAGTCGCAGATAGCCACTCGCTTTCGCCGTTGGGCGACCGGGCGTTTGCATGAATACATTCAAAAAGGGTTTGCTTTGGACGATGAACGCTTAAAACAGGGCGGTAGTCGGTATTTTCGCGAATTGCTTCAGCGTATACGTGATATCCGGTCTTCAGAGCGTAATTTTTACCAGCAGGTTACGGATATTTATGCCACAAGTATTGACTACGATCCGCGTTCGGATATGACAAAAAAGTTTTTTGCCACAGTTCAGAACAAATTGCATTTTGCAGTACACTCACATACGGCAGCGGAACTTATACATGACCGTGTGGACAGTAATAAGCCACTGGTTGGTATGACCAATTTTAAAGGTGATTACATAACGAAGGACGATGTTAAAATCGCCAAGAACTATTTGTCGGAGATTGAACTCACTCGGCTTAATCTGCTTGTTTCTGGGTTTCTGGATTTTGCCGAGTTTCAAGCATTGGATCAGCAGTCGATGTCAATGGCAGATTGGATTAGCGCACTCGACAATCAAATTCTTACACTTCGGCGTGAAGTACTGCAAGGAGTGGGACGCATTTCTCATAAAAAAGCTATTGAAAAGGCAGAAAAGGAATTTGAAATATATCGTGAGCGTGAAATGAAACAGCTTGAAAGTGACTTTGACCGTGCTGTCAAAGAACTTGCAAAACTAAACCCGCCAGAAAAAGAAGAGGAAACCCATGCCAAAAATTAATGAAAGTGAACGCACTTTACAAAACCGTGTGGTACAATTTTTTCAAGACTCAGACGCGTTAGGATATACTTATTACGGAAATTTACAGGAACAAATTAACAAAAATATAATGCCGGATAAATTAATAGCCTGGCTTGCTTCGCGAAAAGGCGGCGGATATAATGCAAATCTGGCAGAAAAAGCAGTTGATATTCTTATTAGTACAGCAGGAGATTTACAGCAGGGCTTGTACAAGGCCAATCAAGATGTGTATTCGCTCTTAAAATATGGTGCAAAAGTCAAGGAGAATCCCGGCGAATCTGAAAAAACAATTTATTTTATCGACTGGGAATATTCCCATAACAACGAATTTGCAATCGCCGAGGAAGTAACCATTAAGGAAAAATGCGAGCGCAGACCCGATCTTGTTGTCTATATAAATGGCATCGCTGTTGCTGTAATAGAACTTAAAAAATCAACTGTGTCGGTGTCAACAGGAATTCGTCAAAATCTTTCCAACCAAAGCGAATATTTTAATCCGTCATTTTTTACCACTGTTCAATATGTAATGGCAGGCAACACCAGCGAAGGTTTGCGCTACGGTACTGTTGAAACAAAAGAAAAATATTACATGGAATGGAAAAACGATACAGTAAATACCACAGCCCAGCCTCTTGACGATGTGTCACTTGATGTTATGGAAAAATGCAATGAATTCCCCGATAAACTTTATTGGCAGCTTTATAGCATGTTCTATAAACAGCGGTTTTTAGATCTTATACATAACTTTATCATTTTTGACAAGGGAGAAAAGAAGGTTTGCCGTCACAATCAGTTCTTTGGTATAAAAAAAGCACAATTGCAAATTGGCAAAAAACAAGGCGGTATTATCTGGCATACCCAAGGTAGCGGAAAGACATTAACAATGGTGTGGCTGTCTAAATGGATATTGGCAAACAACCCCAACGCCCGTGTTTTAATTGTTACCGATCGCGAAGAATTAGATAATCAAATAGAAAAAGTTTACAAAGGAGTAGATGAAAACATAGTCCGCACAAAGTCCTGCGTCGATTTAATCGAGAAGCTAAATACATATCTAAACAGGCTTGTCTGTTCGCTGATTCATAAATTCGGCAATCGCGGTGAGGTGTCAGACCTTGATTATGAAAAATTTATTGAAGAATTATATGAACTGTTGCCTGAAAATTTCTCTGCAAAAGGCGACTTTGTCGTGTTTGTTGACGAGTGCCACAGAACACAGAGCGGTAAGCTGCACAAGGCGATGAAAGCCATTTTGCCAAACGCCATTTTTGTCGGCTTTACCGGTACGCCACTTCTTATAAAAGACAAGGCAACAAGTATCGAAGTGTTCGGCGGATACATACATACCTATAAATACGACGAAGGCGTTGCGGACAAAATCGTATTGGATTTACGATACGAAGCACGCGATATTGATCAGACTATTACATCACAGGAAAAAATTGACGAGTATTTTGCTGCAAAGACACGCTCCTTAAATGATGCTGCAAAGGCAAAATTAAAAACTAAATGGGGCAATATGCAAAAAGTGTACAGCTCCCGAAAACGCCTTGAAGTTATAGCTTCGGATATTATGTATGACTTTGATGTAAAAGGACGACTTGCCAATGGTAACGGCAATGCCCTTCTTGTGGCGGATTCCATTTATTCTGCATGTAAGTATTATGAGATATTTCTGGCTAATGGATTTAAAAAATGTGCTGTAATTACATCATTTGTGCCATTAGAATCCAATCTTCGTACAGAAGCAGAAGATGCTGAAGAATTTTATAAATATGAGATTTATAGAAAAATGCTGGGCGACATAAGCTTAGAAGACTTTGAAACCGAAGCAAAAAGAAAGTTTATAGAAGAACCTGCTCAAATGAATTTATTGATAGTTGTAGATAAATTACTGACAGGATTTGACGCTCCGCCATGTACCTATCTTTATGTTGATAAGTCAATGCACGATCACGGGCTTTTCCAGGCCATCTGTCGTGTCAATCGTCTTGATGGCGAGGAGAAAGATTTTGGTTACATTGTCGATTACAAGCAGTTATTTGGAGATTTAAATGATGCTTTAAATAAATACACTGCCGGGGCGTTTGAGGGATATTCCAAAGAAGATATTGAAGGTTTAATAAAAGACCGCCTCAGTGAAGCTAGAAAATATCTTGATTTAACACTTGAGGAACTTGATGACTTATGCGGCGGTGTTAAAATGCCTAAAGATGAGATGGATTATATCCATTACTTCTGCGGCGAAGACGGTATTGGCAGTATAGATGACGAAGCTTGTTCCCGCAGTCGTGAAAAGCTGTACAGATTGGTTAATCGCTTAATTCGCGCTTACACTGAAATCAAGGGCGATATGACTGAAGCTGGTTATATTATTTCTGAACAAAAAAACATCGAAGAACAAGTTGTGTTCTACATTGCCTTAAAAGATACAATTGGCAGGAAAAGTGGTGATTTTCTTGACCTTAAATCATACGAAACCGATATGCGCCGCCTTATTGATAATTACATTAAAGCAGAAGACAGCCGTAAAATCGGAGAGTTTGATAATTTTACTTTGCTTGATTTTGTTATTGCACAAGGCGAGAAACTTGGTGGCAAAAACCAAACGGCTGCTGAAGCCGCCGCCGAAGCAATCGAAAACAATATTCGTAAAAAGATTGTAGAGAAAATACTTATCAATCCAAAATATTACGAAAAAATGTCAGCGATCTTAGATGAGCTCATAAAGGCAAGGCGTGAGAGCGCTGCTGCTTATGAAGCGATGCTGGAGAAATATATTGATACTGTCAAAAAATTGGAAACCCCGGAAAACAATCCACATTATCCCGAAGATATTCGGCACAGTGAAGCGTTAAGGGCTTTTTATGATAATTGCGGCGAGAACAAGTCATTGGCACTTGCCATTGATAAAGCTGTGCGAGAAAGCAAACAAGATGGCTTCCGTCATAATACATTTAAAGAGCGAAGGATCAAAAAAACATTATTTGATATTCTTAAGAATCATGACGAAGTAGATCGGATTTACAATATCGCGGTAGCGCAAAAGGAATACTAATTGAAACTAGTAATTTCCGGCATACCAATAGAGGTATTCAAAAAAAATATTAAAAACATGCATCTTTATGTTAAACCGCCAAATGGGAGAGTTGAGGTTTCTGTACCACTTAAAATGAGTAATGAAACAATAGAGCGGTTTGTAAGAACAAAAATCAGTTGGATTAAAAAGAGAATAAATCAATTTGAACAACAATTGCGCCAATCGGAACGAGAATATGTATCCGGTGAAACGCTCTATGTATGGGGGAAACAGTATTATTTATCGAATGAATATGGAAGCAAGCACTCAATTGTACTATCTGGCGATAAAGTCATCTTGACTATCCGCAGAGAAAGTACTGTTAAACAGCGGGAAAAGATTGTACGAGAATGGTATCGAGATCAGTTAAAAGTTGAAGTTAAACGACTTCTTCCAAAATGGGAAAAAATTACAGATCTAAAATGTGCAAGCTGGCAAACAAAATATATGACTTCCCGTTGGGGTTCTTGTAATATAAAAAAAAGGAAGATTTGGCTGAATTTACAACTTGCCAAAAAACCGTTGGAAAGTCTTGAGTATGTGATTCTGCATGAGCTTGTCCATCTTACCGAGAAACATCATAACGAACGATTTATTTCCCTTATGGATAATTATATGCCTATGTGGAGAGAGATTAGGGGTACATTGAATGGACAGACGCTTGATTATATGGAATAACCCCCCCAACCCCTCACCCAAACACAACCCCCGCCCCATCAAAATCCGCAGACACGGAGTCGCCCTCCTTCACCTTCCCCGCAATAACCAGCTTGGCAAGAGGGTTTTCCAGTTCGCTTTGGATAGTGCGCTTCAGAGGCCGTGCGCCGAATGAAGGATCATAACCGCGCTCTGCAAGAAACTCTTTAGCCTTGTCCGTCAGCTTTAGAGTAATCTTGCGCTCCAACAGCCGCTCTTTAAGAAGCGTTAGCTGAATATCTACGATTTTGCCAATCTCGCTCTTGCTCAGCCTGTTAAAGATAACAGTCTCGTCAATACGGTTTAAAAACTCCGGCCTAAAACTTTGTTTGAGTAATTCCATAAGAGAATCACGAATAGCCTGCGGATCAGCAGCTTCTAAAATTAAATCAGAGCCAAGGTTACTCGTCATAATTATGATAACATTTTTAAAATCAACAATCCGCCCTTGACCATCTGTCAAACGGCCATCGTCAAGAATTTGTAAAAAAACATTGAACACCTCAGGATGAGCTTTTTCAATCTCGTCAAAAAGAATCACGCTGTAAGGCCGCCTGCGGATAGCCTCCGTTAATTGACCGCCCTGCTCATAACCAACATACCCCGGAGGCGCGCCAATCAAACGGCTGACAGAGTGCTTCTCGCCGTACTCACTCATATCAATCCTAGTTAACGCCTTCTCGTCATTAAATAAAAAATCCGCCAAAGTTTTTGCAAGCTCAGTTTTACCCACACCAGTCGGCCCTAAAAATAGGAAAGACCCCAACGGGCGCGCCGCATCAGACAACCCCGCTTTGTTACGGCGAATTGCATCAGCAACCGCGGCAAGAGCGTTATCCTGCCCAACAACTCGTTTTTCCAAAACCTTTTCAAGGTCAAGAAATTTTTGCAACTCACCCGACAACATTTTTGAAACAGGAATCCCCGTCCATGTTGACACAACCTGCGCAATATCGTCTTCGCTAACCTCTTCGCGTAACAGCGCACCGTCGGCAGCAGCGTTCTCCTGCTTGCTTTCCATGTTATCTGTTAATGCGGCAAGCTGCCTCTCCGCTTCAGGAATCCTGCCGTGTTTAACCTCCGCCGCTTTGGAAAGATCACCCTCGCGCACATATCTGTGTTCCTCGATCTTTAATTCTTCAATCTCCTGCTTTAAAGCGCGGATCTTTTGAATATCGATTTTTTCATTTTCCCAACGAGCTTTCATCGCATCACGGTCAGCGGACAACTCTGCAATTTCCTTTTCTAATTTTGTTAGACGATCTTTAGAAGCATTATCGCTTTCCCTAGAGAGCGCCTGCCGTTCAATAGAAAGCTGCAAAAGTTTTCGTTCCAGTTTATCAAGCTCCGTTGGACGACTATCCAGTTCCATTTTAAGACGACTCGCCGCCTCATCAACAAGGTCAATCGCTTTGTCAGGTAAAAATCGGCTAGTAATGTATCGATTTGATAAAGCAGCCGCCGACACCAACGCCTCATCTTTAATACGAACACCGTGATGAACCTCATAGCGTTCTTTAAGCCCGCGTAAAATTGCAATAGTATCTTCAACAGAAGGTT
>Ga0099364_10001410_pt1 | contig 39885 bp, 31 predicted proteins | sample TergutTh196P3_FD_73070 | JGI IMG/M metagenome (GOLD analysis project Ga0099364, IMG submission 73070) | Microcerotermes parvus P3 segment gut microbial communities from Pointe-Noire, Republic of the Congo - Th196 P3 | ecosystem: Host-associated > Arthropoda: Insects > Digestive system > Gut ... | reverse complement strand
ATGCCGGGAGAACGTGAGTACCGGCCGCTCGGTTGCGGAACGGAATTACTGGGCGTCAGTATTATATGTTGTCCTTGCGCGGTCGGGAAAGCTGTAATCCACTTTGGTTGATAAATGAAAAATCCGAACCAGTATTGAGTGTTTTCGTTGCCATACAGTCGCTCATATGTATTTGTGTAGTTAAAACTTAGGATGCAATCAAACTTTGATATGCTTAAATAATCTGTATTTGTAATACCTGATGTCAACAGACCTAATTTGCGTGATGCTTCATCACGTTTCTTTTCGAGTTCTAGCGCTTCATCTCTTCTGTAAGTATATCCACTTGCCATTCGTGCTTGATGGGTGTATCGCTCTACTTCTCTTTTTTCTTTTCCATTTCCCTTTTTCGTTCAGTAGTTATTATTGCTTCATTCAACGAGATTGCGTTAATCAGTAGACAGTAAATTTCAAACGCCCTAGCAAAATCTCTCAGTTGATAATACAAAAAATCAATGAAGTCCTTTGTGTCAGCAATTCCTTTACATACCAATACGTATTTACCTATTTCTTTATCATAGCTGCTGAATTGCAGAAGGAATTGATTAAGTTCTTCGGAAACATCGTTAGACAAAAACTCAAGAGTAATTTCGCTTGGTGCATTGAAATATTGAGCAAGCTCTACTGCTGGTTTAGCTTGTTCAATGTTATGGATAACTCCGGCAACTTCTTTTTCAAAATCAATCCAGGTGCGGGGATTATCAAGGTCAGATGTTGTACCAAGAAAGTGCATTAACCAAATATTATCACCAACAAACGAGATAAATTCTTCGTTCATATCATTAAGCTCTGAGACTGGTTCACTTGTATTGTAAGCTCTAGAATACCGCAAAAAATCTGTGTACTTTGTAGGAAATCCATGAGCAAGGTCAAAACCATTTCCTATGATGAGTATGTTCATTCACCCATATCCCCTGTCATAGCTTTGTATCGTTCCATCAACGCCGCTACACACGCCGCTTCGTCCATATCTTTTACGGAAAATCCGTACAGTTCCATCACAGCGCGGTCGAGGGCACGGTGGGCGTTCATCAACACAGGCGGCATAATGTCGGGGTGGTATAAATCTGCGAGGCTGCTTTTTGGGAATGCTGCCCTTGCATCAAGTACCGATTGTGAAAGCTGTTCAATCTGCTCCTTTTTCGCATTTGTAACATCAGGCCATGGGAAATTGTTGTAAACAATGTCCTTCGAGTAGCGATAATCGCTTTTTATCCTGCCGCATATTGCCCTTACCCACGCCATGTGGACATTTGATGTCAATACTCCAAAATGATAGAGCGTTGCATTTGGAATGATTTGAACAGCGTCATTTACGATTATACTTGCGTCCACAAAACCCAAAGGGATGTATCTGCGTGTTTCGGATGAATGGCGCGGTACGATGATATAATCGCTGTTTGGCTGACGTATCTCTTGGAACAACGTCGGTGTTGTCGCACTGTCTTGTGTGGCTTTTTTAGGGCTTGCGAGCCTAAATTTCCGCACGTTTTCAATCCGCTCCATGACGAGGGGCATTTTTTTAAGCTCAGAAGGCTCCGCATCAACAAGCCATAGGCAATATCGTTCGATATTGTTGATATACTCAGTTGCGCCATAAATTCTTCTGATATACTTTTTTGCAGCAGGCTCTTTTTGAATAAAATTCTCGTATTCTAACTCGTTCAAAAACAGATGCCCTCCGTCAGTCGGCTTATTTCCATAAACCATGACAGGCACATCGCAAATAGACTTATTTCTGCTTTCGATAAAGACATCTGGTGCTTCGACCAGATAGGGATTGATGCGTTGCACAGCTCTCTTTCTCTCTCCGCTGTAGAGCATCTTCTCCCCAGAAAGCCCTGCGCTGAATCCGACAATCACGCAATGCACTGCTGCCTTGTCCGCGGCTTCGCTATTCCACTTGAATGTGCGGTGGGCAAAGTCGATGTGTATGCCAAACATATCGTAGAGCGGCTTCCATATCGAGGCCACTTGCTCTCCTTGGGTGATGGAGTTTGTAGAAACGAATGCCGCGCGGATTCCTGTACCCGAAACAAACTGTGCTGCTTTGTAGTACCCCCCAGCCACATAGTCTATTTTACCTGCTGTCTTGAACGGTTTGCCTTTATCGTCCACACAGACGGACAGCATATCCGCTTTCTGTGCTGCGTTTTGGTTTGAGTAGCCGACAAATGGCGGGTTACCCATGATGTATGATGTATTATGCTTTGGTATCACGCTATTCCAATCCATCTGCAAAGCGTTCCCCTCAGCGATGTTTGCGTAGCTTTTGAGCGGCAGGTAATCAAGCTGCATATTCACAATGGATTCGGTTTCTTTTAGCATCTGGTTTTCCGCTATCCATAAGGCTGTCCTCGCTACCGTGACAGCAAAATCGTTGATTTCAATACCGTAAAACTGCCCGATGGAAACTTCGATAGGATTATATTTCGCATCACCAAAGACGATTTGCTCCCTTTGCAACCGACTAAGGATTTCATTTTCCAAATGACGCAGGCAGATATAAGTTTCCGTGAGAAAATTCCCGCTTCCGCAAGCTGGGTCTAAAAAAGTCAAGGACGAGAGTTTCTTTTGCAACTCACGGAGTTTTGTCATTTTGGTTTTTTCAACATTTATATCGCAAATAGTTTCAAATTCAGCTTTCAGACCATCGAGGAACAGCGGGTCTATCACTTTATGTATATTTTCAATGGATGTATAGTGCATACCGCCCGAACGCCGTGTTTCCGGGTTGAGTGTACTCTCGAAGACAGCACCGAATATCGTTGGGCTTATTTCGGCCCAGTTGAAGTCCTCGCTGGCTTTATATAGGAGTAAATCTCTGATTTCATCGGTAAATTGCGGTATCTCAATATCTTCTTTTGCAAAAAGTGCGCCATTGACATAAGGGAATGCAGCAAGAGGTGGGTCAAGATATGGGTCACGGTCATCCGGCAGGGTGTCCAACACCTCGAACAAGTCCATTATTGCTTTACGCAAATACCTTGTTTCGTGCTGCTTCAAATAGTCATGGAACATACCATGTCGCCCGAAAATGCCCGAATCCTCTGCATACAGGCAAAAGACAAGACGGACACAGAGAATATTCAAGCTTGTGTGGGAACGCTCATTATTGAAATCGACGTATTGCGAAGAAAAGGCATCATAGAGCAAGCCTACTATTTTTCCCGCCGCAATGGAGACTTCCATCTCGCGCTTCAGGACTTCGCTCCCTGTATCAGTCAAGAACGAAAGGCGAAAATACTCTTTTGGCAGGTTCTCCAACAGGATTTCCTCCGGCTCACCGCCCGGACGCTCCATGTCATATACGTTGAATGCGCTGAAATTGCACGTGACCACCCATCGGGGGTGCTGCGACAAGGGGAGTTCCGTGATATATCGTTTTGCCTGTTGGAACGGGGTGAGCAAAGTGCCATCCGATTGCCTGATGGGCTTCTTTAAGTCCTTGCCTATACCCTTTTGCTCGATGAGTACCTTTGTAGCGGGGATGGTTGCATCAATAAAGCTCGTGTTGTCCAGATGCACCTTTTCCTCAAAGAGGATAAACTGCTCAGGATGGGTTACACCGTATACATCACGCAACAAAGACAGCCAGAACGCTTGGCTCTGCCCTTTTTCGTATCCTTTATCCTTCCAGGCGGCTGCAAACATCTCCGCCGCCGCTCGTTGCTCTTTATCCGTCATATATGTCTACCCCATAGTAGTCCGATATTTCGCTTCTTTTGTGCGTCTGTCAATCGGCTTGGGTGTTCCTTTGGGAATAACCCAAAAGCTGCCGAGTTTCTGCGCTCCTGTAACCTTGCCGTTGGCGCACAGGGCTGCTACTCTCCGTGTCGTGATGCCCCACTGCGCCCCGGCTTCATTGACTGTCATCCATTCCATAGTCATTCCTCGCTAAACTACATGGAAAATATATGCCAATTATACATCAGCATTGGGAACAATACAACGTAGAAGTTTTGACATACCCCTTGACAATAATGTTCTGATAAGACTTGGGGCGATAAACAGAAAAAGGAATACATTTTAGACGCAGGGAGAGAGGATCTACGACAAAAAGACGAAATCCTATAAATGCAAATCCATTCCGACCACCGACTGGAACGAACAGGACAAAGCGGAAATCTGGCGGGCGGCATGGGCTGAATACTGCTAGAGCGTTTTGGAGCATAACGGACACGCCGAGCGGATAGACCACAGAAGCTATGAACGGCAGGGCGTTGATAAAATCCCGACTATCCATTTAGGCGCGGCGGCTTCTCAAGATGAATGTCTTACCAAACCGAATGTAATTTGTATTGCTATAGATGCTGTGGCATAATCCTCTCAACCTAATGAAAGAGCTAGGACAGCAAGGAGGATCAATCTCACAGGAGCAGAATCAACGAGTATGAAACCCTCAAGGAGCTTTCGGATCACAGCGGCAACAAGCATAATGCGACACCGAAAAGATATGTTCATGAATAATTCTCTTGCATTTTAGTAAGAAAATGATTGAAGCTTTCTCCTGTCCGTGATAGAGTGTGTGTTAGATGCTACTTATAGCATAACGATGCTCTTAGAAAGGTGGATACGTTGAGATGGGCAAAACCATTGTATGCTATGGCGATTCAAATACATATGGCTCTGACTTTGCAAGCCCCGGCGGCAGGCTTGATAGGAGATGGCCGGTTGTGTTGGCAGAAATAACCGGTAATGACTACGAGATCAAAGAAGAGGGACTCAGCGGCCGTACTGTTGATACTGATGATACACTGTGGGATAATGATCTCAATGGTACAAAATCCTTTATTGACAGGTTACAGTTGCATTCACCCATCTATTTGCTGATTATTATGCTAGGTACAAACGATGTTAAAGAAAAATACGACTTGACCGCAGAACAGATTACGCAAAGCATGAAACGGCTTATAGAATTAGCTAAAGATGCACCGATATGGCAGAACGAGACAAGAATCCTGCTCATTTCACCAACACCCGTTGGAGATGGTGTAATTGGCACAAGCAGGATGGGTCAAGCATTCGGAGCTGTTTCTGTAGAAAAATCAAAGCAGCTAGGTTCTCTATACAAAGAGCTTGCGAAATCGCTAAATTGCTATTTCTTAGACGCAGCGGAACATATTTCTGTTGGAACTGCAGATTTTGTCCATCTTTCCGCACAGGCGCACAATGGATTAGCCAACGCTGTTGCCCAGTACCTTAAAATAAATTTGCTGTAGCCATAGATTGCACTTTGATGCCGCACGACATCCTTGCTATTCACTGCATAGCATCCTAAAGTGTGCAACTCAGAATTTTCTGTTTGCCCAGAGTCACGCATTCACGTAATCACATTTATGAACATGGTTTATGCCAACCGCGTATGATACTAAGCTTGTTGTCATAAATAATCTCGTTATCCACAACGTGACCTTCATTACCGGATACATCAATAATACAAGCTGGTAAAAGTCACCATCATCGTTATATCATCAGGAGTGATACAGTGTATACTATTGGATTTAATTACGAAAAATATATTGCGCTGCAATCTGAGAGAATTCTTGAAAGAATAGGGATGTTTGAGAACAAACTATACCTTGAGTTCGGAGGAAAAATCTTCGACGACCAACATGCTGCAAGGGTATTGCCGGGTTATATGCCGGATACAAAGGTACACTTGCTAAAGACTCTCGCAGATAAGGCAGAAATCATTATAGTTATTAATGCCTCCAGCATTGACTCAAGTAAATCAATTGGCGACACAGGTGTTTTTTATGACGATGATGTCCTTCGGCTCATCGATGAATTCCGAAACAGGGACCTCTATGTCGGGAGCGTTGTAATCAGTCAATATATGGGACAACCTTCAGCCGATAGATTTAAAGCTTATCTCGAAAATCTAGGCATCACCGTCTATATCATGCATTATATACCCGAGACGCACTATCCCTCGAATATCCAACTAATACTCAGCGAAGAAGGCTATGGGAACAATGATTATATAAGAACCACCCGTCCGCTTGTTGTAGTAACTGCTCCTGGTCCCGGGAGTGGAAAAATGGCAACCTGCTTGTCTCAGCTCTATTTGGAGCATATGCGAGGCGTCAAAGCTGGATACGCCAAATTTGAGACTTTCCCTGTTTGGAATCGGTCTCTGAAAAATATGTTGAATCTCGCATATGAGGCAGCTACTGCCGATCTAGACGATGTAAACATGATTGATCCTTTTCACCTTGAAGCCTATGGCATATCTTCTGTAAGCTATAACCGAGATATAGAAGTTTTCCCCATTTTAAACGCAATGTTCACGCGCATATGGGGCGCTAGCCCTTACAAGTCGCCGACAGACATGGGCGTAAACATGGTTGGATTTTGCATCTCCAATGAAGACGTATGTGCCGAAGCATCGAAGCAAGAGATAATTCGAAGGTACTTTCATACCCAGCAAGACTTCGCAAAAGGAGCATTGCCAAAAACAGCGACAACAAAACTGGAGATACTTATGAGCAACGCCGGTCTTTCGCAAAACGATAGACCTCCAGTTGCTCCTGCGCTGAAAAAAGCCGAACTGACTAACAGTCCCTCTGTAGCGATCGAGCTGCCTGATGGCACGCTTATTACGGGAAAAACGTCTGAGCTGCTCGGTGCTTCATCTGCTGCCTTGCTAAACGCACTAAAGCATCTTGCCGAAATAGACGACAGAGTACCGCTGATATCTCCCGGTATAATCGAGCCGATTCAGAAGCTTAAGGTAGGCTACCTTGGGAACGAAAACCCAAGGCTACACACCGATGAAGTCTTGATTGCGCTTGCCGTTAGCACAGCAACGAATCCAACAGCAGAATTGGTGTTGGAGCAACTCCCGAAACTTGCATATTCCGAGGCGCATTCCAGCGTGATTTTATCTCAAGTTGACATTAACGTCTTTCGTCAACTTGGTGTGAATATCACATGTGAACCTGTTTACCAGAACAAAAAACTGTTCCAAAAAGAAGAATATTTCGGACTTGCTGACAGTTCAGAACTCCGCAGTGTCCCATTGCGCAATGCTCTCTAAACATGACTTGCCAAAACTTGGATAACGCCAAAACTGCACAATTCATCTATAAAGCTATAATAAAAAACCGGCAGACCATCTCTCAATCAAGAGATACGGCATGCCGGTTTTTTGCATAGATATGCATCTGCTTTCTTTCGCTGTGCAACAGAAAATGAATAAACTGCACAATCCATTGTCTCGGTATGGGACTACATTAAGTTATCTAAAACTATAGCCTCATTGAACATTCGATCCGAAGAGTTCGGTTATGTCGATGGATTCAAACTCGGGGGACTGCTCCACGGGGAGGCTAGCGCTCCATTCGAGAATGACACTGTCAAAATGAATTGCAGCAGCGTACTCTCGAAGTGTCCTGTAATCCTCATACATAGCAAACGAATAAGGTGTAATATCAAAGTTGATAGGTAATCTATAAAGTATATGATAACCATAATATGTTTCAACAACCTCGCTTAGTTCACCAATATCAAGCGATATTGCGGCTTGATAAAATTCGTCAACCATGTCTCCGTATTGGAATAAATACCCTTCAGGATAAGACATTAGTCCTCCGGTGTCCTCGCTAATCATATACATCAGTTCATCAAAGAAATCATCGAAATTATCACCGGTGTACGATTCTAGCTGGCTCAACACATTCTCTGCTTCCGTTCGGGCTTTGTCCTCTGGATCCATTTCATCGTTTTTAGTGATGAGTATGTGTTTTGCCATCAAATATCCATCCTGTTCGACAAGGACTGCTGCCTCCTCGTCTGTTATTCCCTCACCGCCATTCCCATACAGCTCGCTATACACCCTGTTGGCTAACAAACTGATGCTTATCAGGTACTCAAACAATTCCCGATCATAGCAACCATCTTCCTCCCACAAAACTTTGAGAAACTCCTCTTCTCCGCCATACATTTCAGCCCACATGTCAAACTCGTTTTGAAGGGACTCCATGTCTTCTTCTTTCAAGGAAACACCATTAAGTATCGCCCCATATTCAAGAGCTTTGTAGCTTGACACATTCTCGATTGCTGAAGAGATAAGATAATCAGCGATGGTAGTATCATCAAACAAAACTTCCGACCAATCGAATGCACCTCCAAAATTGTACAGGATCATATAGTAATTGCTGTACAGAAAAAAGTACATCTCTGCCCATTCTACCTCGAATGTACCAATGGTTAGCATTAGCGTGTCCGGTTGAAATGCAGAAAAAGCCGAAAGAATATCGCTTTCTTTGATAGCATCATCAATCTCATTGTCCAACATCTGTTCGTCTGTTGGCATTGTTTCTACAACTCCTGGTGTATCTGTGCTCTCATCGTTGTCATTATTGCATCCTACCAGAATTGTACCTATCATGGTTATGCAAAGTATAAGCGCTACAATCTTTTTCATGTTATCCTCCAAATGATCAATACTGAACCTCTACTATAACCCGAATGCTCTTTATTAGCAACTAAAAGATTTCGTCAGCATTGGTTTGCGATTGATTAAGATTACATGTTTAACCACCCGGTTTATTCCGCGCTTTAGCTGGCTCATAGTACTCAGAATGGTAGCGCAGGTGTCTGCTGCTCTGTTCCATCAAGCGAAATCAAAGACGGTGGCATGTCGCGAATTGAAGCAGGGATGCATCCCTTTGCGATAGGAACAAAATACATACACTTTGAGCTAACTTCCAGCAGTTACAGTTAGCTTTGGTATGCTCTGACAAATCTCAACGCCTCATCAATAATATCAACTCCCGAGATTTTATACGCTATTGCAGGTTCTGCTCCTGCTAAAACCTTCACTCTACCTGTATACTCTTTTATGGAATAGAGTCTCGCAATGGTTTCCATTTCAAAGTCTGATAGTTTCATCTGAATCCATCCATCTTTTTGCGTAATCTCGGTAATTCCCGCCTGCGCTGCTTCGCTGCGCATGAGTGCTATCGAGGTCAGGGCGATTACCTCCGTTGGCGGTTCGCCATATCGATCAATCAACTCATCGATAATATCCTCGCAGTCGTCTTTAGTGCGAATAAGTGCAATTCGCCTATAGACATCCATTCTCTGCTGCGTAGATGGGATATACTTCTCCGGTATGCTTGCTTGTATATTCAAGTCAGCTGGGCATTCTGCTTTATTTTGTGGTTTTTCGCCTTTTTCTTCCAGCACAGCTTCTTCCAGCAATTTCAAATACATATCATATCCGACGCTGAGCATATGCCCGGATTGCTCTGCACCAAGAAGGCTGCCCGCTCCTCTAATTTCCAGATCGCGCATAGCGATTTTAAACCCGGAATTGAATTGAGCGAATTCCCGTATCGCACTAAGCCGCTTTTCTGCAATTTCTGTTAGAACTTTACCGTGGCGAAATGTTAAATATGCATATGCACGGCGCGGCGAACGACCTACTCTCCCTCGAATTTGATGTAGTTGCGCTAACCCTAATTTATCAGCATCCTCGACAATCAAAGTATTAACATTGGGGATGTCGATACCTGATTCTATTATCGTTGTGCATACCAAAACCTGTATCTCACCTGCTGTCATCCGGTCCATGACATCGCTAAGGTTGTCTTCATCCATTCTTCCATGCGCCACCGCCAAGCTCACGCTATCAAGCATCTCTGATAGCCTTGCGGTAACGCGTTCGATATTTTCGATCCTGTTATGTAGATAATAGACCTGCCCACCTCGAGAAACCTCCCGTCGAATTGCATCGCATACTACACTCCAGTCATGTTCTAATACATAAGTTTGAACCGGATGTCTGCTTTGCGGTGGTTCTTCGATTGTCGACATGTCTCTCACACCGCTTAACGCCATGTTCAATGTACGTGGTATCGGTGTTGCTGACAAAGTAAGCACATCAACTTGCTTAGATAATTCTTTTAACCTTTCTTTGTGCGAAACTCCAAATCTCTGTTCCTCGTCAACTACTAGAAGTCCGAGTTTATTGAACTGTACATCCTTTTGCAAAAGCCTATGCGTACCTATCACAAGATCGACGCTTCCGTTTTCAAGTCCTTTCAATGCGGCTTTGATCTGTGCGTTGCTCCTGAACCGACTCAGCACTTCAATATTAACAGGGTATCCTGCAAATCGCCGCATTGAGGTAACGAAATGCTGCTGCGCTAATACAGTCGTTGGAACCAATATCGCAGCTTGAAATCCTCCAAGGACGCATTTCATAACTGCTCGCAAAGCTATTTCGGTTTTTCCGTAACCAACATCACCGCAGAGCAAGCGATCCATGGGTATAGGCTTTTCCATATCTGCTTTGATTTCAACTGCGCATTTCAATTGGTCGTCGGTTTCTTGATAACCAAATTTTTCTTCAAATTCCGTTTGCCACACGGAGTCTGCAGGAAAGGCATTACCTGCTATTCGTTGTCTTTCGGCATATAATTTGATTAGTTCAGCAGCCATTTCTTTTGCAGCCGATTTTGCTCTGGTTTTTGCTTTTGTCCAATCGCCACCGCCAAGCTTCGAGAGTCTGACGCCACGCGATTTTCCTGTATCTGAGCTTGTTTCAGTTCCGTTCCCTCCAATGTATTTCGCAACCATGTCAAGCTGAGTCGCCGGGACATACAAGCTATCTGTTCCTGCATAAGCGATTTTTACATAGTCTTTTTGGACACCATCTACAGGTATTTTATAAAATCCGACAAATCTACCAATTCCATGCTGATCATGTACTACAAGATCACCAACCGACAAATCAGAAAAGCTTTGTATACGCTCTCTATTCGCTTTAGTCCTTGATTTCTTTGCCCTGCGAATTATTGGTTGAGCGATTATTTGTCCTTCTGTAATCATTGCCAATTTTATACTTGGATACTCAATGCCCGCGGAAAGATTACCTTCAGCAATGATGCATTCGCCATTTCTCGGCAACTCTTGTAGCTTGTAGTCCAGCCCGGATGATAAATCCCGCTCATCAAGGAATTCTTTGAGTGCTTTCCCCCTGCGTTGATCGTAACAAAGGATAACTGTCTTGAACCCTGCCTCTTTATAATAGGATATGTCTGAAGCAGCAGCATCCATGCTACCGCCATACGAAGGAAGGCGTTTGGTACTGATATTAAGTACCATTCGCGGATTCAACGGATAGGAGTTCCCCGTGAAACTGTCCATCATTATAGCCGGGTAATTGCTAAGTTTGCTTAAAAACCCTCCCCAATCCTCTGAGAAGCGAATAAAGCTGCTCTCCAGTATCCCCGCTTCCAACATTGACACACATTCCTCTCCTAGCATCCTGAGATAGGAGTCTGCGCGCTCTTTTACCCGCAAAGGTTCGCATATAATCACTATTGTATCGTCATCAAGATAATCGAGCGCTGTCGCCATTGGGGAAATCAATTCCATATACCGGTCTGCAGCGGGAAAGGTTCTGGCATTTCTAAGCCTTTCCACATCATTTGCTAAGTTTGTCAAGAGACTCAGGCTTGTTGCCTTTCTGCTTTCAAAACGGGTAATGTACTCAGCTATTTCGTTGGCAAGTCCGTACGCACCTGATTCTTCTTTCCTCCTATAAAGAGATGGCAGAGCTTCCGCAACCGGGACAATTTGCACAAATTCAATCGGTTCTGTCCTACGCTGTGACTCAATGTCGAAAAAACCCATTGCGTCAATCTCGTCGCCAAAGAACTCACAGCGAACAGGCTCCTCATAAACCGGCGAGAAAAAGTCGAGAATCCCTCCTCGCATTGCGAATTGGCCGGTGCCTTCTATTTGGTCAGCTCGACTGTATCCACACATTAGAAGCGTCTCAACAACAGTGTTCAATTCGTACGTTCCACCGGTTTTGAGATGCATTACCGACTGCGACAGCTGCTCCGGGTGAATCGTTCGCTGAACAGCTCCGCTGAAAGTCATTACGACTATTGGCGCATTTCCGGCAGCCAGTGCCGCTAATGTAGCAATTCTTTGCTGTTCCATCTGTCGAGATACTACATCTGCGCTGTGGAAAACGAATTCACGAGCTGTCAGAATCAAGGCTTCTTCCATTGTAAAAGAGGTAATATCGTTCACCATCCTTGCCGCTTCATCTTCGTCGGCGCATACTACCGCTATAGGTCGCATTGTTGCGCATCGAATCGCCGCTGTTGCATGTGACCGATGGATTTCAGACAGCCCGGACAGTACAGCAGGGCATGATCCGGCTTCAATGCCCGCCAGCAACCGCTTAAATTCAGGTTCTTCATGCAATGCTTTTGCCAATGTCACCATGGATTTATGCTCCTTTGTTGAAAACGCAGCATCACCCCGGTAAGTACATACCGGGGAATACTCATAATTATGATTGTTTCACGTGAAACAATCACAAGAAATACCTAATATTATTGCTTTAAAGCGAAATTTCTTATAGCGGCGATTTGCTTATTCGCGAATACCTGCGGGGATATTCTTCAGGGCTTTTTGATACTTTCTTGATAGTTATGACTCTATGTTCTATTTGCGTTCCGGGAATAGTATAGTCCGTCTCATAATCAATCAAGCCGCCAAGTCTTTCTATTGCGTTAAGTGAATCCTTTTGCTCATCTTGTGTATTGGTGCTTTTCATAGCGAGGAAATATCCACCAATTCGCACAAAAGGTAAACAGAGTTCGCACAGGATGTTCAGTTTCGCAACTGCTCTGGAAACAGCTATGTCATAGACTTCACGCATTTCAAGCATGTGCGACGCTTCTTCAGCGCGAGCATGAAGACAGGTAACCCTAACACCCAGATCTGCGCAAAGCTTTTCAAGAAACTCTACGCGTTTTGCCTTTGCATCAAGCAATGTCAGTTCAATCGATGGTTTAGCAATTTTGAGAGGCAACCCGGGAAACCCTGCACCACTTCCTATATCAATGACTTTTTTGTTTTCAAATTCACAAACAAGGAAGAGTGCCAAAGAATCTAAGAAGTGCAATTTTGCAACTTCCTGCATCCCTCTTATAGCAGTTAAATTTACTATCTCACCCTTTTCTTCCAGATAAGCATAATAAACACGAAATGATTCTATAGCAAAAGCCGGCAAATACAGACCTAGTTCCATGGCACCATTATCAATGATTTGCGTTAGAGTGTCCATTTCGCTGCACCTCAAATTAAATCAATTGCCAAGCGAATCTTCCTTGGTTTTGCTGTTTTTCAGAATATCGCGAATTTCGGCAAGCAATTCCTCTTCTTTTGTCGGTTTTGGTGGCGCTGGTTGTGCCGCTTCCTGTTTTTTATACAGCTTGTTGACAGCTTTTACAAACAAGAATATTGTTATTGAAACTGTAAAAAAGTTAATGATGCTATTGAGGAACAAGCCGATGTTCATAACACTCGGAACTGCATTGCCATATAAACGAGGAAGCTCAATAACCCATTCTTTAAAATCTACGCCAATGATCACCCCAATCAAGGGTGTCACAATATTGGTTACTATCGATGTCACCACAGCGCTAAACGCGCCGCCAACTATTACACCAACTGCCATGTCGAACATGTTGCCTTTTATCGCAAAACTTTTAAATTCAGTAAGGATTTTTTTCATCCAATTGTCTCTTTTTAATGTGTAGTTTGAGTTGTCAGTACTGTCGAAGGATAGATTTAACTGACAATTCTTAATTCAACGGAGTAATAAGCTCAATTCCTCCAAGGTATTTTCTCAAAACTTCAGGCACCACTACGCTTCCGTCTTTTTTCTGGTTTTGTTCCACAAGAGCCGGCAGAATCCTGCTTGTTGCCAATCCGGAACCGTTAAGCGTGTGCATAAAGTCGATTTTCCCAGTGTCCGCTCCTCTATATCTCATTGCACCTCTGCGGGCTTGATAACAGCGAGCATTCGATACCGAAGAAACCTCTTTGTAACCATTCATCGAAGGTATCTGAATCTCGATGTCATATGTCCGCGCCATTGCTGCTCCCACGTCACCTGCCGCCAGCTTGACAGTCCTAAAATGTAAACCGAGTGCCTCAACAAGGGTTTCTGCCTTTCTGACTAGTTCATCAAAGGCTTCTTCAGAGCCTTCAGGCGTCGTGAATTGCACCATCTCCACTTTATTGAACTGATGCCCTCTTATCATCCCGCGTTCTTCCGAGCCGTATGTTCCGGCTTCCCGCCTGAAGCATGGCGTGTATGATATGTATTTTTTCGGCAAATCAGCTTCAGCTAGAATTTCATCGCGGTGCAGCGCTACAAGCGCAGCTTCTGCCGTGGGTAGCATATATCGCATCCGATCATCGGTTGGGTTTGCTATCTTGAATACTTCGTCCTCGAATTTTGGGAACTGTCCAGCAGTAACGCCGCATTGATATTCAAGCATGTGCGGTACTAGCAGAAGTTCATATCCATCGGCTATATGTGTATCAATGAAAAAGTTTAAAAGTGCCCATTCGAGCCGTGCTCCCATGCCTTTGTACACCCAAAACCCGCTTCCTGAAAGCTTTGCACCTCGTGGATAATCTATCAGCCCTAAGTCCGTGCAAAGATCAACATGATTTTTGAAGGTAAAATCAAATTCTTGGTATTCTCCAAAATACCTTAGCGGCTCATTGTTCTCCTTGCCCCCGGATACCAAGTCATCATCTGGTAGGTTCGGCAACCTGAGCATCAGGTCATCAAGTTTCTCTTCCACTTCTTTAAGCTCAATTTCAGCAAGGCGTATCTTTTCCTTGAGCGCATTCATTTGTGCAACTATTTCTGATGCATCCCCGCCGGAACTCATAATTTGCGGAATTTCCCGTGACGCTTTGTTTTGTTCAGCTTTATCTCTTTCGACAGATCCTATGAGCGCTCGGCGCTCCATATCCAAATCTATAATCACTTTGGTATCGGCAGTATAGTCTACACCTCTTTTTTGTAGCTTCTGTATAATAATATCGGGTTCTTCTCTAATTAGCTTTATATCTATCATTTTTTACCTCCTTTTTTTGTTGCGCATGTTTCACAATCAGTATTACATAAAATAATACACGTGTATAGGAAGACAAGGTTTACAGTCATCATAATTGTTTAGTGCAAACTCAACTTCGTAATAGAAAGCAACACATAATTGTTGTTGTACACTGCTTTTTCTTAGGATCAACGAAAATAATGTCTAAAAAACACGCACCACAGTTGAAGGCGGTTGCGACTTATGCGTTTTAGTTTTCATTTCTAAGACATCACATGAGAATCTATGTGCAGCGATGGTTATCTTCGCTATGTACGATAATTTCGTGCCAGTCATTCGTTCGACAAAGAAGACAGTGTGTCAAATAGCGCGTTGAAATCTTCTTGGTTATAGTATTCCAGTTCAATTTTGCCTTTTTCCCTGCTCGGCTTAATTATAACACGCCGACCCAATGCAGCAGTAAGCAGGTTTTGAGCTTCTTTGAAATAGTCCACATCAAGGGGTGTTCTCTGCTGAGGAATTGGTATAACTTTATTGAGCTTTTTAACCAAGGCTTCGACTTCACGTACACTGAGGTTGTCCTTAATTGTTAGCTGGGCTGCCATGAGCATATCATCATTGTTTTTAATAGCGAGCAATGTTCGAGCGCTCCCGACAGTCAACTCTCCATTGCTTACAAGCTCTACTAGCACTGTAGGTAAGGCGAGCAAGCGCAAAGCATTCGCAATCGCCGGGCGTGACTTCCCCATTCTTGTAGCTACCTGTTCCTGCGTCATTCCAAACTCGCTGATTAATGATTTGTACCCCTGTGCTTCTTCAATCGGGTTCAAATCTTCTCGCTGTAGATTCTCTACCAAAGCAAGTTCCAACGCTTTTTTATCATCCGCTTCAACGACCCTAATTGGAATCTCCATCAACCCAGCTTCGCGAGCGGCTCTCCATCTTCGCTCACCGGAAATTATCTGGAAGTATCCTTCTTCTAACCTACGAACCGTAAGCGGCGAGAGTATTCCGTGTTCGCGTATAGAGTCAGCCAACTCGCTTATCTTCTCTTTTTCAAATACTGTTCTCGGTTGCTCTTGCCTTGGTTCAACTTTTTGTATTTGAACATATTCAAAATCTGCCGAAATATTCGCATTCGCTGCATCTCCCAACAATGCGCCAAGCCCAGCACCTAGACCTTTGGTTTTCATCGCGTACCCTTTCTGCTCCATATGTTACACAGATACCTCTCATGTTGTCTCGATGTCGCTTATTCCATATCCCATCGAAATGCTTTCAACGAACAGTAATCTTTATTCATTGCGTTTGATAACTTCCTTTGCCAATTCCATATATGCTAACGATCCTCTGGAATATTTGTCATAATCTGTCACTGGCTTGCCGTGGCTTGGAGCTTCCGCTAATCTGATGTTCCTCGGTATCGAAACAGTATATACCTTTCGATCAAAGAATTTTTTTATTTCAGCTGCTACTTGTGCCGAAAAGTTTGTTCTTGAGTCATACATCGTGAGTAGGACTCCTTCGATGTCAATCTCCGGATTCAAAGCTTTTTTTATCACTCTTATTGTAGTAATTAAGTCAGATAATCCTTCGAGAGCAAAGTACTCGCACTGGACGGGTATCAAAACTGTGTCAGCAGCGCATAAAGAGTTCAGTGTTAGCATTTCCAAAGATGGCGGACAATCGATAAGCATAAAGTCGTATTGCTCCTGCATAATTGCCAAAACGTTCCTTAAAACAAATTCCCGGTTGTCCATTGCAACCAGTTCTACCCCGGCTCCGGATAGTATTTTGTTCGAGGGCATCACATCGCCATACGGTGTTTTTACCACAACCTGTGCAGCATCTATTCCATCAATTAGGACATTGTATATGTTTGGATCAACTTTATTCTTATCGATTCCCAAGCCTGAAGTGGCGTTACCCTGTGGGTCCATGTCGCATAGCAACACACGTTTCCCAAGCTCTGTAAGGGCTGCACAAAGGTTAACACATGTGGTCGTTTTACCGACTCCGCCTTTTTGGTTTGCGACTGCGATTATTTTCGCCATTTTTCTGCCCCTCTCAGTTACACTTGGTATTATAGCATATACATTGGGATTTTCAATAACAAGAACGGCATTAGTTAAAAATGCTTCAGGGAAACGTTACCAATCATATGTAGCTGGATCAATTAGTGCGGTGCAATGATTCGTAATTCAATTCTCCTGTAGAACAGAATTACCCACAGAGAATGTTATTGCACATCTCTGCGGGTAATGCTGCTATAGTTGTCATCTAAAGTGCTATGCTCTATTTAACTTTGTGTTTCTTATAAATGCTTTTCGTCCAATATCTTTTTGGGATTATTCCTGTGAGCCTTGCATAATGCCTCGCTGCTTGCACTCACAGCAGAACACACGCATCTAACGCGCTTGCCCGGCTGAGAGATCCTCATCAAATGTTATTTCCATTTCAATGTATTCACCATCTCGCCAGACAATCAATGTTGCAGTCTCTCCGGCTCTGTAGCGTCTGAGGCTGTTCGTCATCGCTTCCCATGTTTCTATCTCAGTGTCTTCAAGGCTTGTGATTATATCTCCTACCAACAGCCCTGCTTTTTCGGCAGCCGATTCCTCTACCACTTTCATTACCCGTACCCCAACGACCCAATCCCAATAATCCGCATGGGCGCTTGTTACTGTTTGGACAGTGATTCCAATTAGCGGCCTTCCGGTTATGTAACCGAACTCGATCAGCTCCCTAGCGATTTCAAAGGCATCGTTGATGGGAATAGCAAATCCGATGCCTTCGACAGAGGCTGTTCTTGGTTTTGCTGTCACTATGCCTATGACTTCACCGTTTGTGTCATACAGCGGACCTCCTGAGTTGCCGGAGTTGACAGCAGCGCTGAATTGGAAAGTGTTAATCGTTTTCCCGTCTAAGGACACCTCTCTGTCCCGTGCAGATACAATGCCATCTGTCATTGTGTATACAAGCTCTCCCAGAGGATTACCGACAGCATAGACTGTCTGACCAACATTGATATTGTCGCTGTTTGCGATAATTGCAGGATTCAATCCGGTTGCGGCTATTTTTACGAGAGCGACATCATTGTTTGTTTCATAACCTATGACAATCGCATCATATTCCGATCCATCGTTAAGGCTTACTATCAAGGGCATATCTTGAAGCAATGAAGTTTCGACCACATGGTAATTTGTAAGGATGTATCCATCGTTCGATATAATGAATCCAGATCCGGACTCATTGTTCGCAGAGCTTGGGACAAATCCTCCGAACATACTGCTTGAATATTCGATTTTTGTTGATATGCTCACTACTTGGGTGCATGCCATTAGGTAGATTTCTTCAGCCGGCATCATTGCTCCTTGTGTCGAAATCGGGACTGACATGCCACCGTTTTGTCGCGCGCTTGAACTTCCACCTAAAATTACTTGGTTTACAACGGTGAAGTCACCTCGTTTAAACCTATACTCCATTACACCATAAGCCGCAGCTGCACTAGTCAATGCACAGACCAAGATAAGGCACAGTGTACGCACGAAAGCGCCCGTGCGCCTCCCGTCTTCACGAATTTCTCGATCCGGGAACTGCTCGGTGCTGCGCCTTCGAGGGAGGTTCTGATCGGCAGCACTTATTCCAGGCGTATACATTTTAGAAGTAGATTCATGTGTTTGGCTATACATTGGTTCGCGCCATTCGTCCGGACGAGGGGCAAAATTTCTATCGAGGTTATTCATGTTGAACCTTCGCGCGAGGGATTCAATTTCCTCGGTTTTTTGTCCCTGTATTAACCGTTCATCGTTATCGTTGCTATCATTCATTTCCAAGTCTTTGTCCTGTAAATCATGTTGATAGATCCGTTCTGATGAGTATGCGCTTTCGATTTTGTTTTCCAAATTCTCTTGGTCATTTTTCTCGCTATTATGCTCATCTTTTCGTTCGCTATCGTTGCTTGGTTGCATACTGCCGCCTCCTAAGCTAACCTATTGTCTATAAAGTATATTTAGCTAGAATCATACTAGTGGTGCATTATGTACATTGCATGAATAAAATAACAATAATTTATAAAACTTGACGCAATCTTGCTGCTCATACTATAATACAGCAATGCAAATATTATCTATATCAGGTGTCAATATAATAAAACCAAGGAAAGGGATGATTTCAAATGGCCTATTACTTCAGCGAACCCTCTCGAACTTTTAGCGAGTATCTGCTGGTCCCAGGGTACTCAAGCGTAGACTGCATCCCCGAAAATGTCAGTCTGAGAACGCCGCTTGTCAAGTTTCGCCGCGGCGAGAACCCCGAAATGCACATGAATATCCCCATGACCTCCGCTATCATGCAATCAGTGTCCGACGATAAAATGGCAGTCGCACTTGCAAAAGAGGGCGGAGTCTCTTTTATTTATGGATCTCAAAGCATAGAAGACCAAGCTGCTATGGTGGGTAGAGTTAAATCCCATAAAGCCGGCTTTGTCGTTAGCGACTCAAACGTAACACCGGATGCATCACTGAAAGACATTCTCAATTTAAAAGACAAAACCGGTCACTCCACTGTTGCTGTAACATCTAACGGGGAACCGGACGGCAGGCTTCTGGGCTTGGTGACCAGTCGCGACTATCGCATTAGCCGAATGGATGGGAGCGAACTTGTCGGAAGTTTTATGACCCCCATTGAAATGCTTGTCACGGCTCCCACAGGTACGACTTTGAGCGAAGCAAATGATATTATCTGGGATCATAAGCTCAATTGTCTCCCAGTTATCGACAACCAAGGCAATTTATCCCATTTAGTTTTTCGTAAAGATTATGATTCCCACAAAGCGAATCCTTTGGAATTGCTGGATGACGAAAAGAAATATGTTGTAGGTGCCGGCATCAACACCCACGATTACAGAGAACGCATTCCTGCGCTTTTGGATGCCGGAGCTGATATTCTATGCATCGACTCATCTGAAGGTTTCACCGAATGGCAAAAAATCACACTTGCATGGGTTCGAGAAAAATATGGTGATAAGGTGAAAATCGGAGCTGGCAATGTTGTTGATGGCGATGGCTTTCGTTTTCTCGCTGATTGCGGCGCTGATTTTATCAAGGTTGGCATCGGTGGCGGCTCTATTTGCATAACCCGTGAGCAAAAAGGTATCGGTCGTGGCCAAGCAACTGCGCTTATTGATGTATGCGATGCACGTAACGAATATTACCAACGAACGGGGGTCTACGTACCCTTATGCTCAGATGGCGGCATTGTTCTTGATTACCATTGCACCCTAGCGCTTGCAATGGGTGCCGACTTTCTCATGCTGGGGCGCTATTTTGCCCGCTTTGATGAAAGCCCAACAAACCGCGTCAGTATCGGCGGCAGTTACATGAAAGAGTATTGGGGAGAAGGCTCTTCTCGGGCGCGCAATTGGCAACGCTATGATCTCGGCGGTTTGCCTGCCTTGTCCTTTGAAGAAGGTGTCGACTCATATGTACCCTATGCCGGTAGCTTGAAAGACAATGTAAGTTTGACCCTCGGGAAAGTGCGTTCCGCAATGTGCAACTGCGGCGCACTTACAATCCCCGAGTTACAGGAAAAAGCAAAACTCTCCCTTGTTTCCGCGACTTCGATAGTTGAAGGTGGCACCCATGATGTCTTACTCAAAGAAAATGTATCTCAGACGTAGCACAGCGCATAAGCATGGGAGTTGTGCTTGTGAAATCTCCTAACACGCTAAACGGGCAACCGCAATGGTCGCCCGTTTTTCTCCTAATTGAGATTATAAGCTATAGTTTAAATCTCAGGCTTTCTGTAACCGCCAACTCATCGCAGCGGTTGTTGAACACATTGTCTTCATGTCCTTTTATCCAGACAAAATCGACTTCGTGCCGCTCAAGCAGTGGAACAAGTCTTATCCAAAGGTCGAGGTTTTTAACCTCCCCTCCTTTGCGTGTCCAATTTCTTTTTTGCCACGATTCCAACCAGCCGAGATTCACTGCATTCGCAACATATTGCGAATCTGTATATAGCGCCACTTCGCATGGTTCGCGCAGAAGTTCCAGTGCTGATATAACAGAAACAAGCTCCATACGGTTGTTTGTAGTCATCGCCTCGCCGCCGGAAATCTCTTTTTGTGCTGTACCATATATCAAGATGGCTCCCCACCCGCCGGGACCCGGATTGCCGCTGCAAGCGCCGTCGGTATAAATAAGTACTTTTTTCATATTTGCTTTTCTTACTGAATTGTTAACTAGGTTGACCTTGCTCTTATTATTCGTCTTCTTCTTCTTTTTCTGTTCGCGCTATAGATATGACGCGAGCTTCTCCGTTGGTGCGCATTAAGCGGACACCTTGCGTGGCTCTGCTATATGTGCTTATATCCGATGCTGCCATTCGTATAATCGTGCCATCGTCAGAGATAATGAGTACATCGTCATCGTCATCGACAACTTTTATACCTGCAACTTTCCCTGTTTTGCTCGTTATGTTTTAATTCTTTTTCCCGTATCCACCGCGAGCTTGCGCTTCTCCTTCGTCTCCACGCAAGTACTCTATGATTTCTGTCCGTTTCCCATAACCATTCTCAGTGACTGTAAGCAATGATCCGCCATGCCTCGCTCTGGCTGCACCAACGCAATAATCGTCTTTTCTCAGTCTAATACCCCTAACGCCCGATGCAGCTCTACCCAAAAGCCTCAAGTCTGTTTCCTTGAAACAAATAGCTCTACCTTCGTGTGTCGCAATGAGAATCATTTGTTTGCCGTCTGTATCGCGAACAGCAATAAGTTCATCATTCTCGCTAAGTATCAAAGCTCGGATACCTACATTTTTTATGTTTTTGAGTTCTGTCATCCTCATTCTTTTTACCGTGCCGCCACGGGTCACCATAACAAGGTACACTTCATCTTCAAATTCGCGCATACGTATCATCGCAGATACTTTTTCTCCTGGTGCAATGGGAAGTATGTTGATTATATTCGAACCTCTTGCTTGACGCCCTGCCTCTGGAATCATATAGCCTTTTTTTCGGTAAACTCTACCTTGGTTCGTAAAAAATAAAATATAGTCATGGCTTGAAGCAGTCAAAATCGTCTCTACATAGTCTTCTTCACGTGTTGTCATTGCTGTGATCCCGCGACCACCGCGGCGCTGCGCTTTGTAAGTATTTGCCGGCATACGCTTGATATAGCCTGCGTTGGTAAGGGTGAATACACACTCTTCAACATCAATGAGATCCTCAATGTCGATTTCGTCTTCGATTATCGCAATTTCTGTTCTTCTCTCATCACCGTATTTATCGCGGATTTCAGTTAGCTCTTCTACAAGAACTTCGTCAAGGAGCTTCTCATCGCTCAGCAGCAGTTTGTAATACTCTATCTTTTCCATTAGATCGGTGTATTCTTTTTCTATTCTCTCGCGCTCTAGCCCTTGAAGCTGCCTGATGCGCATGTCCAGTATCGCTTGAGCCTGTATCTCGGAGAGTTGGAATCTCTCCATAAGCCGCTCCCTGGCGTTATCATAACTTGATCGCACAATTTGGATTATCACATCTATGTTGTCGTTTTCGCAAGCAATACGCAAACCTTCCAAGATGTGGGCGCGTTCCAAAGCCTTTTTTAAATCATATTCGCTGCGCTTGCGAACTATCTCTCTTTGAAATGCAATGTATTCATCAAGCATTTGTCGCAAAGAGAGTATTCGAGGTTGCGATTGGTCATCGACCAAAGCAAGCAAAACGATAGCGAATGTCGTTTGCATCTGCGTATGGGTATATAGATGGTTAAGCACTATTTGCGGATTTGCATCGCGCTTTAATTCAATAACAATACGCATCCCATCTCTGTCCGATTCATCGCGAATTACTGAAATACCATCGATGCGTTTATTTTTGACGTATGCATCGATATTCTCAAGCAACCGGGATTTATTTACTTGATAAGGCAATTCCGTAATGACAATTCTAACGCGTCCTTGCGTATATTCCTCAATCTCTGTTTTTGCGCGAACCCGAATCCTGCCCCGACCGGTTGCATATGCTGCTCTTATGCCTGCTCGACCCATAATAATTCCGCGTGTTGGGAAGTCGGGTCCCGTGATATGTTCCATCAGATCATCGAGATCGGCATCGGGGTTATTCATTACGCAAATAACTGCATTGATAACCTCAACTAGATTATGAGGCGGGATGTTAGTTGTCATACCAACGGCGATTCCGCTTGAACCATTAACTAGAAGGTTTGGAAATCTGCTTGGAAGAACTCGCGGCTGTTGGCGAGTTTCATCGTAATTCGGATACCAATCAACGGTTTCTTTGTCGATGTCCCTGAGCATTTCATCCGAAATGCTCGATAACCTCGCTTCTGTATATCGCATTGCAGCAGGCGTGTCTCCGTCAATAGACCCAAAGTTTCCGTGTCCCGATATTAGCATGTATCGCATGGAAAAGTCTTGCGCCATGCGCACAAGGGCATCGTATATCGAAGCATCTCCGTGTGGGTGATAGCGTCCCATTATGTCGCCGACTGCCGTTGCCGCTTTCCGAAAGGGTCTGTCACTTGTAAGATTGCTTTCATACATCGTATATAAAATGCGTCTGTGTATCGGTTTTAGACCGTCTCGTACATCAGGAAGCGCTCTGTCTATTATAACGGACATCGCATAAGTGAGAAAGGATTTTTCCATCTCCTCTTCAAGAGGCGATTTAATTATTTTCTGATCGGGATAACTGATATCTCCCGTTTTCTCTTTTCTAGACATATGTCAATTCCTTACATATCGAGGTCTACGGCATATTTTGCATTTTTCTCTATATACTCTTTGCGCGGTTCCACTTTTTCTCCCATCAGCACGGTGAATACCTCATCTGCTTGAATCGCATCGGTCAATTCTATACGTTTTAGCACCCGGGTCTCGGGGTTCATTGTAGTATCCCATAGCTCATGAGCATCCATCTCGCCTAAACCTTTGTTTCGTGTTATTTCTACTTTAGCTCTGCTGTCGTCCCCTCGCATTTCATCCAACGTAAACTCAAGTTCGTCAGGATCAATAACATATCGAACGTTTTTGCCCCTTGTAAGTTTGTATAGCGGAGGCTGTGCGGCATAAACGTAACCCCCATCAATGAGAGGTCTCATAAAGCGAAAGAAGAACGTCAGCAGCAGTGTTCTTATGTGGCTTCCATCAACATCAGCATCAGCCATTATTATGACCTTATGGTAACGCAGCTTTGATTCATCGAAATCCTCTCCGATACCTGCTCCAAGCGCAGTAATCACCGGCGTGAGTTTTTCATTGCCGTATACTTTGTCTGCTCGCGCTTTTTCAACATTGAGCATTTTGCCCCAGAGCGGTAGGATTGCTTGAAATCGGCTATCGCGCCCACCTTTCGCACTGCCTCCGGCAGAGTCTCCCTCAACAATGTATATTTCCGTTAGCTCGGGGTTTGTCTCATTGCAATCGGCAAGCTTGCCCGGCAAAGTCATCCCTTCCAAGGAAGTTTTCTTGCGTATGTTTTCGCGTGCTTTGCGTGCAGCTTCTCTCGCCTTGGATGCCGTGATGGCTTTATCTAATATGGCACGCGCTACGGTTGGGTTCTCTTCAAAGAAAATTGACAGCTTTTCCGTAACTATATTGTCAACAAGGGTTCTAATTTCGCTGTTGCCTAACTTTGACTTCGTCTGCCCTTCGAATTGCGCATCAATCAACCTCACGGAAATGACAGCTGTCATTCCCTCACGGCAGTCTTCCCCTGTGAGTTTTTCATCGCCTTTTAGCATATTCGATTTTTTGCCATAATCATTCAAAACCCTCGTGATAGCAGTTTTGAAACCGGTTTCATGCATCCCGCCCTCAACTGTGTTGATATTATTGGCGAAGCTGAGGAGAAATTCGTTGTATACATCGCTACAGTATTGCAAGGCAATCTCGCCCATAGATTCGCCTTGCCTACCTGTAAGGAAGATAATGTTTTCATGTAGAGGGGTCTTGTTTCGGTTGAGGTATTGGACGAATTCGCTTATGCCGCCATCATAGCGCATAGTGTCCTCAGCTTCTCTTCCCGGACGCTCATCTCGGGTAGTTATCCGTAAGCCACCATTCAGAAACGCTTGCTCGCGCATACGGTTGTGCAAAGTTTCATAATTGAAATCGCATTCTTCAAAAATTTCGCAATCCGGCATAAAAACAACTTCCGTGCCGGTCTTGTCTGTTTCGCCTACAATAGCCATTTTTTGGGTTATTTCGCCGCGCGAAAACCTCATCTCGTATATATGCCCATTTTTATGGACACGCGCAATGAGGAACGATGATAGAGCGTTAACGACAGAAGCACCGACACCATGAAGCCCTCCAGCCACTTTATAGCCGCCTCCACCAAATTTGCCGCCTGCATGCAAGACGGTATAAACGACCTCAAGGGCTGGTTTACCTGTCTGCTCCTGAATGTCTACAGGGATACCGCGTCCATTGTCAATGACAGTTATTGTACCTTCTTTGCCTATGGTTACAGTTATCTCATCGCAATAGCCACCCAGCGCTTCGTCAATGGCGTTATCTACAATTTCGTAGACTATATGATGCAGCCCTGATATGGAAGTTGAACCAATATACATGCCTGGTCTTTTACGTACCGCTTCGAGTCCCTCAAGGACTTGTATCTGCGAAGCATCGTATTCTTCATAAATGCTATCGTCTAAAAGCTCTGCCATTATAATGCCCCTTTAATATCGTTTACTGAACCCTAACCGTTGAGTGCAACTAGTTAATTCTTCTATTCGAAGCGCACAGATTCGGAACGCTTTAAAAGTGTCTGTGAAGTTAATTGGGATAGATATATGGTTGTTTTCGATTTGTCGCTGCATACAATAAATGACTTAGGTAGTTCCTCTGAAACACTAATGACATCTCCGCTGCTTTCTGCTTGACTGAGGAATCTTCTTGTAATAAGCGAACCGGTTGTGTTGTCTAAATCAAATATACCGATAATAGAAGATTCGGCAACAACAACATTTTGGCCAAGGTGTAGATACATGGACAACCTCTCATTACACACAATAATCATGCACACAATAATCATCAGTGCAGGGGATTTCATTTTCGCTATCATCTTCCATACTCTGGTGAGATAAGCTTTTTTCCACTCGCAATTTACCTTGATGGATATTAATCAAAGTGCTGTTTTTTGCATGTGACACTATTCGGCTGTCGCAGCATGTTATGAAAACCTGACCTTCTCCTATCTTTCCAAGAACATAGTTCTGCCTTAAGTGGTCGAGTTCAGAAAGCACATCATCAAGGAGGAGTATAGGATACTCGCCGGCATCGTCATAATGTATATCTCTCTCAGCAAGCTTAATCGAAACAGAAGCAGTCCGCATCTGCCCCTGAGAACCGAATTTGCGAGCCGGAACGCCATTGATGTATATCTCCAAGTCGTCTTTGTGAGCACCGGTTAGGCATGTTCCGGATCTAAGCTCTGCATGGTAGTGTTCCTTTTGTTTTTCCAGCAAATCAGGAAGTATTTGCTCTGGTTTTTTGTTTGATGTATCTATGTTTCCAACCGTTTTATATCTTATGGAAAGCGTTTCCGCGCCGCCTGAGAATTCGCTGTATATTGCAGCTGCTCGGCGTGCTAGTGCAGCTGCAAAAGCTGTCCTATAGTAGATTAGTCGAGCGCTTTGTTGAGCGATGCGCAGATTAAAATCATCGAGCAGTTCAAGAAGTGAAGGTTTCTCATGGTAATTGCGCAGTATTCTAAGTTTATTTTCGTATAGCTTGTTAAACTCGGACAGTGCAGCAAAATATGCCGGTCTCATTTGAGAAAGACATTGATCCATGAGTTTTCGCCTGACTATTGCACCGTCTTTGATCATATCGAGATCATCCGGTCCGAATTGCACTACAGTGATGCGTCCGGTGAGTTCAGAAGCTTTTTTTAGCTTAACTCCATTGGCAAAAAGCTCGCGCCTATGCTCTCGGAAAAGACGAGCCTCAAGCGTCTGTTCCCGTCCCCCGGAAATAACATTCGCACGTATACATGCGCTATCGTTGCCGAAAGATATCATTTCTTTATCGGTTGCTTGCCTAAATGAGCGTCCTGAAGCCAAAAAATATATCGACTCTATTAGGTTAGTTTTTCCTTGGGCATTGCTGCCGACAATAATATTTATGCTGCTGCCAAATTGCACGGTTTCTTGGTGATAGTTTCTGAAACCTTCGAGATATAATTCGTTTACAAGCATATATTTCCTTTTCTTAGCTATCACTTTGCTTAAACAGCCAAAGTCCTTCTTACAATCAGCACATCGCTGCCGAGATGCACAATGTCGCCTGGTTTGATTTTTTTGCCACGTATTGTGCAAGGTTTACCCTCAAGGTAAACCTCACCATTTTGTATCAGCATCTTAGCTTCGCCGCCGGTAGCAACAACGGAAGCGAACTTTAATAAAGCATCAAGTTTAATGTAGTCGCCTTTAATCGATATTCTTTTTACCCCTGGTAATTTGACTTTATATGTCGTTGATTCTATCAAAACCACATCCTACAAATGTATTAGCTTTCATACGCTCTTAACCGAACCGGGAGTATCATGAATAGAAATTTGTTGGATTCATCTGCGGGAGATATTACGCACGGTGCTATCCCTGATGTAAGTTCCAGTTTTATTTCATCTGAAGGCGCAGCGCGCAATGCATCAATCAGATATTTATCGTTGAATCCAATTTCAAGTTCTTCACCATTTCCAGCCATAATGCATTCATCGCTGGCTTTTCCTAAGGCTGATGCTGTTGAAAGATTGATAACTTTGTCTCCAAACTGACATCTGACAGGACCCTTGAGCTTGTCGCTGAGTATTAGTGATACACGCTCAACTGCATTGATAATTTCCATTCTGCTCACAATTAACTGATATTTTGATGATTGCGGTATAGAGGTTTTATAGTTCAGAAATTCACCTTCAAGTCTTCTTGTTATTAGAATTGTGTCACCTATCGAAAATTGGATGTGCTTTTCGCCCAGTGTTATAATGACTTTTCCATCTCCGTCTGTCGATACTTTTTCTACTTCATTAAGTGCAGTTCCCGGTACAACAAAACTGAGATTTTGATCAACATTGCTTGTTAGAGGTTCTCTGCAAAGCGCAAGCCTATACCCGTCAACAGCTACAATCGTCAGCTCGCCATCATCGGTTTCAAAAAGAGCTCCTGTGTGTATTGGTCGTGACTCATCGACTGCAACAGCAAAATTGGTTTGTACTATCATTTTTTTCAGTGTACTTTCGCCAATTTCAATGCTTTCCTGAGCATCGATAGCAGGTAGTTCAGGATAGTCGGATGTCGGAGAACCAAGTATTTCAAATTCGCTCATTTCACTGCTTATGGTTACAATAAACCGCGGGTTCGATGATATAGTAATATATTGACCAGGTGCTTTTCTTATTATTTCACCAAATAAACGTGCATTTAAAACGATTCCTCCAGTCTCAATGACATCAGCAGAAACATTTGTAACAATGCCTGTTTTTAAATCATATCCCGTGATCCTTATTCCATCGTCCATTGCTTCAATAAGTAGACCTTCAAGCATGGGAACAGGACTTTTTGTAACAGTAGCACGCGTTGCAGTTAATATAGCCGTTAGCAAGAGAAATTTCTCACAGGTGAATTTCATAACAATTCCTTTCAGTTAGTTGGAGCGATTTTATTGAATATTGCTATTCTATAAAGAAAGAAGATATATATTTTTATAGTAATAGCAGTAGTAGTAGTAAATTATGTGGAAAACTATAAGAAGTCTTTGTACAGCAAGGGTTTCGCAAGCAATTCATTGTGGAAAACCATGGTGGTTTTAAACAGCAAGTCTGTAGGAAATAAAGTCCACATAATAGTAACAGTTAATATGTGTGGAAATGTTTATCAGTTCTTTGAGTTGATATTTGACGTTATATCTCTGATTATCTTTGTTAAATCCGGAGAATCCGCTATGCTCGTTTCGATTTTGCGGGTTGATGACAATACAGTGGTATGGTCACGGCCTCCAAAAAGCGAACCTATATCTTTAAAAGAAAGATTGGTTAGTTTACGAATGAGAAACATAGCGACTTGCCGCGCAAAAGCTGTGTTGCGAGTCTGTCGGCGACTTTTGAGGTCTTCGGATGTGAGCATGTAGTACTTGGCGGTCTCTTCAATAATGATGTCCACCGATGGCAATAAATCATCGGAAGCTTTATATATCTCCTTAAGCCTTTGGGCAACGGAGGTCACGGTGATATCTTCGTCCATTATGTCTCTAAGAGCGATGATCATTTTTACTGCGCCTTCAAGCTGGCGCACGTTGGAAGTCATCGTGTCTGCGATATAGTCTATGACATCAACAGGCAATACGACACCAAGTTGCGCTGCTTTGTTTCTGATGATTGCTATACGCAGTTCCGGGTCGGGAGCTTGGATGTCTGCTATGAGGCTCATCTCCAAGCGAGACTTCAGTCTGTCTTCTAAACGATAGATATCTACGGGAGGTCTGTCCGAAGTAAAAACAATCTGTTTGCCGATTTCGTATAAAGTGTTGAATGTGTTGAAAAACTCCTCTTGTGTTTGGATTCTCCCCGCTATGAATTGGATATCATCCATTAAAAACAAATCTGCACCGCGGTATTTTTCTCGAAATTCAACATTCCTGCCTTGTTGAATAGCATCAATCAGCTCGTTTGTGAATATCTCGCCTTTAACAAAAACAATGTTGTAATGGGGGTATTTGCTTTCAATTGAATGACGTATAGCATGAAGTAGATGCGTCTTGCCCAAGCCTGAGTCGCCATAAATGAAAAGAGGGTTGTAATTTTGCCTTACTATCCCGTCCGACACAGCGAGAGCAGCAGCATGAGCAAATTTGTTTGAATTGCCTACAACGAATTTTTCAAAAGTATAGTCATCGGTGTACAGATGATCCGGTTCTTTAGATGCATCCTTAAAGGCTTCAAGACCCTCATCATCGAGTACCACTACATCGACATTCCCTGAAAAAAGATCGCCTAGAGCGCTCTTTATCGTTCCTGTAAAGCGATCGTCAATGACGCTTTTCTTAAACTCCGATGGAGTATGGAGATAAAGGCGGTTGCTGGAAAACTCAACAGCGCAGCAGTCGCTGAACCATGTTGAGATAGCAGTAGTGGTCAAGTCTGTACTTAGGATTTTCAGTACGCGGTTCCACACATCGACAGCGGAATTCATAGCTCTAGCCCTTTCTTAAGATAGCTGTATTCCATGTATATATAGTACCAAATATGCACTCAAAAAGCAAGGAGTTTTAGTTTTTCTGGGGCATTTCTAGGCGTTGCGGTTTGCTTGATGAACGTTTGCCGGTGGCCGTTTTCAACCAATTGAAAAAGCCGCCGTTGGGCGACTTTTTGATAATGATTAGATAGTTATTCGTTCGCCAAGCTATTAAGCCTTTGCGCCATGACGCTTTTTCTTCTGGCGGCTTTGTTTTTATGGATAAGTCCCTTTGTTGCAGCACGGTCGACTGTTTTGACAGCTGTTCTGAATGCATTTTCGATTATTTCGGCATCACCGGTTGTGACTGCAGTTTCGAACTTTTTAATATTCGTTTTCATCAATGATTTTGCTGCTTTGTTTCTAGCTGCGGATTTTTGAGAAATCAATACTCTCTTTGAAGAGGATTTAATATTTGGCATATGCTGCTGCGCACCTCCTTTCGTGTTATCGATGCAATTGATTGACAGTACGAATTATTGATGTATATTTAGCGCATTTGCTGCTCGATAACCAGATTCTCATCTACTGATACTTGATGCAACAAGAGCGTAAGGCTCATAAGCTGGAAGCTATAGCGAATATATTCGGTCAAGCTGCTCGATGAAGCCTTTGGTTGAAAACGGCTACTGTAATCGTAGTCTTAATTATACAGGAAATCAACAATTCGGCTCACATTGCGGGAAAGCAATAGTATCATCTGCAAAAGATAAATGCAAGAGTTTTTTGCAATTCTATCGGAAAAATGTTAGAGCTTGCTGTGGCATAAGCGATATAATTGCATGTAACGTTTGCCAATTTCATTGTTCACTATGGCTCGATGCCGAGGAGGTATTTTGCAAAAGGGCTGTCAAGCGGGACTACTAGTGTTGAACTATTGCCTACAGTCTGCCTATAAGTATCAAGGAGATTGTAGAACTCAAAGAAATCAGGATCGCGGCTGTAGGCTTCATTATAGATGCGGGCAGCTTCGCTATCCCCCTCACCGCGGATTTCTTCGGCTTTGCGTTCAGCTGCGGATGTTATAGAAATGACCTGGCGATCCGTTTCAGAGCGTATCTCCAGTAAATCTCTCTCGCCTTCTGAACGATTCAAGGCTGCGACGCGCTGGCGTTCAGTATTCATGCGGTTGTATATGCTGGCGTATGTCTCGGAAGGCAAATCGGTGCGTTTGATGCGAATGTCGATAACAACAATGCCTTGATTAGCAAAACTCCTACTGACTGATTGCGCCATTGTTTCAAGCATTTTCCCGGTTGCTTCCCGATCGCTGATTAGTGTATAAGAGTCCATTTGTCCAACACTGATGCGCATTTCCGAATATAGCACATCATCAATTGGCGCTTTTGCATCTTCGATGTTGTTGTATGCTTCATAAAAAAGCAGTGGGTTGTCGATTTTCCATTGAGCTGTGTTGTCGAAGATAAGCCTGAGCCTGTCGTTTGTAAGTACTTCCTGCGGCGGGGAATCGTATAGAATCAACGTTGAAGGGAACTTGATAACTTTGTCTATGAAAGGAACCTTGAACTTGAGACCTGTCCCGGTATGCAAAGCAATTTGAGGTCGTGCTTCCACGTATGCCAAAACCGAGTCCGAGGCTTCTCGCATATAGATAGCTTCAAACCGCCCAAACCGTTGCACCAATGCAGACTCGCCTTCGTTTAAAATGAAAAACGTATTGAACGCTACTATTAGTAAGGAAGAAATTATGAATATCATGATAAATTTTTTCAGGTTGCGTTTTGGCTTCATTGATGCTGCTTTTTCATTTACAAATGAATAGGTAGTGTTCTCACTCAAACTAATACACTCCTTTTATTGTGTTAAGTTGAGAATTTCTAAGAGGTTGCCGGATGAAGGATCGACAAAATACACATTTTTTATCCTTGGCATGACCTCGCGGATCATCTCGAGATAGAGGCGTGTTCGCGAAATATCGGGATGGTTGCGGAATTCTTCTTCTATTGCGCGATACCTGGCGACAGCACCAAGCGCTTCCTGGACACGCCGTTCCTTATATGCTTCGGCTTCGTTGATTGCAGCAGTGGCGCGACCATGAGCTATTGGAAGCTCTTCGTTTTTATATCTTTCTGCTTCGTTTGTTTTTGCGATTTTGTCGTCAAGTGAGCGCGTAACGTCCAGAAAAGAATCACGCACTTCATCGGGAGGTGAGGCATCTTGCAGTTGTACAGCTATTATTTCGATGCCCAGTTCATATTTGAGGCAAATTGAATGCAAGTCGCGCAATATTTCCCGTTGTATATCGTCTTTGCGGTCTGTTAGGATGTCGTCAAGGGGATAAGCAGCGGTGACGCGTCGATAAGCTGCTTGTGTTACAGCGTGGAGCGTAGCTTCAGGATCATCGACTTTAAATAGATAATTATAGCTGTTGGATATGCGATACTGAATAACCCAGTCTGCATTGACAAGCCCATTGACCCTTCCAGGTTCGCTTGTAAGCATGAGCGCTTCTTCCGGTATATCGACATATTCGCCATTTACCATGGTCGAACCGAATTCCATACGCCGGACAGCTTGTACATTAACAATGTGAGCGTTTTCAATGAAAGGTAATCTAAACCTCAATCCGGCATCTTCCTCTGTCCTAACCCATTTCCCAAAACGCGTAACAACGGCCTCTTCACCGCTATTTAGGCTATAAAAACCTTTTGATACAAGAATTGCTACGAAGATGAGTACAGCAGCGATAGGGAGAAAGCGTCGAACGTTTTTTAGAATGTTTCCGAAATCAGGTGGCTGCGCATTGTTTCTGCCGGATCGGAACGGGGATTGATTAAACATTGCAAATCCTCCTTGAACAAAATATCTGCACGGTTATGCATGTACCACTCAACATGCTCTTGTCGATTAGTCTTGAGGATGCAGAAAGGTTCAATGCAACGAAACAATAGGTGCCGGTTAGGTTGTTGCCTACAAAGGAAAACATTTTATTGCTCATTCAAGGGCAATATGCCGGACACCATTGTACCATTATAGCCTGACTATCGCAAGCGCAAGTCAAATAGGGAATTTACCGCCGTAACCCTCGTTGCTGGTCACGCTCTTGCGCTCGGAAAGCTATTTTTGTGACCCTATCGCTACGAGGGCGTATCCGTGCGCCCACTCGCGAGCGCTCCACCGTCCTTGGTTGCGCTTACGGGGCACAAAAACATCCGTTCCTCACCGGGCTCTGACCAGTAACAGAAATATGCTTATTTTCCAGCACCGCACCAACAGAGCAGCTATCTATGATTTGCATCTATGCCTCTTCTAGCATAATAATATATGTACTGTTGGGCGATACCTGCATATGGCGAGAATTGATGGGGGCTAAAGCCATCGCCAAAGTACTCTCCAACGGTGCGTTTCATCCAGACATCCATGGGGAAAGCATCGACCATATACAATCCGAAAAGCATTACGCAATCAGCCACCTTGTCACCAACGCCTCGAAGTCTCTTCAAAGCAGTACGCGCTTCCTGCGGTGTATTGAGAGGCAGCGAAGCTAGATCAAGTTCGCCGAAAGAAACCGCTTTCGCCGCATCAACAATGTAAGCGGCTCTGTAACCGCTGCGGATAGGCGCCAGATCGTCGGCATTGTATTTTGCGAGAGTTTCGGGAGCGGGGAATGTACTATACCATTGACCGTCAAATTCGATTTGCTCCCCAAATTCATTACATAGAGCTGACACTATTTTTTTGATTCTTGGAATATTGTTCTGTTGAGAAAAGATAAATGTGCATAGTGCTTCCCAACAGTCCTGACGTAGAATTCGAATACCTTTTCCATAATCAACAGCTTGGCGCATATAGTCATTTATGCACAACTTTCCGCGGATCTCAGCATAATTGCGGTCAAGGTCAAAATAATCGCGCCATATCGTCTCGAATTCCTCTTTTGTGCATGAAAAGAAGATGCTACTGCCTCGCTCCTCTATACGAATAGCCTTACCGCGGGCGACACCGCGATATATCCCCTTTTCGTCAGACACCCAGCGAAAGCATTGTCCACACTCAAATATTTTCGCAAGATCAAAGTCTTCATTTTTTTCAATTTCTATTTCGCTGCCGCTTTGACGGTACTCGAAGTTATTGGTATAGTGTTCCAAATCATTTCACAACCTTATGACATTGACTCATAAATGGTAACGGGTAACAGGCAATAATGGGAAAAACTTTACAAAAAAGCCTTGAAAATTCTCTCGAGTTATGGTAATATGTCCTACACGAAAGGCAGAATCGCTATGAAAATTGGTATTGATATTGATGGTGTGTTGACTGATATTCATGGCTTCCACCGCAGATATGCTCCAGGTTATTTTATGCGCAAATACCAGCGCAGCACTGTTGATGACAGTCTGTATGATGTTCAGGATATGTTTGGGTGCCCACCGAAAGAGTATAGGGCATACTGGAAAAAACACTGGATTCGCTATGTTATCACAGAACCTGCTCGCAAGGATGCGGAGAGGATTGTTCGTCGATTCCTCAATGAAGGTCACACAGTTTACATTATCTCAAAAAGAGCCTATGCTTACCAAAATGGAATTAAGGGCAAGCTTATGCGTACTTTTGTACGTAGTTGGCTTCGACGCAATGGCATTACATATGAAGAAATAATTTTTTGCGACCACAACTCACCGGAGAGCAAACGTATAGTTTGCTTAGAAAAAGACATTGATGTCATGATTGATGACGACCCGGAGAATATTAGTGTAATCGCCCCGGTTGCAAAAGTTATCTGCTACGATACGTCATACAACCGCGATTGCAGAGGCGAGAATATAATGAGAGCTTTTGACTGGAACGCTGTTTATAAATTAATCAACAGTCTTGAGGTTGATGAGAGTTTCCAGTATACCTATCATCTTATGTAGGCAACAATATCTGTTTATACTTGCTCGATTGTGCATTATGGCGCTTGGAACTAATACTCCAAGCGCCTTTCTATCGTCACTTTCTCCTGCTGCTAAACCTGGATTTGACGAAATGGCATCTTTCCAACCTGCGTCCCTTGCGAGTGGGCAACGCATGTTTTGCTCAGAGTAGCTGAAAGGTTATCCGTTTCGGGGTATACGTTATTGTTCCCTAATGGCCAAAGACGAATTTTGCGCTTAAGATGGGGAGTCCTTGACTATGATATTTGGATTCATAATCTGTCATCACGCCTTTTATTCCGTCTTTGTGCAAATTGAAATCTGACTCAAGCAGATCAAAACCACAAGAATCGAATTCACTGAGCGAAAATTCGAATAGCTTTGCATTATCGGTTTTTATATGAATTTCACCGCCAATGCAAAGCACTTGTTTATATATGTCGAGAAAACGCCGATGTGTTAATCGGCGTTTTGCATGTCTATCCAACGGCCAAGGATCGCAGAAATTGATATATATCATCGAAGCCTCCCCCTGGGCAAAAAAATCACAGAGTTTGTCGGCAAGGGAATTGATTATTCGCACATTCTTCAAGCTCTGTGCATGGGCTAGCTCAAGGGCGGCAACGGCAACATTTATTGATTTCTCCAATGCGACTACGAAAATATTTTCTGATGCCTTTGCTGTCTCAATTGCAAACCGGCCTTTGCCGCAACCGAGTTCAATATGCAGCTCATCATACGAAAATTCAGTAGACCATCTACCTTTAAGTCGGTGCGGATTTGAAACCAGGAAATGGGCGCAGCGCTCCACCCGTGCTGCTAGATTCGGTTTTTTCCTCATTCTCATATATGGCTCACCTCCTGACAACGTTGCCTTGTAGCTCATTGAACGAGTTGCATAGTATACGAAAAATTAGCGTATTAATTCAAAAAACGCAGTTAACAAAGCTGACGACTCATTAGACAGCAACCCTCCTGTGATTTGCGTGTTGTTGCGATATGGTTCCATGAAGAGGTTTACCACGCTGCCGCATGAGCCGGTGTTCTCATCTCGAGAACCAAAAAACACCTTGCTTATTCGCGACATTAGGATAGCTCCGGCGCACATAGGGCATGGTTCCAATGTGACATACAAGGTACATCCTGTCAAGCGCCAATCATTAAGTGTATTACATGCGTCGGAAATGGCCTCTATCTCTGCGTGGGCTATCGCAGTTTTTGCTCTTTCCCGCCGATTGCGGCCTTTACCGATGACAATTCCGGTTGAACCGATAACAACGCAACCTACAGGAGTCTCTTTATCAGCAGCAGCTTCTTTAGCCAAATCGAGAGCCATTCTCATATAGTATTCGTGATCCATTGATTTTCCTCAATCGCGATTTCTAAAATATATCTAAGCAGCAATGGCGGCAATTTCTCTAAAGGTCTAAGTGCCTTTAAGCAATTGATGCAATATCAAATATACCGGGATTGTTCGCATTGGCAAATTTCCAAATATGAGCATCGTGCTTGTGAACATATTCAATGCATCAGCGCAAACAATTAGCTGCGCCAATTGCAGATTGCTTATTTAGCTGGAAAAAAAATAATAATAGTTGACATTAAAGTTTCTTAAAGCTATACACTGACTTTGCAGCCGTGCATGTGTACAAACTAAAGTATGTTGCTGCGATGTTGATACAGTACATGCCAGATGAATAGCTGTTTGTAAAGGTGTTTCAAAGCGGAGTATTTATGCATGTCAATGAAGGTGAGGATGGTGAATCTGCCAATGAAAAAACTCGATAGCAATCATAACCGCATCAAAAAAAGATTACGTGGGATGACCATAGCATTTGCAATATCTTCAATGATTGTCTCAATGAAGCGGCAAAGAGCCAATGAGAGGAATGCCCGAACCGAGCTAGATAGAGTCTATAGCGAGCTTGCACGGGAGAAGCGACGTGCAGATGAAAACGAAAAGGCGAAAGATGCATTCGCGTCAAAGGTGAATTGCGAATTGCGTGTTCCTATGAATGCTATTGCCGGCTATATAGGCATGGCGCAAAAATGCACAAATCTCGAGAAAAAACGGGAATATCTAAACAAGATGCACGATGTCTCAAATCACATTCATAGAGCCATTAACGAAATTCTTGATACATCGAATATCAAATCGGGAATTCTAGAATTGTCGGTTTCAGCATTTTCCTTGCAGCAAATACTAAATCAAGTGGTACGTGAAAATAGCTTTCGTTTCGAACGAAAATCGCAGAACTTCTTTATGTACATTGATCCAAAACTACCAAGCGAGATATGGACAGATTCACAGCGTCTTTCTCAGGTTATCACAAATTTGTTGTCAAATGCTTCTAAGTTTGCACCGTGCGAAAAGAGCATAAGCTTGTTTGTTAAGCTGCAAGACGAGCGGGAGGACATAGCTACTATAAGGTTCGAAGTAAAAGACGAAGGAATAGGGATGGCGAGTGAGCAAGTATCACATTTGTTCAAGGACTATGATGAAGTAGACAATTGCATTTCAACCCATCATTTTCACGATTCCGGACTAGGTTTGACAATCTCTAAGAAAATCATTGAAAAAATGGATGGTCAAATATGGGTTAAATCAGCGCCAAATCAGGGTTCGTGCTTCTATTTTGAAATCAAAGTGAAAAAAGGAAATACTATGGCTCATCGCCCTGTACCCGAACGGATTTTATTAGGACGCGAAACGATACCCCTAACTTAGTCTCCGAAATCACGGTCTTCTCTTGTTTTGATTGTGAGCAGATGCGCTGTGACTCCGATACCAACTAAACCAAGCATTATGCGGATCCGGATTGTATGCACAACCACCATTGAGATAATTAAACCAATCCAGACAAATGCGATGCTTGATATTTTCAATGATTTGCTTATGCCTTGCTTCGTTTGGTAGTTAGTGATGTATTGCCCAAAAATGCGGTTCTTCTGCAACCATGTACTGAGTCGTTCGTTGCTTGCAGAGAAGCAAAGCGCTGCTAAAAGGACTAGCGGGGTGGTTGGTAATACAGGTATTGCAACACCTATTGCTCCTATCGCTAAAAAGGTAAATCCAAGAATTGTAAGTAGTATTTTTTTAATCCTATTCATTTCCTATGCAAAGATTATTTTTGGGGAGGTCTCTCCGATTGCGCCAGGCGGGTTAGCACCTCCCTAAAGTAAAGAGGAAGCTCTGTGTTCAGATTCATTCCCTCGCCTGTTTTTGGATGTTTAAAAGCCAGTCTTGCTGCGTGGAGGCACTGTGCCGACATGCCTAATTCAGTTTTTTTGTTACCATATACCGTGTCGCCTAGGATAGGGTGTCCGATATAAGCCATATGGACACGGATCTGGTGTGTTCGACCTGTTTCAAGATGGCAACGAATATGGGTGTGCTTATCATACCACTCGACAACCTCGTAATGAGTCACAGCAGAGCGCGAATTTTTGTTGGTGACTGCCTGCTTTTTCCTGTCGGTAGGATGTCGACCGATGGGAGCGTCTATTGTACCGGATTGGTTTTTTAGAACACCACGTACGATTGCTTCGTACTCTCTTTTTAGTGTCCTTGCAGCAAGCTGGCGTGATAGCGATACATGGGCTTCATCGTTTTTTGCGGCAACGACTAGACCGGAAGTATTTTTATCGATTCGATGCACGATTCCGGGTCGTTTCACACCGCCAATACCTGAGAGGCTTCCTTTGCAATGACCTAAAAGAGCATTGACTAAAGTGCCGTCAGAGTGTCCCGGAGCTGGGTGCACAACCATGCCTCTGGGTTTATTGACTACTATAATATCGGAGTCTTCATAGACTATGACCAGTGGAATGTCTTGCGCAATAGCAACAGACGCCTCGGGATCGTCTTGTGCAACAACATAAGACTCACCAAAGGACGTCTTGTGGTTTTTTTTTACAGTAACGCCATTGAGCGTCACGCGACCGGCTTCAATCAGTTTTTGGATAGCACTTCTGGTAAGGCTAGGTAAATTCGCTGCGAGAAATACATCCAGCCTTTCCGATTCACTCGAACTCGGTATCGTCGTCTTCAAAGCCATATTCTCGTAGAAGCTCCTCCACATCCTTGTCTATTTCCATGTTTGCAAGCTCATTTTCTAGCTCTCGCAATACATCGAGGGCACTGGCAATGTCTGAAGGCATTTCATCATCTGATAAGTCAGACACAGAATTTGTTTCAGCCATGTAAGCCGATTTTGAGTATCTCGTGGTGTTGGCAGCGGTTGTTGCGGATGGGCTGGTTTCATTTGTATCTTCATCGGCAGAGCCTTCCCCATATTGAAAATCGTAGAGACCAATCTCATCTTTTACACGGGCTGGTTGATTAGGTGCTGAATAGTCGACTGGCGCATTATCGATTATTGGTTCAGAGCTATTTGGCTGCTTGACCGAAGAAACGATGAGGTAAACGATAAAAGTGAAACAACCAAGGGTTATGAACACATCGGCAATATTAAAAATTGCGAAATTGGTGAACTGAAAATCAAAGATATCAATGACGTGTCCATATGCCAATCGGTCGACAAGATTGCCTATTGCTCCTCCGAGAACGGCAGACAAGCCCAATGTTCCCCAGAATCCTTCATCATACCTAAGCAAAATGGCAATCAACATTAGTGTGGCAGCAAAGGCGATAATAGTGAGAAGCCATCGCTGGTCAGATAGAATGCCAAAGGCGGCACCAGTGTTTTGTACATGGGTAAGCCCGATAATCCCGGGTATAAGGGGGGTGCTTGCGTGTAGAGGCAAGGTCAGCAAAACCCAACGTTTAATGAATTGATCAAGCAGTACAAC
>Ga0099364_10001409_pt1 | contig 39898 bp, 36 predicted proteins | sample TergutTh196P3_FD_73070 | JGI IMG/M metagenome (GOLD analysis project Ga0099364, IMG submission 73070) | Microcerotermes parvus P3 segment gut microbial communities from Pointe-Noire, Republic of the Congo - Th196 P3 | ecosystem: Host-associated > Arthropoda: Insects > Digestive system > Gut ... | reverse complement strand
TTATGTAAAACTTTTTTCTCTTGCCGGTTGTCTTGCACCAAATCTAAATATGCCAGAATGTTTCCCATTATAATCACCCCTTCGGACTGATTATACCACAGGTTTACATAATTTGTTCATGTTTTATCCATTCGTGCGTTTGTCGTGCTTGCGGATATTGTAACAGGGCATTGGGGCCTTGTCAATAAAAATTTTTTTGTTTAATTGCAGTTGTTCAATTCAGCATGTCATTTAACAGGGGCGTGGCATTACGCCCCGCCCCTGTTATTTTCATCTGCCCCCAAGTCGGCATTAGCCCGGTATTTTTAGCTCCTGCTCCATGCTTGGCGGTTTTTTGCCGGTTGGGGCTGTCCAGACGCATAACCCGGTTCCGGCTGCCCAAGAGGAGAAGTCAACCTTTCCGCTTACCGGTCCAGCAACGGCATGCTCTCCGTCAATGTAATACATGGCATTTTTCAGTTTGAGCTCCCTGCCCTTAAAACTGTATTTCGGGGGAGCTCCGATGGATGATACCTTTAGCTTCATGGGCTTGGTCCCCGGATAGATTTTGCCTCCTAATACCCGGGCAGGCTCACGCACTGTTAATGTCATTTTGTAAGACTTAAAGCCGCCCCTTTCCTTCTCATATGCCTCGAAGAGCTCAAAGCCTTCTTCAAATTCATCAAGAGGCTCCCAGCAGGACTCCATCTCATCGAACTTTTTCTCCCATCTCTCATAGGGGTCGCTTTCCCCTCCCTCGCGTTCAAACCTCTCCCAGGGGTCGCAGTCCCAGAAATCTTCACGGAACTCCAGCCCCGGAATGGGTGCGATTTTGCCGTTTTTGAAGGTGTTTTTGTCTGCTATGACAAATATGCCTTCCCCGGGTTCCTCCATAAATTCGCACCAAGCATAGCATTCATCGTCACCGCCGGTACACTCCGGGTTGCCGGGACATTTTGACGGATACCATACGCCGGGCTTGGCACCGCCTAGGCCTGTGCCGGTTTTTGCGCGTTTTTCAACAGCCGGGAATTCAATAATGGTGGCATCATTTTTGCCTGTCCTGAATTTCAGGCTAACCCAGCCCTTGTTGAGCAGCTTGCTCAGGAAGGTAAGCTCCTTTAGCTCGGCTTTAATCTCGCCGGCCTCCGACTCTCCATTGTAGTCAAAGCTCCACTTTTTCCACTTGTCTGCCTGGCCGGGCTTTGTGATTACGCTGTACTCGGCATTGGGGCCGGGTTCAATCGGCATATCCAGCTCCTCATACTCCGAGAGATACATAACGCCCTTGCCGCATAGAGAGCTGACCTCAACAAAATCATCAAACTCCTCAAACCTAATGCCGTTGGCAACAGCGTACTTCTGGGCATCTGAGCTGTAGTAGCCGGTGATGATAAGTCCGGCGAGGTCGCAGTCCTCAAATATATTGCTGCCAAAGCTTTTCACATTTCTGGAGATCATCGCCTTCGTCAGTGCGGTGGCAGCAAATGCATAGTCCCCTATGCTGGCTACCCTGCCACCGATGCTCACTGAGGCCAGTGACTGGCAACTGGCAAACGCATAATCGCCAATACGCCCCACTCTTCCATCAATGCTCACCTCTGTCAGATGCACCAGCCCACTAAACGCATTGTTGCCGATAGAGGTCACGCGCCGGGATATCCGTATGTCCTGAATAAGATTCCAGTACTCCTGCCAAGGTGCATTGCCTTGCCCATAGTCCGGCATCGCGCCCTTGCCTTTGATTGCCAGCTGGCCGGTTTCGGTGTCTAACGACCAGGTTAGCTGATTGCTGATTTTTCCCTCATGCACCACCGCGCCGGCAGAGGGTGCTGCCCCAGGCAGGGCAGGGACGAGCGTAAGCAGCATCACCAGGGAGACGGCGATGGCAAGGGTTTTGAATGTTGCTTTGTGCTTAGATAACATGGGAATTCATCCTTTCAATTTCTGCGTTACTCAGGTTGTCGACAAAACCTTAGTGGTCGCAAATGTTTTATTTTGCGGAATGCATGCTTCCGCTGTTATATCTTATATCGAAGGAATATTTAGCGACTTTAGCAAAAAAATAAAATTTTCTGAATTTTATTTTTTGAATCATAAAAAAGCCCCTCAGGGTTGGTACCCTAAGGGGCTTTTTTAGTATTTACTTGAAAAAATTGCAACAACACACTGAATGCTCTTCCAAATCATCATAAAGCCTATCAAATTTCCTGGGCCAATGGCCGATGCCGTGCCGGGTGCGGGGTTGCCGGTAAAATAAAATGCAATCATCATGCCGGCAGACAGGGCGATTACATGCAAAACAAGGTTTATAATAGTGAACCTATGCAGCCTCTTGCCGCCGACAATTGCCTCTGCATAAGCACCCAAGCCGTCTTTAGTCAATAGAGCGCAGGGCTTGCCCATGTAATCCCGGTCTGGATTTGACAGGGAAAAACGATGTTCCACAAGAGGATACTCAATAAGGTCTGAGTCTGCATCATACTGCTCCTTGATTGAGGTAGGCGTAATATTAAAATCTCTTGCAACCAAAACAGGTGTTAGCCTTTGATTCTCTATCAGGCCAAAAGCATTCTCCACCGATTTGGCAGAGACATACCTTACCGGAAAAATACCGGCAATTGATAAATTCATAGCCACAAAAACCGCCCCTCTGACATGGTGCTTGGAAGGTATGCGTATAGACATGCTCTTCATAAAGTTCAAGGTACCGAGCAAGACACGGTTACCGTCTATTTCTCCTGAAACTCCGTTGTCAAAGGCCTCAAATCCTGCAACCTTGCGGATAGGTGCCGATTCAAAGGATTTATCAGCTGATTTAACGGCATTATACAAACCGCTGCCCGATGCCGACAGCATGGACATGGTATAGCTTACAACCTGGTCGTGCTCTTCAGAGCTAGGGCTGAAGTAGCGTATTCCGGTCAGATGTACCGTTCCTGGCGGGAATATGTCATTGTCCCCTATAACTAAAACGTTTCCACGAGCCATTTCCGCCGCGCCTGCCCAACCGGGAACAGCCGCACCTGCATTTGACAGACGTGAAGCAATTCGCAGGAAAACAGGGGCAAAGGCACCAAAGGCAGTAATCGGGGCAGCGGCACAGCATAAGGCAGACCACGCCCAGAAAAACATAACAGCCTCGGTGTGTTCACTGTGCCTTCCTGCGGAAATCAACGCCAGCACAAAGCAGGCAATCAAGATAAACGGACAGAAAAATCGGGAGAATTTAACTGTCACATCGTTCTGCCCCGTTAGAAATGTAAAATCGTTTACAGGGGCGTTATGCTTGGAAAAACCCGGTTTGTTTTCCCACAGGCAGTTTTCCAGTGCTATCATGTCAGGCTCCCTGCCGTCTTGGGTGTCTGCCGCCTCATAGGTGCGGGCGTAGGCGGCACTCTGTTGCCTATGCCCCCACATGGCAAAGAAAATCGAAACACAGGACACCGCACAGTAGGGCATATAGCCAATAGGGGGAACGGCCTCATCGAAGAGAGATGGCTGGGTTATGGTAAAGGCATGGCAGAGCGAGCTTATGCAGGAGATAACAACTAATGTTTCCGAGCCGGGCCGCAGTCTCAGAAGGTCGGTTGCCCCCTTTGCTAAAATATCTATACCGCACAGCATGACAAAAGCCTGCAGCACCGTCAGCAAAAACAGCACAAGGTACGGTCGTGAGGCATAGCGCAAAGCAGAGGGCATATGCCCCCAGGTCTGGAAACAAGAAACAAAGACTATAGCCAGAGTGGGAATGGCCGCGAATATAGTACGATTTTTCAGAGAAACGGCAAGGCTCTTCGCCTTTTGATACGCCTGGCGGGGAGGGAGTGAGGAGATAACCTCCTTGCCCTTCCAACGCTCAGATAATTTTGTCCAAAATGAGATGCTTTCTTTTTCAAGCTCATTTTCGTCAGGTTCGTTATCATCAATGGCTTCGCTAAAATCTTCGGTGCCCCTATATGTATCCTTAGGTCCGAAATGCTTGCCGAATTGCTCAAATCCACCCAGTGAAATTTCTTGGGTCTTAACCTCAAATGCCTCTTTGGTATCTTCTATGTCGTCATTTTCACCATTTAGGCCCGGCTCTTTTGGGGTACCGGCAGACAGGCCGGGTGCGGTAGGGACTGAAGCTTTAGAGGCAGTGTCGCAGAAATCTGCCGCCCATGTTTGTATCTCACGTTTTTCCTCAGGCTCGTCAGACAAATTTTTCTTACAAACTTCAAGCAAATCAGAGGTCAATGTATTTTTTGTCGGACATTTTTTGGTAATGCTTTGATATGTGTAATCCGAGAGAATTTCCTGGGCAGACAACCCGCTGCCTGACAAAGCTGTGTCATTGTCTTTTGCTGCAGGGCTGGTAGGCTTGGGCTCCGGCATGACTTCACCTCCTCTTGGCAATATTCTTACAATTGATAGCTGTTACCTGACATAATCAAATTCCAGCCCGCACAAATTCACCGTGTCGCCCTCATGCACACCGAGAGCCTCTAGCTGTTCGTATACGCCGCCGGCTTGCAAACGGCTTTCAAAATATGCGCGGGATTCGTAATCGCTAAAATTAATATCCCTCATCAAGCGTTCTATCCATGAACCGCTTACAACCCAAATGCCATCCTCCTGGCGAATGTCAGTTTTTGACTCCACGCACGGAGGGTCATGGTCAATCTCCGGCTCATATATAACAGGCGGAGGTAGCTCAGCCAAAGCTGCTGCGATCTGAAGCAGCAAATCCTTAACGCCCTCCCCGGTTGCACCTGATATTGCGTAAAGAGGGTGAGGGCTGACGTGCCGGCGCAAACGCTCCAATACAGAGCGGTCGTGCAGAATATCACATTTGTTGGCAACTACAATTTGCCTGCGACCTGCAAGCCCGGGGCTGTACTGAGCCAGCTCGTGACCAATAATATCAAAATCCTCACAGGGGTCACGCCCTTCATAACCCGATGCATCAATAATATGCAGAATTAAGCGGCAACGGTCGACATGACGCAAAAAACCATGGCCTAACCCCGCCCCGCCGGACGCACCTTTAATCAGACCCGGAATGTCAGCACAAACAAAGGAGCAGTCATCCCTTACCTGAACTAATCCTAGATTTGGGGAAAGCGTGGTGAAGTGGTAATCCGCAACCTTAGGGCGAGCCGCTGAAATAACCGAAAGCAAGGTACTTTTGCCTACATTTGGAAACCCTGCCAAACCAACATCTGCCAGCAACTTAATTTCCAGGCAAATCGCTCTTTCCTGGCCATCTGTACCCGACTTTGCAAACCGGGGAGCCTGCCGGGTAGCCGTGGCAAAACAACGATTACCCCAACCGCCTCTGCCCCCCTTGCATAGGACAAGCGGTTCAGATGAGGAAATATCAGCAATAATTTTGCCGCTGAGCTTGTCCCTGATCAAGGTTCCGCGGGGGACCCTGATCAATAAATCCGCACCATCTCTTCCAGAACAGCCACGCCCCTTGCCGTTTTCGCCGTTTTGGGCTGAGTATGTTTTTTGGTACTTAAAATCCATCAGTGAGGACATATTGTCATCGGCACGGACAATCACATGACCGCCTCTTCCGCCGTCACCTCCATCGGGGCCACCATTTGTTACGTATTTTTCCCGGTGGAACGAGACTGCACCATTTCCACCGTTGCCAGCCTTTACTAAAATCTCTGCGGTATCAATAAACATAATCCACTCCGTCTGGAACCCCCTCGGGTTTCGCTTGATCTTTAAGCTCTCCATGGGACCCATCAAAAAAAACGAGCGGAAAATGCTCCGCCCGTTTTTTAACACCGAACAAACGCGGGCGGCTTTTGCCCGTTCTATGGCGAACTCTAAATAACCTACCCGACCGGATATACTGAAACCATCTTGCGGCTCCTGCCCAAACGCTCAAAGCGTACACGGCCAGATGCCAGGGCAAAGAGGGTATCATCGCTACCGATGCCCACATTTTCACCCGGATGGATATGAGTACCGCGCTGACGCACTAAAATATTTCCCGCCGGAACAATTTGCCCATCAGCCCTTTTAACCCCTAAACGCTTTGATTGGGAATCCCGACCGTTCCGGGTTGAACCCATTCCCTTTTTATGTGCCATCTATGAAACCTCCTCTTTTTTTGCTTTAGCAGTTTTCTTCTTCGCCGCGGCATTTTCAATCTTGGTGATTTTGATCTGAGTGTAGGGCTGACGGTGACCCTGCTTGTTGCGGTAGTTTTTTCTGCGCCTCATCTTGTAAACAATGATCTTTTTGGCGCGGGCAGACTTAACAAGCTCTGCCTCAACCCTCGCTCCGGACAGATAGGGTGACCCGATTTCAATACTTTCACCGTCAACCAATGCCAAAACTGTGTCGAAGGTCAATGCCCCTCCGGCCTGACCGGGGAGCTTTTCCACATATACTGTGTCCCCTTCGTTTACGCGGTACTGCTTACCGCCTGTTTCAAAAACAGCTGTCATTTTTGCACCTTCCTGCGGTTTTAAATCTCGCTTGGGCGGGCGGTATTTTTCAATACTCTTTTAAAGCCCGGACAATGCGGCCCAATCAGGATAACACAAAAAAATCCCCTCGTCAAGCTTTTGTGCATATTTTTTTCACGGATTTTTTACTTTTGCGCTGTTGCTTACCCACACTATGAACCTCCCGCTTTTTTGCGAGGCGTTTTACAACTCCAGCCGTCCGTCGATAGCTCGCATTATAGTTGCCTGATCGGCGTGTTCTACATGACCGCCCATTGGCAGGCCATAGGCTAAACGCGTCACCTTCACCGGATAGGGTCGCAGTAACCGGGCTATGTACAGGGCTGTTGTGTCGCCATCGGTGTCTGGGTTTGTGGCTAATATAACCTCTGCGGTGTTTTCCTTCCCTGCTTGAGGATATGCGGATACTCTTCTAAGCAACTCAGGAAGCCTGATATCGTCAGGACTTTTGTGTTTTGTGGGTGAAATAACCCCATGGAGTACATGATACAAGCCCTTGTATTCACGGCAACTCTCGATTGCCGCTAAATCCCGGGGCTCGGCAACCACGCATATGGTGGAGTGGTCACGCTCGTTGCAACCGCAAATTGGGCAAACCTCGCCATCGGAAAGGTTTTGGCATTCATGGCAAAAAACTGTCCCTTCGCGGGCGGCAAGCAGTGCCTGGGCAAACGCCCGTGAATGCTCCAGCGGTTCACTAAGCATAAAAAATGCGAGGCGTGCCGCGCTTTTGCGGCCAACACCGGGCAATCGGGCAAATTGGTCAATCAGCACCTCTACCGAGGCGGGAAAAAGGCTCACAGATAATCCCCCTATAAAATATGCACTCTCGAAAATTAAATTTGCGGATTCGTAAATAGGGCAAACCTAAAATCCCGGAATACCAAGCCCGCCTGTGAAGCGTCCCATTTCCCCGGCTGCGATTTCATCTGCCTCACGCAGAGCCTCATTACAGGCGGCCATAATCATGTCCGATAGCATTTCCACATCCTCCGGGTCAACGGCATCAGGTGAAATTTCCAGGGAGGTAATCTCGTGCTTTCCGTTTACTGTTGCCTTGACTGCACCTCCGCCGGCAGAGGCGGTGTAAACTCGTTCCTCTAATTCCTCCTGCGCCTTAATCATATCTGCCTGCATTTTTTGAATTTGCTTCATCATGTTGCCGCCGCCCATTCCGCCGGGCATTCCTCGTTTTTTCATAAAAATCTCTCCGTCCTTTCTAATCTACTATATGGAAATTACTGCCTAAACCATCTTGCAGAGCCTTGAGTCTGTTCTCTTTCTCAGGCGGATATGCCGGTGATGAGGTGCCTGCCCTTCCGGGTACGACAATTTCCACCCCCCCCGGATACAATGCCATGACCCTCTGCCGGAAAACCTCCTGACCCAAAACGCCCTTTATATAGGTGTTGGGAACATTTAATATGAGCTTTTCGCCTTCCTCTGAGCATTCAGCCTGGTCGAGGGCATCCTTGAAAAATTTATTATCGGCTGCCCACGAAAGAAGCTGCCGCCAGCCATCGCCCGGTGCAGTTTTTTTCGTGGGCGGCGGAAGCTTTTTTTGCGGTGGCTCTGAAAAGGACGTAACCCCTCCATCTGTTGGCTGAGGTTCAGCCGACTGGGGCGGGGCAACAGCCTTTGAGCGAGCCGAAGCGGTCACCGGTGCTTGTTCGCCTGCTAACTGCGGGGCTGTTTGAACACCGCAGGATACCCTGAAAACAAACATCTCAGTTTCCAAACGTTTGTTAACACTTCGCGGCAAACGGTTTTGTGTTTCCTGCAACAGTGAAATTGTTTTCAAAAGCTCTTCGCGCGGGCAAAGGGAGTTTAATTCGGCAACGGAGGCCTCCGGTAATCTGAGAGAGGATAAATCGTCAAGCATCTGACCCATCAAAAGATCTCGCATGAGAGAGCCAAGTTCATCTAAAATTGAAGAGAAATCCTGCCCTGCCTGATACAGCCTGTCCAAACGTTCCAATGCCCCGGAGGTTTCATTCCGGCAAAGCTCACATAGCCATTGCGCCATTTCAGAACGACCTGCCAGCCCCAAGGTATCAAGGCAAAGCTGAATGTCTATAGTTTCGGCTAACCCGGCGCACTGATCCAAAAGGCTCAGCCCATCACGCAACGAGCCGTCTGCCATATTCGCCAAAAGCTGTAGCGCGTCAGTCTGGAGCAGTATGTTTTCGGATTGGGCTACCTGCCAAAGTCGGGCGGCAATATCCTTCTGCGCGATGCGGTGAAAGGCAAAACGCTGGCACCGTGAAATAATGGTTGCAGGAACCTTGTGCGTTTCGGTAGTAGCTAAAATAAAGAGAACATGCCCAGGCGGCTCTTCAAGGGTTTTAAGAAGGGCATTAAACGCACCGGGGGAAAGCATATGCACCTCATCGATGATGTAAACCCGCTTGGAAACCGCCACCGGTGTGTAGACTAATTCTTCCCGTAGTGCGCGGATATTGTCAACCCCCGAATTAGAAGCGGCATCAATTTCCATAACATCAGGCACCCGGCCATCCAAAATACCCAGACAGGAGCTGCAGTTGTTACAGGGATCGCCTTTTTTCGGCTGTGTGCAACAGGCGGCACGCGCCAAAATTTTGGCACAGGTAGTCTTTCCGGTGCCGCGTGAACCAGTAAATAAATAGGCATGAGACAGCCGGCCGCCTTCAACCTGGTTACGCAGGGTTTGAGTGACATGCGGCTGTCCCGCAACATCGGCAAAAACTAGCGGTCTCCATTTGCGGTAAAGAGCCTGATACACTTTAAGGCACCCTCCCCTTATATCTTGTCAATTGCCGGATCCTTGCTTCATTCCCTTTCCGGGTCTGAGGGGGCTAAGGTCTCGCCCTGGGCAGCATCCTCTTTTATGCCGGCACTCAAATCATCCTCCTGCACCACATGGGAATCCGGGTCATCAACAGTTGTTATATTAACCTCCTGGTCTATCTCATTTGAGTCCTGACCGGGGCCAAGCTGCAGAATCGGCACATGGAGCTGGGTATATACATACAAGAGCATGCCTAATACAGGAAGAACAATAACCGCCTCTGATAACAGCAAAAAACCTCTGATTCCATCGGCGCCTTCAAACATCATGGCAATACGCAGAGGGAATACGATAGCATAAATGTATCCGAGTTTTTCGGACAGAGTGGAGTAATTAGGATACTCTAATTTGGTGCAAACTCTTGCAATGGCAAGGGTTATAAGAATAACCAGCAATGCCTTGAGACATAGGTAGAGCATGAGCAAAAAATTGGCTGTCATCTCAACGGAAACCAAATCGAATATACGCACAACCTCTAAAAATATCATTGCAGAGGCGGCAATGATCGGCCTGGCAAACAGCTTTGTATGGTTGAAGAGAAAGACAGAGCTGTAAATTATAATCCCAAGCCCAACGAGGTCATAGAGAAGATCATCAATAATGAACAGCGAAGGATTCAGCGGAATGTCTATCAGGGTAAAAACCAGACCGATTAACAGAGTTCGTATTGTTTTAATTCGCATATCAACCTGCCATTTCTCAAGCGGAATAGGTATATTTAGGATGTATTAAGACACCCCTCCGGCACACGTATCATTTGCCGCTTGTAAACGATACGCACGGCTACCCCTTGTCCGCACCGCACACCGCCTTTGAGTAGACACATATGCCCGCCTTCCGGGCAGCCGGCTCGGAAACGGAGGCTCCGCGGCACACAGAAACGCACCGCTTAATGCTGCTCGGTTCCCCGCCTGACATGATTCACGGGGTACTGTTGCGCGGGACCGATTCCTCATCGCTGCTTACCTGGCGCGAACAACACATGTGCCACCCGAGGTACGGACTTCATCCCTGCTGTAGCGGGTTGCAGGTTACAGGACACCGCTAGTTTCCCAACTAGTGCGGCACGGACAAGGGGTAACGAATACAGTATAAACGAAAGGGGAAAAATAATCAACAGGTATTTTGATTGTTTTTTTATACCCTTGTAAGAGGGTCACCGCATTTACTTTTTTTAAGATATTTTTTGCACATGGTTATATCGGAGCCAGATTTAAGGTGTAGCAGATATTTTCTGCCTTGTGTTGATTTTGTCATAAAGTGCGTTCTAACGGCACGAATGACATGGTTTTCATGTTGCGCTGCATTTCGTGCCACCAGGATGCCTTTTATGCCAAGCCGAGACAGGTGACGTAAATAAAGAACCCCTTGCCGCACAGCTGGCAAGGGGTATCGAATCGGCATTATAGCTGGGACTTGTATACTGTCCGTTATGTGGTTAAGTTTTGTATGAAAGCCCTATTTCCCCCATGTCTTTTTGAAGCTCTCAGGTGTGCCGTGTTTACTTGCCAGTGTTTTGGTGCTGCTTCCCGGCATAAACTCAGTCAATTCCAAATGGGGCTTATCAACGATGCTTTTCCAGTTGCCGCCCCATGTGATTCCGCCCAGTGTTTTTGCCAAATCCGCGACTTTTTTGAAGAACCCGTCACTATCGTCAAACTCCTTGCCCTTTACATTTCGGCAGAAGTCAAAGGCAACACCCCAGCAGTGGGCACTGTTGGGATACTGCACATTGGTAACGGGCTTGCGGCTTAATTCTTTTGTGCGACCAATGGCGTACAGCGCATCCTGCTCGGCTTTTGTGCGGAAAGTCTCGGTAATTAGTAAGGGCAGCCCCTTTTCCTTGCACAATTTTTGCAGAGCCTCCGCTTTTGCCCTCGCTTTGGGATGTAAGTGTTCCAGCCCTCTCATGTTTTAACCCCCTCGTATTTATAGTTATCCCTGAAGTGTATCCGCAATGCGTTTGGTGAATTTCCCCTCAAAAGTAAGCGAATCAAGGAAAATTTGAGGGATCATAGACTTGTCTTTCTCGACAAGGGCGATAAATTCAGGAATCGCACGTATTTTGTCGCCAACAAGTCCTGCCCCCATGCCCTTGTAATACATATCGCCAATGGTTTTTTCCCAGCTCGCATATATCCCGCGTGATCCAATTCCGAAATTTTCTGGGAAATTCCAGTTGTCGCCGCGCCCAAGATGCGTTGCTGACGCAGGGGCGTTCTGTGAAGATGCAAACAAACTGCATGGTATGCAGGCGGCAATCTTACATGTGTCTTTACCAAGTGCAAGCTCAACATTTACGCTGTTACTGTTTATGGGAGGTGCATCTGTCATCGCTGTAATCAGACCGTGAACGCTTGCGAAAAGCGCATTAGAAGTGAGTTTTTTCGGCAAGTCACCAAACGCACGAATCCGATCTATAGATCTTGATTCCAGAATAATCCCGCCTTTTGCGGCACGATATCCCTTCAGTTCGTCAATGAGTACCTGGCTTATTGCCCTTGAGCTTTCATATGAACTGCTCACCGTTGCGTTGGAGGGTTCATCGTTGCTCATATGCGTGTTTCTCGAACGCTGCCACAAAAGGGACGGTACCAGTAAATTGAGCTTTTTAGTTGCTATATCAGCGATCCCGCCAATATACGCACCGTGAAGCCCGCCGGAATCCACTTTATTTATTTCTTCCTCAAGTCTGCCGACTAGCGTTTTTAGCTCAGAGGCAAAGCCACCTGTCTCTATTTTACTAAAACCGCCACGAGAGTTGGCCCAGATAAACGGTTGTTCTGCCTTTGATGTCTGCGGGGTAATGCTCGTGCCCTCAACTCTGTATTCTTTCAGGAGGTCAAGAAGATTTGTGTGTTCTCGTGCGCCATCTTCATAAATAAATTTTGTTTTTGAGCCTGATTTCCCATCATTGTTATCCATCAGGAAGCCGATTGTTATTGCCGTACATAGCGCATCCGCTATTCGCCGATTTAGTTTAACCATTATCATTGCTCCTTTATTTTTTTTGCAGTATTTTTCGGTGACTGTCTTTTCAGTCGCCGCTCTCAGGCATATCCAGTTGTTCATAAGGGATAGCGTTATCAGGTGGCGTGAATTCGAGAAACCAGCCCAGTATCTGGGGACCCGGTATCCTTATGTAGAAGAAATTTTTCGCTGCTCCGAAAAATGTAGACTGGCTGCTGCTTTCGCTGGAACTTGAATTCCCAGACCTGAACCCGAAAATGCCGGTTGACGAAACCTGGGACTCCTGCATATACTTATTGTCAATCTCACTGAAGCTTGCGTCCTGCTGTATACGGATCGTAATGTCTTTTGCAATAACAAAACCGGTTGGAAAAGCGGGCAGGGCATAACTTAGCTCTCTTCCGCCGCCATCGGACGGATAGCGTACAAGTGCGTTTTTGGCTCCGGGTGTTTTGGCGTCCAACACGTCCTCTTTTACAATCCCCTTGCTGAATCGGATATCCGCAAGTCTGAAAAAATTATTGCTGAGTTTGAAAATGTTGGGATTAAACCAACCGCCGCGGTTAATGGCCACTTTTTTAATGCGAAACCCGATTTCGACTGATGCCGATTTTGAATTTTTCTTCTGTTCTTCGCTGCCGCCTGATTTACTGCTCTCTCTGGCGTGAGACACAAACCAACCGCTGTATTTCGTGCTGCTTTGTTCGGCAAATGAGGAAGAGGCTTCGCTTGAAAAATCTTCGTTTTTGCTGCGCTTGATAATAACATCCATGAAGTTGTTGTCTTCACCGCCCTCTTCATCACTTGTCATAAGGGGCTTTTCTGCATCGGCGGCTCCTTCTTCAGAGGCGAGGATTGCTGTAGTTCCGGTCATCAGCGGCGTTAAAAAGTCAAGCTCGGCCTGCACGCTCCGTATACGCTCCTCTATGCGCAGACGATGAATGCGCATATCCTTGACCTTTGATTCGGCAAACGCCATTTTCGCCTCGTTGAGGTTTTTAAGCGACTTGACGATCTCCTGCTCATTTATAAAATTGTTGATCATCCCCTTGACGGCCTGATCGCTGACATCTTCAAGGATAGAGAATATCCTTTTCTGTTCAAAGCTCGGCGTATTCGGGTTACGGTTGATCACGGCGGTCTCGGCAATTTTCGCCCCGTCTTTTGCGATCCCCAGGGCGGTGTTCAGCTTGGCAATGGGGTCGGTGTATTCTTTGAAAATATTGATAGCCGCTTTAACCGCACCCCGGATCGATGAACCGAAAGCTTCAATAGATTTTCTTTCCGCTTCTGCGAGCAAGTCTTCCTGCCGTTTGATGTTATTTTTCAGTTTTTCCTGCTCCTCCGGTGGGATTTCAATGATGTTCTGCTCTGCAAGAAGCCCTTGCAGGTGGCTGAGTTCTTTTCGTTTGGTTTTATACTCGTTCATAAGGCTCTCGGAGGCCATAGTCAGGTCTTTAGGGCTTATATTTGGACGCAGTGCCTTAAACCAGTCGTTCGGCTGGAATTGAACGGGGTACACATCTGAGGAAGCATCCAAGGAACGCCGCAGGCTTGCCCTCATTTTTTGCTTGGTTCCTTCAAGTGCCTCGGCAGGCGATGATACATTGAGGAATCCGAGATATGTCAGAACCTCGTGATAGTGTCCGCGTACCACTGCATCATTATAGAAGTTGTTCAGCTCTTCCTCATGCACTACCGCTTCAGAAGACAGCCATTTTGAATAACCATCCAGACCGCCGGGTCGCCTGCCTTCACGGAAGTCATCATATGCGGCGGATTTGGCCTTGTTCCATTCATCACGCCTTTTCAAAAACGAGCTGTACAATTTCTTTGCCACAGCCATACGGCTTGCGGTAACAGGCTCACCGTCTATTACATCCGAGACGGTTTCCATAAGCCATTTCCTGAGCTTTCCCTTGTCATCCTCATAGGCTTTAAGACCGTCCAGCTTAGGAACAAGGTTGTTGAGAACAGTTGTATAAACCGTTGAAAGCTTCTCCCCGTTTGACCCCTGAACAATGGGAGAAATATCATAGAGGTCATCGGAAAGCCGGAATTCCTCTTCCTGGACGGTATAAGGCTTTGTCAGCGTACTGAAACAGTCATCCGTGGGGTACTCATACATCCTGCCGTTTATAGAGCGGGCTGGGAACTCCATTGCGAACAACTGATTGCCTCCGCCCAAGAGACCATTTACAGATTTGTAGATTTCCTCAAGTACCTTGCTTGTGTCTGTTTCAAATATATCCTCCAGTATGCTTGTGTTTGCCATAATATTCATGCCTCCTTTTTTCTTTCCCGAATCTGTGGCCGACCCCCCTGCCGGTCAGGATGAGGGCCCACAGATTCAAGCTTATAAACAAAATAGCATACGCATCCGGAAATACACCGGAATTTAATCGGAACTTTCTCGGAAATGCCCGGATGTGTCTTTGGTCAGACTTTTTCTAAGAGGGAACGAAAATAACGCTCCCTCGCGGAATGCCCGGCTGCCTTATAATGAGATATAAGACGTCCCGCAGCCTCCATGAACATGGCATCATAATATGTCTGCCAGGGCGTCGTCCAAGAGTAATACTCATCGGCAAGCAAGGGCGCAGCGTACATCGCAGCGGCCCGTTCAAGGCTCTCAATGCCGCCTTCAGCACATAGATTTTCAAACAAAATAATATCTGCCAAGAGGTTTTCAGAGGCAAGCCGTATTTCGCCGCGCCGCGTCTCCAAAGGCAGTTGGGGATCAAGGGCCCTGATATGTTTGAGCGTTTTATAGAGGTTGTCGAGGGCGTGGGCAGTTTCGTTTTCCGGCCAAAGGATACCCGCTACACGCTCCTTTCGCATCGGGCGGCCCTTTTCCACGAGCAATAAGGCAAGAAGCTCACGCGCCTTGCCGCAATTCAGGTGTATGTATTCTCCGGATTGCTCAATTGTAAAGCGTCCGAAACAGTTCAGGACAGGAGTACCAGTCTTATGTCTTGTTACATTAGGGCAGACTGTACGGGGTTTAGGGTAAGACAAATGTATAACACCTATTTCAGCGGAACACTCAAGCAGACCGTCAGTGGGCATACCAAACTGTTTGAGTATATTGGAGGGCAAACGAATCGCTCCGTCTTCATCTAAAGCTATCTTCACGCAATCACCTCCCCGCCGGCACGATGGTTGTTTAGTGCGAGTGTTCACGTGTATGATAGCAGATGATATGGGAAAGCTATCGGAAGGATAACGGAAAGTTTTCGGAATTTCATCAGGAGGTGCGTGAAAGATTTTATACCATCAAAACAAAATTCATAATTGAGAATCTCAAACTTAGGTTTGACAAAAGATATTCCTCCATGGTAGAATGGGCGAAATCGAAGAAAGAGAGGGGTATTTTATGTACTGTACAAAATGCGGAAATGGGGTTCAGAATGGGGAATTTTGCTCTCAGTGCGGGACTCGTGCGGCGGATAATCCTGGGATTCAGCCGCCTCAGCCTGTTCCGCCGCACCAGCCTGCCTATCAGCCGCAGCCGTGGCAATTCCAGCAAGGAAGCAACTCCTTCCCCCAAAGACCGCCAGTAGCCCACTACGCGCCGGGTAGCTTTGCCGAAAAAGCTCATGGGTTCGGAAGTTCCGTTATGTTTTTGGTAGGGATTTGTCTGTTCTCTGGCGGGACTCTGTTCCCCTTACTGATGAATTTCAACTTCTCCGAAATGTTTTCGCTGCTACTTCTAGGGTTGCCGGTAGCTGGGCTATGGTTAGTTTTCGCGGCATCAAAGACTCCAAGAATACCTGAAAAAACATTGACGGCCTTAACCCTGTTCAAGATTCACATCATCATAAACTTAGTTGCATACTGCCTAGCCGCTTTGGGCTGCTTGATTGTTGCTTTGATCTTATTTGCTAGGGCGGTGGAGTTTAGCTCATATTATGGCGGTGGAGCAGTGTGGGGTACTGGTTTTTTAGCCTTGCTTATTGCCGGAGGGATAGTGGCATTCAGCATCATTTACTCCAAAGCCGCACTCCAAACAATCGGCGGTATACGTGATGGTATTATTCATAATTTATGGAAGCCGCTTTCCGGTCTGAAAATTTTCACAATATTTACGTACATAAGCGTAGGTCTTTCGGCGTTGTCCTCGCTTGCAATGATTGGCTCAGGTTCAGCTATATCGGAGGCGATGAATGAGATATTATATGACCTCCCAGGCGGACTGGGAGAATTGTTTCAATCAGCAATTGTGGGGTCATTTTCCGGATCTATCATAACATCCTCATTTTTTCATTTGGTATCAAGCGCGGGGACTGTTGTGTGCATCGTTGTGTTGAATCAGTTCAATGACAGCCTTACCATGCGAAATGCCCCTATAGGACCTCCGCAAAGCGGTCACTATGCTCCTCCTCCGCAAGGATGAAGGATTGTAAAAAAAACTACAGCGGCGTTCTGCCATAATCGCAGAACGCCGCTGCTGATGAGTAGGTTACTCAAGGGCTGAGTTTGACGCATCGGTACGAATGATATCCTTTTCCTTCATCCATTCAAAAAAAGCATTCCATCTGACAGGGGCGATTTTGCCCCACTCCAGGTCATAATACTCCTGGCTTAAAAATTCCTGGGAAGCAGAAATAATCTCTTTATCTGCTTCGGGGGCGAATTTGCTTAAAATGTCTGCAGCTTCCTGCGGGTTAAGCTTGGCGTATTCATATCCCTTGGCAACCGCGCCCAAAAACTTTTTCACAAAATCTTTTTCGAGGTTCTCTGTGTTCGTTACCAAAACAGGGGTATAGTAATCAAATACAGGATTTATATCCCTGAAGGCAAAAAAGTTTGTTTCAAGCCCTGAGTGGTCGGCAATAACCCTATCCCAGCCTTCAAAGACCCAGACGGCATCGTACTCTTTATTTTTTAGCCCGCTTATGTTGTCCATGGCTGAGGAGGGTACAAACTCTATCTTTGCCGGGTCGCCTCCATCATTTCTTACGCATTCCTTGATGATTTCATCGTAAACCGGAATATTCCACGTTACGCAGCGCTTGCCCTCCAAATCCTTAAAACGTGAAATTCCTGCTTCCTTCAGGGAAAGGATTCCGCTTGTATTGTGCTGAACAAGGCTTGCTATGGCGGTAACCGGCAGCGGAGTGTCAGCGTTTGCCGCAATCAGCACATCCTCCTGATGCGATATGCCAAAATCCGCACTTCCTGCCGCAACAAGAGCGAGTGTGCCGTCTTCAGGCGGCTGTACAATTTCAAGGCTTATTCCTTCCTCCCTTAAATACCCCAGCTCCTGAGCGGCATAAATGCCGGTGTGATTTGTATTAGGTGTCCAGTCTAAGAGCAAGGTAACCCCCTGCAGCTCCTCTTGTGGGCCGGTAATGTCCTGCGGCTGCTCCTGTGGCATGTCCTCCCGCGTTCCGCACCCTGATAATACAAAGGTTAGTGCTAATACCGCTGTTAATGCAAGTGAAATAAATTTATTTTTCCTCAACATATTTAATTGCCCTTCTTTCTATAATTTTTATAATACTCAGCAAGCCTAAACTCAACAGGCTTATGAGAAGAATTACTGCGAACATTTTGTCGAATTCATAAGATTTTCTGACTCGTGTCATATAGACACCTATGCCTTTTGTACCTCCTATCCATTCAGAAATAACCGCACCTACTATGGAGTACGCCCCGGCAATTTTTATTGCCGAGAAGAACCCGGGCAGGCTCAGCGGCAGCTTGACGAATATCAAGCTCTCCAACCAGTTTCCTCCTAAAACGTTGAATTCATCTATATACTCCTTTCTTATGCCTCGTATGCCATCGTATACATTTACCGCTATGGGGAAAAAGCATATCAGGCATACAAGTACAATTTTTGGGGTCATGCCAAACCCTAGCCAGAGAACTAAAAGCGGTGCGATTGCAATATAAGGTACTGTTTGGCTTAAAACAAGCAATGGGTACAGGGCTTTTTGCAGCCATGAAAACCTATCCATACCAATCGCCGCGGCATAACCAAGGATAATGCTGATGCCCAGACCTATAAAGGCTTGAACGAGTGTGGTCAGGCTGTGGGAAGCAATCAACTGAAAATCTTTGCAGAAGGCACTTATTACAGCAGAAGGCGGGGGTAAAATAAAAGGGTCTGCCAAGCCTGCCAGCGAAATAAGCTGCCAGAGGAGTGCCGTCCCGGCGACTAGAGACAATGACTGCCAGTTATTTTTGATGCTTTTCAATTTTTTCATCAATACTCCATACTCCTGACTCCGGGGCATACGCAATTTTTATGTATGACATGACTTCATTTGCACCCTGACGTATACAGATTAACTGGCATTCTTTTACTAAATCCATAATCTCGTCAAAACCGCCTTCAACCGTGGTCTCAAATGGGCCTACGGAGTAATTCAGCCCTGTGGATTTTATGTGGCTGATTATCTTATCCACAATTTCTATGACCCGCGTTCCCTCTGTTTGCGGCAAAACCTGTATTGCCGCGCTGCATTCGATTTTCTCCTTCATCCAACAACACCTCCTTTCAATAAGGCAGCCTCTAATGACCTGCCATAAACTAACACACCCCATGCCTGAGCATAGGGTGTGTCAACAATCCCTACGTTGGCATTACCCAAATCAGGTGCGGTCGGAGCATTTTTGCTCCCTCTCAGCCTGTACACACAAGCTCCCGGATTTAATTTTTTTAAGTATTTTAAGCCGCAAGGCGGGCGGGGGTCTATTCAGAATTTCGGTTATGCTCAGCGTACAAAATCGGCATAGTTGAGCATACGATATGGAATTTGCCTTGCACTTGCAGGCTTTTTTGCTGTTGCCGCCTGCCAAATAATATCCCCGGCACTTACAGATAATAGAGTTTTTTCAGTGTACAGCGTACCATTGACATATGTATTTGCCTTAACCTTAATTTGAAGACCTTTAAGTTTGTACTTAGGCGGCTTTTGCAGACTTAATACCTTGAATTTTTTTTGAACGCTCCCTGCTGTATAACTGCCGTTATTCCCCTTCTTGGGTTCAACACGGTAAAAATACACTCTTTTCGATACTTTTCCATATGCGAGATCAATCTGCTCTACGCAAACACCGTTTGTTTCTCCGGGAAGGAAGCTGCTCCAGCCATTTTCGTCTACTGATTTGCCTTTGTAGATACGACCTCTGGTATCTGATCCAGCAACACCGAATTGTATGCCCTCTTTAACTATCTCGCTGTTTTTTGTGGCAAGCACCCATTCACCGGCTGTAGCACCGGTTAAATCTGCGGCAATTGCGTAATTGATCACTAACTTAGGCAGAGGGGAACGCTTGTTGATCTGCGGGAACTCAACTACTGTGCCACCGGTGTCTTTGAGCTTTAGCATCAAATCTTTTTTGAGTAGCTTTGGGAACTTTTCATCACTCAGCAGATCTTTTATTGGTTTCCACCTGCCATCGCCTGTATCAAGCTCGGCAGGAACAAAGCTGCCAAGGTCTATAGTCTCTTTACTGAGATTGATTTTCGGTTCGCTGTCAGATTCAACAATGATGTCCTCGGTCACCTTGGCAATGCAGCAATTTTCAGGGCAGCCAATCAGCACAAACGGAACAAAATTATTCAGGGCGTATGTATGCGGGTAAGAGCCTTTGCTGACGTAGATAGGATTATAATATTGGGTAAAAGCATAGTCACCAATCGAGGTCACGCTGTCTGGGATAACTAGGTTTGTCAGTTCAGCACAACCGTGGAACGCACCAATACCAATTGAGGTCACACTGTCAGGGATGACTATGCTTCTCAGCGACCGGTGGATACGGAAAGCATTGTCGCCAATCGAGGTCACGCCATTTTGTATTGTAACAGCTTTTATTAACATCCTCGTTCTATATTGCTCCCAAGGAACTGTTGAATAACTGTATATGGTACTGAAATTATACATATTCCCTGTACCCCGTATGGTTAACATCCCGGTGTCTTCATCTAATTCCCAGGTTAAATTCGGACCGCACTCGCCTGAAATAGGAGGGGTTGAGGAAAAGTACTGAAAATCGGCATAAGGGTCATCAGAGCGGGATGCCTCTGTGAAATAATTCTGCCACGCCGGAACGCTTATATCAGGGTCACTCCCCATATTATTGCCATAGCAGGCAAGCCCCGCCAGGGCAATATTCTTGCTTATGTCTAGTGTTGTAAGCTGATTGTACTGGCATAGAACAAGCTGCAGCTCCAGGTTTTTGCTCACATCTAGGGATGTCAGCTTGTTATCGTTGCAGAAAAGTGTTCGCAGTTTTAGGTTTTTGGTTATATTAAGAGATTGCAGCAGATTCTGCTGAACGTAGAGGTACATTAGCTCAGGGTTGCCGCTCAGATCCAGCTCGGTGAGGTTGCTGCCCGGGCAGGTGAGGGACACAAGGGCGGCGAAATGCTCAATTCCGGCGAGGCTGCCAATGCTCTTGCCGGTCAGGTTCAGAAACTCTATGTCCTTAACGTCATCAGCTGTGATTACATAGCCGTCAGCTTGACCAATTTGGGCTAGTACATGGGCGTAAAAATCTGGGTCAGATATAATGCCCTGACCGCTTGCCTGTGAAACAGGCACAGACAAATACACGCCGGGCAACAGGGTAACTAGCATTACCAGTGCAAGGGATATGCTCACATATTTTTTCATCGTAAAAGACACTCTCCTTAACCCCTGCCATCCTCCGGAAAAGAGGTCATCTCCTGAAGGAGGCGGGTATTTTCCCCTTTGCAAGCTGATTATACCACACGGCAAGCTTACCTGTCAACTGAAATTTTGTTGCGGTTTTATTCATTCGCTTAGCCTGCACATAAGCTCCTGGATTTAATCAATAGTTATGTAAATATCATAGTTAGATTTAAGCTCTTCAATATGTTTATAACGATTATTGATGTAGTATAGGGTGAATTCTAGATTTTTGTCACCAAAATACAAATCTTTTTGAAAGTAGTCATTAACAAATTCTCCGATTTGTAAAAAATTCTGGGATGGAACACTACCATGTTTCAGCACTATAATGTATCTGATTGGCTTAGTGAAATTTTTGCCTTCTGCTAATTCTCCTAACAGGGAATCTTTAAACTTGGTACATAGTATGCAAGGCAGTTTAGCTCTTTCGCAACTACGCTTTTGCATAAGTAGCTTTACTTTATCTTTTTTGTACTCCTTTCGCGTAGGTATATTTGTTATTTCTTCAGATTCTGAACTCGAAATTGTAGGGGCATCATAGTTTTTCACCTCTATAAACAAGAATTCATGTTTTGTTTCTACTACAAAATCTACTTTTTTTAAATGGGCATTGTTTTCTTCTGCATCAAATTTATACGGATTGTATATATCAGGGAAATCAAATTTCATCCTGCTTTCTAAAAATGTTATACGTTCCACATTAGCCCCTCCTTGAGTTCACAATAAAATCAAACAACTCTCTTCCTGCATCTTCAATTGGGTTGTTTTCCAAATCCATATATTTTTTAGCACTTTCGTGTTTTGCACCGCTATCATCGTCTTGATAGAAAGAATGGAAAAGGACATCATCATCTTGCTTCATTTTCGGGGTAATATAGTTTGCAGTTTCATAATCATGTGTAGCGATAAACACTTGAACATTTTGACGCGACAATGCCAAGAACACATCTACTAAATAAGGGACAAGCTTGGGATTGATGTTGGCTTCGGGTTCATCCCAAAACAGAATGCTGCCGTGTACAATACTTTCGTTCATCAAGAGACGCCAAAGCAACCCAATTCTTTTAAGCCCCTCTGCTTCGGCCGCATACTCCACTTTTATGCCATCTTTATCAATCCAAAACCTATCTGATTCAAATATAACCTTTCCGCCCATAATATTTGAAAGGCTTTTTGCTATCTCATTTTCTTCGGCACCGCAAGGAATCTCATTTAGAGCTTTTTTACAAATTTCTACGGATATAATATCAAATGGTATTTTATTTTTATCTTTTGCGTAATCACCTGCTAACTTAAGTATATTGCGCGACAGGGTAAGTCTATCCCTTGGCGGAATAAAAACAGCTTTTTTCTCTGCATCTTCAACGTAAAAATCATTTTCAAGATCACAAGCTTTTAATGGTTTAGAATTTACGCTGTATTCAGTCTGAGAATTATTCCTTCTAAAAGCTTCATGATTTTCAACATCAAAGACAGCCTTTAGCGAAATTTTATTTGCATAAGCATATAAAAATTTCATCAGGTGTGTCTTCCCTGACCCATTTTCCCCAATAAAGACATTTATACCCTTGCTAAACTCAACCTCAATATCCTCAAACACCGTAAAATTTTTAAGATGAAGGTTTTCTATTATCACTTTTAAATCAATCTCCTTTTCATAGAACGTGTATTACGACACTCTAACATAGTATTGTCAAACAATTGAGTAAATATGTTGAGCAATACTATATCTTATAACGTTATCGTCCAGCCCATATCATCGGGCTTTCTTCCCCATTGTATGTCAGTGAGGGCATCATACAGTCTGCGGGCGACAGGGCCAACCTCATTGTTTCCGATTTTTATTGATTTATCGCGGTAAAACAATTCGCCTACAGGGGATACCACTGCGGCGGTGCCGGTTGCAAAGCATTCGCTTAGCTTACCGTTTTCATGCGTTTCCCAGACTTCATCTATGGAAACTGCGCGTTCCTGAACCTCCAGACCCCATTTGCGTAAAAGCTGAATACATGAATCCCTTGTGATTCCGGGGAGAATTGTATCAGTCAGAGAGGGGGTTACTACCTTATCATCAATCACAAAAAATGCGTTGGAGGTTCCCACCTCCTCAACGTATTTGCGCTCGTGTGAATCTAACCACATTACCTGAGCAAAACCTTTTTGGCTGGCTCTTGTCTGGGCGCGAAGAGTTGCGGCGTAATTTGCCCCGGCCTTTACGGAGCCCAGACCGCCGGATGCTGCGCGCACATCTTCACCCTCTATTAAAATTTTTGTTGGCGTAATTCCTCCGGGGTAATAGGCACCGACAGGCGACAAAATGATGATAAATATATACCTCTCTGAGCGGCGCACACCCAAAAATGGATCCGAGGCAACCAAATATGGACGGATATACAGAGAAGCCTCCGGCTGGCTGGGCAACCAGTCGATATCGGTAATTACGAGCTGTTTCATGGCATTTAGGAAGTATTCCTGATCAATCTCCGGGACGCTCAAACGAACGCATGAACGGTTGAATCTCTTGATATTGTCCTGCGGGCGAAAAAGCTGCGCCCTCCCGTCAGGGCGGCGATAGGCCTTAAGCCCCTCAAAAACCTCCTGCCCATAGTGCAGAACCATGGCTGCCGGGTCAAGGGTAATTGGGGCGTATGGGACAATCTGCCCCGGTAGCCAACCCTTTTCAACATCATTTTCCATGACAAACATATGGTCGGTAAAATATTTTCCAAACCCTAGCTGCGCCGGGTTTGGCTGGGGCTTAGGCTGGGTACTGCGCGTTATTGGAATGCTCATAGATAAATTACTCCTTTTGCTATCTGCCTTCGATTTCCCTCTGCAAATCTAAGAGCCGTTGAAAACGGTCTTTGATTTCACTGGCGGGTGTGGTTTGCTCCAATTGAGCGGCGGGTGTGCCTTGGCGGGGGGAGAAAATAAAAGTGAAGAGACTGTTGAAGCGGATTTTCCGCACCATGTCAAGTGTTTCTTGAAAATCCTGCTCAGTTTCACCCGGAAATCCCACTAGAATGTCGGAGGTAAGATTCAAATGAGGGATGTGCTTACGTGCCGCCGTGATTTTTTCGTGGTACTGTTTTGCCGTGTATCCTCTGTTCATAGCTTGTAAAATCTTGTCTGAGCCGGCTTGCAGCGGTAAGTGAAGGAAGGGGGCGGCACGCGCGGTCTGCGCCATGGCATAGAACAAATCTTCTCCGGCATCCTTTGGGTGGCTGGTCATAAATCTTAGTGAATAACTTCCCTCAAACTGTCCGGCCTCCCTTAGCAAATCGGGAAAGTTCGGGGCATAGGAATTTACGTTTTGGCCTAAAAGCCAAATTTCGGGGCAGTTTTCCTCAACTAATCCCTTAATTTCTGATAAAACATCCTCTGGACGGCGGGAGCGTTCACGTCCTCTGACATACGGCACGATACAATAAGAGCAGAAGTTATCGCAGCCGGTCATAATTGTTACATGTGCCCTGTCGGGCAAATCCCTTACAATTGGCAAATCCTCAGCTATAGGAGAGGTAATTGGGCTGTCATAAAAATACCGGGAGCCTTCCTGCAGGAGCTTGTGCAAATATTCAGGGAATTTGGGAATATCGGACGGCGGAAATGTCAGATCAACCTGCTTGTAAGATTTCTCGATCAGCTTCCTGATTTCCGGACGAGCCGCCATACATCCGCACAGCACAACCCTTCGGCCCGGCTTGCCCTGATGCAAAAAACCGCCCAAATGACCCAGAACACGTTTTTCGGCGTGCTCACGGACGGCACAGGTGTTGATAACGAGCAAATCAGCCTCCGCTAAGTCATCAGTCATACGGTAGCCCATGGCAACCAAAAGACCCCTGAGCCGGTTGCCGTCTGCTAAATTTTGCTGACAACCGTAAATTTTCAACATGGCTATGGGCTGAACCGGAAGTGATTGGTTGTGACTTCTTACTTTTTCAATATAGCTGTTCATTGCGGGTTGGGTGTATAGTTAGGCGATTCTTTAGTGATATAAATATCATGCGGGTGGCTCTCCCGCAGACCCGAGCCGGTAATTCTAACAAATTTTCCGTCATTCTGCAAGGACGGTATATCGGGCGTTCCGCAATAGCCCATGCCGGAACGTATGCCGCCTAGCAATTGATATACCGTATCTGAAAGCACACCTTTGTATGGAACCCTGCCTTCAATTCCTTCCGGCACCAGCTTGCTGGCATTTCTCTGGAAGTATCGGTCACTGCTTCCGCCTTTGGAGTTCATCGCCCCTATTGAGCCCATGCCGCGGTATGATTTGAATTGTCTGCCCTGGAATATTTCACCTTCTCCTGGGGATTCCTCGCATCCGGCAAACAATGAACCCATCATAACTACATCCGCACCGGCTGCCAATGCCTTGACAACATCGCCGGAATACTGAACCCCGCCATCGGCAATAACAGGAATTCCTGATTTTTTCGCCTGGCAAGCCACATCATATATGGCGGTTACCTGGGGTACACCAATGCCGCAAACAATACGGGTGGTGCAAATTGATCCTGGACCCATGCCGACCTTGAGGCAATCGGCACCTGCGTCTATAAGGGCGCGTGCGGCCTCAGAGGTTGCGATATTCCCGGCGCAGATTGGCACGTCAGACCATATCTTTTTCAGTTTTGCCAAACAATCAATAATGCTCTGGCTATGCCCATGAGCCGAATCTAAAACCAAAAGGTCAACTCCCGACTCAATCAATGCCCCGGCTCGTTCATGTACATCAGGGGTATCGCCTATAGCGGCGGCGGCAAGGAGTCTTCCGCTTGAATCCCTTGCACTTTTTGGGAACTGCACAGCTTTTTCAATATCTTTAATGGTAATTAGCCCGCACAGCTTGCCCTCCCGGTCTACAATCGGCAGCTTTTCAAATTTATGAATACGCAAAATCTCTCTTGCTTGGACCAAATCCGTGCCAACGGCAGCGGTGACCAATTTTTCGGCAGGTGTCATAATTTCGCTGATAGTCCGCGAAAGGTCATCCTCAAACTTCAAATCACGATTGGTCAGTATACCCACTAAACGCCCTTGGCTGTCACAAATTGGCACACCGGATATTTTATACTTTGCCATCAAGTTTTCAGCATCCTGCAAGGTGTTTTCCGGGGAAAGGGAAAAAGGGTTTGTAATGACGCCATTTTCGCTGCGCTTTACCCTGTCCAGCTGTTCTACCTGCTCTTGGATGCTCATATTTTTATGTATAACCCCAACGCCGCCCTCGCGCGCAATGGCAATCGCCATGCGTGCCTCGGTAACCGTATCCATGGCGGCACTCATAAGAGGTATGTTGAGTCTGAGTTTTTTTGTCAAATTTGTAGAGAGATCAGCCTGTGAAGGTAAAATCCTGCTGTGTCCCGGAAGCAATAGGACATCATTAAAGGTGATGCCCTCCTTACTGAATTTGCTATTGAACTCGGATTGATTCATAATTAACCAGCCTCTCTCTTTATAAATTATCTTACCCCTCCAAAGCACTTTACATTATAACAAGATATATGTCAAGGTTTTAGCTAAAAAAAGTTGAGGCATGGTTGCGGCATGGAGTATATGAAAGGTTTTTCACAAACAACAACCCCCCCGCCTAACCAGGCGCGGGGGGGGGCTTCCTTCTTCCCATCACTTTACAAAGCCGCAGTCTTTACACTTGCCTTTTTTGTCGAACCTGTGCTTTTTGCGCACAGACTGCTCGTAATTACAGCCTTTGCACTTTTTAATCTCGTTGTGTTCATTAGCATTAGCGCGGGTGTACCGTACCTTTTTACCGTCGGAAAATTTCCCGCCGGTGGAATGCTTTTTACGTACCGAAGTCTCAGCACCGCATTCCTTACACTTTTTTATTTCATTGTGTTCGCTGGCGGTAGCCTGTGTGTACCGCACCTTTTTGCCGTCGGAGAATTTCCCAGTGAAGGAGTGCTTTTTGCGTACCGAAGTCTCAGCAGCGCATTCCTTACACTTTTTGATTTCGTTGTGTTCGCTGGCGGTAGCCTGTGTGTACCGTACCTTTTTACCATCGGAAAATTTCCCGCCGGTAGAATGTGCATTGCGCACAGAATGTGTGTAATCACAGCCCTTGCATTTCCTGATTTCGTTATGCTCGGTGCTGTTAATTCTGCTGTATCTCACCGTCTTGCCGTCTGGAAACTCCCCGCCGTAGGAGTGCTTTTTGTCTTTCGCCCTGTCGCCGCAGTCAACACAGAGAAGATTGTGGACAACTGGTTTTTTCAAGATGTTTTCGTGCTGAATAGCCTTTGTGTTTTTCTTGTATTTGTGCTTTTCGATGAGTACCATGCCGCACGAGCAAATACGCTTGTGCATAGTTTTTCTATTTGGGTGAGTTCCTATGTATGGGTTATAACCTTTACTCAGTCTCTTTTTGTCGTGTTTATGTACACCCGTTACGACTGTCATGCCAAGCCTTTCGGCATTGCTCAGTTTGGCGTTTTCTTCATTGGACATCAATCTCCCACCGACACTGTATTGCACATGACCGAGACCATAGACGTGACCGATTTCATGTGCCAAAACTCTGGCTCTCACATCAGCTGCTTTCTTCATGAAGGCCGAATTTATATTTATTTCAATTATCCATTGAGTTATATGCTGTTTTTTTATGGCGTTAATGGGAGATCTGGCTAAAATTGATTCTTTATCTATATGAACTTCTCTTACAATATTAACTGATTTGTTATTTTCCTTCATGTCGATATAAGTTCCCCAGATTTTAATACCACTATCAAATATTGAGGCGTATTTGTTTTTAACCCTCGCATCGACATATCGGTAGTTGTATTTTTTGCTTTTTGCATGATAAACTACCGATGAATTCAAGAATGCCCATGCTTGATAGTGCTTGTCATCGTACAACATCATTTCTGCATTTTTTATTTCATGGGCAAAAGTCGTATTGCTTGATACGACAAGCAATACTGTTATCAGTGCGATAACTTTTTTAATTCTCTTCATTTTCTGTGCCTCCATTTTTGAACCTATACTCAAGGCTTCTTTTTTCAATGGTATTTTCAAACGCATTAAAATGATATAAATATATATTGGCAGTCAGGCCGCTGAATGGAGCCGTATATCCAACTTCGTCCGTTTCCTTATGTTCCAGCTTTAACCCTAATTTGTAATCATATTCGCCCTTCAATTTGTCAGGGAAATTATAATTGTACGCCTTTAATGTTTTTTCAAACAGAATCTGCTCAACGTCTTTGGGCAAATTCCCTATGCGTCTAAGCAAACTATCGTGGTCAATAGGATTGTCCCCCATGCCCAAATCTAAATCTGTTTCTGGATGCTGTTCCATATATTCAAGATATAATTCAGCGTAAACAGGGCTGTTTAACACAGCCTCTCGTGGTTCAAATATACCTCCAACACCTTCATATCCGTTAACATTATGAACACGGACCCATTCAACCCCCCAATGATACCCTGCTGCTATGTAATTGTCATTGGTTACCCCGAAGGCATCGGCTTTTGAGATTCTTTCGCTGTCGTACTCGGCAAGCTCATCATCAAACCAATCTGTTATCTCCAGATAATCCCCATTTTTTCTTATGAGATTATAAATCGGAGTTAGTACTGTATACTCGCTGAACTCTGTCATATCTAGGGGTAAGCCCCTACCTTTGAATATTGAGGTTAACGTAACAAAAATAAGATACTCATCACCTTCAGCCGGTATGGGCTTTAAATCTCCAGAAAGATCGTAGGAGGAATGCGGTGATAAAATTGATACTGTGTCACCTGACTGAGGCTTTTGCCCGCCAATATCGATGTGATGTATTCTCTCAACTGTGAGGTCAAACAACGTTTCGTAAGTGAAGTCAGGGGTACCGTTTTGAGTAGTATAGTCTATTCGTAGCTCGCGGATGTTAGATATTTTGCCCAATGCAACGAATGCAGTGTCTTCATACAAAAATTTTTCTTGGAAAGAATCGTAAGAGTTTGACACAAACATTGGTATAGATGCCCTTTCTTCATCTGTGAGCCGTTTGACTTCTGCAACACGTTCTCCTGTTTCACCGTTTTGGTAAAGTACACCAAGTTCCTCTGGGGTCTCGTAGAGATTTTCCTCCGTGCCGCAGGCGGTTAATAGTGCTGGAATTAACAGGTACAACGCTAACTTTTTCATTGGTTTTTTCATGGGGTTTACCTCCTAAAATAATAGTTAATTCTCCAATACACGCTTAATAATACTAAAATTCAGGTTTATTGTAAAGAAAAAGTTTCATGGAGTATATGAAAGGTTTTTCACAAACAACAACCCCCCCGCCTAACCAGGCGCGGGGGGGGCTTCCTTCTTCCCATCACTTTACAAAGCCGCAGTCTTTACACTTGCCTTTTTTGTCGAACCTGTGTTTTTTGCGCACAGACTGCTCGTAATTACAGCCTTTGCACTTTTTAATCTCGTTGTGTTCGCTGGCGGTGGCGCGGGTGTGTTGCACCTTAACTCCTATGCCGAAAAGTCCGCCGTAGGAGTGCTTTTTGTCCTTGCCCGCCTGTCCGCAGATGCATTTTACGCTGTGAAGAGTGCTTCTTTTTGAGCTGCTGGCAGGGTAAGTGCTGAACTTATCAAACTTGTGCTTTTCAAAAGAATAGAGCTTGCATAAGCATATGCGAGTATGCTCCTTCGCGGTTTTGACGGGATACCTGTCTGTTGATCTTTTGTCATGTTTATGCGACTCGGTTACAACCAGCATTCCCATCAACTCATAAGAACTGGGGTTGTAGCCCGCATAAGTGGTCATCAACCTACCTCCTTTATCGTAATCCAGATGACCAAGCCCATAAATGTGACCGATTTCATGTGCCATTATCAAGGCTTTCTCATTTGGTGTCTTGCTAGCAAAATCTGAATTTATATTTACTCTGATTGTCCACCTTTCTATGTGTTGCTTGCCTTTTTTACGAGGTGTTGTAGCTGTAGCCAAAATGTTAGGGTACCTTATCTGTTGATATCCTACAGCATTTCTTGATCTTTCTTTTTCTGTCAAACTAACATAAATATCCCATTTAGCTATACCCGCCCTGAAAGATGGCCCATATACAGACTTTGCCCCTGCATTGTCATATTTAAAATCGTATTTCCTGCTTTTTGCATGGGTAAAATTTGTATCAACGGCATCTTTAAATACCCACCCGGGATTATCAGAACTGTCTAGGGGTGGGGTTGCCATGTTTTTCATAGTGTGAGCAAGGGCGATTCCTGTTAAAAGGAAAACCGCAATTATAATGCATATGATTCCTCTAATTTTCATTCTTTATCGCCCCCTTTGTTTTTATACTCAGCAATTCTCTTTTGAATGGTATTCAAGAGGCCAAAGGTTCAATTCCTGTCACTCGGACCAGCTCGAGTGTTCTTATAGCATCTGAAAGCTATAAGGACACTCGGCTTTTATATTACTGTTTGTTCTGTTGAATATTTCACCTTAACACCTTTCCGGGTCTGCATGATGATTTCCGGCAGGGTCAGCATATCGGGTATCTGAATTGCACCGATACAGCTGTAGTGAATGGTGAGCCGTTGGATGTGTAAACCCTCAATTTTTTCCGCTTGGTGAACCTCTATCTGCTCTATGAGTTCGTTTAACATTCTTTCCGTCAGCTTCTTGGCTCGTGTGTACTTGCGGACAGTTTCGCCCTCGTTGGTGTATTTGCGTTCGTTCAGTGCCGTGAGCAGGGAATTAAGGATGCCATCATTTGCCTTGAAAATTTCGTCCAGAAAGACAATGTGACTGTCCGGGATTTTGCCTGTTGTAATCATCTGCGGCGTATTGCCCTGAACAGCAGACAGCACCTTAGCAATAATCTCCATACGTTTTGTTTTCTCCAAGCATTGAATTTCAACATCATCATCTCCTGATTGTGTATACTTCTCAAAAGATTCGAGAAGTGACTGTATTTCAGCCTGATACTGCGGGCTTTGGCTTAAAACTGTTTGGGATACATATCCCGGAATCAGGCTGCCGAGGTCGATACGCCCGAAAAGCATCTCTTCATCGGTCTGTTTGGACAAAAGCCTCTCAAACTGCTTGGCTCCGGTGATCCGTTTGCGGAACTCGTTGATGGCGTAGGATTTGGCCTGCCCGGTATCGCCTAAGATGAAAAGGTTTCTGCCGGTGAGCAGTGCGACAGCGATACACTCAATAAGCTCTTGCCGCTCGGCTACTTGGTTGTTTACATCGTCCATGACGGTTTGCATTTTGCTTTTTAACATCATGCTGCAGCCTCCTTCTTTTTCGCCGCTTTGGCGTTGTTTTGACATTTTCGCATATTCATTTGGAAATACCGGGTGTTCTCGGTGTGAATGGTCATTATGCCGAGGGATGAGATTTTCATCTCAATTTGCCCGGTTAATCGGCGGAATACATCTCCCAAGAGTCCGATGCTGTAGCTGAACCCCTCTGGCGGCATTTTCCTTTGAATGTCCGCACTTGCGGCGGTTTGAGATTTCCCGGTTTCGCCCTCCCAGAACAGCTTGATTTCAGCATCGGAAAACTCCATATTCACCGAACCGCTTCCAAGGGAAATTGCATGGATACTGTCAAGTGCCCGGGTCATTTCCCTTGCATCAATCACCGCAGCGTATTCGGGTTGTATGTTTTGGAAAACACTGTCCACGTTGATATATTCCCCGGGGATGAGGCTAGTTGAAAACAAAAGCCCTTCCTTGGTGAATACGGCGGCGTTCCCTGTAATACCAAGCTCCAAGGTGTCAGTATTCTGCACCATGCCGGCCAATGTATTGAAAGATCGGGCGGGGAGAATGATGTTCAGCTTGCCGTTGTTTTGAATCTTGTGTTCCCATTCCATCAAACGGCGGCCATCACAGCCGCAAATGCGGGTTTGACTGTGGTCGATTAAAATACGAACACCCTCTATAGCCGCTTGGTTTTGACCTTTGTCTACAGCAAATACTGTATTTTTCGCCGCAGAGCATAGCTGAGAAATTTTAAGTGTATCTTCAGGGAATGGGATTTCCGGCTTGGGATATTCTTTGCCGGGTCTTGTCATGATGTCATATGTTGCCGTCCCGCCGGTGATGGTACAGAGATGATTCGGTGAAATTTCGGCCAATACCGTGTCGTCATCCAACAGCGTGAGCATTTGTACAAACAGTTTGGCATCAATGACCGCACTGCCGCTGAGTTCTACACAGCAGTCCATTTTGCATTGAACGGCGATTTCGTAATTGGTGGCCGTCAGCGAAACCTCGAAGGTGTCGGCATTTGCCTCAATTAGAACGCCGCTCAGGATTTGCACAACGCTCTTGGCAGGAACGGCTTTGCATACCTTTTTTGCCATAGCCAGGAGTGCAAGCCGTTTTGCGGTAAATTTCATGCTGACCGCCCCCTTTCACAAGCGTACCTGCCATGGTTCAGCTCGGAGATGATATTGCTGATTTGCTTATCATCGTGCCAGTCAGCGGCTATGGTTTTTCTCTCGGAGCCGAGTCCGACATGAACTGTTGCAACCCCATCAAGAACTTGCAGGAGTACATTTTTTTTACTGGCGCATACAATGGCCAGATTTCCCAATTGTTTCATGTTGCTCTTATCCTTTCCTTTTACGCCGTCATATCGAACATGGAAAGCTGCTCCATTACAGCAACGGCGGATATGTTTTTTTTACTCGGCGGCGTGATGATCACGACCGGCTCGGGCAGTTTTTGCACCTCAGTCTGAACGGCTGTTTTTGGTGCAAGCATTTCCTGCGGGGCATCCGATTCTTCGGGTTTGAGCATTGCCATTTTTTTGAACGTATCGGCAATATCGTCAATCTCACATTTGATGCCCAATGTCAGTTCCTTGGCTAGAAGTGTTGTCATGTCGGCACATTCGCTCATAGCGGCCAGCCCTTCGTCTGAAATACAGCCCTCGATGATGGTGGCGGCGGCTAGCTTAGAGGCCATTAGCCTCAACGCACGGTGCTGCATGGTGCCGATGTAGTAGAAAAAATACACCTCAATGCGCGGTGCCGTCTGGTTAATGCGCCAAGAACGGCGGGAGGATTGGCGGAGAGTAAACAGGTTGTAGTTGATGTTGTAAAAAATCAAAGTTGTAAAATCATTCAAATCCAGACCGGTTTCAACCAAACTTGGATTAACAATCAACACCTGTAACCCTTTTGCTATCCGCTCGGCTACCCATTTTTCACGTTTCCGGGGTTCTGTTTTAGTTGTCAGGAGATCAGCCCTGATGCCTTCCTCACTCAAGAGCTTCATCATTTTTTCCTGAGTGTCGATGCGTGTCCAGCTTGCGTAAATCAACACACGTTCCCCTTTGGCGACTTTTTCCCGGACGATTTCCATTACTTTCAAATCCTTTTCGTGCAATTCGCCCGGTTTGGATTTGTCTTTGGCCTGAACCAAAACAGTTTCTCTATCAAGAGGGTTGATAATAGGTTCCTGCCCGTAGGGTTGGTCCGGGTAGACCGTTAGAAGCCCGAGATAGCCGGATAGGATTTTTTGAGCGATTTTTTTGTCTGATTTCAAGATTTCCTTTAACGCCTTTTCCACTCGATCATATTCGGTTTTCACGTCCGGGTGCATATTCAGCGGTATCGGGATTTCCTCATACTCAGGGAGGTCTTTGCCCATATCAACCAGTGACAAAAACACCGCTGTTTCCAAGAGAAAACGAGAATATACCAACGGTGAGACACCGGGGAGCTGACGTTCCCTTTTATGGCTTTTTTTTGCACGGCGGTTGGCATTGTATTCAACATTTTCTAACTCGTAAATGTTCTCAACAACACCGTACTCTCTGTTAAATTCGTTCGGTTTGTGAAATTTGCGTCCGTCCCTGAGCATAAGAGGAGCCGCTAGGCGGAACAGGATGTAAAACATCCCTTTTGAGTATCCGTTGATCAGCGTAGCCGTCATTCCAATGACTTTTTTGGCTGTGCCGCAAAGCTCCGCCATTGCATCCCCCTGACCGGACTCATTGCTGTACTGGTGAAGTTCATCCAGAAGCAGTCCATCAACCCGGCCTTTCAGTGTCCGTTTGATGTAGCTGCTGAGTGCCGCACGCCGATATGCCCCGGATGGGGGGTAATAGTCGTCCGGCAGGTCGGCAATTTTTCTGATTTGCTCACACGTCTTTGGGTTGTGACAGACCTCCAAATGCTGAAAAGCCCTATAACGATAGACAAAACCATAGCCGCCAATTTTTACCCAAGCACTTTGACGGAGAGGATTCAGGGCAGACCACAATGGTGTCTTGCATTTTGGATTTTCGCACTTATGGTTACTTCTATGCTCACGCCGAAAGTAAAACTGGTCGGCATCCACTCGGTACTTACAACCGTCATTAGACAATTCCATTGTGATGATTTTGCCGCAGTCCGGGCAGACAAACGCCCCTTTCCTCCGGCTCCAAATGACAGAGGGTTGCTTCATGTAACCATCCCGCGCTTTTTCCTTGCTGATTACAGCAAAGGCGGTTTTGTTTCCCCGATCATAGGCTGCATAGAATTTGTCCAGCTCTTCGGGTGATGTGATGACCCCGCCAAAGGTATTGGGCAGTGTTTCCTCAATTTCCCTTACCCATTTATCTGTGATATGCGATGGAGAAAGAACAATATTAAAGGTCTTACCGCCCGGGTTCTTTCCTTGATGGTGAGCCCATAGTGCTGCGCTGCCGATTTTAGATTTTCCGCTGCCGCATTCCGCAACGAGCAAGGCCGCATTGCTGCGGTCTAACTGCCGTTTGAGTGCTTCGGCTGTAGCCATTTGCGCATCAAACAAGCTGTATGGGGTTTTGGATTTCACAAACTCATTGACGGCTAAAATTTCAGGGGACAAAGGTTCCTCGGCGGGATTAAAGAGCGGACGGAATAGGTCTCTAATCCGATTGCCTACAGTTGCACCGAACGCTTTGAGATACCCTGACACCGTGGACACTTCATCAAAAGCATTGGTTTGAACCGCACCGGGTATGCTAATTTTGCCGTTTTTCAGCCCATCATCAATGATGCTGATGATTTTTGTATCATCATTGGTGCTGTGAAGCATCCAAGCGTCGAATTTCTCCCGAAATGAGATGACAGCAAGCTGCTTTAAGAGTTCCCGCCGCTTCAGTTCAGCCAGAAAATAATCCTGGAACTGCGGTATCAGCGGAACAGCGGTTTTCTGATCCAGTTGCTCAAACAGTGCCGTAGGATTATCCTTTTCAGAAAAGATAAATGAATTTTTTGCCTGCTTATCTGTCTGTTTTTCCTCGTCCCCATCATCGCCGGATTCAGCGTTACGTTTCTGCTTATCATCGTCAATAATGAGGGTGGCCTCGGCATATACGCCGTTGGGGGTAACATTTCGTTGGTACTGCTTGGCTAGGGAATTATAGCGTTTTGTTTTACCGCCAACCTCCACATCAATCGCACAGCCGCCGTAAATGGCATCACTCATAGCACGCACGGATTCAGGGTATCCGCCGAAACGGATAGCTGCCAGCAGACAGCCGGTGGTGTCTACAACAATGGTATCTGCGTAGTTTGTGAGGTGTACTTCTGCTTTGGGGTCATAGTAGCTAATTTTCATCAGCTTACTTTTGCTCATGTGTGCATCCTACCTTTCATGTTCATTTGTTTTATTCTCTGCGGCTAGGGATCCCGGCCGCGGCTGTTGATAGGGGTTCTCTTTTTTGGCATGATTTTTCCTCCTTGTTTTTGGTTTTCGGCATAAAAAAAGACCGTACCAATCCTCAAAAAAAGAGGTTGATACGGACTTTTAGACCGCTTTGGGTTTATTTTGGGCACACTTGCCCCTTTGACCTTTTCACCTTTGACCCGCCAACGCATTCCCCAAATCGGGGAACCGATGACCTGTTTGACCTAAATACCTGATTAGTTTAGCATGGGAAAGCGGAGGTGTCTAGTTGAGGTTTCTTCAACTTTTGAAATTTTATTATTCTTCTCTATGGCTTTTGTATCCCCTCGCCGCCGCATACTCAGGAAAATTTTTCGCAACAATATACTCCAACCCCTTTCCATCGCTGGCAAACAGCTTCCGCAGACGAGGATAGGCAGCGGTCAGCTCGAAAACAGGGATGGCACAGGTTGTATTCGTATAGTGCAGATGAACACCGTGTTTCTCAGCGAATCTTTGAGCCGCTTCGGATAATTCGTAATGGGCGGCAGTTTGGTGAATAGCAAATTCTATACTACCGTCTTGATACTGAAATACGTCAAACACGCCAATTTGTATTTGTTGAGCAACCTCGGCATTCCAGTGCGGTTCAGCACTTCCCAACGCACCAAAATATTCCGGATAGAAATACTGCCCGTCACAAAATAACTCTTGCGTATCAAAACGGCTGATGATTTCCTCGTCTGTGATTACTCTGTCCCGCAACAATTCAAACAGCGGTATCATAAAGTGATACGGTGCGCTGTAGTACAGCCAACCGCCGTCCTCATAGCCCTCTGCAATCGCTCTTTTGCTTAGGATTTCCGGGGCATTTTTGCGTTCAACAGCAAGCAGAATATCTTCTCCGGCAGGCCTATAGCCGCCAATGGAAACGATACTCAGCATATGCACGCTTTTGCCGATTTCCCGGCGTTCTGTGTCCCTGTCAAGCAATGCGGGGTCAAACTTGGGTGGTTTTCTCATTTTTTGCATCTCCTTTTGTGTTTTGCAACAATATTTCAAGAACAAACTTACCGTTTGCAGCTTGCGTATGTATTCGTCCGGCATACTTTTTGGCTGTAGTTTCCATACTGGTCATACCGTAGCCGTGTCCCTTGCCTTTTTGGCTGATATACCGCCCTAATCGGTCTTTTTTAGGCTTCTCTGCAATTGGATTTTCTACAGCAATAATCAGCCAATCGCTATAGACAAATTGCAGGAAAACCGTTTTTTCTCCGGGGATTTTGCCGCTGGCTTCAATCGCATTGCTCAGGGCATTGGCAAGGATTACGCAAAGGTCGGCGGTATCAAGCCAGTCAATTTTTGGCGGCAAATGCCCGGTGATTTCAAGACAAATGCCCTTGCTTTTGCAAACGGTTTCTTTGGAAAAAAGTATTGTGTCAATGTCGGCGTTGCCTGTGTAGCTGATAAAAAACCCTCCAAACATAGCTCGGATTTTCTCGATATATCCGACTGCACGTTTTTCTTGCTGTTGTCCGAGATATGCCTCAATTAAATTCAAATGATGGCGTATATCATGGATTTTTTCAGCCATATACCGGGTATTTTCTTGGATTTCACGAATATATCCCACTTGAAGCCGATTGTGCGTTTCAAGACTTTTTGCCCTCTCTGCGGCCAGTATGTGCTTGTGCTTAAAATGCTCTGCTGTAATGAAGCTGCCAAGGGATGCCGCAATAAAAAAACACAAGGGAATAAACAACATTTCGGAATTGTTGATGTGTAATTTATGGCTGCCAACAGGGAAAAAGCAATACAAAACAATAATAACACAAATCGGCAGGGGGTAGAGAAAAAGCGTATGTTCATGTTTTCTGCATTTCGGCCAAAATTTCAAATAAAAGTAGCATAAAAACGGCAGAATTGCTTTTGAAACAATGATGTACAAAAATATTTCCTCGAATGTTTCTGTACCAGATAAGATTTTCTGCTCGTTTCGGGAAACCATAATAAATGCAGCTCCGTCACAAAGGAACATGAATGCGTGAAAAAACGAAGTGTGAACAAAGACTTTTGCGATTTTTTCACGCCAAAGAAACGCAATCAGTAAGGTATCGGCTGAAATTGAGCAGAAAAATCGGATAATTTGTGTGCCGACAAACAGCGGCATGAAAAATTGCACAGCAGACAAAATAAGGATAATCCATGCGGTGTGAAGCCGTTTTTGTCCGTTTGTCAGGCGGTTTATCAAATAAATTTGCAGACATGATTCAAAAATTGAAATCCCTGCGGCAAAAATGTCAGGCATTCACACGCCTCCATTGAATCAGACGGTCGAACAGATCATTTCGCCGCCGTTTGGCAACAGGCAGACCGCTCCCATTTTGCAGTATGACCGCACAGCTTTTAGAAGTTGTGTCAACCTCACGCACATAATCAAGATTGATAATGCCGCTCTTTCGGATACGGAAAAATCCTTTATCCGCAAGGGTTTTTTCGTAATAATCCAAAGTTTTTGAGGTTTCTATACTTTCGTCTTGTGTTATGATTTTCACTCTTTTGCCATCGGATTGTATGCTGCATATTGTGTCCAACGGCAAATAACGGATAATTCCCATGAATTGGACGGACAGCAATTCGGTATCCGGGCGAAAACCCTTGATTGCACGAACAAATGCGGATTTTAGAGATTGGTGGGTAATCGGCTTGACCAAAAAATGCACCGGCGAAAATTCATACGCCGGGACTGCGTATTCAGCAGGATACAGGGTCACGGCGATAATGGGTAAATGTGGGTAACACCGTTTGATTTCCGCCGCCGTATCTACGCCGTTCAGATGCGGCATTTTCATGTCGAGGATGAGAATGTTTATTATTCTGCTGTTTTGTTCCAGAAATTCCAGTAAAACAAACCCATTTTCAAAATGATGAATTTCCGCATTTGAATACAGCTCTAAAATCAGAGTTTCCATTGCGGTGCGGTCGTTTTTACGGTCGTCACACAGTGCGATTTTCACTTTTTCACCCCCCTCCGATTTCCCGTTCATCCACTATTTTTGACCGTTCATCAGCAATCTGATCGCCGCCCTTTTCCCTGTGTTATGCTCCTTGTGAAAGGAGTGCGATAATATGACTGAAAAAATTGCGAAAAGGGTTAGTTTATACCTCGTTGGTGCAGGTATCGCCCAAGAAAAAGACCGTTTAATGCTAGAGTATGGCCTTTTTCACACACTATCAAGCTTTCTGCACATACTCTATCTGTTTCTAGTGGGCTTTTGGTTCTCAGTTTTGCTTGAAATTGCGGTGTTTTCACTGTTTTTCTGCTCATTAAAAGGGCAGATAGGCGGCGCACACGCAACCGGGCATTGGCAGTGTCTTTTGACGTTTACCGGAGCGGCATTAGGCGGGGCATTGCTTGGGAAAACCCTGTCCCCGCTGCCCTGTTCGCTGGCAATAATGCTTTTTCTTTCCGGGGCGTCTTTTGTACTTGTGTTCCTGCGGGCGCCAACTGTTCATCCGAACAACCCGGTTCACAAGAAAGCCGCATTAGCCAAATTCCGCAAAAAAGCGGTTTTGACCTCCGGGATTCAGTTCGTATGCGCCGCCTGTCTGTCCTTTTTCGCATCCCTCTCTCCTTATTTAATTTGCGGGTCACTGGGAAGTGCTGCCGCCGCCGTCACGCTGCTGCTTCCTATTCCCAATCCAAACGGGAAGGAGGGAGAAACGTGAAAACGATTGGCTATCGGCTTATGAGCTGTGTGTCCTGTTTCGCTATGGCTATGGCTGCGTTCAGCTTCTATGGACAATATTGCAGAACGTGGTTCTACCAACCGCCAATTGCCGCACATCTGACACCTGACCGAGAGTAGGCTCGGCACGCCGCCCCTGTCTGTGGATGGGGGCGGTTTCTATTATACAAAATAAAGATACAAATTGCAATATATAAATATTGCTTATTGTGTTCTTGTGAAAAATACGACTAGCAATTAGAATTGTGTTGAAAGGAAATGGTATTTATGAAAGAGGATAAATTTATTGTTACCCCAAAAGATGATTCTTCTGTAACTATAACAATAAGGATTCCACCTGAAACAAATGGAAAATTGGAAGGTTTGGCAAGACAAAGCGGTCGCTCACGGAATGAACTGATAAACAAGGCATTATCGTTTGCATTAGACAACCTAGAGTTTGTTGACAAAAGGGCTAATGTGGATGGCTAACAAAACCCCTGCCGAATTGGCAGGGGTTTTGTATTGGGCTGCATACCGAACCCCCTGAAGAAACGTAAGAGGCTTTTATTCATCCCATGTATGGTTGATTCTAAAGACAAATATTGAGCTATTAGATAATTTTCTATCAAAACATT
>Ga0099364_10001408_pt1 | contig 39923 bp, 37 predicted proteins | sample TergutTh196P3_FD_73070 | JGI IMG/M metagenome (GOLD analysis project Ga0099364, IMG submission 73070) | Microcerotermes parvus P3 segment gut microbial communities from Pointe-Noire, Republic of the Congo - Th196 P3 | ecosystem: Host-associated > Arthropoda: Insects > Digestive system > Gut ... | reverse complement strand
TAGACACCATTCTTTATATATTTACTACTGCCACAATGTGTACATTCCATACAAAAAAATTCCTATATTTAATTAAAAAAATACAAATATAATAAATAATTCTAAACTCGCAAGTATTTAGTCACCAATGCCCTCCACAGGAGGGGAACAGTTCCCCGCTATGGAGGGGCAGAGGTGGTAGATTCCCGCTATGCTGAAAAACCACACCTACAAAGGAGTGCAACAGTTCCCCTCCCGTGGAGGGGAGACATTTGCGAAAGCAAATGTCGGGGTGGTAAATTAACACGGAGATTCCAAAATAAATTCGGAATGACAAAATTCTTTGGTGCAATGAGTGTGATTATAGCAATCGTGCTTGCTATATCAATGAGTGCTAATCTTATGGCACAGACAACAAAAATAGTAACCTTCACTGCTGCTTCACCACCAATACTTACAGGAACAGATATTACTGACGCCTTGGAAATTGCATTCCCTGATTTTGCATCGTTTGAAGAATTTATTGCGGTTATTCATCCTGATGTAACAACTATAGGGGGAACGGGTAATAACTTTACTGGTACATATACTCTTTCTGCGGGCTCTTTTAATGTAAATGAGTATTTAATTGCTATAGAAGGTGAAAATGTAACAACTATAAACGATTATTGTTTTGGTTCTGCTGATAGTTTAAGTGCTTGTTATAATCTTGCATCCGCAGATTTTCCTCTTCTAGAAACTATTGGCGAGGGTGCTTTTCGGAATTGCGGTAGTTTAGAAAGTGCAGATTTTCCTGAAGCATTAAGCATCGGGAATTCTGCTTTTCAGAATTGCGTTAGTTTAGAAAGTGCAGATTTTCCTGAAGCATTAAGCATCGGGAATTCTGCTTTTAATTATTGCTTTAATTTAGTAAGTGTAAATTTTCCACTTGCATTAAGCATCGGGAATTCTGCTTTTGGGGGTTGCGGTTTAGTAAGTGTTGATTTTCCACTTGCAGAAAGTATTGGCGATGCTGCTTTTGGGAGTTGCATAAGTTTAGAAAGTGTAGAGTTTCCGAAGGCAGAAAGCATTGGCGAGGGTGCTTTTACGAGTTGCATAAGTTTAGAAAGTGTAGAGTTTCCGAAGGCAGAAAGCATTGGATTTTATGCTTTTACGAGTTGCATAAGTTTAGAAAGTGTAGAGTTTCCGAAGGCAGAAAGCATTGGATTTTATGCTTTTAATAATTGCACGAGTTTAGAAGACCTTACATTAGGAGCAGTGCCGCCGACATTAGGATCGTCTGTGTTCTATGGCGTACCTTTATCAAATGTTACACTGCATATTCCTGAAGGCACATTATGTGATTATCGGGATGATTCATATTGGGCATCATATTTCTCTCCAACATTGCGATTTGATGCTGTGGAGGAATATTCAGTTAGCACTCCCGTAACTTATTATACTTTGGAAGTGGATGTCGATGGCAATGGCAGTGCAACGAGTGGTGCCACAGGAATAACTTGTGGCAATACTAAAACGCTCAGAGCAACGCCGGATGCTTGTCATCAGTTTGTCAATTGGACGAGTGATAATGGCTTTACATCAACTGCAAATCCAATTAATATAGTTGTAAAAAATGATACAAGTATAGTAGCACACTTTATTCCTATTTTTCCTGTTCCTGAACATACATTGTCGCTTCTCAACGATGGCAATGGTAGTGCAAGTGTTTCAGGAGGTCCAGCAACAGGAATAACTTGTAATGATAGTAGAACAATAACCGCAACGCCGAATGATTGTTATGAGTTTGATAAATGGACTAATGCAGATAACACAGAACTTTCTACAAATGCTACAGAATATATTACAGTTATAAAAGATAGCACTATAAAGGCGAACTTTAAACTTATTTCACCTGCACCTACATATACATTGACGCTTGAGGATGATGGCAATGGCACAGCCGCAGGTAGCGGTGGTTCGTTAACAGCAATAGATTGCGGTGATAGTAGAACAATAACCGCAACGCCGGATCCTTGTTATGAGTTTGATAAATGGACTAATGCAGATAACACAGAACTTTCTACAAATGCTACAGAACCTATTACATTTTTCAAAGATAGCACTATAAAGGCGAACTTTAAACTTATTTCGCCTGCACCTACATATACATTGACTCTTGCCGATGATGGCAATGGTAGTGCAAGTGCAACAGGTTCGGTTACAGGAATAACTTGTGGTGATAGTAGAACAATAACCGCAACGCCGAATGCTTGTTATGTATTTGCAAAATGGACTAATAGCGGTGGCGATAGTATTTCTAATGTAAATCCTCTGGATGTTGATGTTATTAGCGACACCACTTTAACTGCGAATTTTACTACAACAACTGCTACATATACATTGACGCTTCTCAACGATGGCAATGGCACAGCCGCAGGTAGCGGTGGTTCGCTGACAGGAATAACTTGTGGTGATAGTAGAATAATAACGGCAACGCCGAATGATTGTTATGAGTTTGTAAATTGGACTAATGCAAATAACACAGAACTTTCTACAAATGCTACAGAAACTATTACATTTTTCAAAGATAGCACAATAAAGGCGAACTTTAAACTTATTTTTCCTGTTCCTACATATACTTTAAGTGTAGGTGTCAATTATTCTGCGATGGGGACGGCAAGTTCTTCTGTATCATCGGCAACTTGTGGGAGCAGTGTATCCGTGGACGCAACGCCAAATGGGGGTTACAAATTTGTAGGTTGGGATGACGGTGGTGGATTAGTATCAACGGATAATCCACATACTTTTAACATTGGTGATAACACATCATTAACCGCAATATTTGATCTCGGCAACAAGAAGCAACGCATCAAAAAAATTAACGTAAAAAAAGGCAGAGTAATAATAACACCACAGCCGTAAAAGGTGGGGATTCCGAACCAAGTTCGGAATGACAGAAATTAACACGGGGATTCATCCCCGTGTAGAAATAAAATTAGCACGGGGGCAAGCCCCCGTGATTTGTTTGTGGAGATGCCGAAACAAGTTCAGCAGGACGATGTATGTAAAAACTATTTTTAGAGGTTTTCATATTTTTAACAATTTTTATTATATTTGTATAAAAGATAAATACAATTTTGTTAAAAACTATATATTAAGATAATTTTAATATGGTATCAGATAAAGAAATACAAAACAAACAAATAGGAAATAGGTTAAAAGCTGTCAGAAGTATATATAATGAAGGAATACGTTTTACAGTAGAACAATTTGCTCATTTGTTGGATGTTACAAATGAACAACTATTAAATTATGAAGCAGGACGTTCTGCTTTGCCTATAAATGTATTAATTGAACTACATAATCGTGGTATAAATCCTGTTTTTATTTTAACAGGCGAAGAAGATATATTAGCAAATAATAATACAGGTAATGAGTTACGAAAAAAAATAAATTCTAAAAATATGGATTATAATAGAGTTGTTAAAGACGCACTAATGTCTATTCCAATAAGTAGCACTTTATCTTTGCAAACAATAAAAGCATCGGCAGGCAGAATAAAATTGCAAGAAAGCACCGATATAAAAAATTTACCTATCCAGGCATCTTCTATTTTATCACAACAAGATAATGAACATATAAGATAAAGCATTTATATCAACAAGGTTTCTTACTTTCTTATAACAAACCTCTTTCAAAACCCATATTTAGTTTCAAAATGATATATACCGGCAAAAATTAAGTATAAATATTAACCAATTATGCCAACAAGCAATAAAATTATTCCTAATTCTTTTATACAAAAAAACCTTATTTTTGTAATCTTTTATAATGTAATTTATTAAAATAATGGCAAAAGAAAAAGCAAATACGACAAATGTAAACGAAGATAAATTAAAAGCCGTAAAGTTCGCCATAGAACAAATAGAAAAAACACACGGCAAAGGTTCTATAATGATTTTGAGCCAAAAACAAGTCGTTCCCGTTGAATCAATCTCTACGGGATGCACATCATTAGATGCTGCTATCGGGGTCGGGGGCGTTCCAAGAGGACGTATAATAGAGATATTTGGTCCCGAATCGTCAGGTAAAACGACTATATGTCTCCACATTATAGCCGAAGCACAAAAGAAAGGCGGACTCGCTGCTTTTGTAGACACAGAACACGCTTTGGATGTTAATTATGCACAAAGATTAGGTGTCAATTTGGATAATCTTTTGCTTTCGCAACCTGAATTCGGTGAGCAAGCATTGGAGATATTAGAAACACTTGTTCGCAGTAATGCTATTGATGTAATTATTGTGGATTCTGTGGCAGCACTGACTCCGAGGTTAGAAATAGAAGGCGATATGGGTGATGCTCAAATGGGTTCGCAGGCAAGATTAATGTCGCAAGCAATGAGAAAGTTAAATGCTGTTATCGGCAAATCAAACACAACCGTTATGTTTACTAACCAACTTCGTAGCAAAATAGGTGTAGTTTATGGCAATCCTGAAACTACAACAGGAGGTAATGCTTTGAAGTTTTATGCTTCTGTTCGGCTGGATATTCGCCGAAAAGATACCATTAAAGAAGGAAGTGAAATTATTGGAAACAGAGTTAAAGTAAAGGTAATAAAAAATAAAGTTGCTCCGCCATTTAAGGAAGTTGAATTTGATATTATGTATAACGAAGGTATTTCTAAAATTGGCGACCTTATTGATGTTGCTACTGAATATGGCGTAATAACTAAAGGCGGTTCGTGGTATACATACGGAGAAGAACGTATTCAAGGCAGAGAAGGACTGAAAAAAATGTTTAATGAAAAACCTGAAATACTTATTAAATTAGAAGAACAGGTCAGAAATGTATTAAACGAAACAAAAAATTTCGATACTAAAAAAAATGAAAATAAGTCCGATAACTTAGATAGAGAAGAATGATTTTTTTCATAACATTTTAAAGAGAACAATTTTATTATTGTTCTCTTTTTATGTTTATTTTGTCGTTTATTATTTATAAAATAAGGAGATGCTGAAATAAATTAGATATAACATTATTGTATGTGAGACAAACCTGATTCAAAGTTTTGTATTATGAAACTACTTCAGACACAGAATGATTTTTTGCAAACTATTTATTCTTACCTTTTTTTCGTATATATGGAAGTTATTTTTTTTAATTTTTTGGAGCAATTTGAAATAAATACTTTTCATTGCTTCTGGCACTTTTAAAATGTTTTTATTTTCATTTTTAACATAAAAATCTGCTTCAGAATAGTAATATATTGATTTTTCATAAAGATAGTCCATTAGATTATAAAAGTTTTCATTATAGGTATGATTTTGTATATCTTGTTCAGAATAATTAAAATAAGTTAATAATTCCTGTGGAATGTAGACATAATTTCTTTCAAAATCCTCGCCGACATCTCTAATAATATTAGTTAATTGCATTGCATATCCTAAATTTACTGCGTATTGTTTCAGGTTTTCATTTAATTTATTATCCGTGAAAATATACATACAAATCACTCCAACAACACTTGCAACGCCGTAACAATAATTTAATAAGTCAGCAAATGTATCATACCTATTAAAGTGCAAATCTTTACAGATTCCATCTACTAATTCAAACACTAACTCTAATGGAATAACATATTTATTAAAAACTTCTGCAAGCGGAAGTAATACTGTATTATTTGCATTATACATACTAATTATCGCACTCTTCCAAGCATTCATTCTGTCTTTTTTTTCTGTTGCAATAATATCGGGACAATCAACAATATTATCCAAATAACTGCAAAGTAGATAAAAATTAGAAAGAGATATCCTTTTTTCTTTTTCTAATAAATAAAAAGCGTATCTAAAATTTGATTTTTCTAATTTAATTTTTCTTACATTTTCTATTGATAGAAAATCTTCTAATTTTAGTAGTTCCATAATTTATTGTTTTGAAGTATATAATATTTGGTAATCTCATAAAAAAATTTCCTTATTTTGTTATGCAGTGCTTGGCACATCACCCCTTATTTTATGCAACTTTTACTGTAATTAGGAGACACAGAAACAAGTTCAGCAGGACAGAATGTAAAATATATTATTCCGAATTTTCTTGTTTATAAAAATAACCATCATAAAAAGCACGTAAAAGGGTTTTAAATTGCGATAAGTTTTTACACTTAAAAATTCTGACTAATACACGGAAAAAAGAACGAAATAATCTAACAGATTTACTACCATATAAAGTATCAATAGCAGTTATATTGCGATATATATAATAAAATTTCCAATTATCAAAGTCCAATACTTCGCAAGGAAGTAATCTATTTAATACTGCTTTTGTTACTATTTGCAAACGGATTCCTGCTTTTTTTAACCTTAAAGAAAACTCTGTATCATCACCATAAATAAAGAATTTTTTGTCTGGGAAACCAACTTTTTCAAACATAGAGTAATGAAATATAGGTCCTTCAAACGTAACTATATCAACAGGAATAGTATCCGATTTAGTATAATCAGATTTGGAAAGAATTCGTTTGTGTAATCCTTTTAAAGGGTTAGTTATATTAATTTCAGCAGTATCAGTGCCAACAAATAATTCACCATCGTTACCTAATCTTAAGGGATGGCACACTAAATCGGGTTTGCAATACTGCATAAGATTCTGCAAACAATCAGTAGTAGCAACTACATCGTCATCCATAATCCAAATCCATTCATATCCCATTTTATAAGCGGTTTTTGTGCCTGTATATTGCCCGCCAGAACTACCTGTATTTTCTTGCGTAATTATATCAATATGTTGATATTTTTTTGAAATTACTTCGAGCCATTCAGCAGTTCCATCTGTGCTATTGTTATTTACTATAATTATTTTATTTATCGGTAGCGTTTGATGTAGCAATCCGCTAACAACCTGCTTTAATAATTCTAATCTATTATATGTGACTACAACTGCCGCTATTTTGTTACTAATCATTTGATTTAATATTTATATGAAAATACGTTTTTATTAGTAAAAAAAGATGTATATTTGCATTTAATTAAATATAAAAAAAGTTTTATCTATGAAAAAACTACTAAATACTCTCTTATTTTTAATATCTGCTCCTTATTTATTTTCATTCGGCGGCGGAAATGGAACTGAAGCAAGTCCTTATCAAATATCAACAAAAGCACATTTAGAATTGCTTGCCGATAGCGTTAATAATTCTGCTCCTTATCCTAATGATAATTGGAGTAAAGATAAATATTTTATAGTAATAAACAATATTACTGAACCTGTTACTACTGTTATTGGTAGATTTTTATTGCCTTCTTTTTATTCTTTTGAAGGTAATTTTAATGGTCAAGGTTATACAATTAATTTAGCAATAGATATGCAATTAGCACAATATGTAGGTTTATTTGGAAATGTATTTAATGCTACTATTCAAAATGTTATTGTAAATGGATATGTTAGCGGACTATTTAGTGTTGCTGGAGTTGTTGGTTATGCTCATAATACATCTATAACAAATTGTATAAATAAAGCAAATATTAGCGGAAGTAATGGTTTTGGTGGCATATCAGGAGGTTTAACAAATAGTTCATCTATAGTAAATTGTATAAATATTGGAAATATTAGTGGAAATGCTATTAGTGGTGGCATATCAGGAAGTGTAATTGCTTCAACAATAACAAATTGTATAAATATAGGAAATGTTAGTGGAATTACTAATATTGGTGGTATAGGAGGCGGAGTTAGTAATGAATCAGCAATAGCAAATTGTATAAATATTGGCAATGTTAGTGGAAGTTCTAATATTAGTGGAATAGTAGGAATTGCAAGTAGAATAACAATAATAAATTGTATAAATAGTGGATATATTAAAGGAACAGGTGAGTATGTTGGTGGATTATTAGGAAATTATTATTCTTATTCAGATTATATAACTATAGAAAATAGTATTAATTCAGGAGCAGTTGAAGGAGCAAATTTTGCAGGTGCTATAGCAGGTGTAATGTCGGGCGGATTAACGATTACTAATTGCCATTATGATAAGCAATTTTGTATTCATAAGGGTGTAAATGGTGAAGATGTTCAAGGTGTTACGGCTCATTTAACAAGAAATATGGTTGGTAGAAAATTAGCATCTTTGCTTGGCGATAATGATTGGACTTATGTAGAAGGAGCAACCTTAATAGAATCTCTTTATCCACAATTAAAAACATTAGACCATACCGATGCAAGTAAAGTTGGTGCCACACCGATATTTTTGTATGATGGCATAAAAGATTAATATGTCATTAGAAGCATATCGGGAATACTTAATTTAACTGATTTATTTCTTTATTTTTCAATAAAGTTTCCTTCTATTATTAAAAAAACACTTAAAATACTAAATATTATAAAATTAATTTTTTTATTAAAACTTTACTTCATTACCAAACATTTCAGGATATGGTGGAAGAGGCAAACTATCAGGTATTCCCTTTAATGGAAAATCCTTTCTCAACGGATGGTATGTTTGTCCTGTTTTTTTATCAAAGAAATCTTCGGACATATAGAAGCGTCTCATATCAGAATGCTCCTCAAATTTAATCCCATACATATCCCATACTTCTCTTTCATACCAATTAGCAGAAGGATATATTTTTTCGGCAGTATAGATTTTGCAATCTGTTTCGTCAATAGCAGTTTTAATTCTTATACGATTTTTATTTTTGTTGGAATATAGAAAATAAATAATTTCAAACCGATTTTCTTTTCTATTCCAATCTATTGCAGTAACATCTATAAGCATATCAAAACTGCATTCATTTTTCATAATTTGGAGCAGTTGCAATATATTATTTTTATTGTTTAGAAAAAGTGTGTATTGTTTATGATGTTCTATACACTGAATATTGCTCTCAATTTTTTTAGCAATTTCTAATACGTTATTAATTTCCATTTTAAAATATAATTTTTATTCAAGATAATTTTAGATTATTAGTTTTTTTATTTTATTTAATAATATCACAAAAATACGTTTTTATTTTGAAATTAGAAAAAAACTATTTTTTGTATTAATCTGTGTATGCAGAGGTGGAATAGCAACGTTAATCTTTGGGAAACTCACTTCTGTGGGCTTTTTATTTTATAAACTGTTTTTCTGTTTAAGTGTTCGTTTTGCTAATTTGTATTTTATTTTTTTTATTAATTTCATTTTTTTTATTTTCTCTTTTTCTTCAAACTCATTAATTGCTTGAAATACTTGTTCAGACATTTGCTCTGCAATTATATTTGCTGTCTCTTCAATGGAATATGGATATGCTGTAAGGTCAAAAGGGGAATTTTTTACTTCTTCTCTTTTCATATCATTTCCTAATGAATAATTATGTATATCTAATATTTTTTTAAATCTTTTGTAATCAGGTTTCAAATCGTTATTATTAAGGTCATTTATTAATTCAGATAATTCTTTTATTAAAAATTTTGTATGAAATTGTATATAATTCATAAAAATTCGCATAAGTATTTGTATTTTCTGTATTTAGATGATTTATGAAATCACATAATACACAAATAATACACAAAAAATGAATGTAGAGGATCCGAGGAAGTATTCCTTGCAATTAAGCACTTGTGAGTCTATAATCAGTTATTCCAGGATTAATAATGTCAGTTATAAGGATGCTTGTAATATTGCTTATTCTAATCTAAAACGCAAGCGAAAATTAGATTGTGGTTTTAATTTAAAGAGTCCGCAACAATTTTATAGTAGTTTTCGGCGTTTTAAGAGTTCCAAGATGTTTTCTTCTCGGGATTGTTCTCTATAATTCATTATCAAATAACATTTTTTTAATGTTCAAATATAATTCCTTTCAATTCAGTAATATTGCTGCTTTAGGGTTATATACTTTATTAGACATTAAAAGTTTATAAAGGTTTAATATCCTTTAATTTTGTTTATTATTGCTGAATACACATCAAATAGTGTGCCAGAAATATCGGTTTTTATGCTAAACCATAATATCTTTTAATAAACATTTATTTACTTCTAAAAGATGAATAATGAGCACGCAAAAAAGTTTTCTAACACAGATGGTTATTGCTATTGTTGTGATTATATTTTTTCTGAACTTTATAAATCCTGCACTATATTATACGGCGATATATTTTTTTAATTTTTTTATGGAAAAAGAAACAGACACTTTAACCTTACATATTTTCAATGCAGACGATAAAGATTTTATACGTCTTTCGGAGCAGTATCACGAGTCGTTATTGCAGAAGGAGTTATTGAGTTATGGTATATTAGTTGATTTTGATAAAATATCGCCTCATGGTTTAAAGAATTAGAATTATTGATTAGTAATATATAATATGGAAAATTGTAATTGTAAGAATGGTCTTCGTGATGTTACAGAGGTTACAGAAGCGGCAAAGAACAATCCCCTTTTGACGGTGGGTGTTTTATTGGGTATAGGTGGGCTAGGTTTTTTGGTTGGCAGTAAAATTGGCAAGAAATAATGTTAAATGATTTTAGTAGTTGGTTTCGTAGTGGCTTGGAATATATAATGCCATTTGGCTTCACGGATTCTGAGTTTAAGTCTGCTTTGGTAAATTGTTATGATGGTCTTTGTGCGAATAAATATAATTCGGGTCGTTTGATGTGTCCTTTGAATTTGGATGATGTAGGTGCGGTAATTTTATCTTACATAGCGTATTTTACGATGTCGGAGCATTTAAAATCGAAGTATTATTATGATGAGTATAGTGATAGAAAGGACCCTTATAGGATAGGGTTAGTGGGTATAATCAGTAGGGGTGCTCGTGAATATAATAACAAAATCACGGATGAATTTACTAATGATGTATTGAGTTATTTGTATTGGTTGATGAAGGATGGCAGATGTCCGAAGTCCATTTTGCGTCCAAAAAATGAGGAGCGTTTTAAGGATTTGAATTGGTATATTAAACAGCCATATCGCAGTATTGTAGCGATAAATGAGCGTATTTATAATTTAATGATTAATGTCTTTAAGACGGGAGCGAAGGCAGTAGAAGTTGTATTAGATGGCGTAAATAGTGTAATAGATTTAACCTCATCGGCTTTGGATATAGCGAGGAATACGGCGAGTGGTGCATCATTTTTGATAAAGAATTTACCTTATATCTTGACTGGTGGGATAGTATTATTTTCGGGAGTTCAGATATATGGGAAGCGTAAGAATGGCAAATTTTATGGTGAAGACACCGCAATAAAAGTTATAAAAAATAAGGCAGGATTGGCTGATGGATAAAGGACTTATAAGATATAATTCGGGCATAAAAGATGTATCTCATATTGATTTATCGGACTTGGATGGCACTTTTGATGATATAGGTCAGTTGATATCTTATTTGCGAGATTTATCACGTCAATTAGTTCCATTAGTAGATAGTTTAGTTCCTTTGTCGGATAATTTGAATGCTTTAATATTGGATTTTCCGAGCAGGTTGGAGCGATTTTTATATGATAATCCTATTTTAACGATAGCGGGAATATTCGGTGGAGTGCTTATAAGTGGCTATTTAGGGACGGCAATATTTAGAAATATTTTAGATATTAAGGAGCATTTTAATTAAGTATAAAAAAATCGGTTAAAATATCTCTATAAAATGGAGTTATTAGCAATCTGAATAGAGTTATTACCCGATAAAATGGAGAAATAACTCTATAAAATGGGGAAATTAGTCGGTAAATGGGGAAATAACTCTATAAAATGGAGTTATTGGGCGAGAAAGTCGCCCAATAAGATGATAAAATGGGGTTATTAGTCACAAAAATGGAGTAATTTATAGAGATTTTTAGTGATTAAGAATAAGGAATAATTAGATGGATTGTAATTGTTTTAATAGTTTGCGTGATAATAAAATTGTACCTCCAGCGGGTATAAGAGCAATTTGGGAGGAGTATAAATTGCCGATTTGCATAAGTGGTTTTGCGATAACGGGTGTTATTTTATATGGTAAATTTGGTGGCAAAAAAGGTAAAAATTAGTAAAAAGTGATGAAAACAAAACCGATACGAGAGGCGAATTATACGATAGATGATGGCGATTCGGGCATTATTCAGACGGTTGATTATATGTGGAATTACGCATTGCGTGACACAAAAGAAGCATTAGTAAATGATTTAGTTCGTCAATTAAAAGGCAAAAATGATTTAGCGACAATACGCAATATTTACGATTGGGTTTGGCATAATATAAGATACAAGTTGGATCCTGCTGATAGAGAGATGATAACATCGCCAATTCATTATGTAAATGGCAACAGGCGGACTGGTGATTGCGATTGTATGACGACTTTGTTGGTTTGTTTATTAGAGAGTGCGGGTTTTGATTGTGCAATAACGGTGATTTCTTGGCGTTTATATGAATACACACACGTATATGCTGAGGTTTGGTATAAAGGTGGTTGGTTTGTATTGGACCCGACTTTAAAGGCAAATGGTTTTGGCAAGCAGGATAAGAAAATAATAAGATTTAAAAGGATAACAAAACAAGATATGGCAAAATTACAGGTATTGGCTGATGGTGAGGGATTGAGTAAGCGATTTAAGGTATCACCTTTTATCAGGCGGCGTTCGGGTTGTGGCAATGATGATTTTAATCGTAATGCGAATAATATAAATATTAATTTTGGGACTAATACTGAAAATGCTTATAATACTACTGATGGTCGTTCAAATTACGATAATGTATCGGGTGGTAGAGCAGTAAATAGTGGTGAATTGCCGATGTTGGATAGTATTTATAATCGTCATATACCGAGTATAGCGAGAGAACTTCCTTCTCCAACGGTATTGCGTAGTAATGTTCGTGGAGGTTATGATGTTGTTAGAAATGAAGATATACCGAAACAAGATATAGTAGGTTTAGTTCGTGTTCCAAGAAAAGAGAATGTTGTATCAACTAACAATCAGAATGTGATAGTTCGTCGAGGTTTAGTCGGCAATCATAGTCCTAATTATGTTCCGAATGTAGATAGAAATTATTATGAGGAGTTTCCGTAGATTAAAATTATGTTAAATTTATGTCAAGAAAGGTCAAGGATAATAGTCCGAGATTTGATAGGAATAAGAGTTATGCAATAGGCATATTACAGGGCAAATCTTTATCAAGTGATGTTCCTGATAGATTTGCTATGTCACCTGTGAAGCCATTATATTTGAGTGGGACGGATTTGATAGGTGCTGGTATGAAGAGTTGTCGTGATTTTTTATTATCAAAGAATTGTCATTTTCGTATAGGTAGTGCAGTTCATTTTTATGAGGTTGAGTATGGTAGTAATAATGATGCGGCGGTTTATAAGAATATATTTATAGGTAGTCCTTTGGCATCTTCTTCAGTAGTTGAGCAGGGTTTAAGTGATAAGGCGGATAGTAAGTTTCATACTATCAATAATATCATTCCGAGTTATAGTGGTGGTGAATATGAGAAGTTATTTTTCAAGAGTCAGTCGGATGCGATAGTTTATTATCAGCAATGTTTACAGGATGCGAGGAAGGAATTTGCTAATGAGCGTTCTATTTATAGTGTTAAGTTGCAGGAGCAGAATGATAAGATATTGGAATTAAATTTACAAATACATACCTTAAAGTCGTTGAATGATTCATTACAAATAAGGTATGAAGAGTTAAACAAATATTCGGAGCGTTTATCATCTTTAGTTAAGAATAATGATGCTTTGTCTGAAGTTGATGTTCCTTCTACTGATGGTTTAGGTGACAGGGCTGGTGGTTTTATTAAGGGGATATTAGGAGATGAAGCGGCAGAGAAGATGGTATTAAGTATTATGTCGGGTATAGGGAGTGGTGTAGATAAGTTAATAGGTTTAGGAGTGGATTATGTTAAAGATAAGGGCTTAATGAAGTCCAAGCAACCTCCGAATACAGAGCAACCAGTTCCGTCCTTAGATGCAGAAGTTCCTGTTGCCAAATCGGAGCGATTGGTGAGCGAACAAGCAACAAATCAAGCAATAAATACAGCGAAATATAATCAGGAGTTAGGTTGGTCCGGATAAGTAAAGATGTTCCGAAGTTTTTAATAGATATGTTATCGGCGGTTGATTATAGCAGGATAACGGATGCCCATTATAATGATTGGATGCGTATAATAAAAGCGAATATAGGTAAGCATTTATCATTAAAGAGACGAGACATAGGATATATAGAATTATCTTATCCTATACGTCAGGATTTTTGTGATTTGATAAACAGATATGATTTTAGCAGTTTTAATTTTTTGAAGCAAGCGGCTATACGTCCATTTGCGGTTATTTGGGCTAATGAGAACTTGCCTTTATTAAGAGCACTTTAATATAATTAAAAAAAAAATACAATAATAGTAATAAAAAATAGTAAGGAAATATAGATGATATTGAATAATTTAGAATTGTTAGATTATGGTTATAGTGGTATGTTGAGCGATTCAGGTTCTGCGAATGTTATAGATACATTATATAATCGTTTATTAGATAATCCGTTGCGGGTATTAGATTTGCTTGCTTGCACGGGCAATGATGCGGATAAGATAGGCGATTGTGTATTAAAGTTAGGGAAAGATATTTGCAATGATACAGGGGATGAAGAGATTTGTGATATGGTTGCTAAAGCTGATATAATAAATGATACGGCGAAGTCATTATTGCGTTCTGCTGAATTAGTTGTTCCTGATGTTTTGCCATTAGATAGTTCTGTTCCTGTATTGCCATCGGTGGATAATTTACCTGTTCCACAGGTTGATATAGTTAGCAAATTAAATAATGTAATAGAATCCTTTGGTTCTTTTGATTGTAGTTCTATGAGTGCAGTTCAGAAGCAGGATTTAGTAGATAGTTTAAATAGATTAGAGTCACAGTTCATATCAGCAGGTAAGGAGTCGGAGTTTAATTCTTTGCTAAATCGGTTTAGTTGTGATGTTTTGGATGAGTTTAAGTGTGGCGTAGTAGATAATGAGATTACTTTTTCAGTTAGTCCAGTTTGTTCTCGTAGTTTTATTCAGTTATGGGGTAAGCCGTTGGCAATAGGTGGTGTATCGGGCTTGACGGCAGGTGTAGGTTTTCATAAGGTATTGAAGGGGCCTACTTCAATGTCGGTATTAGTTGGCATTGTCACGGGTGCTGGCGTATCATATTATATAAAACATAGGGAGCATCAGAATGGTTAAATCAATATCGTTGCGAGAGAATATAAATACGGGTGCAAGTAAGATAACACAGAAGGATACTTGGCATAAGATAGGTGCATTGGCTTGTGGTTCTTTGTTAGGTTCTGTTGGCGTGATGCTTACGAATAAATTGATGTCTAATAGTAGTCGTGTATTTCAATATGGGGTTGGCACTTTATCTTCTGGTGCGTTGGCGGTAATTTCATTAGGATTTGGTTTTGATAATGTAGGTTATGGAGCGGGTATGGTGAGTGCGGGTCAGGCGTTAAATACAGCGAGTTCATTGTTATTTGATAAGAGTATAGGTGAGTTAATTAAATAATCGGCGAGCCGCCGCGTGTATATTGCAGTTGCTTTTTGCAACTGCTTTAGATATTAAAAAAGGAGTATTAATAGAATGAATATAAGTGCGAATAATGTTATAGTTGAAGATGATTTAGGTTCATTTAAGTCGCGGAAGCGACGTTCGGTTAAGAGTGAGCAAGTTAGTTATAATGCATTTCGGAAGAAGGGTTTTTTCAATAATATGCGTTCTAATGCAGATAAGAAATTGTTACGTGCATTGTTATTAGGTGCTTCTGGAGCAATAATTTATCCATTAGTTCCTACATTATTTCAGTCGATAACGGAGCGAGATATGTCGGGTTTTAAGGGTTTAATAATGGGTGTAGGAGCGGCATCAATACTTGGTTTAGCGACAGGGAAGCCTGAGATAACGATAGGTGCTTGTAGTGCGGCGGGGACACATATTTTGTATTCTAAGGGGACGAAAATTATAGAGGATTTAACAAATACGCAGATTTATCGGATGAATCCACATAGCGTTGTTTATAATGAATTAGAAATTAAGAATTAATAAAAAGAATTATTATAAGATATAAAAAAATCAGTTAAAATACTTTGATAAAACGGAAATATACTTTGATAAAATGAAAGTAAACATTGATAAATGGACTAATACTTTGATAAAATGGAAGTATATTTTGATAAAATGAAAGTATTGGGCGAGAAATCAAAATATACTTTGATAAAATGAAAGAATACTTTGATAAAATGAAAGTATTTAGCGAGATTTTTAGTGATTAGTAATTAAGAATAAGTAATTAAGAATAATTAATAAGATAAAATATTTCATAAATAAATAGTATAAAAAATTATGTCACAATTGAGTGAGGGTTTAACGATAGACCAGTTAAATAGCGGGACGACACAGGGTGAGAAGGTTCTTGACCGCAAGAAGTATTTAGAGATGTATGGTATAGATGGTAAGGATTTTGATGTAACGGCAATAGCGTTGCCATCGGTTATCACATTTGGTAAGAGTGAGGCGATAGGTCGTCGTGAGTTTTTCAAGCATCGTAATCCTGTTCCTGCGTTGCCTAATTTAGAGTTTCCTTTGAAGACACAGGCGATGGATATATCGTCTATCAGGGTAGATGTAGATATAAACTTTTTGGGCAGTAAGCAGGAGAGTTTGGAGCAGGAGTATTACTTTTTAAAGAACTCTGTTTTGAAAACGACACTTAACCGTGTTGAGGGTATTTCAATTCCATTAGAGCATTGTGTTCCATATGTTGTGGAGTATGATGGGACTCATTTCAGGAAGAAGATAGTCCGTAATGGTTATAATTTGCCTGCTCCTATTCAGGTTAATATGGGTGGTATGTTGGAAGTAGCAATAGATCCGGGTAATGGTTTTGTTACGGATGCGGAGAAGAGCAACAGCGACCCTGCGGGCAGTAATACGATTAGAGTTACATTGATGGGCAGGACGATAACTGCGAGAATACAATCTTAATAATTGTTTTTTCTAATTAAGGATTATTAAATAATTTATTGGCATGGTTCGCCGTGCCAGCTTGGAGATATGTAGATATATGACAGATATAAGGATACATCCTACGACCAAGACCTCGCTAATGAAATTAGCATCGCCTTTTAATTATCAGACGAAGACGGGGAAGACATTTATTACTTCTATTGATAGCCAGTCGGAGATAAGTATTATTGGACAGAATAAGCGTTTTTGGATAACAGATTTTATACCGATGCTATATAATTCTGATGGGACGATACCTGATGGCAAGACCTATCCTATAGATGATATAAGTGTTCATATAACGATAGGGAGTGTAGAGATGACGGATACTCCGATGCCCTTGTTATCATTATTTCAGGGTCGTAATGATGATTTATTTGCGGGCAAGATAATAGAGGCAAATAATAGTGTAGTGTTCAGATTTTTGAGCAAGCAATTAGGCGGGAGCATACATTGTATTTATCCATTAACGATTTATATTACCTTGACGGGTTATGATTTGCCGAGTTATTAGTTATGATAAGAAATAGGAATAATTGTTATTCAACGACAGCGAAGGATAAATATCCTTTTGATGAGGTATTAATCTTTTTCAGTGAAGGTGGTACTTCTGATATTGATGAGGTTTTATTGCAGGAACTTTCGGCAGTTTCATCGCTTGATGCGTTGCTAAATAGGAAGGAGATATACTTTCATAGTATAGAGTTTGCGGGTTATGACACGTCGGAGCATTTACTTGAAAAAGGTGCGAATGCAGAGAAAGATTTTGCTAATGAGATAGTATTAGGCAATATGCTGACATCATCTTGGCAGCCGAATTACTGCAGGCCAATAGTTAGAATAAATGGTATAAATATTACTTCAAGTATATCTACTTTTGATATCAACAGTGCGGATTTTAGTAGGTCGATAGGTCTTCCTTTACCCTTTTGTTTAACGATAAATAAAGTAATTAAGGAGCCCCGGACGATAGAGATACTGGGTTCATTAGCACAAAGGACTTGTGACGGATATAGGAATTATCCTCTTCTTGCAATACTAAACTTTTGGCACAATTTTAATTAAAATTAGCAACTCTAAACAACAATAAATAAGATACATATATGACGAATAGCGAAAAATATAATGAATTGAGAGAAAAGATAAATGATTTGCATTATTATACTCTGCTGCAAAAACTGGATGATTTATCGGAATTATGGGTGGATGATGTTGATATAGATTCATCAGAAGTTCTAACGGAATTAGAGAAGGCGTTAGTTTGTATATCGTTGTATTGGTTTTATCAGGGCGTGTTAGAGGATGGCAATAAGGGTTGTGGCTCGGGCAAGAATAAGAATATCAGTGAGGATAAAATAGTTCCTACATTGAGTAATAATTTGTCAAAAAGTAAGGTATCTGGTGGCGAGATAGGGGCGTTCTTTGAGACGTGTTTTGATTGGAATGTTTTTGGGAAGGGCAAGGGTATAAATTCAGGCAATATAATTGCTCGTAATTCGTCACAGGGTCCTTCTTGCAATGAAGGTTTTGTTGCTTGGTGTGCCATTTTTATGGGACATTGTTGGATAGAAGCATTGACGAGTTTGGGTTTTACAGATAGCGTTAAATCGGATAAATTTTACAATGTTATAGAAAAGAGTTATGGCAAGGTGAAGATAGATTTTAGCGATAATAGTTATATGCAAGGCGATGATAATAGTTTTATAGGTCGTTTAATACAATATGCGGAAGCAGAAGTATTGGATGTTCCATCTGTGGGTAATATGTTTTTTGTTCAGCGTGGTGACAAGGATAAATCGGGTAATACGGCGGGGCATTGCGGGATAGTAGTTAAGGTAGATGAAGCGAATAAAGAGTATTACACAATAGAAGGGAACAGGAAGCGGGAGGATGGTACCGATGGTATTGTAGCAAAGAAATATAGTTTTTCGGAGCAGATAAAAGCAGATAACGGGAAGTATTATTCGGTACGTTTTTTATCATTAAGAAAAGCGGGAGAGTATATAAAGAACAATCCTAAAAAATATATTATGGATGGCAAGGAGTATTATTTTGATTACACCTTTACGAGTTATTTAGAGCATTCTTGTTGGTCTCCTTCTCTACCTTCAGAGATTGACATTCCTGTTGTTCCTTCCGATGTTCCTCCCTTTATTCCTCCTGTTGATTTGCCTTCCGGGATAGAATGTCCATCAGGTAAGCATATGTATGGATATTCGCCTGTGCGAGAGAATGATGCACGTGACACAGATGCGATAGCGAAGTTAAATATAGCAAGATTAGAGAAGGAGTATTGGGAGAATTATGGTCTTGATTTGCAGTTTAGTTATGATATAGAGAGTGATTTATATTATGCTTGTGGCGATGCTTATATTCCTAAGTCGGATAGTTGTTCTCCTGGTGAGGTTAAAGATAAAGATGGTAATTGCAAGTCAAATGTTCCCAATGTGAAGTGCTGTGATATAAGCATAAAGTATCCAGGCAATCCGATGGAGATGTTGCCGATAACGTCCTTACGCAAGGCAAATAATGAAGTAGGGAAGTTAAATGAGGACATTTTAATAGATATAATAACAGAGAAGAAACTTTCGGGTTTTTCTGCTATTAGAGTAAAGTCAACGCATGGTCAGGCGATGGGCTTATTAAATCCTAATACTGATACGGGTCAATCAACGGGTTTCGGTATGTTTAGAGGTATGGGTTCAATAGGTTCTTATTTAAATGATAGCGGTATGCCACCTATTCCTGTCTATATGGTGGGTTACAAGGGTTCCTATAATTTTGCATCGGCGATACTAAAAGGTTTAGCAGGTGCAGTAGATACGAGAACATTAACGAATTTAGATTTAACACCTAATAGGATAGCCGAGATAATAGAGCACGATGAAGCGAATGGCAATTTTATGAATTGGTTATATAAGCAGGAGCAGTCGGGTGCATTTGAGTTAATAGAATTGCGTGCCGAGGCGGTTGACGAGAATCCTATGTGGGAGCAATTTACGGAGAATGGTTATCCGAGAGGTAAGAAACAAAAGACATCACCGACTGACCATTTAGCAGAAGTTTGGGTGGTTCATAATGGTAACAGGAAATCACGTTTATCTACTAAATTATGGGCTGAGGCAAAAAAGAGCAGTAATCCTCTTACTACGGGTCAGTATATTCATTGGTTTGAGGAGCAGTTTTGGTCTTGGAAGAAGCATAAATGGGATGGCATATCGGGTAGTTTTGATGAGTTATTAGAGGTAATAGATAATATAAGTAGGCGTGAGGGTTCGCCGAACAAGGTTACTTTAATCGTATTAGAGAAGGCACGTTTGACGAGGCGTCCTATCTGGAATGACATATTAGTAGCAATACAGGTATTAGCACAGGTGGGCGGTTCATTAGTAGGCATGGGCGATGTAGCAGGCGGATTAGTGAAGCAAGTAGGTCAGTATCTAACAGCATTGGGTCCGGCATTTAAGGCGGCAGATAGTTTTAAGAAAGTGATAAAGAAAGAAGCAGGTAGTAATTGGATATCGGGCTTAAGTAATGGTTTTATAGAGATGACAAAGGCGGCTACATTGCTTGCACCTGATACTATAAAAGGGATTTGGGACGGCAGGCAGGATAATTTCTTGCATTCTATCTATACAGATGCTCGTGAATATATAAATAAATTTGCGGGTGCAATAGGCTGGACAGACGATAAGAATAATCTTTATAATGTAATAGGAACACGGCTCGGCGAGGTAAGTAATTATTTAGGATTAACTAAAACTGCATTGAACGAAGCAAATCTATTTTTTACAAAAAAGATAGGATTAAATTATAATGAACTGACAGATGAATATAAGAAACTGACAACTTCAATAGATAAGAATATCAATCTAATATCGGAGTTGTCCAAGCATCCGAACGAAAACAGCGATTTAAATGATGGTTTAGCATATTTAGAGAATGTAAAGAATATGTTTTTCAGTGCTGCTGTTGCTGACTTTTTTAATCCACAGAATAAGGATATTTGGCAATATACATTGAACCTTCAGGCAGTAGGTGGTGATTTTCTTTATAATAACTTAATTCGTTCAGCATTTATGAAAAGTGCTAATGGGGGTCTTCCTTCGAGCATTCCGGGGCTTGATACGATAATGGGTGCGGCCTTGGGCGTCAATGCTTCAATGGGTGGCGGTCACGAGATGGTTCTAAATAAATACGGTGCGGATACATTATTTTCAATGATAAAGACGGCTTACGGGATACCCACAAGTGCAGGTGAATTGAAGGATTTGATAAAAGATAGTTTTGCTTTAGAGTTCAATGTAGGCGAGTATGGGAGCAGATTTAAGGAGCAAAACGATGTAATAATTCCGAGTTATATAGATGATGAGATTAGAGAATGTATAGTATGTGATTTTGAAAAGAGCAATATACCGATGAAGGTTTGTCAAGACGGGATGCAGTATAATTACTTGACGGGGAAGTGCGATTATATGACTTTTAATGGCTTTGAGCCGCCTGCTTGCTATAATGTTTGCGATAAAATTATTACTCCTACTTCTATCCCTGATGAGATAAAGGTATGTGATGGCAGTTATTATTATGATATTTCGGATTGTCCTAATAGTGGCAATATTTTAACTAATGATGCAATAACGAATGCAATAGAAAGCGGTGCATCGGCATTCGTGTCGGGCTTGATGAGTGCGTTTTTGAGTGACCGAACTATATTAAATGATGCCAAAAGTATATGCAAATGTTTTGAAAAAGATACAACTGATTTAGAAAAACAGATAATATGCGAAGCAAGTTTGCATCTTAATAAGAAAGGATATTGTTCTGATTATAGTTTTCTCAACCAGATGCACGATGCTATAAAGTCGGTGCAATCGCAGGATGGCGTATCACAGACCGATTGGAAGGAACTTTGCAGTTGGAGTTGGTGTGCTTTGTTTGTCGCATATGTTTTATTGAATGGATATAAAAAAGCGAGTATAAATAGTTCTGTTTTAATACAGGCATTTAAGAGTTATGGTTGGGCGGTTCGGTATTTAGTGCGTGATTTGTTAAAGAATAATGTAGGCAAGCAATCGCTAACTCCGAGGCCTGGAGCAATAAGTTTTAGCAAAAGTTATGTCAGTAATAGTAATGACCATATAGGGATAGTTGCTTGTGTTGATGCAGAAAATAAAAAGTTTTATACTATTGAAGGGAATGTTTTAGATGCAGAAAATACTCCGTCAGTTCGTTTTGTAGAGTATAGTTTTAGCGAGATAGCAAGTGATTTAATAGATACAAGTAAAACGGATTTCAGCACTTCTAACACTGCTAATTTTGGGAAACAGATAAGGTTTATACATCTTACAGAAAAAGGTGGAACTTATAATGAAGATTGCAAATGTAATGATGCTCCCAAAGATACACCAGTAGATATACCGAAAGACGTTCCGACCGAGAACGAAATACCGAAATGTATAGTTAGAAAAGATTGTATAGAAAACGATAAAAGGCGTAGATATGCAGTATTTACTGATGATGGTTGGTATGTATATAGTGGTGAAAAAGGTTTTAGTAAGTATAAAGCAAATACTTGGTTGAAGTTCGTTAGCGGATGTGATTTTATAGAAGTTAAATGTGGAAATAAGGATTGTGATTGTCCCGGTGGCGGATGCGATTGCGAGACATTACAGGATAAATTAGATGTATTAAAAACAGATATAGAAAAAAGTGCTGACGCAAAATATAGAGACATAATAGCCAAGATAGAAGCAATACCACAGACACCTGATAACAAGGATTTATTAGTTCTAATTAAGGATTTAATAAATGATGTCAAGAAGGGCATATTAGTTGTTTTGAATGATGGTGACGACAATACAATTATAGATAATAAGACGACTGAAATACTTTTATTGCTTGCCGAATTACGTGGGCTTTTGCAAGAGATGAAGTATTGTGAGGTGGATGAACTAACAGCAGAAATACAAGAATTAGTAGCATCTGTGACGGAAGAATTACATAAAAGGCGTGATACCGATATTAAGAAAAGTTATCCCGAATTAGAAAATTATTTAAGTGATATTCAAAGGTCTACCGATTGGCACTCGGCTTCTGAAACTTATAAAGATAATATTATGCACTCGGCATTATATATAGATGAAAAATTGAATGATGATTTAGTTGTTGTAGAAGAGGATTGGTATGATGCGACTATTGATAGGTTAATTGGTGCAATAGATATGGCACGGAACTCGCTTGATAACTGCTCCTGCGAGGATATAAATATGCCAAGTGGGAGTAGTGTTATAAATAATTATTATGGAAATGATGACGAAACAAGTTCAGATGCGACAGAAAAACTGATTGAAAAGATAAATGAAAATATAAAAGAAATAATAAAAGAACAACCAGTAGAAGTCCGATGTGAAGGTGCTAATTGTGATGAAACAGATAAAAAGATTGAGGAGTTAAAGAATAAGATAGATGATATTTTAGAAGTAGGTGTTCCTACAAAAGATGCTGATACACATAATAAAATTGATGATTTGTTAAATAAGATAGATGAGATAAAAAATGGCGGAGTTGTAGTAAATACAGAGCAATTAAAAGAAATTATAAGACAGACACCAGTAGAAGTCCGATGTGAAGGTGCTAATTGTGGTGATGTAGATATTAAGATTGAGGAATTAAAGAACAAGATAGATGAGATAAAGAATAGCGGAGTTGTAGTAAATACAGAGCAATTAAAAGAAGTTATAAGACAGACACCAGTAGAAGTCCGATGTGAAGGTGCTAATTGTGGTGATGTAGATATTAAGATTGAGGAATTAAAGAACAAGATAGATGAGATTTTAGAAGCAGGTGTTCCTACAAAGGATGCTGATACTAAAAGAAAAATAGATGCTTTGCTAAACAAGATAGATGAGATAAAGAACGGCGGAATAACTATAAATACTGATGCAGTGGCACCAGTTGTAGATAAAATAACAGAAAAAATAACAGAGCGGATACCTGAAATTATTACTAATGAAAGTGTTGCAGGTGATATAACTAATAACATCGTAGAAAAGATAATTCAGAGGTTGCCTGAAATTAATTTAAAGTGTCAAGGTGCTAATTGTCCTGATTATACAGCAGAAACATTAGAGCCGATTGTTCAAAAAATAATAGAAAAGTTGAAGCACGAAATACCTGAAATTATTACTCCGAAGGTAGATATAGATAATGAAAAGTTAGAAATAATTATTCAAAAAATAATAAAACATATCCCGAGTATTCCTGCAACAATAAACACAGATGGACTTAAAAAAATAAAAGAAATTATTAAAGATATTTCTATTAAATGTGAAGGTGCTAATTGTGATGAGACAGATAAAAAGATTGATGAGTTGAAAGATTTAATAGTAAAGATAAAAACAGATGGAATAGCAATAAATAGTGATAATAGTATAAATGAAAAGATTAATGATTTAAAGAATTTTATCGCAAATATAAAAGTTAAAATAGATGATAAAAGCGTTATGCCTATAATAGAAAAGGAATTAGAAAAAGTGATAAAAAGTTTTAATAATACAATAGATAACACAATAAGAGAGTTTTTTTATCGTAATACAGAAATCTTTAATAGCAATTTTGAAAAAGTTATATCAAAAAGTATATCAGAGCAGATTGATAGTTCTGTAATTATCAGTGCTATTGAGCGATTAAAGAGTGATTTTGCAATGTTAATAAATGAAGCAAAAGAAATTGCACCGACAGAAAATAACAATGCAGAACTGAAAGAATGGTTTAACAAAATAGTTGAAAAGATAGATACAGTAAGGGTTCCGAGTGATAAGATAACAGATAACAATAAAGTATTTTTGTTAGAATTAAAGAAATTAAAAGATGACATCGTATATGAGATAAATACCACATTGGATAAAAAAAGCAATTATAATAATGAAGCGACCAATAAATATTATGAAGTAAAAGAAAGTAATTATAATAATGAAGCAAGTAATAAATACAGGGATAGGCCGCATAGTTATAATGTATGTCCTAAATGTAATTTAGATTACGGGAATTGTAATTGTCCGAAGTTAGTAGAGGAAAAGATAGACAGGAAAATACTATTTGATTATGCGAGAAATGATGAGCGTAGCCCATTCCACGAGACGTTTGATATGAGTAATAATTATAATCCGAATATTATGAATCAGTTAGAAAGAGGAGGTTATTAATGAATGGTTGTGAAACATATGAGATAGAAAAAGATGGTAATAATATGGATTTAACAATCCGTATCAAGAAGCCGCCGAAAGCGAAGGAACTGCGAGTAAATGCAATAACATTGCCTTCGGGCAGTGATGCAACAATAGATTTAATAGATAATGGAACTTATAATTTATTGCTATTCGGTATTCCGAAGGGCGATGACGGAGTCGATGGCGATAATTTTGAAGGATTAACCGATGCACAAATACAAGATATAATAGATGCAATAATGTCATTACTTCCGCCTGTAAAAGATGGTAAAGACGGCAAGGATGCCGAGATAACAGACGAACAAATACAGAACATAATAGAGCAAATTATTTTATTGCTTCCTCCTGCTAAAGATGGAACTGACGGCAAGGATGCTGAGATAACAGCGGATTTAATAAATGAAGTTGTATCATTAGTAATAGCATTATTGCCACCCGCAAAAGACGGTATGGATGGTATAGATGGTAAAGACGGCAAGGATGCCGAGATAACAGACGAGCAAATACAAGATATAATAGAACAAATTGTTTTATTGCTTCCACCTGCTAAAGATGGAACTGACGGCAAAGATGCAGAAATAACAGAGGATTTAATAAATGAAATTGTGTCATTAGTAATAGCATTATTCCCTCCTGCAAAAGATGGCAAGGATGGTATAGATGGTAAAGACGGCAAGGATGCCGAGATAACAGATGCTTTAATAAATGAAATTGTATCATTAGTAATAGCATTATTGCCACCTGTAAAAGATGAAAATAATGCGGAGATAACAGATGAGCAAATACAGGATATAATAGAGCAAATAATTTTACTATTGCCTCCTGCAAAAGATGGTAAAGACGGGAAGGATGCCGAGATAACAGAGGATTTAATAAATGAAATTGTATCATTAGTAATAGCATTATTGCCTCCTGCAAAAGATGGTAAAGATGGCAAGGATGCCGAGATAACAGACGATTTACTAAACGAAATTGTATCATTAGTAATAGCATTATTGCCACCTGTAAAAGATGAAAATAATGCGGAGATAACAGATGAGCAAATACAGGATATAATAGAGCAAATTATTTTACTATTGCCACCTGCAAAAGATGGTAAAGACGGGAAGGATGCCGAGATAACAGACGATTTACTAAACGAAATTGTATCATTAGTAATAGCATTATTGCCTCCTGCAAAAGATGGTAAAGACGGGAAGGATGCCGAGATAACAGATGAGCAAATACAGGATATAATAGAGCAAATTATTTTACTATTGCCTCCTGCAAAAGATGGTAAAGACGGGAAGGATGCCGAGATAACAGACGAGCAAATACAAGATATAATAGAGCAAATAATTTTACTATTGCCTCCTGCAAAAGATGGTAAAGACGGGAAGGATGCCGAGATAACAGATGAGCAAATACAGGATATAATAGAGCAAATAATTTTAATATTGCCTCCTGCAAAAGACGGCAAAGACGGGAAGGATGCGGAGATAACAGATGCTTTAATAAATGAAATTGTGTCATTAGTAATAGCATTATTGCCACCCGCAAAAGATGGTAAAGACGGGAAGGATGCGGAGATAACAGACGAGCAAATACAAGATATAATAGAGCAAATTATTTTATTGCTTCCTCCTGCAAAAGACGGCAAGGATGGTATAGATGGTAAAGACGGCAAGGATGCAGAAATAACGGATGAGCAAATACAGGATATAATAGACCAAATAATTTTACTATTGCCTCCTGCAAAAGATGGCAAGGATGGTGTAGATGGGACTGACGGCAAAGATGCCGAGATAACGGATGAGCAAATACAGGATATAATAGAGCAAATTATTTTATTGCTCCCACCTGCAAAAGACGGCAAGGATGGTATAGATGGTAAAGACGGCAAGGATGCGGAGATAACAGACGAGCAAATACAGGATATAATAGAGCAAATTATTTTACTATTGCCTCCTGCAAAAGACGGTAAAGACGGGAAGGATGCGGAGATAACCGATGAGCAAATACAGGATATAATAGAACAAATAATTTTACTATTGCCACCTGCAAAAGACGGCAAAGATGGTAAAGACGGGAAGGATGCGGAGATAACCGATGAGCAAATACAGGATATAATAGAGCAAATTATTTTACTATTGCCACCTGTAAAAGACGGCAAAGATGGTAAAGACGGGAAGGATGCGGAGATAACCGATGAGCAAATACAGGACATAATAGAGCAAATTATTTTATTGCTTCCTCCTGCAAAAGATGGCAAGGATGGTAAAGATGGTAAAGACGGGAAGGATACGGAGATAACGGATGAGCAAATACAGGATATAATAGAGCAAATTATTTTACTATTGCCTCCTGCAAAAGATGGCAAGGATGGTAAAGATGGGACTGACGGCAAAGATGCAGAAATAACAGACGAGCAAATACAGGATATAATAGAACAAATAATTTTACTATTGCCACCCGCAAAAGACGGGAAGGATGCGGAGATAACCGATGAGCAAATACAAGATATAATAGAGCAAATAATTTTACTATTGCCACCCGCAAAAGACGGCAAGGATGGAGCTGACGGCAAGGATGCGGAGATAACCGATGAGCAAATACAAGATATAATAGAGCAAATAATTTTATTGCTTCCTCCTGCAAAAGATGGCAAGGATGGTAAAGATGGGACTGACGGCAAAGATGCGGAGATAACCGATGAGCAAATACAGGATATAATAGAGCAAATAATTTTATTGCTTCCTCCCGCAAAAGACGGCAAGGATGGTAATGATGCAGAAATAACGGCAGAAATAATAGATGCAATAGTATCATTAGTAATAGCAAGTATGCCACCTTCTGAAATAGATTGTGGTTCAGTTCGGGGATGTTTTCCTTGCGACCCTTGTGGTAATATACCGCCTCCGCCGGACCCTGAAGCAATGCTTATTACGGCTGTTAAATCAGTAATGGTGACTTTTTGGACGGACTCTGTTGTGCCGTTTGAAGTGGCAAAAAACAACTCTAAAGATATTTTTATGAGTGGCATTCTTAATCAGTTAATAACAACATTTTCGCCTTGCGATGTTCCTCCGAATCTAATAGAGGATATAGCATCAATTACAGAAGAAGTATTTAGAGATTTTAGAGGTATTTATATGGGCGGGTTCGGTTGTGTAGGAGTGGACCCTGATTGGTCGGGCAATATTTTTCCGAATGCTTTTAAGAATGCTATACAGACACGTTATGGTGCTGATAATATAAGTGAATGGTTATATGGCAATCCAGTAGGGCTTCCATATGGACATAAGCCGACAAATTTGCAATTAGAGTATTATCCGAACTGGCCTGATTGCGGTCAGCAAGGAGTTATATAAAATGGGAATATGCAGGATACAAAAGCCGACAAGCAATACAAATTCAATTGCAAAACACGGCAAATTATATGCACAAATAACTTGTAATGATAATATACAAGATGAATTTAATTTTGATGCAACGAAAGGCGATTTACGATTACATTTAATATGTGAAGATGACACAGGAAATGCGTTTTATATAGGCAATATTGATGATAAATTGCAAGAAATAAAAGAAAAAATACTTGTTTTAGAAACAGAACAAGCAAAAATAAAAGAACAAATAGAATTAAAAGATTTTGAAAATTATATAATAAGTAACAATATAGAGGTATAAGATATGAATTTAAATAGTAGTTTAATAACTATATGGAATAAGATTAAAGAGTTGAAAGAAGCAGTGTTTAATACGATTTCAACAGAAACAACAAATAGAACAGATGCAATTTCTAATTTGCAGACACAGATTGATAATGTAAGAATTATTGATTTGAGTGATTTTGAAAATCATATTATAGATAATCCTATAACTATTGATTAGCAGATGGAAGTTATAAATAATAATTTGAAAATTATTTGGGACAATTTAATATCGGTAAATAGTTCGTTGTCTGGCAAGATATTGTCGGAGCAAATATATAGGGCGAGTGATTACGCTGATTTGCAATCCTTTATAAAAGATTTTGCGGAAAAGCATAATGTTTTAACTACGACAATTATAGCGATGGAAGATTTGCCTGCGAATAGATTTATTAACTTCAGTGGCTGTTTATGTAGTTCTGTGGATAAAGTTTTTGGTGTTACAATTTATCCGATAGATGCAAATACAGAAGGGAAGATAATAATTGCAGGAATAGTATATGTAGAAGTATCATCGCCAATATATTCGGGAGGAAGCGAGATTAGACCATCATCAGGCGGGAAAGCACAAGCATCACCTTTATCGTTCCAAAATATACACAATTTAGATATAGCATTGCAAGAGGGCGAACTAATAAGAATAAAATTATGATAGATTATAAAAATATAAGAGAGATAGGTAATAATCAGGGTTTTAATGATAAAAACTTTGAAAATAAGATGAAAGATATAGGTTTTCTAAAAGGGATGTCGTGGTGTTCTTTGTTTGTTAAACATATTTGGAAAGAGTTCGGAATTACTTGTGCTAATAAGGATTATAAGGATATTTCTGCGTCAGTTATGTCCACTTTTAATAATTTTAAGATGCACATAACAACAACTTTGTCATCTGAACTAACAGCAGGAAGTATAGTTATTTGGCAGAGTAAAAGTAGCAAAAATAAAGGACATACAGGTATTTTTATAAAACAGATTGATAACGACACGATAATTTGTTTAGAGGGAAATACAAGTGAAGATGGCAAAAGAGAAGGTGATGGAGTATATTTTAAGCAGAGAAAATATAAGGATTGCGGATTTAACTTTATGGGTTTTGTATTAGCAAATAAAAATGATGCTTTTGATAATTTTATTGTAAATAATCTAAATTATTTTAGAAATTTCTAAAATAAATTAGAAAAACCTGTTCAGTAATTAGAAATTTCTAAAATAAATTAGAAATCTCTAAAAATAATTAGAAAAACCTGTTCAGTAATTAGAAATTTCTAAAATAAATTAGAAATCTCTAAAAATAATTAGAAAAACCTGTTAAGTAATTAGAAATATCTAAAATAAATTAGAAAAAAATAAGTAAAAATAGAATGAAAAAAGAAAATTTAGAAAAGACGATAGAAGGTATAGAAAATAATATACAAAAGGAGTTTGAGGGCTCAATTAGCAAGATTATCGGGCGAGTTTTTGATGTTACTATCCAGCCGATATTAAATTTAATTCCGAAGTTGGTAAATAAGATTTCCATAAAATTAGAACAAAAAAAGATAAAAAAGACGATGAAGTTTGCAGTTAATTCGCATCTGCTTCGCAATTATTTAGATAAAAAGCATCTTGATATAATCGTTCTTTTGACACACAACGGCAAGAAGTCGGAAACGGGCGTGAGTTATAAGTATTTAAGAAAATTGTTTTATAAGATGTCTGAAACTAATAATTTGCTTGATTTACTTTTAGAAAACTCTTCGCCGATAGATTTATTTGATGATTGGCTTGTCCGTTGTGAGCGAGGACAGGATATATACAAGGCGGATTTTGATAATAAAATGCTTTCTTATTTTGGCAATTTTAATTATGAAGCAATTTGTTTTCGGCGTTATAGAACGGCATTTTATTTGATATTATGCGGTGCAAACTTGCCGACACAAAATGACGAATTATATGTGATGGAAGAGATAGATAAGTTGTTAAAATGAATAAAGAACAAGTAAAAGAAGCGATAATAAAAGAGTGTAATCAGATAAATGCACCTGTGCCAGTTGTGATGGCAATTGCAGGAATAGAAAGCAATTTTAATCCGAGTGCTAAATCAAAAAGTGGGACTTTTGTGGGTATATTTCAGTTAAGCAGTGGCTTCGGTGGATGCACTGGTGATAGCAGATTAGATTTAGAAAAATCAATAAAATGTCTTTGGAATAATCATTCTACATATAAGAAAAGGTGGGCTTCCACAGGCGATAATAGTTGGGACGACTTTTATTATTATGGTATTCATCAGCAGGGGTTCGCAGGGTTCAGAGAGATATATAATAACAAAAATAAATTATTAAGTGAAATATCAGAAGCACGGCGTAAAAATATATTATCAAATAAGCCGAGTGCTTTAAGTTGGAACAGAGTTTCAGATTGGTATGATTATTTTTATAAGAAGTTTTATAACATTTATAATGAGTATAAATCGGTTTCAATTACTCCTACTTTTGCGAGTGTTATACCTTCCAATCCTTATATAGTTGGCGGGCTTGTAGTAATAGGTTTTATAGGTTTGTATTTTTTATTAGGTAAGTAAAAAGTGATATTAACAAAGGCGATATTAAAAGAAGCAGAGAAGTGGCTTGGTTGCAAGGAGACAAGCAATAATAGAAGTGCTTGTGTGGACGAAATACAGAAACTATATAATTCAAAGATAACATCGGAGGCGTGGTGTTGTAAGTTTGTGTGGGCGATGACTAATGAGGCGTGTAAGAAGTTAGGAATAGAAAATCCGTTAGTTCATACAGCATCAACTTCAACATTACTTTCAAATGCAAAGAAAACATTAAGAACAGATGCTACGCCGGGCGTTGGTTCAATCTTTTATACTTCAAGAGATGGCGGCGGACACGTTGGTTTTGTTTTAGAAGTTAATGAAAATAAATTTAAGACAATTGAAGGTAATACTACTGCCGATGGTGGAAAGGTTGAAGGTGTATTTAATAAGATGCGAGATACAAAAACAAAAGCATATCAATTTATACATTTAGAGGATTTAGATACTTTTGAGAATAATTTATTTGCACCATTGCAATTTGATTTAGATTTAATATTTGCTGACCCACGCAGTTATATAAGTGCAGGAATAGTAATAGCAGGAGGAATAATATGTTGGCGAATTTACAAAAAACAGACACCGAAATAATTAAATATATTTTTCTAATAGCAACATTTTTATTTGTTATTAGTTGCAGAAGTGCGGAAATAAAAGATAAAGAAAGTATAACTATAAGAGAAAAGATAATAAATAATTCTTTTGATATAGGCGGATTTGCGAGGCAAGATAGCATAAAAAGAGAGTTATATTTTTGGGATACGATTATAAAAAAATATGATAAGATTGATACAATAAAGACAAGTTTTAATGATATAACGAAGTTCCAAACATTGCAAATAAAAACAAGAACAGATACTTTAAGAGATACAATTTATATAAAAAGTGGAACGAAAATAGAATATAAAGATGTCATTAAGTATAAAGAAGTAGTTCCGAGTTGGGTGTGGTGGTGTTTATTTATTGCGATTTTGGAGTTTATATTTATAATAATGTGTATGAAAATAAGAAAATGAAATGGCAATAATTAGAGCAAATGATATATTAAAAGAGCGTTATGATATGTTAAAATTATCTGCGATGTTTAAGAGTATTATGGGGAATCTTCCTGCAACAAAACAATGGACGATGCTATTACACGGAATAGCAGGAGGCGGAAAAAGCACATATTCGTTGCTTGTTGCGAAGGAACTATCTAATTTTGGAAATGTTTTATATGGCAATTTTGAGGAGGCAATAGGATGCACACTTCAAGCAAAATTAAAACTAACTAAATTAGAAAATAATAGGAAAATACATTTTATAGAGCCGAATACGGAGGATGAATTTTGGAAGTTGTTAAATACAAAAGCATATAAATATGCTGTTGTGGATAGTTTGAGTCATATTGCGAAGCAGGAGAAACAGGTTGGAGTATTTTGGGATAAATTAAAAGAACATCCGAATACAAGTTTTATATTTATATGTCATGCTTTGAAAAGTAAGGATGGAAAATCAGAGACGAATTATAGAGGAGCAAGCACATTAGAACATATAGTTGATATAAAACAGCGAGTTGTTGATGGCATTGTTTGGAATGATAAAAATAGATTGCTCGGTAAAGAAACAGCAAAATCAAAAGGGTTTCATATATTTAATAAAAGGATTGTGTAGGTTGTTTTTAGAAGTTTATAAAACTAATTTACTAATAATTTGCCTCTAATTACTCGTAATTTGCTTCTAATTACTCGTGATTTGCCTCTAATTACTCGTAATTTGCCTCTAATTAGGCGAAAAGTTGAGTAATTACTCGTGATTTGCCTCTAATTACTCGTGATTTGCCTCTAATTAGGCGAAAAGTTGAGTAATTACAAGTAAAAGACGAGTAATTAGAGGCAATTCGTGACTAATTAGTAACGTTTTATTAGTAATTAGGAGGAATTTATTAGTAATTAGGAGTAAGTTATTAGTAAATAGGAGTGATTTATTTGTAAATAGGAGTGATTTATTAGTAATTAGAAGTAAGTTATTAGTAATTAGGAGTAAGTTATTAGTAATTAGGAGTAAGTTATTAGTAAATAGGAGTAATTTATTAGTAAATAGGAGGAAAATATGAGTAAATAGAAAAATCTGTTTAGTAATTAGAAAAATCTGTTTAGTAATTAGAAAAAAAATGAGTATAAATAGTATAGATATATAAGTATTACAGGATATGTTAAAAGATATTAAAGTAAAAACAGTTCGTTTAAAGAACAAAGATGGTAGTTATCGTTATGAGGAGCGTTTGTATAATACGGCTCGGAAAGTTGCGATAAAAAATGCAGATGGTAGTGCAGTGTTAAATGCAGATGGAAGTATTGCATATAAATATGTGGATAAAGTAAATAAAGCAAAAGAGCCGAGATTTGTAAAAGAAATTGTTAGATATCCCGTTGCAAAAGATAGTAAATTGCGTGTTAGTCCTGCTGAATGGGAGAAAATGGAATTAGAACAAAAAGGTAGAAAATTGCGTGAAGAATGCGGTGCAAAAAGGCGTGAATTAGAAGCCGAATATGAAGCATTATATAAAAAATATCCACAAATAAAGCCAGCACAAAAAACAAAACCAAAGAAGGTAGAAGAAGGTGATGTGCCTTGTTCCAGTTCTGTATTTGCTGCTTGCAAATCGGCAGTATATAGGTATCCGAGCGGGAATCAAAAAATAGTTATTACAGAAAAATTGCCTGTTGTTAAAAAAGAAAAAAAAGTAAAAAAACAGCAAACAAGCAAAAAATATAAATGGAAAAGAGATGGTTATAAAGGTGTCTCTGATGATGGTTGTGGATGTTATTTATAAGAGGAATATATGGTTTCAGATACGAGTTCAACACTTGATTTTTTAAGGCGAGGCAATGCTGTGATAACAAAAGAAGTTGTTTTGGAGAAGCCAATTTATGTAGAAAAGGATTGTCCGCCTTGTCCTGATTGTGATGAGGATAAAGTAATAAATGTGGAGACATTGCAAATTAAAGGTGATGGCGATATTTATGTTAAACCGAGAAATAGCAAGCAAGATGTTCAAGTTTCTGCGGATGTGATTAGCAATAATAGTTGGCTGTTCGGCGATGATTGTGAAATACATACTCCGCAAGAAATTACATTAGGTAAATATGCTATTACTTCATTAAAAAATATAGAGCCATCGCATATTCCACCTCTATTTTATGCTAATCCGAAATATCCGAAGGGATGTAATGAAAGGGATTATCAAACAGATACATCGGAGCAGGGAAAAGTAGTTAAGTATGCAAATAGTTTTAATGCGAAGTTCTTAATAAATGATGATAATACGCCCGCTAATGGAACTATCATTGTTGATAAAGATGGTATTGTATATGGTGGCAATGGCAGAACGATGATATTAGCAATGGTAGTAAGTGAATTCCCTAATCATTATAAAAAATATTATGAACTTTTGCTAAAAAAAGCAAGTAGTTTTGGTATAGATGCTGCTAAAATTAAAAACATTGAACTTCCTGTTTTAGTGCGTGTTATTAGCACCGATAAAGAAAAAAATTGCAATTATTATTCAAGGATATTTAATGAAAATATGAATAATAAATTGGATGAATTAAGTTTAGCAATAAGTTATGTTAATTCGCTTGGGCGAGCAAAAGTAAATAAAATTGCTTCTAATATAGCATCAGCAATATCTTTATTGAAGTTTGATGGCAAAACCAGTTTAACAGAAATAATGAATGCGAGTGGAGTTCTGCCTTATTTGATGCTCGTGCTAAAGAATGCAAAACTAATAAATGATACTAATTATAACACTTATATAGTGAATATAGGTGGTAAAGAACGATTTACTAAAAGTGCTGTTCCGCTTGTAGAAAATTTGTTTTATGCTATGATATTTGAGGATAAAATAACAATAGAATATGTGAAGTTAAACTCAAGCATAAAAGTAGAACGAATATTCGGCAATCTTATAGAAATAAAAGCATTTGAGGGGATGTTTAATATAATTCCGCAGTTGAATAAAACAATAGAAAAGTTCGCAATTCAGCAATCTATAACTGAAAAGAAATTAACCGCAAAAGATATTTATACGCAAGAAAATATGTATGATGAATATAGAGTGCGTAAGGTAGAATATCTGTGTATGCGGCTATTGGAGTTAAAAGATAAGGCACAACAGCAAAATGTTTTAATCAACTATATCAGGTTAGTTAAGAACCTTGCACAAGGGCTCTGGGCACCCGAAGACCAAGCACAAATAACGCCCGAAAGATTGCTTGAAATGTCGTTTGATGAAGCAAATGTGAAGTATATATTAGCCAATTTAGGTGATAAGAAAAGAAAGAAAAAACGGCGAGTTATCGTATTAGATGATAAGCCGAATACACTCGCTGACAGAATAACAAATTGGTTTAGAAATGATTTTAGAAAAAAATATGTATGGGAAAATAGGTTATGAGTTTATTAGGTTCAGTGTTAAATCCGATACTAAATCCTATAAGAGAAGTAGCAGGAAAAGTTATGACAAATGGTGTTCAAGTGCCACCGCAATTAGCACAAAAAAGATTAAAAATATGTAATGTGTGTCCGTATTTATTGAAAACTACAAGGAATTGTAAGAAATGTTTGTGCTTCGTGGACGCAAAAGTAAAATATGCCGACCAAAAATGCAAATTAGGAAAGTGGTGAAGGATGAAGGTGCTTTTTTTAATCGTATATAGAAATATATACGATTTTTTTTATGTTTTTGACGTAAATATTACTTCTGAATAACAACTTTTCTAACCATCAATTTACTATTAAAATCAATCTTTACAAAATACACACCGCTTGCTAATTTTTCTGTTACTCTGTAAACCTGCCAACCTGAATTTGCTATTCCGTCAAAGATATTTAGAATATTTTTACCTTCTATATCTACTAAATCTATTGTAATTTTCTGTGTTTCGGGATTATCAAAAATTATATTAAAATCTCGGTCAGTCGGGTTCGGCAAAACTAAAACATCAAAAGTGCCGTCTTCTCTTATTCCATAAGTGGAATCATATTCTACTGCACCGTAAGTAACGAAGCCCGTGTCAGGTCTTTTATAACCTCTTATATCTGTTTCTAACCAAGATAATAGCGTATCGGCTTCCATTCCTTCAGGTATTTCTATATCTATTTTTGTTAATCTATTAGTACTTTTTGCATACTCTAACGGCATAATTATTCCATCTTTATATTCGTTTTCACCAAATACTTTTTCTCTTGTTACACCATTAATTCCTTCTATTAAATTCTTGCCATCTCCTGAAATTGTGCCTCTAATTTGTCCTTCAGCAGTAACAACGCCGTTCTCTGTGTTGCCTGTAAATATGCTGTTGTAAGTGTATAGTTTGCTTGTTCCATCTGCATAAATTGCTCCACCTGTTTTTGCTTCGTTTTTATCTAATGTATTGTGATGTAAATACAAACTTTGTCCCTTATAATAGGGCATAGATATTGCGCCGCCTCCTATTCCCGCTTTATTCATATTAAAAGTGCAATTTGTAATAATAGCAATAGTGCCTTCTCCAACTATGCTTATAGCACCATAGTATTCAGATTTATTTTCAACAAAAGCACAATTTATTGCAATAAAATTACTATTAGCGTTATAATAGTTGCCACCAATACTAACTGCATATATACTATTTTTAATAAAAGCACAATTTATTGCTGTAAAACTTCCTCTTTCAGCAACACATATAGAACCGCCAGCACCTATAGTTTTATTATAATTAAAATAACAATTTATTGCTGTAAAAAAAGCATTACCAAACACAAATACAGCACCTCCTGAGTAACCTTCATTGTTTCTAAACAAACATTTTTTTGCAATAAGTGTGCAATAATTATATACATCTATTCCACCACTTGTGGCTACTGCCTTCCCATTTTCAATTATTAAATTTTCTACATTAAAAGAAACAGAGTTTTGCATATTTAGAACAACAAATACTTTTGATTCGTTATTTCCACTTATGCTTGTTTTAGTTTCGGAATTCCCAATAATCGTTAGATTTTTATTTATAGTTATTGGTTCTGTTGTTAGAATAATTTTATCAACGTTGCTCGCAAAAATAATAGAATCGCCTGCTTTAGCATCAGCAATAATTTTTCTTAAAGTGCCGTCTCCATCATCTGCAGAAGTAGTGACGGTGTGCGTTGTCGCTTTAAGATTTATTATTGACAATAAAAATATTAATGTTATAATTTTTTTCATACTGCAAAAATACATAAAAAATTATTATTTTTGTAAAAATAATTAGATTGCCACGCATCCTCACGGATACTTGCAACAAAAAAATAGTTCTTTGGAATATAATAATTTTATTTTTAATTATTAAAAATTTTGGAAATTAGAAATAAAAAGTTTAATTTTGTAATGCTACAATTTAAAAACATAATATTTTGTATGATACAAAAGATGTTTACAAATAAAATTACTAATAGTAAAGCAATTTGCTCGTGGTTTTCATTCAAATCACTTAGTATTAGTAATGATTGTAAATATGATTTTAGATTGTAGCAAATCCAAGACAGCCACGGGCTTTATAAATAAGAATTTTAATTTTAATAATAAATAGGTTTTCAATTATGAATAAGTTTAATAAATTATTCACAGAGAAAATGCAGTATGCAAAAGGCATAACTGCTACATTAGGTTCTGGAAACAGAACAGCGAAATTGCAATTATTAAATACATCTATGATATTTATAGCAATTTCATTTATATGCTTCTTTGTTAATCCCCAACAAATAGAAGCACAAGCAACATATAACTTTGACAACAATATGTTGACCAATAATTGTGATACCATTGCTCCAAAGCAAGATTGGAACTTTGCATTAGTAATAAACTCTTCTGGTTGCTACATTTGGCGATATGAAGGTTATAGTCCTGAACAAAATCACACTTATCAATTGGTTCGAGGTGGAAGTATGACAGGTAATGTTGCTACATTTATGCACCACAATACGCCATTAGATTTAAGAAAGCCATTTGTGTTTTCATCTAAAGTTGGCTTTTTTGGTAGTCATTATAATAATGGTCTAACATTTACTCTACACAACACGAGACCATATGATACCCTTATAGGAATGCCTTTAGAGTTTTTGGGCTACGGCTGGGTAGATACTAATGATTGGTCTCTTAATGCGAGACATAATGTCACTCCACAGCCAATTCCTAATAGTTTTGCAGTAGCAATAAATGGTGGTGGTGGTATTCCAAAAGTTTCATTATTAAACAATTCAATAATGACTCCAGTATCTGGATATAGCACGGGTATTCCTGTAGTTCTTGATATTTGGCATTGTTTCACTGTCGTTTGGAAATACGCTAACGGCATTAATAATGCCGAAGGATTTTTTATGCAAGTTTATTTTGACGGGGATTTAAAATTAAATAAACATTGCAATTCATATTTAGATTTAGGATTAACTTCAGGAAATAATGTTGTGTGGGGAGTTAGTTCAAGTTCTAATTTTAGTGGCTGGTACGGAGGTTCAGAAACCAAAATCCAGTTTATAAGTATGGAGAATGAGGAAGATATTTCAGTTCCTTCCTCACTTCCTTCATTGGGCGTTAGATTATGGAATCATTGCTATACATTTCCTACAGGTTATGTACCTTTTATTTTTCCATATCAGTATTATGATAGCGTTGTTTACAATGAAGAACATTTTTTTGATGGTTGTAATCATTATTCTAAAATCGGGGAAAATAGTTCTAATGTTTTTGTAAATGACACGCTTTATACAGACTTTCCTTGCTTTTATTTCAGAGATAGTTGTTACTATTTGTTATTAGATCCAAAAGGTAATTTTATAAGTTCTATTACTATTAACAACAGCACTTCTTATGCTTATGACCCTACCGCATTAGAAGATATTTGGATTCGGATAGGACTAGATGGACATTGGATTGATAATAAAATAATAGCAGAATTAAGAATAGATGGTAAATATTATTTCATTGTTATAACAAGAAAGAATGGTTGGAATTTATTATCTAACATTATGTATTCAAATCCAGACATACAAATAGAAAACGGTATTGGCATTGTAAAAGCAAGAAAAGGTTTAACCTCAATTCGTGTGCCTTGTGATGTTTATTACGAATGTGATAACGATATAGAAGTTGATGATGGTTTTGATAGTTCTATTTATCTTATTCCGCCTGCTATAATAAATAGGAATGATAGTTGTTATCTTGAGTTTCAATTTAAAGATACTTGCATTACTGATGGTGTAGATATAACATTAAAATCTAATTGTTCTACTTGTTATTATGAATCTACGCTTAGAGTATCTAATAATTATTCAATTAGAGATTATTTTTCTAAAAACGCTGATTCGTTAAATATGAAAATAGACGGCAATAACATAGAAAAATTGATAGATAGCAATTCGCAAATTATATTATTGCCGAAAATGGAATGTTTAGAGATGTCTTTTGACACATCTTTATT